>JAEEGH010001926.1_pt1 | contig 57913 bp, 35 predicted proteins | sample 9134181 | NCBI WGS metagenome assembly JAEEGH01 (sample SAMN16246544, study PRJNA631951) | gut metagenome | biome: gut microbiome; feature: rumen; material: DP-attached | host: Bos | place: Iran: Karaj | collected 2018-10
AACAGCTGGAATGTAACATACGTTGGATGTGACGCTCGTCAGTCTGGAACAATGCAGGGCGAGATCATCGTTGACCTTGGTCAGGAGAAGGTTGACCTCAACGGCGATGGCAAGATCCAGTACATCATGATCGAGGGTGACCCTGAGAACGTTGATGCTCAGTACAGAACAGAGTTCTCAGTTAAGGCTCTTGAGGATGCTGGTTGGACAGTTGATTGTCTTGATGACCAGGTTGGTAACTGGGATCAGGCTACAGCTCAGCAGCTCGTTGCTAACTCACTTTCAGCTCATCCTGAGACAGAAGTTGTATTCTGCAACAACGACGCTATGGCACTTGGTGCTCTTCAGTCAATCGAGGCAGCTGGACGTAAGGTTGGCACAGACATCTATCTTGTAGGTGTTGATGCTCTTACAGAGGCTCTAGAGGACGTACTTGCTGGAACAATGACAGGTACAGTATTCAACGATCACATCGCTCAGTCACACGGTGCAGCTGATGCAGCTATCAACTTCGTAACTGGTGCTGGCAACGATTACTACATCGGATGCGATTACGTAAAGGTTACAACTGACAACGCACAGTCAGTTCTTGATTCACTTAAGTAATTAAGTGATATAGGGATTCAAAGTCGAGCAATCCTGATATCACGGATGGAATAATTCAACAATTTAGTGGCGCGGATGCGTTTGCATCCGCACCACTTATGTAACGAAGTTTTTTGATGAGGAAGAGAGAGAAAGGGACACGATATGGCATCAGAGTACAAATTGGAACTACGGGGCGTATCCAAGTCCTTTCCCGGTGTAAAGGCACTGGATAACGTACAACTGGCAGTAAAGCCCGGTACCGTCCATGCACTTATGGGAGAGAACGGAGCCGGTAAATCAACACTTATGAAATGTCTGTTCGGCATTTACAAAATGGATGCCGGAGAAATCTATATCGACGGTGAAAAAACAATAATTGATAACCCTGATGAGGCTATGAAAAAAGGTATAGCCATGGTGCATCAGGAGCTTCAGCCGGTACTTGCAAGAAGCGTTGGAGAGAACATGTTTCTTGGAAGATTCCCGGTAAAGAAATATGGTCCGATCCAGATAATCGACCACAAAAAGATGTACGAAGAAACAGAGAAGTGGCTGAAGGAAGTTAACATGGATTTCGATCCTAAGGCACAGCTTGATACACTGTCCATCGGACAGATGCAGTCAGTAGAGATTGCTAAGGCAGTATCACACGATGCTAAGGTTATTATCTTCGACGAGCCTACATCTTCTCTTTCAGATAGTGAAGTAGAAGCGCTGTTCAGGATCATGGAAATGCTCAGAAACAAGGGCGTAGCAATGATCTATATCTCACACAAGATGGATGAGATCAAGCGCATTGCCGATGATGTAACAATCATGCGAGATGGTACATACATCGGAACATGGCCTGCTAAGGAGCTTACAATCGACGATATCATCGCCAAGATGGTAGGTCGTGAGCTTACAAATATCTATCCGGCAAAAGACAGAAATCCCGGAGAAGTTATCATGGAAGTCAACGGACTTTCATCAATCCACGAGAAATCCTTCCAGGATGTTACATTTAACCTCCGTAAGGGCGAGATCCTGGGATTCGGAGGACTGGTCGGAGCACAGAGAACAGAGCTTATGGAAGGTCTGTTCGGAATCAGAAATCTTTCAGCCGGTGAGATCAAGATCCACGGCAAAGAGGTTAAGATCAAGAGTCCTAAGGACGCAATGAATGCCGGAATCGGTATGATCACTGAGGACAGAAGAGGAAATGGTATTTTCGGATGCCTTTCCATTAAGGATAACGTTGGTGTTTCAGTATATAACAAGTACCTCACCGCAGGAATTGTCCTTGATCATCCCAAGATCAACAAGGTTGTAGATGACAGCATTACCAAGCTCAGCATCAAGACACCAAGCATGCAGGAGCACATCGCAAACCTTTCCGGTGGTAACCAGCAGAAGGTTATTGTATCAAGATGGCTGGCAAATGATCCTGATATTCTTATAATGGACGAGCCTACAAGAGGTATCGACGTAGGTGCCAAGCATGAGATTTATGAGATCATGACAGATCTGGCCAAGCAGGGCAAGGCTATCATCATGATATCCTCCGAAATGGCAGAGCTTCTTGGTATGTCAGATCGAATTTATGTAATGTGTAACGGTAAACTTCGAGGCGAGATCACAGAAGAGAGCGACATGACCCAGGAGAAGGTTATGAGCTACGCTACTCAGTTCTAAGATCCGCAGTCTATTATAAGAGAGGAAGAGAAAAAATGGTTAAGACAAAACAGCAGAAAGCAGTTGATTTTCTTATAAATAACGGTGTTATCATCGTTATGTTCATCCTGGTTATTTACACAGGTATCACAAACGACAGGTTCCTTACATCAAACAACCTGTTCAACATTCTTATGAATATGAGTTCAAGACTTGTTATCGCCCTTGGTATCGCAGGCTGCGTTATCACTGCAGGTTGTGACCTGTCAGCAGGACGTATGATCGGTTTTGCAGCATGTATCGCAGGAACACTTCTTCAGAAGATTGATTACTCAGGAAAGTTCTTCCCTGACATGCAGCCACTTAACATCTTTGTAGCACTTATTATTGTACTTGCAATCACAGGATGCTTTGGTGCAATCACTGGATTCTTCATCGCATTCCTTCACGTACCTCCATTCATCGCAACCCTAGCTATGATGGAAATCGTTTATGGACTTGCTCTTATCTACACAGGTGCTACACCTCTTGGTGGATACACAACACAGTACACAAACATCGCAACAGGCAGATTCCTTGGAATCAGCTACCTGATCTGGATAGCAGTTATCGTTGCAGCTATCACATGGTTCATCTTCAACATGACCCGTCACGGCAAGTATATGTATGCAATCGGTGGAAACCCACAGGCTGCTGAGGTTGCCGGTGTACCTGTTCGTCTCACAATGGTACTCATCTACATGAAGGCCGCTATGATGTATGGTCTTGCAGGATTCATGCTGGGCGCTAAGGCCGGTGGAGCATCTGTTAACCTTGGTCTTGGTTACGAGATGGAAGCTATCGCAGCATGTACAATCGGTGGTGTATCAGTTACCGGTGGACGTGGTAAAGTATCAAGTGCCATCATCGGTGTTGCCGTATTCGAGCTCCTTAAGGCAGCTCTCCAGTACCTCGGAGTGGATGCTAACGCTCAGTACATCTTCATCGGTCTGGTTATCTTCGTAGCTATCTCACTTGATATCCGTAAGTACGTAGCTAAGAAGTAATAAAAAATCATAAAAATTTACTAATTTATAATAAATAATATTGACGTTATTTCCTCAATTTTGCGCACGTCATGTTATAATAGGGATGTAGTCTTTAAAATGGCTACATCCCTGTTTTTTTGTTTTCGTGTATTTTTATGAGGGAAAACGCAGTGAACGAGAATATGAGCCAGATTAATAAATCCCATAATTTGGTACTGTTGATAATGACCGTATCCTGCTTTGGCGCGATATTCGAGGCTATAAGCCAGGGCTGGGAACTGTGGGTGGTTCCGCTTATTGCCATGGGAATTATTGCCTGCTGGTTTTTCCATATTACACATTTCAGGGAACCTACATTTAGAGAAAACTTCTACATTATTTTTGCAATGCTGACGTCGTTCTATCATGGCGTTCATCCATCAAGTTTCTTTGATATAGTAATCATCAGCATTCTTGTACTCATTACTGCAGCTGTAATGGGCAAGATTATCTTTATGCGTCTTGTTTTCCTCGAATTTGTCATTCTCATGATAGGTCAGATAGCGTATTCCATAATCAATAAAACCGTTGTTTATGACAGTCTGACCGTATCCAGGATCATGCTTCATTTTGGAGCAGAGGCTCTTGTCTACAGATCCTTAGAAGTTTTATATGAGTTCGCCGTTTATTCAGAAAAGCTCTTTGCTACGCTTAAGAAGAGAGAAGAGGCCGGAAAGGAAGGCATGGAGGATTTCCTTGTAAACATCTCCCATGAGCTGAGAACTCCGGTCAATGTAATAAATGGTATGTCCACTCTGATCCTGAAAAAGGAGACCAGAGATGATGTTAAATCCATAAGGGATGCCGGTCTTAGATTGTCCCATCAGATCGAGGATATTCAGGACTATAGTGAGATACAAAGAGGCGATGCGCTTCTTGAAGAAGAGAAGTACATGATAACTTCAGTCCTTAACGATATCGTAATGGGCTTTAATATCATGAGCATCAAGAAGGACATCGAATTTATCATTGATCTGGATCCAACCGTACCTGCCATGATGAAGGGCGATGCCAAGAAACTTAAAAAGATCCTGACCCACCTTATAGACAATGCCTTTAAGTATACAAGAGATGGCGGCGTATGCCTTAAGGTTACAGGCATTAGACGAGATTATGGCTTCAATCTTATTATTGAAGTTACCGATACCGGTGTAGGAATGTCTGAAAAAGATCGTGAGAAGATCTCAAAGGGCAATTATCAGACCAATAAAAAGAGAAATCGAAGCACAGGAGGTATAGGCCTTGGGCTTTCACTCGTATACGGTTTTGCGAGACTTATGGGAGGCTTTGTAACAATAGAAAGCACAAAGGGCCGCGGAACAACCTTAAGGGTAAGCGTTGTCCAGGAGGTGCTTGATCCTGCTCCATGTCTTTCTGCTGCAACAAAACGATTTATCGGGATCGCTTTCCATGTTACTCCCGAACGTTTCAAGGTGTCACAGGTCAGGGAGTTTTACAAGAGCATGGCCACAAATATGGCTATGGGCCTTCGACTGAACCTGTATTCTGCACCTAACTTAAGCGAGCTGAAAAGGCTTGTTGAAACCGGAAGCATTACCCATGTATTCATGGGTGGCTATGAGTATCAACAGGATCCACAGTATTTTGATGCACTTTCAAAGAGCGAGATCACGGTTACTGTTGCCGCTGATAAGGGCTTTGCTACCAATGAAGGAAGTCATGTTGTGATCATGCCAAAGCCTCTTTATGGTTATCCCTGTGTTAAGATCCTCAACGGAGATACTGAGGTTTCCGATCTTCTTGTGGGCGAAGAGGAAAAAGAGCTTAAACTGGACGGCATAAGGGCTCTGATAGTTGACGATGAGCCTATGAATCTGGTGGTGGCAACAGGTCTTTTCCGCGAATACAAGATGATCATAGATACTGCAGATAGCGGCAAGGAGGCACTGCATAAGTACGATACAAATGAATATGATGTGGTATTTATGGATCACATGATGCCCGAGATGGACGGCGTTGAAGCTATGAAGAAGATGAGATTTATCGCTGATCAGAAGGGAGAAAACTTAAAGATCATTGCTCTTACTGCAAATGCCATAAGCGGCGCCAGAGAGATGTTCCTCAGGGAGGGCTTCGATGGCTTTATCAGTAAGCCTATAAACATTAACGATTTTGAAAGGGTTATGACCCGTGTTATGCTGGACGGCAAATCCGGCCACAGTGGAGGTGCCAGATGATTTCAAAATTCGTTGAGAGAATTAAAAATGTACTAAGAGACCCGAGCCGTGGCTTTAAAGAGCGCGTATTTATCCTGCTTACCATGATCACGGTTGCGGTGGCTATTCTGGCTATAATTGGCGACATTCTTGTTGGCGAGAACATGGTTGAGATCGTTGCCCTTATTGTTACTGTCATTATTGTGCCCATAATTACACTTGTCTCACTTAAGAGGAACAGGGTTATGCTGGCACTTCGTCTTAACGTGTTCGGTGTGGTTATATTTCTTTTGCCAATCCTGTTCTATTCCGGTGGCGGTCTCATGGGCGGTGGCTTTATATGGATCATTTTCGCTTATCTGTACACAGGACTGGTACTCACAGGCATATGGAAACCACTGCTTCTTATTATACTGACCACTGAGACCTGCGGATTCTTCCTCCATGCTTATTTCCATCCTGAATATATTACCCAGCATACAAGGGAGACAGGATATGTCGATATTATGATATCGGTTATCCTGGTTGGTATTGTCTGCTGTCTTATGGTGTGGTTCGAGGAGTGGCTCTTTAGAGAGGAGAACAAAAGGGCAAGGGAAGAGACCAAGAAATCTGAGGAGCTCAATAAATCCCAGAACAGGTTCTTCTCCAGCATGAGCCATGAGATAAGAACACCTATAAATTCAATCCTGGGTCTTAATGAGATCATATTAAGACAGGAGGATGCTTCCGAAGAGATAATTAAGGATGCCAGAAATATTGAGGGTGCAGGTAAGATGCTGCTGTCCCTTATAAATGACATTCTGGATATGTCCAAGATCGAAGCCGGTAAGATGGATATTGTTCCGATAAACTACAGCCTGGCTTCAATGATATCTGAAATTGTAAATATGATGTGGCTAAGAGCCCAGCAAAAGGGGCTGAAGTTTAACATTGAGATAGATCCGTCAATTCCGACAGAGCTCTTTGGCGATGAAGTCAGGATCAAACAGATTCTGGTAAATCTTTTAAATAACGCCGTAAAGTATACAAAAGAGGGTTCTGTAACACTGCGTATTGAAAAAGAGGAAAGCAGAGGGGAAGACGTTCTTTTGATGTTCTCCGTCATCGATACCGGAATGGGAATCAAGCAGGATGTTATCCCATATCTTTTTGATGCCTTCCAGAGAGTGGACGAGGAGCAGAATGCCAAGATCGAGGGAACAGGCCTTGGACTTTCAATCGTTAAGCAGCTTGTGGACCTCATGGACGGCAATATTACCGTAAACAGTGTATATACAGAAGGTTCCACTTTCATCGTCACACTGTGGCAGAGGGTTACAAGAAAAGAAGCTATTGGAAATATCGACTTCCAGAACTATGAAAAGGTTCAGTCGAGAAGCGGATACGTTCCGGGCTTCAAGGCCCCAGAGGCCAGAATTCTTATTGTTGATGACAATGAGATGAACCTTGAGGTTGAGAGAAAGCTTCTGGATGGAACAGAAGTTATCATAGACACGGCAGACAGCGGAAGACAGGCACTTTACCTGACCTCTGCCGAGAGATATGACTGTATTTTCATGGATCATCTGATGCCTGAAATGGATGGTATCGAATGTATGCAGGCAATCAGAAAGCAGGTTGGCGGCTTTAATAACCATACGCCGATCATTGTGCTTACTGCCAATGCAGACAGTGAGAACCGTGATCTGTACAACCGAAGCGGCTTTGACGGATATCTTGTAAAGCCTGTATCCGGTGTGCAGCTGGAGGAGGTACTTCTTGATCATCTTCCTGAGGTTAAGGTTGAGATGTCCCAGGGAACTGACCTCACAAAGGTTCAGATGAACAGCTCCAGAAGCTACAGCAAGAAGATACCTATCGTCATTGCCACAAGTACCATGTGCGATCTTCCTACCAAGGTGCTGAGAGAGCATCAGATAGATGTTATTCCATTCTCTGTAACCTCCGGCGGAAGGACTTACTATGATCTTCTTGAAGCCAACACTGATGAGGTTATGAGATATGTTCAGGAGGGTGCGGACTACAATTCAGCGCCGCCTACTGTTGAAGATTTCGAGAAGTTCTTTGGAAAAGAGGTAAAGAAAGCCCATCAGGTTATCTACATTTCGGTTTCAACATATATCAGTGAAGAATATAAGCATGCTTACGAGGCTGCCAGGGCATTTGGCAATGTATGGGTATTTGATTCAACCTTTAACTCCAGTGCTATAGGAATGCTGGTGCTTTTGGCCCAGAGAATGGCAGCGCAGGGCAGAAGCGTAGAAAAGATCATAGAAGAGCTGGGTGGCATCAGGGACAAGACAAGGTGCAGCTTTGTTACGGGTGATTCCGAGTTCATCATGAAGCGAGGCGGAATTTCCAAGACTACTTATGGAATAATCAGCACCTTTGGACTAAGGCCTGTCATAAATATCAAGGATGGACGGATTACTCCTTCAAGGGTATTTATGGGAGATATGGAGGACAGCTATTTCAAGTATCTGGACTATGCACTGCCAAGGCGCGCAAAGCCTGATCTTGATGTGGCGATCATCGATTATATCGATCTTTCTGACGAATTAAAGGAAGCAATTGTAGAGCATATCAGAAGGAGATTTAACTTTGAACATATCATCTTCCAAAAGGTATCCTCCGTTATGTCTTTAAACTGTGGCCGTGGTGCTATGGGAATCATGTACATAATGAAGAAGGATGAGCCATACAGCCTCAGCCAGATGCTGGCAAGTGTACTTCATGCACAGGAAGAAGAGAATGGCGAGGAACCTCAGGAAAGCGCGAATGACTTCCGTCAGGAGTCTGATGAGCTGCGTGAAAAAGAGCTGACTTATGAGCAGCCGCAGGAACCACCACAGGAGCCACTAAAGGAACCTGAGTGGTACGAGACAATCCCCGGCATTGACCCTGTAAAGGCGATTGAAAACAGCGGATCTGAGGATTCCTTTAAGGCAGTCTTAAAGATCTTTTACAATTCAATTCCTGACAGGTCCAATGAGATTGAGGATTACTACAATACAGAGGACTGGGAGAATTATACCATCAAGGTTCATGCCCTGAAGAGCTCTGCAAGACTTGTGGGAGCAATGGAGCTTTCTGAAAATGCCAGGGCGCTGGAAGACGCCGGAAAGTCAGGAAACATAGACTATATAAAGGAGCATACGGAAAAACTTCTGGCTGACTTCAGGAGCTATAAGGGACTGCTCTCTGACTTCTTTGAGAAGCCTGAAGAAGAGGCACCGAAAGAGGAGCAGGTGAAGCCGCAGCCTGTGCAGAACTATGACAGATTCATAATTGACAGTGTCTACTGTACTTTAAAGGATGCGGCCTCAAAGCAGGATGACAAGGTCATTGAAAGGACTCTTAAGGAAATTTTAGACTACAGCTTCCCGCCGGAGGATGTGGAGAGGCTGGAAAAGATAAAAGCTGCATTTGGAGAAAAAGATTACGACGAGATAATTAAGCTTTCAGGAGAGTTATAAGAGGAATCCTATGAATGTTGAAAGCCGGTTGCTAAAAAGAATATACATAGTTCTTTTCGCCTGTATCCTGGGGATAATCTTTGTAGTAATACCTATCGGTAACACTTTCAAGGGCGATGGAAGAATTGAAGGTGTCAGGGAGTTTTCCGAAGGATGGGTTGATGAAGCAGGAAACAGCGTGTTTATTGATGAAATATCCTGTGCGGAACGCGGCGGAAAGATTAAACTTACCCAAAAACTGCCGGAGATACTGACAAATACAGACTGTCTGTGTTTTGAATCCCAGAATGCAAACCTTAAAGTACTTGTGGGTGGAAAGGCGGTTTATAGCTTTTCTTCGCGAGAAAACATTACAGGTAAGGGGTACGGCATAGCGTTTCACGAGGCCGGCATATGTGCTGAAGATGCAGGAAAACTGGTAACTCTTGAGTATGAAAGGGTTGGTGAGACAGGATCAAGCGGCAGGATACTGAACATGTGCATCTGTTCTCCTTCGGATTATATTTTAAGAGATGTGAGAAAAGAGATGTTTCCGTGCCTTTTGTGCGTGCTCACGGTGTTCTTTGGTCTGTTCCTTATGATCATTCATATGGTGGCATCCAAAAAGGATGTGCTGCCATTTGATGCGCTGGCACTTGGTACAGGTGCTATTCTGCTTGGCATATGGCTGTTCCTGGATACCAATACTATGCAGTTGGTTACCGGCGGGGTATATGTATGGAGAGCACTTAGCAGGATTATGCCATTTACCTTCGGCTATCCGCTTATTGTGTTCTTTAATTCAATGACCAAGCTTAAGAGAAACGTATATGTTCATGTTGGGTTCTGGATCTCATGCGTGTTTACGCTGGGGATAATCCTGGTGAGATATATCTACGGAATAGACATGATATGGTCATTCGCAAGAGCTCTGGCTGCCTATGTACTAATACTCACTGTGGTAGTCTGTGTGATGGTTTTCGATAATAACATTTATTGCAGAAGAACAGGTGCGAAACAGGATTATCGCTACTTTATAGCCGGGATCATCGCATTCTTTATCAGCGCCGGCATGGATATCATAAGGTACATGTTTTCAAAACGTCAGTCAGATACCAGCGGGTTCTTTACTATGATAGGTATGCTGATCTTCGTTGTGATGATGCTTTTAATGTTCCTTAAATGGTGGATGAAGGATCACGAGGCCATCGAGCGCGACAGATTTATCAACAGAGCACTTCAGTATGCAGTTTCTTCCAATTCACCGGATACCAATATCAAGAATATTCTTGAATTCTTGGGAAAAGAGCTCAAGGCAGAGCGCCTGTTTATATTTGAGGATCAGAAAAACGGAAAATTCAGGGGCACCTATGAGTGGTATAACACAGATGCGCAGTCCCAGTCGATGGATCTTATTTATCTGCCATATGAAGGATATATTAGTAAGATAGAGGAAGCATTTGAGAAGAACAATAACAGGATTTTAATCAGAAATCCCGAAGAATGCCGCATTGCACTTCCGCCATTCTATAACCTTATGCTCACACACCACGTTCAGAATATTATCGTAAGCCCGCTGGAGGTTGGTGGAAAGATCTTCGGAAATCTGGGTATAGTTGGACTTCCACCTGAGACGCTGGATTCTGTCGCAGATATCATGGATCTTATCAGCTACTTCCTGTCACAGCTGGTTCTTCAGAGAGAAGATCAGAACAGGGCGTTCCTGTACAACTATAAAGATGCTCTATCCGGTGCAGGAAACCTGATAGCTTACAGGAAATATACCGAGGAAGAACTTGATATGTCCGCTACGTTTGGCTATGTGCGCTGTGATATCCCTGACCTTGATCTGATCAACGTATCGCAAAGTTATGAGGTTGGAGATCAGATCGTGGTAGTTACGGCAAAATGCATGATGGAAGTCTTTGGAGAACAGAATGTTTTCAGGATCAATGGAACTCAGTTCGCAGCCTTTGGCTTTGAGAGTGAAGAAGTATACTTTAATAATGATGTTGACAGGGTAAAGAGGATGATCAGAGAAAACAGTATTGAAGCTTTTGTGGCATCAGTGTACTGTATATATGGAGCAAAAGATCTGGGAATTATCTATAAGCGTATAGATGATCTTATTAATGATCAGATCAAGAACGGAGATAATTATGAGTGTTAGTGAGATTATAAATCAGATGGGAATTGAGCTGCTGGTATTTGCGGTTTGTATGTTCTTTGGTATTCGATTAATAATCACCAGAGATGTTTCTATTTTAAGGAAGGAAGACCCGGAAAGTATTAAGCACCCGAAGGAGTACACCCTTTATGCTGGTTTGATTATTTTATTTTTAGGCGTCGCAGCTTTAGTTATGGGCGTGGTTTCTTTCTTTAATCCCATAGCCGCCTTTATTGTTATCATCATAGCAGTTATAATAATGGGTATCATGTGGAAATTCATGCATGAGAAGTACGCGTGATTTTTATTAAGCCAATATGCAGCTCCTGAGGATAAAAAGATTTGAGCTTGAACAAGTTTGTGCTATGGAGCTGAGACCAATAATGTTTGCATTCCATTGTATGCAAATATTATGCTCTGGGCTCAGCGGAATGTTCAGCACAACCGCAGTTCATGATCAAACTTTTTATCATCAGGAGCGTACGTAAGGAACAATGTAAACATGAACAGATATAGAGTTATGCTTGTGGATGATGAGGAAGATGTTGCACAGGCAATAATGAAGAAGATGGACTGGGAGAATATGGGGTTCGAAAAACCCAGATATGCTCATAACGGGCTGGAGGCTCTGGAGTTTGCTGAGGAGCAAAGGCCCGATATTGTTATGAGCGATATCAAGATGCCCTATATGGATGGCATGGAGCTGGCCAGAAACCTTAAGCAGCTCTACCCCAATATCAGGATCATCTTTTTCTCCGGCTTTGATGAATTTGAGTATGCCAAGGAGGCAATAAGGCTTGAGGCTGAGGAGTACATCTTAAAGCCCATTGATGCCGACGAACTCAAAGCTGTATTTACCAGAGTTCACGAGGCTCTGGATCGCGACATCGACGAGAAACTCAACGTGGCCAAGCTTGAAAATTACTATATGGATTCACTTCCTCTTTTACAGGAGGATTTTTTTGCGTCCCTTGTTGAGGGCAGAATTGCGGAAGGCAAGATCGGCAAATTCCTGGATGACTACAGAATAGAGCTGACAGGGCCCTTTTATGTCACCGCCATTGTTCACATCAGTACTTCAAGTATTCCGGAGGGTATGAACCCTGTCCTTTTATCAGTCTCCGTGCGCAAACTCCTTGAGGAGAGGATGGATGAAAAGTGGGGCTGCAAGTTCTTTTCCTACCTGGGCAGTACCGTGATGATCGCTCAGCTCCCTACAGAGAAGGATGCATCAGCCTTTACCGATGACTGTGACCGCATGTGCAGACTGGCAGAGAGTATATGTAAAGCCAACGTGACCATCGGCGTAGGAGAGGTGACACCGAACCTTTCCGAGATTGACAGTTCATATCAGGGCGCCAGAGATGCCGTGTCCTACAGGGTTTTATACGGACATACAAAGGCCATCAATATCTCAGAGATATCTCCCATGGAAAAAGAGACTTCCCAGACGGAGGATGCTGACAGTCTGGTGGATGTATTTAAAAAGATGAAGATGGCAGGTACAGATGATGTAAGTCAGGCTGCCAGAAAGTATATAGAGAGCAACACAAAAACAGCCGGTTCTGTTCAGAACTACAGGTTCTTTGTAATGGAGCTGGTAAGTGAGCTCTACAAATTCGGTAAGAGCAATCAGATCGATATGGCACAGGTCTTTGATATGAACAGCGATGTCTACGGCGTTGCTGCGCAGATGGAGGTTGGGGAACTGGCCAGGTGGTTTGACGGCGTGTGTGTCAGGATGCATGAGCTTATTGATTACAAGAGAAATGACACCACAAGGTCTTTTGTCACAAAGGCTCAGGAATATGTGGCCGATCATTATTCAGATCAGGATCTGTCAGTGGATTTTATATGCAATTATCTGGGTGTTTCCAGCGCCTATTTTTCCACTGTGTTCAAGAAGGAGACCGGCAAGACTTTCGTTGGGTATCTGACGGATTACCGCATGGAGAAGGCAGAGAGGATGCTGCTTGAGACCGATGAAAAGACATATATCATCGCCCAGGAGGTGGGATATTCTGATCCCAATTACTTCAGCTATGTTTTCAAGAAGCAGTTTGGGGTTTCGCCTTCCAAGTATAAATCCGGCAAGGAATGAAAAAAGTGGCTTTAAAAGAGTATTTTAAGGGGAAAACTGCACGTAGTATACAGGTTACGATCTCGGTATCATTCACGATCGTAGCCTTAGTTTGTATGCTGGCGATGGGAGTTGCGCTCTATCAGAGGTTTTCCGTAAGGTCTGAAAAGATGCTTACAGACAGTGTGCAGCTGACTCTGGACCAGACTGTCATAAATCTTGAGGATTATCTTCGAAGCATGAGACGAATGTCTGATGCCATCTATTACAACGTCATCAAGGATCAGGACATCAGCAAGGAAACTCCGATTTCACAGATGAATCTTTTGTACGAGGCGCACAAGGACTATCTGATCTCACTGGCGCTTTATTCTGAGGACGGTAAGCTTATCTGTGCGTCGCCGGTCGGCGTTGAGAAGCCGGAAGTTGATGTCACGAGTCAGAGCTGGTTTTCCAATGCGCTGGCAAGGCCTGAGAACCTGCATTTTTCACTTCCCCATGTTCAGAACCTGTTCGTGGATGATCCGACCTTCAGGTATTACTGGGTTATTTCCCTCAGTAGAAATGTTGAGCTAAACAAAAGAGGTGTGCCCGGGCAGGGCGTACTTCTGGTAGACATGAACTATGCCGTAATCGAGGAGATGATGAAGGGGGTTAATGACAATACCTCTGAGAGCTACGTTTATCTGTGTGATAGTAATGGAACACTCATATATCATCCGATGCTGATGCAGATAAGTGCAGGGCTTTACAATGAAAACAATGCCCAGGCAGCCAGCTATGATGATGGCAGCAGAAAAGAAGTGTTCATGGGCAAGACCAGGATAGTCACGGTGGATACTATGAGTTATACGGGCTGGAAGCTGGTGAGTGTTATTCCCACCAGTAACTCGTATCTTGCCATGAAGGATATCAGATACTTCGTAGTAATGGTTATTTCGACAGCTCTTTTAGCTATGCTGATACTCAACAGGTTTGTGGCAAGGCGTGTTACAAGGCCTATCACCAGGCTTAATGAATCCATCAGGGATATTGAGATGGGTAAGGTCAATCCTACGGTTTATATAGGAGGACCATCTGAGATCGAGCATCTGGGAAGGACGCTCAGGTCCAGTTATGATCAGATAAATCAGCTGATGAAGGACATGGTGGCATCCCAGGAGGAGAAGCGAAAGTCGGAGCTGGATGCGCTACAGTCCCAGATAAATCCTCACTTTTTGTATAATACCCTGGATTCCATCGTGTGGATGATCGAGGGTGAGAAGTATAACGAGGCGGTGTTTATGATAACGCAGCTGGCATCTCTTTTCCGCGTGAGCTTATCCAGTGGTAAGACTATTATTCCCATTGGGGATGAGATCAGGCATGCCAGCAACTATATGAATATCCAGAAGGTAAGGTTCAAGGACGCCTTCCTGGTGGAGTTTGATATACAGGAGGAGATCAAGGAATATTGCACTGTTAAGCTGATCGTTCAGCCTATCCTGGAGAATGCTGTCTACTATGGAGTTAAGGACATGGAGGACGGTGAGATTAAGGTCAGGGGATTTATGGGTGAAGACGGCGACATCTATATTACGGTTTCAGATAACGGTTTTGGAATGAGTCAGGATCAGCTGGAGTTTCTTTTGACTGATGATACGAGAGTTCGGAAGAAGGGTTCCGGTGTGGGCCTTATAAATGTGCAGAGGCGTATTCAGCTGCGATTTGGAGAGCAGTACGGGCTTAAGATTGAGTCTGAGCCGGATGAGGGCACGGTTGTGACAATCCATCTTCCTGCCATTCCTTATAATGAAGAGAATCAGAAGATATTGGAGAGCGGAAAGGAGAAGGTATGAAGAACCGAAATATCTTTATCCTGATAGTGGCCATACTTCTGGTTATAAGCCTTGGAGCATCAACTTCTGCGCTCATTATGAGCGGGATCCGTGAGGACTCTACAAAGGTTTCGGTGGTGCTGGATGACAGTGCTTCCGGCAGGTGGACGTCTTTTATGGCGGGGATGGAGCAGGCTGCCAAGGATAACGGGATAAAACTGACTATTGTTAATACGGGTAAGAATATTGCGCTTAATCAGCAGTATGCCATTATGAACGAGGAGATCGCCGCGGGAGCTGACGGAATTATCTTACAGGTTACAAGCAGCACCGGCACTGAGGGTATGATCTCTGATATCAGCAGCAAGGTGGTGCTGGAGCTGGTGGATACGGATGCTCAGACGGACATTGATGTTGAGGGGCGCTTTGCCTGCATTGCGCCTGATAATATGGAGATTGGAAGGGCGCTGGCCAATGAGGTCAGGATCGCTCTTGGAAGTGAGATAAGTCAGCACAAGGTTGGAATAATTGCCGGTAATATAAGGCAGAAGTGCATAGCAGACAGGCTGCAGGGATTTACGGAGAACATGGAGTCCTCGGGGGCTGAGGTGGTCTGGACCATCAACAGTACTTTGAATATTGCAGAGAGGATCAAGTTCAAGCAGATAGATAATCCCTGCGATATACTGGTGGCGCTGGATGATGCGGGGCTGGAAAAGACCTGTGAGTATGCGCTTAAGGAAGGAGTCACCCCTTATATATTTGGAGAGGGGAACTCCATTAAGAATGTGAGCTATCTGGACGACGGGCTTATTTACAGCATGGTGGTCCCAAATGAGTATTACATGGGATATCAGGCTCTTGCAGCGGTTGCAAAGAGGCTGGTGAACAGGCTGACACCGATGGAGAACGAGGTGATCAGTTTCAGGGTTATTAATAAGGAAAATCTTTTTGATGAGATGAATCAGAGGTTACTGTTCCCTGTTGAGCAGTAGTGATTTAAAGGAGAGTTTTTGTATGGGGAAAGGCAAAAGGTTATTTGCGCTGATTATGGCGATATGTCTTTTGGCGGCTTGTAGTGGGTGTGGTGCTAAGGCGCCTTCGAAGGGACCGGAGAAGATCAAGATCGGAGTTACTTTGTATGACCAGTACGATACGTTTCTGGCGCAGCTCATGGACAGCTTTAATTCTCAGGTGGGTGACGAGGCTGAGGTGGTGGTTTACAGCGCATCTCAGAGTCAGCAGATACAAAACAACCAGGTAAAGAAGATGATAGAGGATGGCTGCAATGTTATCTGCGTGAATCTGGTGGACAGGACTGATCCTGCGGCGGTCATCGATGCGGCAAGGAAGGCTGATGTGCCTATAATATTTTTCAACAGAGAGCTGGTTGAGGGAGATATTAGGCGCTGGGACAAGCTCTTTTACGTAGGGGCGGATGCCTCTGAGTCGGGGATTATGCAGGGGCAGCTGGCGGCGCTTACATGCAGGACAGACACTACTTTGGATAAGAACGGAGACGGGCTGATTCAGTACGTGGTTCTTGAAGGAGAAGCGGGGCATCAGGATGCAATTGTCAGGACGGAGTTTTCTGTGGATACGCTGATCAAGGCAGGCGTGGGGCTGGATAAGCTGGGGTATGCCATTGCAAACTGGAACAGGGCGCAGGCACAGACCAAGATGAGTCAGTTCATTGATGACAACAAGGATGCCATCGAGCTGGTGCTGGCAAACAACGATGATATGGCGCTGGGGGCAATTGATGCCTATGAGGCCCATGAGATAATAAGGAGCAAATGGCCTGCCATTTTTGGAATTGACGGTACGGATGTGGGACTTGAAGCTGTCAGAGATGACAAGATGGTAGGTACGGTATACAATGACAAGGAAGGTCAGGCGGCGGCTATGTATCAGCTGGCGCTGGTGCTCTCAAGAGGCGGCAGTATTGACGAGCTTGCAGATCAGTATAACATTGAAGATGGCAAGTATATAAGGCTTCCTTACTCCAAGGTAACGGCCGCAAATATCAATAAATATATAAGCAGGTGATTGGTGTTATGGAAAGAAGAGTTTACAGAAGAGGAATCTTTTTGATTCTTATCATGGCCCTGATAGTGGCAGTAGTACAGGGCAACTATTATACATCGGTGGCAACCGGGGCTGATCCGCAGGTGCAGAATGCGGTTATTCTGGTGCTTGGGATTATTGCGATAGCTCTTTTCACAAGCAAGGCTCTTAAAGGGGCGCTTGGGCTGGAGCAGGGGATTTTGTATGTGATCTTCGGCGGGATGCTGATGAGGGTTGGATATGTCCTGAATATGGATATCTGGACGCTGCAGAATGACGGCGGAACCTTTACCGGATTTGGTACTGCGCAGATCAATAATGGGCATATCGGGTATGTGGAGTATATTTACAAGTTCTTCCATATTCCGGATATGGATCCGTACGAGTATTTTGGGTATTATCATCCGCCGCTTCATCATATCATTGAGGCGATCTGGATGACGATCCAGAGGCTGATCGGTGTGCCGGAGCCGCTGGCTTTTGAGAATATGCAGGTTCCTACGCTTATTTATTCGGCGCTTTGTATGATTGTTATGCTGCATATTCTGGAGGAGAGCGGAGTTGGAGAGAAGCTTGTGATGTTTGGAATGCTGCTCTTTGCGTTTCATCCCAGGATGATGGTGCTGGCTGGATCGGTAAATAATGATATTCTGGCGCTTTTGCTGCTGCTTACAACTATCTGGCGTACGCTGGTATGGATCAGGGAGAGGAGCTTTAAGAACATTATTCTTATTGCTCTGTCGCTGGGCTTTGGTATGATAAGCAAGCTCAACACGGCGATATGCGCGTTCTCAATTGCGCTGATCTTTGTGATCGTGCTGATTGATATTATTCGCAAGAAGAATCTGGTTACAATCAAGAAAACACTTCTTGAGTTTGTGGTGTTTGGAGTGATATGTGTGCCGATTGGACTTTCATATATTGTAAGGAATCTGGTGCTCTTTGGAGAAAAGCCCGGTATTCCTTCGCCGGCGCTTATTCCTAATGAGTCGGTGATGTATACGGGAGAGTTTTCGGTGTGGTCCATTATTGGAATACCTTCTATTGCGGATCTGCACATTGACTTTCCGTTCCATCCGCTTAGTGCCAAGGTGATCCACAATACATGGGTTATCCTGTTCCAGACGGGGCTTTTTGCAGAGGCTTATCCCACAACAATCCATGGGTTCCCGCTGGCGTTTGCTCAGGTGGCTTATGTGGCTTCGATTATTCTGGCGGTGGTAACAACGGTGGTATTTATTGTGGGATACACGGTCAGAGTGGTAAAGCTCTTTGGCCAGGCCAAGGCTGCAGGCGCCGCCTGGAGTGCAGTAATAGCGCAGGGGGCACAGGGCCCGGTTACACCACCGGAATCAGCTATTGAAGCTGCCAAGGTTGGTGATGCGCAGGCTGTTATGGGGCTCAGGGATTTGTTCCTTCTGTCCACATATGTGTTTATGCTGCTGAGCTTTTGCCTGTATGTGTTCAAGTATCCATATACCTGTTCAAGTGATTTCCGTTACATGACAGCGTCACTGGTATTTACATCAATTGGTTTTGGTATGTGTCTGGATGGAGATTCCAGCAAGACCTGGCAGAGGTTTGGTAAAGTTTTTATGGCTGCCTGTATGGCTGCAACGCTTATAGGATCGCTGCTGGTTTATATGAATTGGGAGATTTGATAAGAGAAGAGACTGGGAAGATGAGGTGGTCATTTTCACAGTCTCTTTTGCTTTTGGATTACTTCTTGCCGGAATGTGGTTTCTTTATGGGATCTACCTTTTATTAAAACTGTTACAACATAGAGTTTTGGTTGGTTTGGTCATGGTTGGTTTGGTCATGGTTGGTGTGGTCAATCATTTTTTGTATTCAGTCACTCATTTTGAAAAATGGGCAACAAAAAACCGCTCAACTGAGCGGTTTTTGTTCAATCGGAGTGACGTGATTCGAACACGCGGCCCCTACCTCCCTAAGATAGTGCTCTACCAACTGAGCCACACCCCGATTAGCTTTTGACTGTGTCAGCCATCAGCGACGTTATTCATTATATAACGATGTTTGATGAAAAGCAAGAAGTTTTTATTTCTATTTTTTTTAGGCTGTGTTATCCTAATTTTTGGTGTGTTGACCAAATAAAAGTATTGTTAAGGAGAAGAAGTAGTTATGGGGAATTGTGAATATTGTGGGTCGCCAATCTTCCCGGGGGAGATAGTTTGTTCAAGGTGTAATGCACCTGTACCAAATCCGACTCAGCAGGCAGCAAAAGAAAGCAAGAAAGCTAAACCGGTAAACAAGCTGGTAGTAGGAATCATCATTGCAGCTGCAATAATAATAGGAGCCACTTCGTACTTCGTTATAAGGCCAAAGATCCTGTATTACAAAATCATGCACGGAATAGAGCTTGATCCCGGTAAAACAGATAAGGTTTCAAATTATAATGAGATCGATGAAGAAAACATAATGCTGACAGGCGTTATTGCTAAATGCTTTGAAGTTGGTAATCAGGATGCAATACTTAAGTTTACCAGTGATAAAAAGCAGATTGACTGCACAATGTCTGTTGTATGCAAGAAAAATCTTAGAGATGAAGTGAGATCTCAGCTTGAAGATACCTTGCCTGGCTTTAATCCTGATGAACCTATGACTGGTGTATTCTACCTCAACGGTATCATACCTGAATATATCGAGAAATACAGCGCTGAAGGCCTGCGCGCAACTGATCAGTACCTGGCTATGCTGGACGCTCAGCCGGGAGATGTCGTAGATGTTCATCTTATTCATGACATCGATACATATGATAGAGCCGAGGATCTTAAAAAGGTAATGGAGGTTTCAAACCTGACCGTTTCACTTTCTCTTACATACACAAAAGAGCTTGGAAATGATCAGTATGAGTTCCCGACTGTAAAATGATACGCTTTTAAAAACCGCTCAGTTGAGCGGTTTTTTTGTCCATTTTTCGAAATGAGTGACTAAATTGGTGGAAATGAGTGACCGGCTAATACACATATTTTGATTTGTGGGCATTTACAGAGGGCAGAACGCAGTATACTTGTCATGCCAGCTTTAAGTTGAAATCATTGCGGGAATGATGTATGATGAGTAGCGCATGTTGAATGTAATCCGTAGGGAAACTGTGGGGGACGGATTTAAGTAACATTTAACACGAAATAAAGTTGAGAATTACGTCTGAAATTCAGATTTGTTCTAAATACAGGTAACGCCTTTCTGGAGTTACCCCTAGAATCCAATTTTTACAATATTGATAGTAGCTTTCGCTAGAAGTGACTACCTCTTTTTTCTAGAGATTCGTTTGGCAAAGGTAATGCTTACCTCTCTTTGTGAAAAACTGCTATTTTACAGGTAGATCGAGAAGAATATTGGCGTCGTATTCGTCGAATTTTTCCGCTTTTATTTGTATTTTTGATTTTTAGGGGTAACGAAAAAAAGGGTTACCTGTGGCATTGGAATTTTGAAAATACAGGCGTAAAAATATACTGTTTCAAAGAAAGGAAAAAACGAAATTATGACAGGCGTAAAAGGGGAGCTGGAAAAGCAGCTCATCCAGTGTGAAAAGCTTTTGCAAGAGGTGGAGAAGAGGCTAAGAGCATATAAAAACCTTGAACCGGGAAATGTTAGAGTGGCTATTAGTCACGGCTGTCCACAATTCTACATGAAAAGGCCGGGAAAAGATAAAGAAGAGTATATCCCAGCGATTGAAAAAGAGAAGATCCATCTCCTTGCTCAGCGCGATTATGAGGAAAAAGTTCATAAAGAGCTAATAAGCATGAAAAATAGGCTTAGTAAGTTTATAGCGGGCTATGACCCTGATTCTATAAACAACATCTATGAAAGAATGTGCGATATAAGAAGGAATCTTGTCACCCCAATTGTTCCTACTAATGAGATGATTATAGATATGTGGATGGAGAAGTATAAAGGTGGCATGAATACCTTCGGTGAAGCTACTGAGTTTAAATCACAAAGAGGAGAATTCGTAAGATCAAAGTCTGAAAAAATAATTGCTGATTATTTCTATACTCACAACATACCGTATCAATGCGAACCGAGATTTACTGTAGGAAACTACAAAGATGTTTTTCCGGATTTTGCGATATTGAATGTCAGGAAAAGAAAGACCATCTACTGGGAACACCTTGGTAAGGTAGGAGAAGAAGTGTACGCTACCAGAAACTTCAATAAGCTGATGGATTATGAGGAACAGGGGCTTATCATTGGTGACAATTTGATAATAACTATGGAAACAGAGAAAAGACCTTTGGACATAGCGATTGTAGAAGAGAAGGTGAAATTGTTTCTTCTATAGAGTTTAACTAGTTGCTGCTCATCTGTGTCCGGAATGAACTGCACAATTATCTTTGTTTGCCGAGTCTTCCCGCTAATTCAAAAGCTGAAAATAGCCGATATAATATACGTAATATGTCTATTTCGATTAGAAAGCGGGTGCCGGATGAAAAGAAGATTATTATCAGCATCAATCAGGAAGCGATTATTAAAAGGAGCAGCTTTAGTTGTTTCGTCTATAATGGTTGTTACGAGTTCTTTTCCTGCAGTAACAGTGAGTGCTGCGGTGTCGGACCTTCCTGCGGAGAAATCTTTGCTGGCGCCTTCCGTGAAGTCAGTGTCTTCATTACCTGTAGGCACTGTTATTTATTCTGATTCAATTCCCGGGTTTAATATTTTGTTCAATGGTCAAAAGAGCTATGAAATCAAGGCCAGTGAGAACAAAATTGATCTTGATATTACTGTTATGGATGCAAAGCTTGCATCTGAGAATGCCAGTGCAATCAAGTGGATTTTTGGCGTTACAGTCACAAAACTGACAAAGGGTGCAAAACTAAATACAATGGTTACCATGTCAGGTCTTCCCAGGGGAAAAGAGAAGGTTTTATATCAGGCATTTGAAGAGTCAGGAATAGATGATGAAATGGCAGCTCTTTTGCCAGGAAATAATAGATCAGAGATCAATATCTCTGACTCAGAAGGTCTTGTAGAAGCTATTGTGGAAGCCATAAAGCAGGAAGAAAAGAGCGAGGAGGAAAAGGAAAAAGCTAATAGTCAAAAAACGGCAGATACGCCTAAAGATACACCTGTCATCACAGACGAAGATGATGACGACTATGATTATGAACCCGAGCCTGAGCCGGAACCAGAGCCGAGCCCAGAACCGCAACCCGAGCCACAACCTAAACCTGAGCCACAGCCAGATCCCAAACCAGAACCACAGCCCGAGCCCGTTGTACATTACGATCAGGAAAGAGTCATTATGCTCTACGCTGCTCCCACCAACCTTGAGCCCGAATTCGGAGTAGGCACGTGCAATCTCCTGGACATCCTAAGAGCAGGCATTCCTGACAATACGCGCATGTTCATAGTTACCGGAGGAACTACCAAGTGGTATATGGATGAGTTGGATGTTTACTCAAATTATGCAAAGGTAGTCCTCTATCCGGCTAAAGAATCCGGATATACCCAGGAAGAGGAAGAAAAAGCCAATGAACTTGCAAAGAGCCTTTTGCAGCTGCATTCCACAAAACTAAGCGGAATGCAGTATTGGGAAGTTGTGTCCAGGGATGGCGTTTTCAATCTTTCCAAGATAAAAGACGTTAATGGCTACATGACAGATAATGCTCAGCTGACTGATTTTATCGATTACTGTACGGGGCAGACTAATGCAAAATACTATGACCTGATTCTCTATGGGCATGGAAACGGCGTTTTAGGCTATGGAGGCGATGACCTTCTTAATAAGTACTACGCCGACAATCCAGGCGTGAAACGTGATGTTCCCACAACACTCAGCATAGCAGATCTTTCAGAGGCAATTACTTCAACCAACCTCTATAAGGATGGAAGAAAGCTGGAATTCATCGGTCTGGATGCCTGCAAGATGGCAAATTATGAGGTGGCAGTATCTTTTTCTCCTTTTGCAGACTATTTTGTTGCATCAGAGGAAATCGTTCCGGGGCGTGGATGGAACTACTATGATGTTTTGAATGGCCTGAACAAAGACAGTACGATGAGTTCAGAGCAGCTCGTTACAGAGATTGTCGATGATTTTGTGCTGAAGTTTAACAGACTTGGCGGCGCAGCTATAGGAATGGAGGCGACTCTTTCTGCTGCAAACCTCGCAGGCATTGAGTTTCTGGATGAAGCTCTTTCTGAGCTTTATACAGCACTGGCAAAAGAGCTAAAGGATGATAAGTCATATTTTGATATATCAAATGCAATAGGAAGAGTATCTAATTTCGGAGCAACAAACGGAAACAACGCTTCCGATGAGTTCGATATCAAGCTTTTCTGTGAATCTCTTTTGCTGGATGACTATCCGGATATCAAGGAAAAGAGCAGCGAAGTCCTGAGTATTTTGGATGAGTGTATTGTAAATGCTCAGCAGGTTCACACAAATAAGGGAGAAGACTTTGGCGGATTGTACCTGTACTTCCCGGCAAATGCCTTTAGAGTGGTTTCTTCCAAGGATAGTAAAGGCGAGGATGTAGTATTTATCAATACCAATGTAAATTATCAGATTAACTCTCTCAGACAAATGGGAATCAGTGAAGAATACGATAAGCTGATCAACTTATTTGCTATTCTTGAGGCTTCAGGATACCGTATCGGGCAGGACTGGGTGACACTCTTTGACGAAAATTATCAGGATGTGGTAGTTGAACTTTCCGGTTATAGTGAGTATAAGGATGTCCTGAATACAGTTAAACAGTACCCTGATAGCGAGGCGCTTGCCAAACAGATAATAGAGAAGCAGCTTTCTGACAGGGTGACCAAAAATGATGTTAGTGTCCTTCGGGGTTATACCAATAAGATCGATATTGATGAGAATGGTAAAAGAGATATTACCGTAGTTGAAAATCCTGACGGTGCTGTTATTACGGTTTCTAAAGGTGACATATTGCTTAATGAAGATAAGACAGCGGATGTCAGAGTTTCTGCGGATCTTGACGGAACTAAGGTGCTTCTTGGTAGAACGGAGCTTTACTCGGAGAATGTTATTGAAGGATCTACTGACGCGTCGGATCATACATCTGCGCACTGGAATATCAGCAAATATGATAATAAGTGGTACACAATAAACGATCAGCTTAGCAGCTTCGTTGTAACAGAAACAGAAAGTGCAGATAAGTACTACGGATACATACCGATTGCAATCTGGTTTGATAAGAATCTCGTGGCAGGCGGAGAGGGCATGAGCAGAGATGAGTATGTTCGCAGCGCTCTCGGCACCGGTATTGGAGTCAAAACCTTTGTGCTCAACGTAGTATGCGATAATGGTAATCTGATTGCTGATTCTATGACTGCTTATAGAAATGACAATTTTGCTGAAAGCTTTTCAGCCTCAGAGCTTGCAAATTCTTATATTGAGATTCTTGGAGGTTTTGAGGAATGTGTTGAACCGTCATTCCAGGCATTTTCACTTGGAACAATTTATACAGAAGATGGCTTTTTGGAGATCGATAGAAGATATGTCGAGGGACTGACTTCTGATTATGTTCTCTCTGATCCCTACGGCTGTAATTACGTTCTGAGCAAAGCGAATATAGGGGAATATGGTCTGGATGATTTTGTAAAAGAGATCCCGGCAGAAGAGGCAGATAATGCATTTACATGGGAAGAGAGCAAAGAAAATGCTGCTGAGATAAGGGCAAAGGCAAAAGAAGAAGTCCAGGCTGAGCAGGAAGCACAAGCGCAACAGGAAGCACAACAGGAAGTGGAAGTACAGCCAGAATCGGAAGTGGAAGTACAGCCAGAAGCACAGCCTGAAGCGCCGCAAGAAGTGGAAGTACAGCCTGAAGCAGAAGTGGAAGTACAGCCGGAATCGGGAGAAGAAGTACAGCCGGTAGCGGGAGAAGAAGTACAGCCGGTAGCGGAAGAGGAAGTTCAGCCGGTGGCACAGCAGGAGCCCGAAGCACAGCAAGAAGGCCAGGGCGCTCAGGCACAGCAAGAAGGCGAACAAGCCCAGCCCGATCCAGAAGCTCAGCCTCAGCAGTCTGCCCAGGAACCGATTGAGTGATCAGGGATTGTGATGCACAGTTTTATGCTTTTTTAAGATAATCCATAGTCGCAATATAGTAGAATATTAATAGTCTCACTGCAAAACATCTGGCACGTTAGTTGTTGATCTCCGGAGGTGACTATGAAAAGTCATTGTCGCAACTTAATGCTTATTCTGTATATTGCACTGCTTATCATATTTCTGCCGATCACCGCTTCGGCAGAAGAGGCAGACTATGGCCATTCGGACTCAGGCCACATAATTGTCATTGATCCCGGGCATCAGGCGCATGGAAATCCGGCAAAAGAGCCGATAGGCCCCGGAGCACATGAGACCAAAGCTAAGGTCACGACAGGCGCCACTGGAGTTTCAACGAAGATACCGGAGAGCGAGCTGTGCCTTTCGGTAGGAATGAAGCTTAAGGCGGAACTTGAGAGCCGAGGCTACACGGTCATTATGACGAGAACAGGCAATGATGTGGATATAAGTAACAGCGAAAGAGCTGCTGTTGCCAATGAAGCTAAAGCAGACGCCTTCATCAGGATACATGCCAATAGTGTGGAAAACAGTTCAGTCACCGGCGCCATGACAATATGCCAGACCGACAAAAACCCATACAACGCCTATATGGCAGATACCTGCTATCGCCTGTCGGAATGTGTTCTGGATGGTATGACCAATCAGACCGGTGTCAGGAAAATGTCAGTCCTTAGAACCGACAACATGAGCGGCATCAACTGGAGCACAGTTCCCGTGACCATCATCGAAATGGGCTTTATGAGCAATCCCCACGAGGATGAGCTCATGGCAACAGAGGATTTCCAAAACAATGCAGCCATAGGAATTGCCAACGGAATTGACAGTTTCTTTTCCGAAGACATAGATATCGTCCTGGGTTTTGCGGGAGACTTCAACCTGGATGAAAACTGGGCTACAACGATACATATGGATTCACTGGATAACGGGATCGAAGACTGCATCTCAGAAAATCTCATAGCCAAAATGAAGTCATTCGACTACTTCATGCTCAACAACGAGTATACATATAGCACCAGAGGAACCCCAACACCCGGCAAAAGTTACACCTTCAGAGCCGACCCCGAGCGCGTAAAAATCCTTGATGAGCTGGGCGTCGACCTGGTCCTTCTTGCCAACAACCACGTTGCCGATTATGGCGAAGACGCACTGATCGACACTCTTAAGACTCTTGAAGCCGACAACATTCCATACGTGGGAGCAGGAAGAAACATCACAGAAGCGGCCAAACCATATTATTACAAAGTGGGCGACTACACCATCGCCTATTGCGCAGCCTCCTGCGCTGAATCTTACTCAGCCAAATACTGGACTCAGGCGGCTACAGATTCCCACCCCGGAATCCTTTCCTGCTACGACCCTGAGATTTTCTTGAAAAGCATCAAAGAAGCCCGGGAGAACGCCGATTACGTCATAGCCAACATCCACTGGGGGCTGGAGTATTCATACGCCAGAGACGATTTTCAGGAAGAGCTTGGCAAAAGAGCCATCGACAGCGGCGCAGACATCATCATAGGCAGCCATCCCCACGTCCTCCAGGGTATAGACTTTTACAAAGAAAGCCCCATCTTTTACAGTCTCGGAAACTATTGGTTCAACAATAAAGATCTCTACTCAGAACTTGTCTACGTCTCACTCCACTTATCCGGAGATCATCACGAACTGACAGTAAATGACTATGGCCTCATTCCCTGCACCCAGTACGGCCTGTATACCAGCAGTGATGAAGACTCTGAGGAATGGAAAGACATTATCTCTTTTCTCAACAAGATCTCGTACAACGCAGTTATAGATGACGAGGGAAAGGTAACAGAGAAGGGCAGAAAGGTACAATAAAAGTGTCGGTCAGAAAACTTCTGACAGGAGCTCTTTTAACAATATATAGCGGTCAGTTTTGATGAATTGCCAAAATAAGTGAAATACCGTTAATATTTTGCTATACTTTTAATATGGAAAACTTCGACATCGATCTCAACACCAAAAAGAATAAAGGCGAACTGAACATGCAGGTCTCCCTGGTCTGCAAGAAGGATGGTCAGAAGGTTGTCTACGTCACCTTTTCCGACGGGGCGAGGCTTGCAGAGGGAGAGATACCAAAGTGCGCCATCATTTCCAACAAGGGCTTTTCACAGGAGGAAGTGGCGGGGCTTGAGCTATACCTGCGGCAGAACATGGATATGTTAAAAGAGATGGCGTCCGGAATAGACCCTATTCGAGCCATGTTTAAATGACGCGTGATCATGCACACGGAGGCATAGATGCTGGAGAAAACCCAGATTCCATATGGTAAGGGAACCATAACAATAATAGTGAGCACAGAGAGCGCCACAGAGGTCACGGCACCTGACATCAGATTTGGCAGGTACTATGACACTGCGGTAGCATGCTTTTCGGAAAAAGAGCTGAGCCAGATAGAGCTGGGAAGCTCGGCCCAGGTAAGCTTTTCCTATGTTATGACTGACGAACTGGAAAATCCCCAGCAGGAGCAGGCCTTTGAAGAAGCTATGGCCCTGGAGAGCGAGAACAGGGGAAGGATCAACAAAGGCGTATTCTTTGAGGTGGAGGCAAGTAAGGAAATCGCAGGCGAAGAAGCAGAGGAGCTAGACACACTGTATGATGACGTGGAGATTCAGTATGATATTCCACTATATCTGTCTTCACCTGAGAGAGTATTCATGGCAATGACTGACGCCAAGGGAGTTATCGATATCGACGATGATGTGGACGAGGATGCAGTTACACTCTCTGTCAGCACTCACAACGTGGGAACGACTCTTTTGGCATATCAGGAAAAGAGGGATATGACCATATCCCGAACCTCTAAGCTGCTGATACCGCCCCAGTACCTTGCTGTTGCAGGCATAATTGCACTTGTGCTTATCTGGCTTGCAGTCGACAGAAGATACAAAAAAGACCAGGACTGATTAACAGAATTACATATAGAAATTATTGCAGAAAGACAGTACAATTATAGTATGAAGCCAGAAGATGTATTCGGAAAAAGTGCATATTATCTAGATGAAAAAACAGATCCCTGCCATATCGGCAGGCTTCTTAACTATGGCGTGCAGCAGATTGGTGTTGGAATTCTGTTCCTTGATGTACACAGAAAGTGTGTATATGCCAACAAGCACGCTTTTAATATGCTCCATTCCGAAGCCAATCTTGACAGTGTCTACAAGGCCTTCACCGACTGGATGAGCAGCCTTGGCATTGAGCAGAGCTCGGCCGCATGGTGCAGAGTTTTTGAAAATCATGACAAGGAAAGGCTCTACAAGGTCCGATACAGATACCTTCTTGACGACGATAACAAGCCCATCGGCCATATGTACACGCTCCAGAACCTCTCCGACATTGTGGAGAACGGCACCGGCGAGCAGTACAGACTGACTCACGATGAGCTCACAAGCCTCTATAACAGGGAGGGTTTTTCCCAGGCGACCCAGGCGCTTCTTCGGGACACGGAAGAAACCTATCTGCTTCTTTATTCCAACATCAAGGACTTCAAGCTCTTTAACCAGCTCTTTGGTCTGGATAAGGGCAATGATATACTGATCAACATCGCGGACATGATAATTCAGCACGTCAAAGACGACGATGTTTACGGCAGGATCAACGGCGATCACTTTGCGCTGTGCATGCCGAAGGAACGCTTTAACGAGCGCGGCTTTAAGAGGCTGGTAAAAGAGATCACCAGCAAAGTCACCAGTAAATCCTACTCGCTGCATATTCAGGTGGGCATTTACGAGATCAAGGATCCTTACATGGACATCACCCTCATGTGCGACAGAGCCTACATGGCCTGCAAATCCATCAAGAAGGACGGCGTATGTGAGATTGCCTGGTACAGCGACGAGATGCTGGTAAATGCTCTTTTGGAAAAAGAGATCCTCTCGAGCTTTGACTTTGCCATCATCAACAGACAGTTTGGAATCTATCTTCAGCCACAGGTTTATGCCGACGGAAGGCTCTTTGGCGTAGAGGCTCTTGCCAGATGGATGCACCCGGAAAACGGTCTTATCCAGCCGGGCATATTCATCGACGTTCTGGAGAGGGCAGACCTTATCTACAAACTGGACAGATATATCTGGGAACTGGCAGCTCTTCAGCTTGCCAAGTGGAGAGGTACAGAAAGAGGAGAGATAGCGATATCCGTAAACGTATCTCCCAAAGACCTGTACTATCTGGATATCAGAAAAGAGTTTAATGACCTGATAAAGAAATACCACATAGAACCAAGGCTCCTTAATATCGAGATCACTGAGACGGCGGTAACATCAGATGTAACCAAGTGCGCCAAGCTCATCGAGGATCTGCAAAAGAGTGGGTTCAAGGTTGAGATCGACGATTTCGGTTCGGGCTATTCATCCCTTAACATGCTAAAGGATATCAATGCAGATGTTCTTAAGATCGACATGGGATTCCTTAGAAAAACCGAGAACCAGCAAAGAGCAAAAGTAATCCTGAATTACACCATAGACATGGCCTACGAGCTGGGAATGGGAGTCATCACTGAGGGTGTTGAGAACGAGGAGCAACTGAAATATCTTCAGGACATGGGCTGTAATATGTTTCAGGGATTCCTTTTTGACAAGCCGATGCCTGTGGAGGTTTTCGAGGACAAATATAAGTGTCTTGATTCATTTTGCGATGTAAAAGAAAAATCGGAGGAGATTTAAGATTATCTCTTCCGATTTTTTTGCATATTATTTACTGATTCTTCATGCTGATCCTGCTGCCTGCAGGAACTGAAGAAGTGATGAAGGCGTTAGCTCCGATTACTGAGCCCTCACCGATAACAGTCTCTCCGCCAAGGATTGAAGCACCGGCGTAGATTGTAACGTTGTTCTCAATGGTGGGATGACGCTTAACTCCCTTGAGCTGCTGACCACCTCTTGTTGAGAGACCACCGATGGTAACTCCCTGATAGATCTTGACGTTATCTCCGATGATGGAGGTCTCGCCTATAACAATTCCGGTTCCGTGATCAATCATCAGGTATTTGCCGATGGTAGCACCGGGATGAATGTCAATACCGGTTTTGGAGTGGGCGTACTCAGTCATCATCCTGGGGATAAGCGGCACCTTAAGAAGATAGAGCTCATGAGCAATCCTGTTGATGGTAGAAGCAAGTAGTCCCGGGTAGGAGAGAATGATCTCCCCCTTGCTGTATGCGGCTGGATCGCCGTCGTAGCAGGCCTGGAGGTCGGTGTCCACATACTCCCTGATCTTGGGAAGCTGTTTGAAAAACTCATGGGTTATGCATCTTGCTCCACAGTCTAAAACCTCATCAGTAGCATTCAGATAGTCCTGGCTGTGATGGAAGGCGATGGAGATCTGCTTTTGCATGTTGTAGATTACGTCTTCGATGACAACTGCGATGCGATTGTTGTCGTTGTAGCTCTTATAAACTTTATCCCTGTAGTACCCCGGAAATATGATGCGAATGAGTTTGATCACGATGTCTTTTACCGCGTCACGATCGGGTTGATTGTAAACATCCAGCTGGTCAATATCACGACCCTTTTCGTAATCGGACAGGATCAGATCCACGATGTCTTTTATCTCATTCTTGAGTTCTGGTGAATTGCTGTTCTTCTTGAAATCCATAGGTGCTTAATCTCCCATAAAGTTTCTGGCTTTTTTCCAATTATACAACAAAAATATCTATGTTAATACAAAAAAGCTATAAAGTAATAAGGTGTGCGTGCCGATAATAAATGTGACGGATAATGTCCGCCCTTCTTTTGGTATTCAAAAATCTTCAGGCAAAGGGATTGCCGCTAAAGTACACGGACGTACGCAGATGATTTTGGTGAGTTTATAGGGCAGTTGTAAGCCTTATGGCGAGGCGAAAGCGGAGGTACGTGTATATGCTTAGATCTCTCTGGTCCGGTGTCACCGGTTTAAAAACCCATCAGATTGAAATGGATGTAATTGGCAATAATATCGCCAATGTAAATACGACTTCTTTTAAGTCCCAGGCAGCGGGCTTTAAGGATATCCTTTATCAGACCGAGAGGGATGGATATCTTGGCGGTGCAAATATGGGATCTACAAATATTTCCCAGGTTGGTCTTGGTGTTAAGATGGGATCTGTTTTCACAAACATCTCAGCTCAGGGCTCAGCAATTACTACCAACAATGCACTGGATCTTATGATCACAGGACCTTCTTTCTTTATTGTAAGTCCTGACCTTACTCAGCCAAGTAATTACAGCAGAGATGGCTCTTTTACCATTGATGCTCTTGGCGATCTGGTTACACAGAGCGACGGCTACCATGTAATGGGAGTTATGGGTGATCAGGATATTGAAGGCGGCACTATCACATTCCTTCGCGTTATCAACAGGGACACTCCTAAGGTTGTGGGCGTGGATGATGATGGAAACGAGATAATCGAGATGGTTGATGGAGTTCAGGGCGAAGAGACAAAGGCAGCCTACATGAAGGGAACTCTCGACAGCCAGGATTCAACTCTTGCCCAGGGCAAGATCGTAATGATGGATGCCTACGGAACAGATGGAAAGACATATACCCTCAAGTTCAAGTTCGACAACGGCGGCGACGATGATATAAGCACTTTCAGACTTATGCTTGACAGTGTTACAGACGGAAATGGAAATGTGCAGAACGCAGGGATGCAGCCTATCAATCTTACATACGATAAGTCAGATGGAACTATCAAGACTGCAACCATGGGCGGCACAACAATCAATTACACAAAGACCGCAACTGGAAAAGTCATCGCTGACAGTGACCTGAACCTGACATTTACCGGAACAACTTCCCTTGGCACAATTGAGCTGGATCTTACTTATACTTCAAACTATGCAAGCTCTGCTCAGGGACACATTTCATCAATCAACGCTTATAAGGGCGATGTTGATGGAGAGCGTAAGGGTTATCCTTTTGGAGAACTAAACGGCATTTCTTTTGGAACTGACGGATCAATATACGGATCATATACAAACGGACAGACTGTTAAGAAGGGCCAGATAGCAGTGGCAGAGTTTAACAACGCCATGGGTCTTGAGAAGGTTGGCGACAATCTCTATGCAACAACCGTTAACTCCGGTGCAGCTCAGGTCATGGACATCACAAGAGATGGCGGTTACATGCAGTCAGGTGTTCTGGAAGGAAGTAATGTTGATCTGGCCAGAGAGTTCACAGAAATGATCACAACCCAGAGAGGTTTCCAGGCAAATAGTAAGGTTATTACAACCTCCGATGAGATGCTTCAGATTCTGAAAGGCTTGAAGAGATAACGTAAAATATACACAAAAGCACATATAAAGAACATAAATATAAGTGCATAATCGGAAACCCAAAAAAAATTAAATTTATATGAAATTAAAATTCATAGAGCTGGACTGAGGTTCAGCTCTTTTTGATTGGAAACTATGAAAATTTTGTGAAAAAGTTGTTGATATCTCTTTTGGAATGTTATATATTCACATAAGCGATTAGAGGAAACGCGAAAAAAGTAATTGTGTGTAGGGTAATAATATAGGGCAAAGCCATCGAAAGATGGTGACGCAAAGCTAAAGGGTCTTAGCACATACTGTGAAAGACAGCCAGTTGCTGGTGCAGAATATGCACCATGTCAAGTGACCGCAGCCGGTAATTTACGACCAACGGTCTATTATTTTGGGTTAATGTACATTTTGTTCAGGGAAGAACGAGAGGTTTGGGGAAACCGCTAAGTACAAGGAAAAAACAACCATACATGCGATTGGACTTATTTGCGTACGCCTTTTTATGGAAATCAAGGTATTATGCGCTGAAGGTTCGGAGCATAATGCCTTTTATTTTGCGAAAAATTTAGTTTGTATTGTTTTAGAATCTTTTGAGTTATAGGAGTAAGAAAATGCGCAGTGTTGATAATAATCGCGCCGAAAACTTCATAAGAAAGCATGAGCAGTTCAAGAGATGGCTGATATTTGCACTGTGTATAGCACTTATCACAGGAACAGTTACTCTCTATATGATGAACAAGCCGGCGACAGCCATGACGGAGGAGGGGGCACAGCAGATTGGCCTGGTACTTGAGACAGCTGATTCCGAGTTTGAGCAGGGAATTATCGAGCAGATGGAACAGGATGAAGCTTCTGAAGAAGCTTTCGTTGAAGAAGATGATGCTTCAGATGCTGCAACAGAGGGTGGATCTGCAGGGGAAGCCGGAGATGATGAGAACAGTGCAGCAAGCCTTGGAAGTTCACTTGAAGATGGCGAGCTGGTAGCAGATGCAGACAGCGCAGCAAGCCTTGGCAGTTCACTTACAGAAGAAGAGCTGGCAGCAGCAAACAGTTCAGCAAGCCTTGGCAGTTCACTTACAGAAGAAGAGCTGGCAGCAGCAAACAGTTCAGCAAGCCTTGCAAGCTCACTTACAGAAGAGGAACTTGCAGCTGCAGCAAGCAGTGCATCAACAACAGAGGAGACAGCTCTTTCTCAGGATGTAGTTCTTACAGTTGCCTATCTTGATCAGGATGGAGAGGCTCTGGCAGACGAGAGAGAGATCAATCTTTCCGAAAGCATCAATTTTACAGAAGAAGCCAGAGAGATTGAGGGATATGTATTTGAATATGCTTTGATTGACGGAATTGAAATCACAGTTATTACTGCAAAACTGGACGAGAACGAGCATAAGTATTACGAAGCAGTTCTGGCTGGCGGAACTACAGTAAATATCACAGAGGACATGACAGTTGTTCTCGTATATAAATCTGCTGAACTGGCTGAGAAGCAGGTAGAAACAGAAGTTATCGAATATATTCCAAAGGTAAGCCTTAAAGGTACTCTTGTAGATGACTTTGGAACAGAGATAGATCACGATAAGTATTCAGAAATTGAGCTTCCTTCCTTCGAAGAGGAGCTGGCGCTGGGAGATACAGAAAACGCGCCATACAAGAATGTTAAAGTTAAGACCGGATTATTTAAATACAACACTTATTCCTATGTAAAGGCTACATACGACGGAAAGGTCATCACAGGAATAATGAAGGAAGAAGTTGAAGGTGTAGTTAAAAAGAATGATGAGACTACAGACACAGCAGAAGCTACTTCAGCTGCTTCAGAGGAAGCTTCAACAGAGGCTTCAACTTCAGAGACTTTGGCATCACAGAATGCTTCAGAGATAGAAAAAGAGCTTGTAACTCTTTACTACTACACAACAGACGGCAACGAATACACAAGATTTGAAGAAGATGCAATAATAAACTTCGTTTACACAACAGGTGATCAGACAGAGTACAGATACGAAGATGAAAAGGTAAGCATCGTTGCCAAGCTCCAGAAACCCGGAGCAATCCCTGAGGAAGCTGAGCTTCAGATAACACAGATTACCAGCGACACCACAGGATACAACTACAACGCTTACATGAGCGTCCTCAATGATAATGCAGAGACCATCGCAAGCGATGCAGGACAGGAAGAGGCAACTACATATGATGACAGCAACACACTTATGTATGACATTGCTTTCATGTATGAAGGTGAGGAGATCCAGCCTGCAGAAGGTGCTGTAAGCATCAGCCTTGAGTTTAAGAACAATCAGCTCACAAATGACCTTTCAGTTTGCACTGAGGAAGACGTTACAGTAGTTCATCTTCCTATTAAAGAAGAGGTAAAAGAGCAGAGCGAAATAAGCAGTACTTCGGAGGCAACAAACATTACTTCAGGCGACATTGAAGTAAAGACTCTGACAGATGCTACAACAGAGCTTAACGGAGTTGAGAAGGTTGAGTTCAGTGAGGATAACTTCTCGGTATTCGTATTTGTTTCTGGAACATCACAGAAGAATACATGGAATGGAAGAAAGAGTATTACGCTGAATGATTTCTCAGGAATCTCTTCACTGTTTAACTACTCTGTAGTAGCGAATGAGCTTACAAATACCGGGCATTTAGAGGGAAATATAAGAGTCGGTACGCTTTATACAGATAGAAATGGCTCAGTTCTCAATAATGGATCAAACAGGATTACCCAAAATCCTATTACAGAGATCAACGTAGTTAAGACTGTTGTAAACGGGAACGATGGAATCTTCAAGTTCAGATTTTTTAACGAATATAAAGTGGCAGTTGGCCCTGAGTTTACCATCGAAACAAATAATAAAACCGGTACTAAGCAGATTCTTAATACAGACGAGGCGTTTTCTAATAGTGTATTTGCAGCCCTTAACGCCGGATCAACTCTCTATGTATATGAGCTTAGAAACGATGGAAGTATTATTGAAGAAAACGTAAAGTATAATAACTACACCGTTTCATATACATATACCGATATTCTGGGATATGATGTCGAAGAAGTGGCAAATGACCATGACGCAAATTATATTGGTGAGTTTGAGTCATCAACTGGTGAGGTTGCTACTCTTGGAAACAATTACTTTGGCACGAACGAGAACTATGTTGGTGAGACTTATGAAAAGGATTCGAATGGGCATTACCATTTTGGCAGTGACAAGGATGTCATTGTACAGAATGGCAGAGAATATATGTTCACCTATGTGGACGGGTTAAAGTCAGCTATTGGTTCTGATATTGCTGCAGCCAGAGAGGTTTCTGTAGCACTTGCAGATGCAAAGAATTACGCATCAGGTAATAACACCACAAGCAATCTGGTAAATGTTCTCAACCTTGTGTCTACAACAGGTAAGCTCCAGGAAGACCTTACAGCAGCAAATCTTGCATCGCCTTACATATCAGGTCTTATAGCCAGCGATCAGTACCTGCTGATAAACATTGCCGTAGATGAATCAAGATATAGTACATATGAATTTAATGGCGTAGGACTGTTTTTTGATGACACTCATAATGTACAAGACTCCTATTCACCACTGGCTTCACATGTTATCTATAACTTTGTAAATGCTAACAGGACAGCTTCTTACGGAGGAACCATAAGAATATCCGGAAACAATTGGTCGGATGGTCTCATGCTTGCACCTTCAGCAACAGTTGATCAGACGGGCCAGTATTTCCAGGGAGAGATCATAGGAAATGCTGTTAAGCATGGCGAAGGAAATGAGTTCCATAAAAAGACCATCACCAGCGGCAAGGCAGTAACAGTAAACGTATTAAACACAGCAGATGGCGGCCTTGTAGTATACAAGCAGGTAAATGGTGAGCCTGCAAATGCTTCTTATGATGGCAAGTTCAGGTTTACCATCGAGAGATACTATGGAAGCGGCGTTTGGAATGATATAACAAGCCAGATAAGTCCGGAAGGAATCACTAATAAATATGACAGTGCTTCTGAACTTAGCATGATCGCAATTCCGTTGCCAAATCTTGAAAAGGATAAAACAACATATTTCAGAATACATGAGGATGCCGGAACAACTGTAAATGGTCTTACAAATGACACTTCATATATCTATGTTGCAGTTGTTACCGATAAAAGCGGATCTGTATCTTCGATTAGATATTACAAAGTAAGAGGAGACTACAGATTCTTATACAGCCCAGATTATTCGATCAACAGGAGTGGGGCAACTGAAGTTGCAGGAAGCGCAGCAGCATTTAATAACATTCCAACCAAAACCTCTCTTGTAGTTACCAAGAAGTGGAATGGTGGCGACAAGTGGTTATATGTCTATGCATATGTATGCGGCAGGGCAAATAGTAATGATGTATATGGAAAGGTGATACAGCTCTCTGAAGAAAATAACTGGACCGAAACGGTTACTGATCTTCCTGCTTATGACCAAAATGGAGCACCAATTATTTACAGGGTAGTAGAGATTGGACAGAAAGCTAATTCAATAGATGAGATTCAAACTGTTAATAACACTCCGATAAATCTTCTCTATGACCAGAATGCTGCTAATACACAGAGTGAGCAATACGAGGGCTACACCGCCTCATATTCGACTGATTTAAGTGAAAGCAATATTCTGAGTGCTATTGGAACTACATCCGTGACGGCACCCGAGCGTGTGGGCGCGGTAGGTGAGCTCTCAGGAACAGTGACCATAACCAATACCTACAATTATGAGAATGTTACACTGTCACTTTTTAAATACCTTGACGGCAAGGACCCTGAGAACGCAACATTCGAGTTTAATATAAGCGTTCTTAAGAATGACTACTCATTAGTTGAGCTTGGCACTACTACCAATATTGGAAGCTCTATTTCCTACACCACTGAGATCAAAAATGAGTACGTTATAACCAAGGAAAGCAACAATGAGCAGAATGTTTACTTCCTTATAAAAGAGAAAGATGTTTCATCTAATCAGTTTACTAAGGATTACAGCTACATTATTGCTAAGGTCAAAAACCTTGGAACAAAGGACCAGACAGTCTTCTATTACAGGGTGAGTAAAGACAATGAGAAGGCTGAGGTTGACAGTGATACTCAGAAGATTGTTGCCTATGCAAATGATGGGCACAAGATCAGTGATAGTGCAGATGTTGCTTTCTACAACACATCATATTCAATCACGATTAAGAAGGAATGGTACGGTTCAGATGGCAACGAGTTATCAAAGGAAACTTATGATGATAATACAGCTGTAAACATCCTTGTATGGCAGACCGGAAATGGACTTACACCGGTTATTTATCAGACAGTCACACTAAGTAAAGCGAATAACTGGGAGTATACACTCAATAATGTTCCCAGAGTATGGAATAGTAGCAATCAACAGTATGTTTACTATATTCAGGAATGTGACAACTTTGGCAACTCAATAACTGATTCGGCTTTTGTAGGGTATTATAAGATAGTTAACGGCGTTGCCTCGTCCATAACTAATCAGTATAACGGAGTTGACATCCGTGGAAATGAGGACAAAGGAACTCTGGTTCTGGTTTGCCGGAACATCCGCTCAAATGTAGTGCTTCCTGAAACCGGAGGCGTAGGAACAGCGGTGTATGTACTTATAGGTCTCGCAATTATCGCACTGGCCGCTATGGGACTCATCTTTGCAGGCAAAAGAGCTAGAAGAGCTTGATAGTAAGCACTGCAAAAACATTGGTTTTAGATGCTTCATGCATTTTAAACAAACATAAACGATTAAAGCAAAAAACAATTAAAACAAAAAACAAGATTCAAAAAGGAGAGGAAACAAATGAAAGGAATTAAGAAACTATTAACAGGCATTTTGGCAGGTGCCATGGCAGCAACACTTGCCTTTGGCACCGGATCAGCCACACCGGTTATGGCTGCAGAAAATCAGCAGACTGGCTCAGTAACAGTAAATGGATGCATTCCAGGAGAGAAGTATTCAGTCTACAAGCTGCTTGATTTCGAGTCAGCAAGCTCAACAGTTGAAGGCTCAACCGGTGGTGTATACACAATAACGACCGATAGCAATTGGTGGTCTTTCATAAATCGCAAAGCATCCAAAATAGATGATGTGGCTACCAATAATGAAGGCGGTGTACTTACATTGACTAAGGTTACAGGTACCGATAATAAGTATTATGTTTCATGGACAGCAGGCGCTGTAGAATCATCTGAAACACGCGAGTTGGCTCTTGCAGATGCTGCGGGTATTCAGGCATTTGCTAAGGATGCTATGGAATATGCAGCAGGAGCAGATGGTAAGCTTGGTACAGAGGATGACAGAGTTTCAGCTGCAGTAGATCCTCAGACAGCAGGAGCAGCTCCTAGCGAAAATGAGAAGCCTAGCGTTGAATTCTCACCTCTTTCACTTGGCTACTACCTTGTTGGCTCATCTGCAGGTGCACTTGTATCTCTTGATACCACAAACTCCGATGCAACAGTAATTGAGAAGAACAAAGTACCAACATCTGAAAAGAAGGTTAAAGAGAACAATGGCAGTGAGCAGGCTGATGACTTTGGTGACAAGAATGATGCCAATATTGGTGAAACTGTCGACTACAAGAGCACAGTATCTATTACTGCAGGCTCAACAAATGTAGTATTCACCGATGAGATGACAACTTCACTTGACCTTAACGCTAGTTCAATAACTCTTGATACTGATGCATCAAACTATACACTTGAAGTTGATCCTGTTGATAATAAAGGTAAATCTCATGGCTTCAAAGTCACATTCAAGAATGATTACACAGAGAACCTTACAACAGATACAGTAGTTACTATCACATATTCAGCAGTACTTAACGAGACTGCAAAAGTTTATCCTAACGAGACATCAAATGAGTGGGGCGGCGGAAATGACAACAAGTCAAGAATCACTTATGGTAATGCCGGAGAAACAATCTGGGATTGGACAAGAACATACACATATCCTGTAAACATTAAGAAGGTAGATGGTGATGGTGCAAATGCGAATCCTCTTGCAGGCGCTAAGTTCAAACTTTACAAGGGAAGCACAGTTACAGAGAATTCTGTAGCAATCAATCTTACTGCAGTAACAATTATTACAGATGCTAATGATAAGACTTCTGCTAATGTATACAAGGTAGATCCTAATGGAACTGTAACTGAGATGGTTACTCCTGCAAGTGGTAAGCTCCTCATCAATGGTCTTGATGCAAATTCTTATGCACTTCTTGAGACAGAAGCACCTCTTGGATACAATAAGCTTACAGCCCCTGAGACATTTACAATTGATTCTAATACTGATACAGCACAGGGGAATGACAACTCTAAACAGACAGCTATTTCAGTATCAAACAGCAAGGGCGATGTTGTTACCATCATCAATACAACTGGTGTCCTTCTTCCTTCAACAGGTGGAATCGGAACAACAATCTTCTACATCATCGGTGGTATACTTATTGTAGCCGGTGTAGCATATTTCATCGTTCGCAGAAAGGCTAACGCTGAATAATATTTTGGGTATGAAAAAGTTTAAATATATTTGAATCTTGTTTCTGATAAGAAACTGACTGTATTCACCGGTTGGATGCAAAGGCATCCAGCCGGGAATACAGAATGATTCAAAAAAACGATCTGACATGGGTCAGACAAAAGGAAACAGAGACAGAAGCAGTTTTGAGGAAAAGTTAAATGCCTAAGAAAAAAATATTTAAGAGAATAATGGTATGGCTCGTGGCAATGTTATTATCAATAGTAACATTTCCTGCCGTGACTTCTTATGCCAGAGCATATGCGGACATTGATACTTCACGGGCGGGGAGTCTTACAATAACGCATTATTCTGTGGATGAGGAGCTGATGGAGGGTGTAACTTCCCATATTTATCTGGTGGCTACCATTGATGGACAGGGGCAGTACGCTATAGCCGATTCATTCAGGGAATGCTTTTCTGATGCTGAATTCTTCAACAATGATTATAACTATGACGCCTGGAAGAGCTGCGTAATGTACGATGCATCCAGCGATTCAGACAATCTTCTTGATTATATAACCACAAATGGCATTTCAGAGTATGCATATGGCGTTTCTGATGCTCAGGGTAAGACCTACTACACGGGTCTTCCACTGGGAGTTTACTATGTCCTTAGCGACAAGGTTGTAAAGGATGAATACACAAATTCCTTTGTAAATTTTGTTTATCCTGTACCGCTTCTTGAGCTTGATGAAGCGACGGGTAAGGTTAATGTGAATTATTCGCCTTCAGCTTCGCCTAAGAAGTCCAAGGTGAAGAATGATGAACTTGTACATTGTAAGATATTTAAGAGATGGAATGACAGCGGATATGAGAGCAACAGGCCATCCACTATTTCTTTTAACATATACTCCGACGGCACATTAATGGAAACAGTTACCCTTTCATCTGACAACAACTGGTACTATGAGTGGGAGCTGGGCGGAGATCATACTTTTACTGTAGAAGAGGTTTCCTCAGGTGAGGGTTATACTGGTGCGATTGTGGTTACTCAGAATGGACATGATTTTGAGTATATATGTACAAATACGTACACACCACCACAGACACCACCGGATACCCCGCCTGATACACCTCCGGATACACCACCCGAGACCCCTCCGGATACACCGGATATTCCAACTATACCGGAAGTTCTCGGTGCTATCAGGGATCTTCCTGCTGTGCTTGGAGCTGTAAGGGATCTCCCTGCAGTACTTGGCGCAAGAAGACTTCCTCAGACCGGACAGCTTTGGTGGCCACTTCCTATTCTTGTAATTTTTGGCATATTAATGATCGTAAAGGGAATTAGGAAGAATAGAGAGAATCACGCGTAAGTAATAAATCTTAAAAACGTATATTTGAAGAAACTCACAAAAAATAAAGAAATTATTAAATCAAGAAATGCAGAGCTGGACTGGGGTTCAGCTCTTTTTTTATGGAAACTGTGAACTTTTTGTGAAAAAGTTATTGCCATTGTGCGGGTTCTGTTATATATTTACAACAGTGATAAGAGGAAACGTGATCTAAAGTAATTGTGTGTAGGGTAATATTTGAGGGGCAAAACTATCGAGAGGTAGTGACGCAAAGCTACAGGGTCTTGCACGACTTTGTGTAAGACAGCCAGTTGCTGGTACAAAATTATAAGTACCACAAGTAAGGATCGAAGCCGAGAATTTAGACAACGGTCCGTTATTTTGGTTATAGTACATTTTGTTCATAGATGAACATGCAGTTAGGGAAGCTGTTGTGTACATAAAGAATAACCATACATGCGATTGGACTAGTATTTGCGTACGCCTTATTTAGATAATTTGAGGTATTATGCATTGAAGGTCTGACGCATAATGCCTTTTCTTTTTACTTAAAATTCAAGACATATAGAGGTAAGGAAGGCCAAATGGCAGAGGTAAATCTTAAGAAACTTAGCAGGGCTGAGCTCCTGGAGATGATGTTAAACTTCTCTGAAGAGACCGAAGCAGCTAAGAGACGTGAACAGGAGTACAAAGAAGACTTCGAAAGAGAAAAACAGCTACTCCAACAGCAGATGGCAGAAGAAAGAGCTGCCATGCTAAAGAGCTTTGATGAAGAGAAAGCTCAGATGAGAGACAAGTTCAATGAACAGAAGGCTCAGATGCAGGAGAAGTTTGATAAGGACATTAAGGGACTTAATGCCAGACTTACAAGGGAAAAAGAAGAACTCCAGAAACAGGTTGACGACGCACTTATCAAAATAGAAGATTCCGGGAGTCTTGCTGAAGCTTCGCTTAAGCTCGGAGGTATTCTGGAAGCAGAGCAGAAGGCTGCAGATCTTTACATTAAGGCGATTCAGGAAAAAATCAAGCTTGAGTACGAAGAGCTGAAGGATGAGATGCAGGAAGCCATGAAAAAGCTCGAGCAGGTTGAGCAGGAAACCAGACTTCGCTGTCAGAAGATGGAAGAAGAGGCCATTATAAAAGCGAAGAGGATCCTGGTTGAAACTCAGAGACTGGCAGATGCCAAGGATGATGAAGACCTGGATGATAAACCTGCGGTAAAGAAGTCTACAAAGACTGCAACTGCTAAGACTGAAGGAATAACTAAGACGACAACAAGGCGTAGGAAAAAGGAAACAACTGACGAAGATGAGTGAACAGGAATTCCAAAGGCCCTCAGATGAAGCGCTCAGAAAAGAGCTCAAGAGGGTGAATAACAAAAAAGAATACCGTAAAGTCCTGCGAAATACTCTGATAGTTGTGGTAACGGTGGCAGCTCTGGCGGTTTTGATTTCAAGTTTCTTTGTGACGGTTCTTAAGGTTACCGGAGATTCAATGACTCCCACACTGGATACGGGGGAAATAGTAATAGCCCAGAACCAGAGCGGATTTGAACCAGGAGATCTGATAGCCTTTTACTATAACAATAAGGTTTTGGTAAAAAGAGTTTTGGGCTCACCGGGAGACTGGGTGAACATTGAGTCAGACGGAACAGTCTATATAAATGGGGAACTGATCCCGGAGGATTATGTTACTGACAAGAGCCTGGAACCCACTGATATCTCTTTTCCATATCAGGTTCCTGAGAACAGGTTCTTTGTATTGGGGGACCACAGGAGTGCATCTATTGACTCCAGAACAAGTGTTGTTGGTTGTGTGACCAGGGAACAGCTCATAGGTAAGGTAGTTTTCAGGGTTTATCCCTTTGATACCTTTGGGGGCCTATGATTATTATTTTTTGTTTTTTTTATGGTGTTATAACTTAAACGTTTTAGACCGTCATATTTTGAATTATATATTGTAAAATGTTAAAAAATTTATGATAATATAATTAGAGTTAAGAAAAAGTTATTAATGTTTATATATTGTTTAGGGATTCAGAGTTAACAGGGAGAAACAGAATGCGCAAAGTAGATGAAAATCGCGCCAGGGGCTACATCAAAAAACATGAAAGGTATAAAAAGTGGCTTGCATTTGCACTGTGCATAGCGCTTATCACGGGAACAGGCACGTTTTACATGATGAACAAGCCTGCCACAGCCATGACAGAAGATGGGGCTGAACAGATAGGCGTGGTGCTTGAGGGTGCCGAGACAGAGGTAGAGCAGGGCACTATCCAGCAGGAGGAGAACAATGAGGCTTCAGCAGAGGCAGGTTCAACTGTTGCAGATACTTCGAGTGTCTTAGATACAGTTCTCTCAGGAGAGGGTTCTGTAGAGCTTAACGGTATTGCTGACAGCCTGACAAACTCTGAAGGCGCAGTTACAGGTGATAGCGGAGTGGCAGCAAGTCTTGCAAGTTCAGCCGATGAGAGCAATGCTGCAGCAACTCTTGCAAGTTCAGCCGATGAGAGCAATGCAGCAGCAACTCTTGCAAGTTCAGCCGATGAGAGCAATGCAGCAGCAAGTCTTGCAAGTTCAGCCGATGAGAGCAACGCAGCAGCAACTCTTGCAAGTTCAGCCGATGAGAGCAATGCAGCAGCAAGCCTTGCAAGTTCTGTTGTTGAAGATTCAGCAGCTGCAGCAAGTTCAGGTGCATCTCTTGGCGAGGTTGTAAATGCCGAAACAGTACCTGCGCTTGAAGTTCCCGAGAAGGTTAATGTTTTAGATTATGTTACCAGCACAGTAATTGAGAGAAGACTCGAGGATGGCAGCTGGGAAGTTATACAGAAAGAGGACGTAGTTGAGGGTGACTACATCAGGATCACATACAACTATGATCTGCCTGATGAGGCCAAGCTTTCAGATGATATACAGCTTGAAATCCCTATGGAGCTGGACTTTGTAGACATTGAGAAGGCAACACTTCTTGACGGCACAGGAACAGCAGAGGTTACAGACGACAATCAGATTAAGATTGAGTACAGTGAAGAAGTAAAAGAGGAGATCCTTCAGAACACTTCTGAGGAAATAGTTGTTGTGCCTCAGGAGACAACAGAAGGAACATCAACAGATACTGCAGCAGAGGCAGCATCAGTAGAGTCTGCAACTGAGGGAACATCCGTAGAGACAACTACAGATTCGAATCAGGAATCATCAGATATTCAGGCGGCTGGTCCTATCAGAAGCTTCTTTGCAGGGCTTTTTGGCAGAACTACACTTGGAAGTTTTTTTAACATTTTCGCCCCGCTTAAGGTTTATGCAGCTGGTGAGGGCGTTTCTGTCGAGGGTCGTGCTACAGCTATTCCGGGAATGAAGATAACAGATGTGTCGGTTGCCAAGAATCCTTCGCAGAACCAGACTACTGGAGAGTGGTATGGCGGAACACCTATAACAAATGGTGCTGAGGTGGAAAATGGTGAAACGCTTCTCTTCCAGCTAAATTACATGTTAGAGAAGAACACTGTAAGTGTTGAAAAACCAACAGTTACATATGACCTTACGGGGGTCGGAATAAATGTAAGTGCCCCTTTGAGTGGCGATGTAACCAATAGCAACAATGCTGTTGTAGGTTCGTTCACTGTTGGTACAGACAGTGTTGTTAAAATTACCTTCAAACCGGAATTTGCGGCTTTGAACAGTGAGCACCCGATCGAAGATGGTAGTTTCTTCTTTGTAATGCAGGCTCATAAGGTGACAGAAGAGCTGGAAGAACGGATTGAGTATGATTTTGGAGATAATATAAAATTTGATATAAAAATCATAAAATCTGATCGTTATGATCTTTCACTTAACAAGACAGCGTCAGAATATAATGCGACCGATAAGTCCATTCATTATAAAATAACCATAACTACCAATAATGGTACAGGCAAAGATGGTATCAAACTCACTGACTTTTTCAAAGTTTATAACGTGGGTTATGGAAGAACTGGTGAAAATTCTCAGTTAACGGAAAAGATGGTGCAAAACGAGCAGACTGTTACTGCTACTATGAGCATCACCAGGAACGATGGAACAACTTATGATGTGTGGGATCCTAATATTGTAAGCAATAATGGCGGTACTGAAATGTACATCAATCTCCCCGATCTTGATCAGGGACAGTCCTATACGATTGAGTACACTTATAAACTTCCTACTGAAGTAGCAGAAACAACAGCTGAAATAGCAGTAGATAATGGCGTAAAGGCAAAGTACTTTAATAATAGAGAAGCTGAAGCCCATATACAAACTGATATAAAAGGTCGTGTTCCTGATATCAGTAAGGAGGGCAAGATAAAAGAAAATGCTGAGAATACTGTTACTTGGACAATTAAGCTTAATACTGAAAAGAACAATCTAAATGGTTATACACTAAAGGACAACAGGATTGTTCTTAGTCGGGAGAATGGATGGGAGTATATACATGAGCCATATACAGGTAAATTAAAAGTTTTAACTGTTGATGGAACAGGCGGCTCCCTGGTAGTTAACCAAGAGATAGAGCTTGGAGAGAACGGCTACACTTTCAAATCCGATGATTACTGCACTTATGAATTTACGTACGAGCAGACATTTACAGTATTAGATCTTGCGTATGGGAAACTTGTAAACGAGGCGATAATTTACAAGGGGACTGATGGAAACACGATCGTAAGTAATCCTGAAGTGGGGCCATCTCATCCTGTCGAGAAGAAGGGGGATGGAATTAGTGTAGAAGAAGGAGACACTAATCTGGCAAATCTGAAGTGGATTCTGACTATTCACGGCCCGATCAATCCAGAAGAGGGAACAAACAATTCAGAATACTGGACCTTTGGAGATGCAATTCAGGATAATTATCAGGTAGTTACAGAAGCCCAACTGGCTGCTTTTGAGGTGGCATTACAAAGTGAACTTCAAAGAGTAGGCTACAATGGTAACTACGTGATTGAAAAGAATGATTGGACAAGCATTGCAGTGGACGGACATGCGGCCGTTGAAGGTTATAGGAGCTTTAGTGTTAAGTTCTATGCTAGGTTGGATAGCGATATAACTTTGTCATACTATACTACGGGTTATATTGGAGATGGCGCAAAGACATTCACTAACAAGGCATATGTGAGAAATATATATTTTGGCCAAGACGCTCACCAGGGCTATGAGCCCATGGTTGCCAAGTATGATCTAAATAATAATCATGATACTAAAACTTATGATTACTATTCAGATTCACTGTTTGGAAGCGGAATTCTTACATGGAAGATTAGGGTAAATATCCCTGAGCAGTGTAAGTATGAGGAATTAAAGGTTATCGACACTCTTCCAGATGATGTGGAGCTTATTGACACCTATACCTATAAGGGAGAGACAGTATACGGACTTGAAGTTGCAGATAATGGCGGCTTACAAAACTCTGCAGCATTCTCGGGCGGAATTGCAAACCTGCTGGGAACAGAGTTTAGTGAGGAAGTGTCAGGTAATAACGTAGTTGTTAAGTTTAACACTGCAAACGTTAAGGGAAAGACTCTTTACTTTGGAATCAGAGCAAAGATCACCAACCCTGACTGGACTGGTGCTGTTGATGGAAAGAGATCCTTTACCAATGGTGTAAGCATCGAGGATGGTGGAGGGGTTGATCTTGGAGTTGATTCTCAGACCACTGAGGTTACCAAAAATGAGACATTCCTTAAAAAGCAGAGTACTCGTCAAGGGCTGGATGCTCATGACACCATTGAGTACACTCTTGATGTCAACGAGAATGCGGCAGATCTGCTTCCGGAGGGTGATGAGCTCACATTGACGGATACACTGACTGCCAGGTCGCAGAATCAGTTCAGTTCTCTTCTTCTTTCTGATTCAATATATGTTTATCAGGTGACTACTGATGAGAATGGAAATGAGATAGAGACAGTTCTTCCTACAAATGAGTATTCATACCACGTAAGTTCGTACGAGACTGAGGCGCTTCTGAACAATAATGGTCAGAATTTGTATGTCCTATTCAGTACTATTGAGTTCAAAATACCGGACAAAAAGCACATCAGGATTAAGTACAGATATACCTTTAACGGTGACCAGGGCATTCTGATTTCAGTCAGCAACGAAGCAGTACTTAAAGGAATAGCCGTTGAGAAGAGTATTGTTACAACTGATGATAGTTTCGCGATTGAGGATGCTGGAGCTAAGGCTAATATCAGAGGCATAGACATTCTTAAGGTTGACAATGACAATCAGGCTATTGTACTGGGCGGCGCTGAGTTTGCTCTTTACAGATGGAATGATATAAATACAAATAACCCTTGGGAGAGAGTCTTCTACAACGAAACAGCCAAGGCGTGGGAAGTTGTAGCAAATGTCAAAGATGCTTATGTGTATACTTCCGGTGAGGATGGAAAGGTTCCTATCGATAACCTTGTTTACAATCAGGTATACAAGGTAGTTGAGACCAAGGCTCCATCAAACTACATACTAAAGAGCAAGCCCATGTATTTCTATATGCCATCTACAGATACAAATAAGTATCCAAGGATAATACCTGATACGACTCATACAGATGGAGAACCTGTAAGTGCTATCAATCAGGGAGCTAACGCAATATTTACCAATACAAGTAACAAAACCCATATCGACATTGAAAAGTATTGGGATAATCCAGATGACACAATGCCTGAAAGCATCCAGGTAAAGATTGGCAGAAGGCTCGGCTCTGAGACTGATGAGATTAAAGATTCGTATTGGTCATTACATGTAGACCATAGAAATGCACATAATATCATCCAGGAGTATAAGGGATATCCTTCAATAAAACATGGAACAAAAGTAAAGATTACATTTGATGTTTATTTAAACTGGGATTACTCAGTGATAGAAAGTCCTATATACGTGAAGATTAATGGAGAACAACAGGACATCAGTACATGGTCAAGAAGCGGTTCTGGCAGAACTCAGAGCGTGACCTATGAGTTTCCAATCACTGAGGATACTACTTTTGTTATCCAAGATGGATGGAATATCAACAACTACAATATTGGGGTTGATTTAGGTGAAGCACCTTCCCAGAGCGCTTCCAGCCATGAAGCACTTCAATTGGAAGAACCTGAATTTATGAATTTAACTCTTACTAAGTCATCTGAATGGAAAGCGAGAGTTGATGATCTTGAGCGTTACTATGTTGTAACAAAGGAAGATGGTAGTGTTGAAAGATATCTGTGGTTGTACTACATTTCAGAGGTGAACAGTGTATACTACACAGCATCTTACTCAGACAACAACAGAACCGGTATCAATTCCGGAACACTGACATTGACCAACACCAGAAATAATGTTCAGCCATACGTCCTTCCATCAACTGGTGGAATCGGTGATGACCCGATTAAGGCAGCAGGACTTGGATTTATGGGACTGGCACTCTTAGGAAGCGGCGCTTACATCTATAGAAGGCGCAGGAGAAAGAAGAAATTCTCCAAAGTATAGGTTTTATATGTCTTGGGGGCATTTTAAACAACAAAATAAAAACAAGATTCAAAAAGGAGAGGAAAACAAATGAAAGGGATTAAGAAACTACTAACGGGTATTCTTGCGGCAACCATGATCATGGGCGCAACAGTAACAGCTTACGCAGTTGAGACTCCTGCAGCGCAGGAATCAGGACAGCAGTCAGGCCAAGAAGAAGGCCAGGGATCAGGTCAGCAGGCAACAGCAGACGAAAAAGGTTCAGTAACAGTAACAGGTTGTGTTGAGGGAGAGAGCTATTCACTTTACAAGATATTTGATTTTCAACCTGCAGGTAATGGACAGGGCGTATATGTTATAAAGGATAACAGTCCTTGGTGGAATTTTGTCAATGGAAGAAGTGAACTTACTAAGACATTGGTAACAGGTACCACTGATACATATTATATTTCATGGGCAGCTGAGACAGATCCTGCAACAATAGCTGGACGTACAGGTGAAGGAAAAAGAGACGAGGCTCTTACAGATGCAGCAGGTGTTCAGGCGTTTGCAAAGGCAGCACTTGCATATGGTGAAGCAAATAACTTAAGAATTGGTGAAGCCAAGAAAGCAGGCTCCACAAAAGTAGTTGAATTCAAAGATCTTGATCTTGGTTACTATCTTGTTGGTTCATCAACTGGAGCACTTGTTTCCCTTGATACAACTAACAAGGATGCAAGCGTGATCGAAAAGAACGTTATTCCTTCATCCGAGAAGAAGGTTGAAGAGGATTCAAGCAGAACCAATGGAGAAAAAACTGGAGCCTATGGTGATCGTGATGATGCTGAGATAGGACAGGAGGTTTACTACCGCAGTACTGTTACAATTCCTGCAGGTGGTGCTAAGAACGTTATCTTCTACGATAAGATGACAGAAAGCCTTACATTTAACGGAATTGGTACAGTAGAAGTAAAGAATGGTACTACAGTATTGAATGATGGAACTGCAACTGCACCAGCAAAAGTAATAGGTGGTTCATATACTGATGCTGAAGGAAATACTGTTGATGCAACATTCCATGTTATTTTTGATTCAACATATACAGAGGGACTTTCAGCTGGTGCAACAATAACAATCGAGTACAGCGCTGTACTTAATGAAAAAGCTAAAATCGGAAAAGTATCAGGCGGAATTGACCAAGGAAACGATAACAAGTCAAGAATTTCTTATGGTAACGAAGGAAATACTGAGTGGGATTGGACAAGAACATACACATACAGCTTCAATATCTTTAAACATGATGCAAATAAGCAACCTCTTGCTGGAGCAGAATTTTCACTGTTCAGAGGTCAGACTACTACAGGAGAGGCTGTAAAGCTTGTTAGTCTCGGTGAGAGAACAATAACTGTTAAGGTAACAACAGAGACAGGAGCAACAGAAGATAAGCAGGTTACAGCTAATGCATATCGTTTTGCTGTAAGCACTGACACTACTACTACAGTTACAATGATTACACCTGCAAGTGGCTATGTAGTTGTTGATGGTCTTGATGGAGACACATATGCACTTAAGGAGACCAAGGCACCTACAGGATACAACCGTATTGGTAATGATATAGCAGTACAGGTTACAGCAGATGCTTCAACACAGATTGATACCAATTCACACCAGACAAAAAACATTGACAATACTGACATTGACTATACTGTTGGAACTAACGGAATCATTTCAGTTCTCAATGAGACCGGTGTACTTCTTCCTTCAACAGGTGGAATCGGAACAACAATCTTCTACATCATCGGTGGAATCCTTATCGTAGCTGGTGTAGCATATTTCATCGTTCGCAGAAAGGCTAACGCTCAGTAATATTTGGGTATGAAAAAGTTGAAATATATTTGAATCTTGTTTCTGATAAGAAACTAACTGTATTTCCGGGTGAGTGTGATCATGCACCCGCCCGGAAATACAGAATGATTCAAAGAAGAGGAACATGAAAAAAACAAAGCTAAAAAAACAGCTACCCAACATCATATTTAGTTTGATTTTTATAATTGGTTTATGTGTTTTCTTATATCCATCGGTAAGTAACTACATCAATTCCAAGCATCAGAGCCGCGCAGTTGCATCCTATGATGAGGCAGTTGCACAGCTGAAAGAAGAAGATTATTCCAAGTTCTGGGAAGAGGCTTATGCTTTTAATGAAGAGCTTGCTAATCTTCAGTCAGGTACATTCCTTAATCTGGAAGGTGAGATAAAAGCAAAGTATTACAACACTCTAGATCCTACAGGAACAGGTATAATTGGAACTATAGAAATCGAAAACATCGGAGTTAACCTTCCGATATATCATGGAACGGAAGAAACGGTATTACAGGTAGGAATAGGACATCTTGAGGGATCATCATTCCCAACAGGAACTACAAATACCCATGCGATCCTTTCCGGACACAGAGGACTTCCTTCCGCAAAACTTTTTTCAGACCTCGATCAGATGATCGTGGGAGATACATTTTTACTTCATATTTTGGACCAGACCTTTGCTTATCAGGTTGATAACATCAGTATCGTTCTTCCGGAGGATACGGGAGGTCTTGGGATTACTAATGGAAAAGAATATGTCACGCTGGTTACCTGTACACCCTACGGCGTAAACACTCACAGGCTTTTAGTGAGGGCAAAGCGTGTTGATTATAATGAAGAGACAAAGCTTATCGTTCCTGCTGATGCGATAAGATATAGTTCCCTGGTAGTTTCACCATTTATTGGTGCACCTGCGATTTTGGTAGCATTCATAATATTTATGATAATGACATCAAATAGGGGAAAAAGGAAAAAGAAACGGCAGTAGTATTAAGGGGAGAATAAGATGCCTAAGAAAAATGTTATTAAGAAAATAATGGTATGGCTCGTGGCAATGTTTGTTGCGATAGTAGCACTTCCGGCCAGGACTTCTTATGCTAAGGCGTATGCGGATATCGATACCTCCAGAACGGGAAGTCTTACGATCACGCATACTTCCGTGGATGACGAGCTGATGGAGGGTGTGACTTCCCACATCTATCTTGTGGCAACCATTGATGGACAGGGGCAGTACACTATTGCAGATGCATTCAGGGGATGCTTTTCTGATCCTGAGTTCTTCAATAATGATTATAACTATGATGCCTGGAAGAGCTGTGTTATGTACGATGGAACCAGCGATTCCGATGATCTTCTAAGTTACATAACAGAAAACGATATTGCAGAATCTGCAAACGGCGTTTCTGATGCTCAGGGTAAGACCTACTACACTGAACTTCCTCTTGGTGTTTACTATGTACTTAGTGATCAGATGGTCAAGGACGACTACACGCATTCATTTGTGAACTTTGTTTATCCGGTTCCGATTCTTGAACTGGATCCTGCTACAGGTCTTGTTACAGTAAACTATTCACCTTCTGCTTCACCCAAGAAGGCCAAAGCTAAAAATACCGAAGTAGTTCACTGCAAGATCTTAAAGAGATGGGAAGACAGCGGCTACGAAAGCAACAGACCATCATCCGTTTCATTTAATATCTTTTCCGATGGCGTACTCATGGAAACAGTTACCCTTTCATCTGACAACAACTGGTACTATGAGTGGGAGCTTGAGGGATTACATACTTTTACTGTGGAAGAGGTTTCCTCAGGCGCGGGCTATACAAGTGGAATGGTTGTAACTCAGAATGGACATGACTTTGAGTATGTGTTCACCAATACATACACACCACCGGATACACCTCCGGACAATCCACCTGATACACCACCGGATACACCTCCGGACACACCACCTGATACCCCGCCGGGTACACCTCCGGACAATCCGCCTGAAGTTCTGGGTGCTCAAAGACCTGCTGTTTTAGGAGCTGTTAGAGATCTTCCTGCAGTTCTTGGTGCAAGAAGACTTCCTCAGACAGGTCTGCTCTGGTGGCCACTTCCTGTTCTTGTGTTCAGTGGAATCCTTATGATTGTTAAGGGAATCAAGAAGACTAAAGCAAATAAGGCTTAACTAATAAACAAAACCCTGTGGAAATCCACAGGGTTTTGTCGTATATTAGACTAATAGAAAGGAAGGGCAAAGTGAGAAAAATATCAGGATATATATATATTGCAATAGGAGTTCTTTTAATTATTATCGCAGCTGTTCTTGTAAAGAATAACTTTGATGAGAGCGCACAGGCAGGAGAGGCTTCTGATGGTTATCTTGGGGCCGTTATCCAGCAGATGCCGGATGTTGTTTTGGAGCCGAATTATGATGGCCCCATGCCGGTAGTGGACGTGGATGGCAGAAGCTTTGTTGGTACAGTGCAGATTCCTTCGTTAGGTCTTTTGCTGCCCATACAAAATGAGTGGAGCAAGGATAATGCCAAGGTTTCAATATGCAGATACAAAGGCTCTGTTTACGAAAATGATCTGATCGTGTGCGGACATAACTACATCGAGCACTTCGGAAGACTAGGCGAGCTTGAGATGGGTGCTGAAGTTATCGTTACAGACATGAACGGCATCAGCTTCCACTATGCGGTCACCAATATAGAGACTCTTGGTGCCTATGATACTGCGCAGATGGAATCAGGCGGCTGGGATTTCACGATGTTCACCTGTACAGTTGGTGGTTCAAACCGTGTGACGGTAAGATGTGAAGCAACCGGAGAGATCAGCGAGACCGGCACTGAGCCTGACATAATTAAGGCAGCAGAAGAGAGCAAACATGTAAAGAAACAGAACTAAGAACGATAGACATCCGCTACCCGGCAATTTGTCGTGGGCGGGTGTTTTGTTTTTGTTTATAGATACCGATAAATATTTAAAGGGAATATTAAGAAAAATTTTAGCACTCTCGTGTGGACAGTGCTAAAGCCGCGTACTATAATTAGCTTGAGGAAAGAGCGTTATTTATACGATTATTACCAGGGAAGGAGTGATGCTAAGTGATCATAGTAAAGATGAATGAGACAACAGTTGAATGCAGTATCGCAGCATCAGAACTCCACGAGATCGGCCTTACTCCCGAGGCAGTTATTAATGGTGCTGAGAATACCACATCATTCTTTGCCCAGCTCAACAAAGAGGTTGGGGCTCAGTTGGATTATGACCCTGAGACAGAGGTCATGATGATGAGCAAGAACATGATGATGGATGGAAGCATTAGAATCTTTGCGGTCAAGATGACCAACGATGACATCCAGAAGGCAGCGGACAGGATCCGCGGCGCAGCGGAGACCATTCTGAAAACTCTGACACAGGAGAGGGTCGACGAGGTCAAGAATAAGACCGGAAGAGACAAGGGCGTTGCCCTTAACGAAGTTATCACCAATGTCACAGATACAATCAATCGGATTTACGGGCGTGAGTTGGGAGAGATGCCAACACCTCCTGAGCCGGACTACAGCTACCAGCCCCTTTCCGAATATGCCAAATACATGATGGAGTTCGATGAACTGGATGAGGCAGCGCGCTTCTCCAAGGTTGTTCAGAGGCTTCCGATCGTTGACTCGACACTCTACAAGCACAAAGGTCGTTTCTATCTCCTTGCAGGTCTTATGTCCTCAGAGGAGAGCACGATCTACGACATGAGAAGAGCGGGAGTTGAGTACTCCGACATGCTGACGGTGAACGCACCTGAGGCCATGTACATTGAAGAGCACGGAGAGTGCATTATGAAGGAAGATGCCATCGTACATCTGGCAGACCTTGCTAAGTGACATGAATAAAGATATTGCGATACTAAATTTAACTGGAATCTACAATCAGGAGAGCTTTTATCTACATGATAAAAGCTCTCGTTTTGTTGACCTGTCTGACATTTTCGGCACCAATTGCATGTGTGATGAGATGGCGGTAAAAGAGATCCTGGAAAGGCTTCAGGGTGCCGGCGGTGACGATATTTCCCGCGGTATACACTTCATCGACAACGGCAACTATCACTACATGTCGGCGCTGTTTTTATCACAGGTAAAAGAGCCTTTCTCCCTTGTGGTGTTGGACAACCATCCTGACATGCAGCAGCCCATGTTCGACATTCTCTCCTGCGGAGGCTGGGTTCTCGATGTCATTCAGAAGAACCCTTATGTCAGGGATGTGCATATAATAGGTGCAAGGCAGGATCTGGTAAAAGAGCTGCCGGAGGAAGTCAGGAAGATGGCCACGTTCTACGATTCAGCTGAACTTCCGCAGACCCAGTATCCGCTCTATCTGTCAATCGACAAAGACGTGATGACCAGGGATGAGATAGTCACCAATTGGGACCAGGGAAGTATGGGGAAGCGGGAGCTCTTTTGCCTGGTAAAAGACCTGCTGGCGAGGGAAAGTGGCAGCGGAGGTCACGGCATTATCGGCGTCGACATCTGCGGAGAGTGTGCTCCGGAACAGGAAGACTGTGATCTTGATGCGGCAATCAGAGGGAATGATGAGTTCAATGCCGAAATGCTTGAGCTACTGGCGGAATTCTTGACGTAATATCACGAAGAAAGTATCATGAAAAAGGGATAAAACAAATACCTGGAGGGGAATATGGAAAAAAGATTCAGAGATTACCTGCGTCATCTTGATAAGCTTGATTTTGATGTCATCTCAGAGGAGGAGATCTGGGAGGAACGCGAGGGGCTTGAACTCAAGTTCACCGAGATCCATCAGGAGATGATGAGGCTCCTTATCCCGATGATGGCGTTTCTTATCTGCGCCAGCATTTTCCTGGCAGCGGGCTTTGGAAATTTCTTTGTGGGGAATTTTGTTGCAGCAGCAGTAATGGCGCTGGCCAGTGCATACCTTGCTGTCCAGTACAGCACACTTGCCAAGATGGTCAAGAAGCTGCGCAGCTTTAGCGACAAGCTGACCGTAAGACAATAGGATAGTTATGAGTCCGTTTATTTCTTTATTTGCATCTGTTGCCATGCTTTCTGCCATGGCTACTCAAAGTCAGGTTTCCGTTGCGATGGTGGGCGACATCCTTCTGCATGACCGCGTGGAGGAGGCTGCCCTTGATCAGGACGGAAACTACGACTTCGACTTTATCTTTTCAAATACCCGTGACAGTATAAGTGCTGCGGACCTTGCCATCGTTAACCAGGAGGTTATCATAGGTGGCAGGGAGCTTGGTGTGTCCGGATATCCGGCTTTTAATGCGCCGGTGGAGATTGGGGATGCGCTGAGTGAGGCGGGCTTTGATGTGGTGTGCCATGCGACGAATCATGCTCTGGATAAGGGAAAGAAGGGGCTTGTAAATACTCTGAACTACTGGGAGGATGCTCACCCGGAGATGACGGTGGTTGGCATAAATGGCACGCAGGAGCAGAAGGACTGGGTTGATATAATCACCAAAAACGGCATACGCATTGCAATCCTCAATTACACCTACGGTACCAACGGAATTTCAGCCCCAGCCGGGATGTCTTTTTCCGTGGACATGCTTGAGGAAGATAAGGTCAAAAGAGATCTCGAGTACGCAGAGGCCAATGCGGATTTCACGATTGTTTGCCCTCACTGGGGAACGGAGTATAATCTTGGTATCGACGGCAGCCAGAAGAAGTGGACGAAGATTTTCAGAGACGGCGGAGCTGATCTGGTTATCGGTACGCATCCCCATGTGATCGAGCCCATTGAGTTTATCGAGGATTCGGTGCCTCGCCGCAGGAATAATCATGGCGGCGGAGATATGCTGGTGTATTATTCGCTGGGGAATTTTGTGAACTGGACCTCGGGAAAGGGAACCGGAACCACGAATCGCATGGTTGGCGGCATGGCGATGGTTACTTTGGCAAAAGATATCTCGGGAGAAGTTACGATAAAGGACTACGGCGTAGAAGCGCTGGTCTGCCATGTATCGCCAGGATATCAGGGAGTGATGGTCTATCCGCTGTCTGAGTACACGGACGAGTTGGCGGCCGGGAATGCAATAAAGAAGCAGGATAGCTCTTTTTCCAGGAAGAAGTGCGTGGACCTGTGCAATAAGGTTTGGGGAGAGGAATGGAAGTAGGATTATGAAGTACAAGGCTGTGATATTTGATATGGACGGGACGGTCCTTAATACGATAGAGGATATTACTGATTCGGTGAATGTGATCATGGAGGCGAATGGGCTTCCGCTCCGGACTGTGGATGAGGTTCGGCATTTTGTGGGAAATGGTGCCAGGGTTCTCATGGGGAAGGCTATCCCGCAGGGCGATGAGCATCCTGAGTTTGACAGGATACTTAAGGACTACGAGGCATATTACGAGGAGCACTGTAATATCAAGACGGAGCCATATGAGCATATTTTGGACCTTTTGAAGGCTCTTTCGCAGAAGGGGTACAAGATAGCGATAGTGTCAAATAAGCCGATGGGGGCCGTTAAAGAGCTAAATAAGGTATACTTCGGTGATTATGTCCGGGTAGCGATCGGAGTGACGCCGGAGCTTCGCCGTAAGCCCTATCCGGATGAGTGCTTCGCTGCAATGAAAGAGCTTGGCGTCAGCCCTGACGAGTGCGTGTATATAGGCGATTCGGATGTGGATTATAAGACAGCGGTCAACACCGGCATAGATTGTATCTCCTGTCTCTGGGGCTTTAGGACAAAAGATGAACTTATTGCTGCCGGAGTTAAAGATGTTTCTTTTGTATCAGATCCATTGGAAGTACTTGAACTGGTATGATAAAAATGTTCAAACCCAGTATTTATGCGGATTTGCGCTGTGATACAATAATCGAAAAAAAGTTTGTAAATTTTTGTTGACGTATGGCCAGGACTTTGTTATTATAAATAAGTCGTCGCGAGAGATACAGCAGCGACGAGAGATGCGGAAGTGTCGGAATTGGCAGACGAGCAAGACTAAGGATCTTGTGATGCTTACATCGTGTGGGTTCAAGTCCCATCTTCCGCACGAAAGAAACCTTGAAAACATTGAGTTTTCAAGGTTTTTTTATTTCAAAATGGTGGTCTCTTGGTGGACGTAGCCGATTTTATGGGAAAATTATAGCCTACTGCTGTTTTTGCAGTAGGCTTTTTGTTATTCTGAAAGCTTTCTGTTTAAGATGTCGAGATAATTATTGTTCTCATCACGCTCTGCGTAACTGTAATATCCAAGATTTGTCTCGACCGTCTGTCCTAACCATTCGGCACGCTTTGTTTCAGGGATGCCTGCAGGTATCAGAACATTGGAATTCTTGCTATCCAAAATTCGGATAGCAAGTTATAAGCGAAAATAGATATTTATGTAATATGTTACAGAAAGGTTTGCCAATGACAAAAAAGAATGAGATTCTACTTTTGGATGA
>JAEEGH010001927.1_pt1 | contig 57896 bp, 61 predicted proteins | sample 9134181 | NCBI WGS metagenome assembly JAEEGH01 (sample SAMN16246544, study PRJNA631951) | gut metagenome | biome: gut microbiome; feature: rumen; material: DP-attached | host: Bos | place: Iran: Karaj | collected 2018-10
CCGCGTTAGGGTACGGGTTAGGGTACAAGACAGAGAAAACCCTCAGAACTCAATAGTTCCAAGGGTTTCAGTGGCGGAGCCGGTGGGATTCGAACCCACGTGCCCTTGCGGACAAACGGTTTTCAAGCTTTGTTTTGGAATGTTAGAAGCTGTTATTTACGGGCATTTTCGTGATTTTTATGTGTCCCCATAGTAGATATCGCCAAGCTTATTACATACATCGGTTATACCGAGACTATCGCGTTTTGTGTTCATCGACAACTCATCTCAATCCACTCTCAAAGGAGAACGAAATGAACACAGAAAACATAAACTGGGATGAGGTCCCGGATACACTGTCTTTGGAGCAAATCCGCAAGCTGATTCATGTTAGTAAAAGAGTCGCCAAAACCCTTTTAGATACGGAGATTCCATGCATTCAAAAAGCCCGAACAACACACAAATATTACGTTGATAAGCAGGATCTAATTGATTATTTGGGGACACATTCGGGGACACATTATCAAATCAGCAGCACAAAAAAACGAAGCTGCAATTCACGACTTTTTACATCAGATATTCCAGGGTATTTTAAGGGAAGAATGGCCTTCTATTTCAGATCGGAATTCGCAGATTATCCAGAGCTAATCAGAATAAGGGATGTAGCCCAAATGACCGGCTACTGCAAGGAACAAATTGGCGAATGGGCAAATGAAGGTTTGATCGGTTTTGTTGTGATCAGCAATGTCAGATATATAAACAAATCGAACCTCATAGACTTCTTATGCACAGAAGATTTTGATTCCGTTTACAGAAAGTCAAAATGGCATAAAGACGTAATTGAAATATTTAAGAAATGGAAATAACAAAATCTATGGCTAAATATCTTTGACCACATTGTTATTCAGAAGTTATTTACAACGCAGGAGCACGCCCTCCGCATTGGGGGCAAAACTTATATTCATCATGTAGTTGAGACGTGTAATATGTAAAACCACATCTATAGCATATATGTTTTTTGTCAACTTGTGGGAAATCAACCGGTCCGAACGTCCCGTACGCCCATTCTGAAATCATAGGGTTATAGGTTCCTTCCACCACATACGCACCGCATAATCTACAATACTTATCAGAAGGCTCAGTAAGCATAAACAAACATTTGGGACATTTATCCTTATGAAGAGTATTCCATTGCGGATTGCGTGCTCCGCATTTTTTGCAAAACTCATCACCATCGTCTAAATAACTCTGACAGTTTGGACAAGTGTGTTCTTTTTTTAACTGTTCTATAAATCGTTTGAAATCATCACTCATTTATATCCCCCTCTTATGAGATTGTTCAAAATCCCCACAAATCTTGACTGTTTTCCGTGACTCTGTTCTTGTTGGCATTTGCATACTGTTTGTTCAAAACAGTTTTAACATTCTCCACTTATCATATCTATTATTTTCTCGGTTTTAGAGCGTTTTGTACTATTTAATATGCATTAGTAACAGTTTTAGCTTTAATTATCTTCAGCTTTGAGTCGCGCAATTCTTGCTTCCAATTCAGTTATTTTTTCATTGATTTCAGCTAGCACTTTATTAGGTTCGGTTTTGATTTCATGTCTAAACAATCCATCTTCAGAGAAATGCTCGGAATCTAAGTTCACCCACAAAACAGGGCGAACTCCTAAGTTTTTATCTACAAAATCACCAGCGACCTCAATGTCGCCAAAATAGTCAATACAAGAGGAAAAACAAGAGGGCCCGGCAGTTCTCAACCACCATGAGTTTTTTACCAACAACTCATCGTCGTCTAATTCATCATCATCTAACTCTTCGCTTTCAGGCAAGAATAAAAGTAGTCTTTCAGCATCTTTAACACTTAATAGGAATATCTTATCAACTGTAACTATTGTCTCATGTGTGTCTCTCTCAGGATCCGCTTCGGTAACCACATTACAACTGAGAATAATGCTTCTTTCCTGTGATGAAAAACACTCTTGTAAAAAAGTTTCATTCAGCCACTTGCGGAGTAAACAGTCTTTCCATGTAGTAAATCCACCATGGTTATGATACGGCATGTTGCAAGTTATACTTTCACATACGAGAAAGGCCTTGTTATCTTGAACGTCAAGCACCTTCCATTCAAACTTCTTTCCATTTTGCGTTCCAAAACGGATTTTTTCTCCGATTCGTGGTGTATGATTTGACTTTATTCCTAAATACCCATTCCCCTCTGACATAGCATTTCTCCCCATATAATTGTTATCTGCTTATAAAATATAGTGCGATGAACAATATCGAATGTTGTTAAAAAAGATACATTTACGTCATCAGGTATGTAGCAATAAAGGGGGGCTTCTGTTTTTTCAAAAACACTGGCTCATATACTTCATAGGAACTTCTTTAGTCAACCACACCCCATTAACTGATCTATAAAACTTATACCCATCCTTGTACATCTGACCTGAATCTATGGTATATACAACTGCCTTTCCATGACGATTTCCGACTATTATTGCTACATGCATATCTGTTGAAAGATGCACATACAATCTGCTTTTGGGGATTAATCCCATCTTTTCGATTGACTCCGTATATTTCTCACTTGTTCCATGATATAGAGTTTCCGGAGGCATCATCTCTTCAAGTTCTACATCAACTTCTATGGAGTGACCTTGATTTGCTCTTATTTTAGTCTTGTCTTCATTAAATGAGTATCGTTGCTTACTATCCGTTCGAACTATCTCCTCAAGGATATCAAAGTTAAAAACTCGGGTTTGGGCAATACCCGCTATCAATTCATCAACCCTGGCCCATCCATGCTCATCTAGTGTTATACCGATGGTTTCTGGCTTGTGGCGAAGAATTAAGCTTAAATATTTACTTAGATTTCTTGTGTTCATAAATGTCCCTTTCTCCTATCCTTTGTGTTGTTAGCGCCGATGATTTCAACCGATACTAATTGCGTAGTGAAATAAATAATTATGGTGTGTTTCAGTTGTAAGAATCACTATTCTGTGACTTTAAAATACGTATGTATTCGGGTGAAGTAATTTCTCCGTGATGCGCTATTACATTCTCATTCAACACAGCAAAACTTAATAAAACAATGCATGCGCAATCAAGTTTTGTTAAATTATCCGGAATCACTATATTACACAACGAGAAATCCCGGACTCGTTTAACATATTGCTTCGAAATCCCTCGATGTTTTCCATTTCTTTCGAGTACATAGAACAAATAACGAACTATTCTCGAATCGATTGTCTGATTGGAGTTTGTTGCTTCCAATAATATCTTTTTTGATTCTTTATTGATTACTACACTCAGTACTAAACGATACATGCTGGCATAATCCCTATGGATAGGGTCGGCATCATCATTCAACAATTCATCATACGTATCAAAGACTGCACAACAATCATCGAAATTCAATGTCCCATAGTTTTGGCTGATTTCTTTAACGATTTCTATCGGGTTGTAAATCCTCAACAATGCCTTTATCGTCATTGTCTTCCCCATCTTGGATACCTCCCTTGCACACAAGCTAGAAGTTATTGTTTATATGTATTATTTACAAAACCAATTGGGAAGATGTATCCAAAACCAAGACAGTCCAAGCGCTGTTCTTACTTGCTAATTATCATAAAGAGAAGGAAAAAGGTCTTCCATAGATAATTGAACATTCCTTTCCTCTTTAAAAATAGGATGTTTTCCATGATTGTTGCTATATAAAACTACTCCATTTACTACTTTGCAGATTGCTTTAGCAGTAAAAACTCCATCCGTATGATCCTCAAACACCACATACATCTTCTGAGTCCAGTAATTGCAAGGAATTGTCTCTAATACAATTCCATATCCACGCTGAGGATGAAAAACCTGATCACCTATCTCATAATAAGCGTTTGGATTTCTTTCTTTTATGCCTCTAAGCATTTTTGCAGCAAATGCTTTATCCAGTGTAGGAACTTGATTCCATTTATTAATGAAAGCAAGGATATCAAACTCAATTACATCATCTGCATTATATGCTGCTTCGGCTTCTTCTAGTGTCCATTTTACATCCTTGAAATCTGCTGGATCATAGCAACGCGAAGGAATAGCACCTACCATTTTGCACGCCCACCGCCAATCTTTCCCATGCGATGTTTCGCGTTTTGAATGACCAATGTATTTATCCAAACGAGCCACACGCACATAGTAATGAGCCACCTCGTGCCTAATAAGATCGACAATTGCGGCCTCGGGAGTGTCATCATTATTCAAGAAAGCAGGTTTAAACCAGAACTTCTCTCCGTCTTTAAACTGGTAACAGCCAAGAGCTCCTGCATGATTAGCAAGTACTATAGGTATGTCAGCAGCGTGAAGTCCGGTTTTCTTATCCAGGTTTGCAATTATTCTCCTGATTTTATTCTCATCCCATTCAGCAGTAATACTAGACATCTAAAACCCCTCAACAAAACTATTAAAATATTCATCTAAATCTATCTGATGATACTCAATAGCATTAACAGATTCAGTTTTAGCCATCGTTTCCTTCTTTATTTGGCAACGGTGACTCAATGCGAATTCAACTAATTCGTTTCCGTGTGTACTATCACTCTCTTCAATCTTATGTATATTTTCAAGGATTAAATGACGCATATCATAGAAAAACACTCTAGCCTTAGCGTATTCAACAATAAACTCGTACACATCTTTCTGTGGGAGTGTATTGAATCTACCATAAACTTGATGAATCTCATCATCGGCTCCAACCTCCATTGTAACGAATGATATATTGGGTGATTCCTTTTTCCTTAAAAAGAGAATTGTCGTTTCACCCTCAGCATGATCTGATATATAGTTACTCGCACAGTTATGTTGGTTAAAACCCTCTTCACAGATATCATATGCGCTTGAAGGCATGATTATTTCGTAGTCTTTATTAGAATACTCATATCTGTATGCATCTGTTTTTCGTGCACTAATCAAATTATCAGTATAGGTGTTTCCTTTCTTATACATAAGCAGATTATCCATTTCTTCTAATGCAGACCATATTTCATCGAAGTCAGGAACGAAAAACTTGCCTGGAATATTGAGATTTTTTCTAATTAAGAAATATCTATTGTAAGCATCGATTTCCTCTGGATCAACGAAGTTGTTCGCATTATCGTAGATTTCATTCTTAAAACCATATCCTCCAAAAGTCCCGCCATTCTTGTATAATTCTAAAATATAGTTCCATTGACCTGCTGATGGAATCTCTTTTCCAAAATAACTACTATATTTTTTATAAGCACCTTTGCAAATAGCACAGTCATCTGGCTCGCAAAGCAATTCGAAATGAGGCTTACGATTCAGTATTCTCAGGAGTTTTAAGGGTATCTCTTTATCAATAATCGCCGAAGGAGTAGTTCCCAAAATATTGAAACTATTCAATTTATCCATATTTGCAGCAATATATTCAAGGCCTTCAGCTTTGAACAATATCTCTCTGGGGCCGCATGGATGGCTAGCAAAATATAAATGCTGAAGTGCAATATATATATATTCGGTTCTGTAATCTTTGTAGTGCCACTGAGGAAAAGCTTTTATAATTCGCTCATTAGCCTCATGAAACTGCAGTTTGGATATGGAAAGAGTCTTATTGAGTGCATACTCGAGGAATTTAGTCTCTAGTTCCTCCGGAAGGCAAAAACCATCGCAGATAACAAAATGGTCGTAACCTTCAAGATTTGTAATATCCCAAATATAAAGATCAACATAAGGTCCATAATTAGTTGACTCTCTAACAAACAAATACATGCGTATTGCATACATGTGCTGTGAGAAATCACTGCACATCCCCATATAATCGTCCTCATCAAGAAGAGGAAATGAATCATAATCCCTACAATTCACTTCCGGACATTTGAAAAACATCCTTTCTATCTTTCTTGAACTTTCCATATGGTCCTCCTATCTGTGTATTGATTAAAACACGGATAGAAGAACTCCTTGTATTGCAAAAAGAAACAAACTGATTTTAGTTCGAACTATTTCAACGCTAGATGTGATTTAGTAGTTTTTGAGCGCACAAAGCCTTCTGTCGAGCTTAACGACCGTACGGTGTAATGCATTGTACACTTTCAAGACCATTTCAATTTTGTCTAATACATCCTCAAACAGGAGATTGTCCTTATGTCTCTTTATAAGTCCAAGGAATTTATCATTGATATCCTTAACAAAGTCTCTAATCTCAAGCCTGAAGAATTCCAATCTGCTTTCCATCTTATCATTATCAGCCATACAAGTGGTCTCAAGGTCTATCGCAGCAAGCATGATAAACCTGAATAAGGAACTAATAACATCCAGATCATTGCATTCCTCACCATTAAGTTCATATAATAGAACACAATTCCCAGCCATCCTTCTGAAAATGACACATGGTTCACATTCCCTTAATTCTATTGTGTCATCCCTGTGCCATGTAAAACTGTCAGTATCATAATCTCCTTGAAGATCAAGAGCGGCATTGTATCCTGGTATCTTAAACTCTTCGAGACAATCTCCACCAAATAAAGCGATAATCAGTAACTCGTTCCTTTCGCTAATATCCAGACTCTCATTGTATAGCGCCATATAATAAAGATCTGTAGACATGCTGATGATATTTCTAGCCAGTCCCGTCTTAACAACTACAGTATTATTCTTATCATCCTGTTCTACAATTGTTTCTCTCAATGAATAAGCCCAATAATGATATTTCAGAGCCTGATACAGATGCTTTTGCATCTTCTCATATGGCTTTTGTGCGCTTGTTTCTGGTTTACTAAAGCATAATTTGGCCAATTCTTGTTCTACGGCGCCTTTATTACCAAGAATATTAGCTCTGTAGCCAATCGGTAAAATACCCGAATCATTATGGCTTTCTTCATAGTTGCCAAGGTAATCATCCAGCCAGTCATAGCAGGATTTTATATAGAGTAATCTCTTTTCGGCAGTCGTGGGATTTATCTTCCATTTAGTGATCATATTATAGAGAGGACCATTAAAACGCCATGCGACCGAAACAGATTCAGAATCATTCTTGCAATTCTTCATAAACCAATTCATTAGAACTTGAAGATTCTCGTCAACATCTCGAACTTTTTCATACCCAATCGCCAAACCGAGAGAAAGCAAAGCAAGTCTTTGCTCGTCATCAATTTTGCACTTACCATTTCTCACAGTATCCATTATCCTGTTAAATGCAAACTCGGGATAAGAAACCAGTGCCAGATTAGGATTGATCTTTTCTATACTAATTCCTGTCAGAAACTCAATCCTAGATAACCGCCTCTCTTTTGTCTCAGAAACAAACATCAAACTTACAAAAAAACCTGCAAGGTAAAGCAAATACTCCATGTTAGAAAACATATAAGTTTTATTATCACTTGTTACTAAAAGACCAGTGCTTAGAAACACTTTAATAAGCCTGTCTGTACTAAACCCAAGGTCGATACTGCTTCTTGTTTCCCCACCAAGTTTCTCAAGCAACTGACTGATATTCTCAATATCAAAGAAAGACCTAGGTATCGATCTATCACCATTTCTGATATATCTTTTCAAAGATTCATATGCCGTTAATGTAAGAAGGTGGGTATAATAATATGGCTTAACACCTAGTTCAGCCGAATGTGATGTGCGTAATTCCATCCAAACATCAAACAATTGAGTCTTATTTATGATCCTGCCCGCTTTCGAGTTACCATAATCTAATACTGAAGATTCGTTTTCTGACTTGCTCAAATTTACAATATTCCTGATCATGGAGATAAACAGCGGCGTTCTAAACTGAGGATAATTAATCAACAGTTCCTTGTAACTCTCACCGAGTTCCAGCGAGTTCAAGTCAACTCTACCGGCAAATGCGGTTATAGATCTTCCTTCCAACTCGCATGCATCAATAAAGGCGGTTCTCGATCTTGTGGAGATAATAAAATACAGATTCTCTGTTACGCTAGAAGAGAGTGCCGCAATATCATCCCCTATCAATTCCCTATAATACTTTGAAGGCAATTCATCTACACCATCAATAAATATAAAGACTTTCTCTTTATGAGATGCTTCATATATTAAGTTTAAGATGGTTTCTCTCCGCCGATTCATTTTTTCTGGAAATAAAACATATCTGTCTGCAATATATGAGCAGACACTTTGTTCTGCTATCTGAAGCTGATTTGCATACACGATAATAGCCTTGTGGCCATCTTCAGCCAGTTTATCGGAAGAATACTTAATACTCGTTGTCTTCCCGGATCCTCCTTCGCCCTCGATGATACATACCTTGTGGTTAGATTGCGGTACGAAAGTCCGGACGATGTAATCATACAGATTAACACCATAAGGACTAATAGGAGTTAACAACTTTTCATCAAAAGATTCTCTTCTATAATCTAAGAACGCCTTTTTCAAAGCATTATCATTCCATCTTGTATCGCTACCTGATTCCAGATCTGTCTTTTCAGCATGTGAGAATGTAGCAGAATCGGGCAGTATAATACTCTGATTCTTAAGCTCCCAATTAATTGAGTTCAGCCTCTCTCCAAATGCCGATCGATCATATATACTCTCTTTCTTAGTAGCGATTACTGATATGTTGATCTGTCTATTATTAACTTCAGGACCAAACTTGAGCGTACTTGTACCGTAAATCTTCAGATAGTCCGGCAATACGCACCTCAGATCTGATACGAATTTAGACAGTTTTTCTCGTGAAGGGAATGAGTCAAAAGAGACTGTTTGTCCATTTTTGTATGGATACAGCTCATTCATCAGGATTTCAAACAAGCCCAAGTACAAATAAGCACCATTCTTGAAGATAGTCTTTCCTCCACATGTTTGTTTCCGAATATGGATTTCAATAAGAGGATCCTTGTCATCTTCGATTGTAATGGTTTTTGAATCATAGTTTATGGTTATCTCAGTCTTCATCTGTCAATCCCCAATTAATCCCCAATTCCATAAAAAGAATGGGCGGCATCATGAATGTATAAGGAGTTGCTGAATATTGTTCTTGCAACAAATTGTACCACACTAAGGAGGTGTTCTTATGCATAATTATCCGTTAGAACAAAAGATTGTAGATCTTTTTGATTCATACAGAAAAGAATTTCCGGTATCACAGAGAAGTTGGGATGCCATCGCATCTTCCGTAGGATTATCAAGAAATGCAGTATACGATATTATTGATTCATCAAAAGATGTCAGGCGTGAAACCGTGATCCTGCTGGCATTTGCGTTAAGAATGACCTACACGGATTTTGCCATTCTCTTCAATTATAAGGGCTTTACTCTTCGCAACGCGCTATATCACGAGCAAATTACTAAAGTATTATTCGAGGAACAGTTATATAACCTTCGATTGTTTAACATGACCAAACGTGAACGTGATGAATCTCAGAAAAACAACGACCTTCTTAAGGAATATAAAGACAAGTGCTCATCTTTCATCAACAGTTGGTTAGCTATCTCTGGAACTGTCGATCTTTCCAGGAATGCAGTTTATGATGTTTTAAACCCTTCTAAGGATGTCAGAAGAGACACTGTTGTACTACTTGGCATGGCTCTGGAAATGTCATTAGACGAATTTATTAAATTGTACAACTATAAGGGATTTGTTTTCAGACCAGGAAATACTCGCGATGAAATCACACGGGGGTTTTTCGCTAATAAAGAATACGACCATATTAAGTGGGCAAAGGCCTTAATAGACTCAGACGAGGAACCGCCTTTCAACTACAAAAGCGCAATCAAATAATATAATGGGAGGAATAATCTATGGAAAACTATTGCAAGTGCAAGAATTGCCGTTACTCAGATCCGACAGAAAGGAAGGGACACTGCTGGTATTGTGATTGGTATGGAACTTACGAGGATCCTGACGAAGTTAAAGAGTGTGATCACTATACAGATAGATAGTTTTAGTGGAAGCTCGAATACACTCACACCAGACCTAACTCTAAATATCTTGGGTCTGGTGTTTTTACTCCATAATTTTAAGAAACACATCAAGCCTATATAAGGTTCCGATAAAAACCTATTTGTTAAAGTCCATACAATCGTGTCCTGTCTCAGGACAATAATATGTATCGTCCCATCTGCAATACACCGTTTCACCTCGAACTCGATTGCCATCACAATGCTTGCAATCAAAACACGATCTTCCAGGAACATTTGATTTTAGATTATCAGGTTTTTTAGCTTTACTGAACAATCTCATAACATGTACTCCTACTCGTAGTAATATGTATTTATCCTTTAAGCAACTAAAATATCAAAATAGAACAATGTCTTGTGACTAACACTGATTCAATTATAATAAGAATCTAGAAGCCTTGGCCTGACCCCCGCATGGTAAAACTGTAACTAACACACGGTTTATCCAAATATATTCCGGAATTATAGATATTAATCTCCGTTTTTGTAATGGAAATATCCATGTCCGGCCAATTAAACTGTAGTAATAATTCTCGCTTAACATCCTCAGGCGTGGTAAAACCTGTTGCAAATTCTGTTTCAAATTGCGCCAAATCTTCACCGTTATATTTAAACCCTTCAGCAAAACTCACATTACGAAAACTGGAATCAGCCAACAGCTGACAGGATATACTACAGTATTTCTCGCTTAGCTTATGAACTTGAACTACAACGCCAATTTCACAATAAGTATAACAAGCAACAGAATATACAAGTTGCTCTAATTGATTAAGAATATGTGAGTAGTTATCACCTGCATTTGATGAGATTGAACATAGATATTTTGAAGGTTTTTTGGACATAGAACTAAACCATCCCATAAAAATGATCTCCTTTATATTATGTGTTTTCCGAGGTCATAATCCAATCATCCACATTTCCCGGTTCCTGGATATCCACCATATAATTCTTCAAAGTATTTCAAATACTTTAGGATGTCACTATTATTGGTTTCCTTTTTAACTTTGAGTCTAAAATAAAACTCTTTTTCAAAATTCCTATAAAAATCGGAACGTCTGTCATCAACCAATTGATCTTCAACAACAATTAAAAAGGCAGCTCCAGAACCTATTGGATCAGCAGAATCACCATAATAGTCTATCTTTTCCTGATCAACACGATCCTCTACCCATCCACCATTCAATTTGGCCGCCCACATTTGTGTATAGGGAAGACAGTTCTGATGTATTGTTTTAACTTCCTCAACAAATCTAGCGAAATCTCCACCTTGGGATGAGAGAATACTCAGCCAACGTGTGTACATATAATAACGATCCATGTACACATCCTCATCAGTGACATGACCAATAAGGCATCCGTCTTGTCTGTACACATTTCCGTTGCTATCATAGGCACCGATAACAGAACTGCCCGCACCGTAAAACACTTTTCCATCCTGAAATGAAGCTAGTGGGGTTGCTTGTCTGGCCTCACCAAAATAATTGAATTCATACATATAATTGCCTCCCAGATTAGAAGTTAACCGTAACTACCAGCACTGATTTCTGGCTTCGCCTGTTATTCTATTATAACAATTCTACAGGTGTGATGTATCCCTTTTGAATTCAATATCAGCTTTCCCATATACAATCATGACTCGCCTTTGATAAAAGAGAGGATACAATCAAATGCTTCTTCGGAAATCTGTGTTTCTGGTCTTTCAATGATAAAACAATGCTCTGCCTTGTCTGCATCTGATTCGAAAATCTTTAGTTCAACCTCAGTAGCTTCAGATCTTTGTAGCGAATTGTATAAAACTTTGCTATCTTCTAAACAACTGTCTTCTGTACCTGTAATAAGCAGAACAGGCAAATTACTAAGCCCTGTATAGTTCATATCGACATTTCTTAACTCTTGAGGGAAATCCTGAAAGGCCGGGAATAAACAAAGCATTTGAGTGATGGGATCATGCCTTTTAAAAAGATAATAACCTGATATAAGAGTTACAGAATTCACCGAGTACTTAGTACTATAATTGTATTTCTCTGGATTTGAAGCTAAAAGCGACAGAATCCAAACAAGATAAGCCCCAGATGAGGCCCCCATAATATGGAAATGGGAAATAGAATCATCCCTAACAATTGAATTAATACTATCATTAATGTCATCTATCATAGTCTTAAGAGAACGAGCATCATCTATATTCCTATATCCCACTGAGTATACTCTCATAGACATCTTTTCAGATAAAGCGGCAAGAAAAACAATATTATCGCTCTTATCACCATATCTAAAAGCCCCACCATGGCAATAAATGATAGCTTCATCCGAAATGAAGTTGTCATAGAAATGCAAGTCGTATTCATCCTTGGATATAAAATTGTATGAATTATTATATTTGCTCATTTTTTCAACCTGTAATCCCTTATGTGTGATTGATTCTTGGAATTAACGAACTATATGCCAATGAATCATAAGTATATCCTTTTGCATCCATATATAAAGCAAAAAGATATCCTATAGGCTCATTAAACCCTCTTATTTGCTTTCGTGGTTTTTGTCTGATGTGTTTTTCTATTGTATCTATAGTCCGTTTTATCGAATCTATATCTGAAGATCTCAATACCATGCACCGAATCAAATCTTCAAAGATTCTATCTTCTATTGAAAATATCATGTTAATCATGCATGGATCATATATAAGAAAATGCTTGTTTTTAGCCAAAACATATGCTTCGCTGAGGCTGACAAGCTTCTTTTCATATATTTCAAGATAATTGACTTTATTTCTGATTTTCTGATTGTCTGGTCGATTGTAATTATCATAAAAGTCACAACTTGAACGGAATACAAATGGTTCAAAAGAAGTATTGTAATATCCCCTATCTATCATAAACCTCCGGCATATGTCATATTCCTTTTCACGTTCTTGATGAATACAGATATTACATATCGCTTTCCTCAGGGCTTTTAGCATCTCCTTAACGATTGGGTCCTTAGTAATATAATAATTGTACTCCGCTAGATAGTAGGCTTCATCTAATGGGAGTCCGTGTTTATGATATAGTTCATAATAATTGGTCATAGTAGTCACCTCTATGATCATGATATTAAAGCCATGGATATAATCTGTCTCTATGAAAGATACATTTTTTCTTACTCGATAGACTTATTAAAGTTGAACAGAGGCTCCTCCTCACCATGGTCGATTAAGGCCTTAGCCCTCTCAATTGAATCATGACATTCCAAACCTAATTATGAGAATAATGTTAATCTTCTATACTTATGACCTTCCTGCATACCATAGTATGAGTCTCATCTACATTGATATCTTCATGATGATGACCATAATACCAGTGCCTGAAGGACAGCTTCTTTTCGAGTTCATCCAGATAATCTGTAAGACTGTCTCTCATAAAAGAGTGAAAATGAATGGTAGCAAACTTATAATACTGTCTAGCTGAGCAACAATGGGTAACTGCGATATCCACCTTGTTATCGTACTTTGCAAGATTCTTATCGGCTTCGAAGAGTTCTTCTCCTGATGGCAATTCTTCTTTCCACCAACTCTCACCTTCAACCCTATAGTCCTTATCAACACTTGTTGCCCCACCCATAGTAAAGATGGTTTTATTATCAATTGTGTAAACCTGACCTCTCATCAAATGAATGACCGACGATCTGATGAATTGTGCTTTCCCGCCATTCCATTCAGTTACAGGATATTGGGAGAGCATATCGAAATTCTCATGATTACCATCGATAAACAAGGTCGTCCACGGGCATGATTCATAGTAATCAAGGACTCTTTTATCTTTCTCCCCTCCATGAAATACTCCGCCAAAATCTCCGGCTATAATCAAATAGTCGTCTTTGCATAGCAATTGACCTTCTGGCCAATTTTCAGCAGATAGATCATCTAGTTGATAATCACCATGCTTATCTCCTGTTATATAAATCATCGATAACCCTATCTTTACTTCATCCCATCCGGAAACAACCTGTCGAATTCGTTGTCTAGTTGCTCTTTTAGATCCTGCAATGCCTTTTCGGTATCAACAAGTTCAAGCTCTATTCCAACCACTCCATACAGCTTAACCGTTTCTTCTGAATAATACTTACTCATTTCGGTTACTGCTTCCTTGATAGTATCTTCACTGTCAAAACCGCATTTTTCAAGCGAAATGCTTCTGAATAGCTCAGCAAAGGTAGCATACCTATGTAAAGCATTCACTGATGCAGCAATTTCAAGGGAGGAATTGTTCTTATTCGTAAAAACAATTACATCTCCTATGTCAATCTTCCTGCGTTTAATATCGAACAACCTAAGTTCCACAGTTTTCTTGCCGGATTTCATTTTCTCAAACGGATCCGCATTAAGTGTCATCCTATATATCATCTCGTCTCCCATCCTCTGTTACGTTATGATTGTACTGATTCAATGATCTTCTTAGCTTCTTGTCGCTTATCCTCAAAATAACTGATTCCAATGGTCTTATTTTCGCTAAGGAATTCTCTTCCTTTTGCAGTCAAACCTGCCCTTTTTGTTCCTTTCAGCTCAATCACACCTTGTGTAGAAAGCGTTTGCAGTATTGAGTTAAAATCAAAATCACGAACACAGAACACGGGTGAGTTGCCATAAATCGTGTAATTAAACTCATAGTGAATAAGGATAAGATCAGAGATAGTAAGCATAAGAGTTCCCAAAGCTATTAATACCTCTTTATAAGTCATTGTCGTAGGAATCTCTATATTCTCGTACCCACTCCAATGTGAGAAACCCTTAAATTCTACCTTCTGATCCCAGTTAAATTCATCTTTCATACCATGCCTCCTTGTTCATTCTTGATAACTTTAGCTAATACATCACTTTGCAATCTTGTACTTGAATAAACACTCCTATCGATCAGCCAATTATGCATCAGAAAGACTTTTCCGTAATAACTCAATCTTACGTTGTGAGAATCAATCCTTTCTAGCATTTCCGACTCAATCAAAATAGATATCAACTCATTAAAGATTGCTTCTGGAAATGTGAATGCTTCTGTATAACCAAACAACATATGGCTATACTGCCTGCGAGCCTTTTCAATACTCTGTTCAGACTTGATGATAGTTGCTATCCCAACAAACACCTCCAACCAGGTTAAAGATGCATTGGGGGTAACAGAGTTGCAGTCTTTATATTTTGAAGCTATTTCAGATTTTATAGTTATCTTCTCTTCCCATGATTGAATCTTATCCATTTGTTTCTCCCCAATATTCTTTTACTGCGTTTTCAATATCAGCTGTTATTATCTCTGCATATATGCGAGCATGCAGTTCGCACAGTTGACTGGCATAAGCATAGTAATCATCGGAATCTAAACTATTGCAATCTTGATAGTTTTCAAACTCTTTCATGTAAGTCGCAGCATTTTGGTACAAGGCTAAACCCTGCATATCTTCAGGAGCAGCAAGATAAGCGTCAACAATACGGTGTTCATAAGCGTGATATGCTTCATGGATTACAGTGTCGCAAACATCCGGACCAGAAGCTGACATTAAATAATCCAAATTAATCATAATCTGGTGTTCCTGGTCATTGTAATATCCGGCTATGATATCAGATGTATTGGCAGTAACTACATTCAACTCGTTAATACCCAATTCAGCCTGACAAACATTTGCTAGAACCTGGCATGTATTCAACTTTGTTGTCAATGATGCTTTATCCCATCCTTCTTCATCAAAGAATAGAGATAGTTCTTCTATGTTGTTAGATATATTCCATTCCTGAGAAGCAACGGTTTTAGCGGGGGACACAGTTGGCCTTGCTATGAATCCCCCGATAATAAGAGGAATGCCTATTGAAGCAATAATTACACCAAAACCTAAACTCATAATAGCCTTTGATCCACTTAATGCATTATATGTACGCTGTATAATGACTTTTCGATGATTCTCGGAACTAGTCACCCTTTTGCGTGTTGTCAAAATATAATTCAAGACAGCCAACACAAGCGATACTACAACAGATAATATTATTAGCAATGGCTTTATTTTTATATATGTCAGTGCGGCATATATACCAAAACCTGTCATCATGTTGATAAACGTGTGAATTTCCTTCTTAAGGATAAATTTGTCTATCATACAACCAAGCAGAGCGCTTGATATGACAATACAAAACAAAAGTGTTCTGGATTCAGAGAGAGACAGGTTCAAAAAACACCTAAAGAGAAAAACCCTATACCATGCCCACATAAGGATGCAATATAAAGCATGCCAAAACAGTTGGTAAAGCAGTTCTGATAAGTCTATTTTCCGCTGAACCCTATCCATATCTACACCTCACATATGTTTCGTTGTCATATATATAGCATCCAAAGGCATGGGCTATGTCTCCGAAAAAAAGACAATAATAAACCCACGGTATGTGGCCGTGGGTTTATAGAAAAACACAATTGATAGTTAAATCACTTTTCTAGTTCATTCCTCCAAGTGTTTAACATGTCGATACGTTCCTGAAGTATTGGCGAGTTCTTTAGTTCGCAATAATCCAATTTCAGTTTTTCATATGAACGCCTTAACTCATCGACCTCATCAGTTGTTACAGTCTCTCCATTTAATTCGCGTTGCTTAAGGAGAGCATCCTTCGCCAGACACTGATTAAAACAGAGATCAGACATCTTTACGATTGGCTCTTTAGAGGTTGACATTATGTCAGCAAGCTTAGCAAACCGAATGGACTCCTCATATTCCGCCTCTTCCAACATCATATTGCTCAAATGCTCAGCAGATTTAGGGGCCCTTTTACAATTCTCAACAGCTAACCTAAACAACTGGGAAGCCTTTTCAGAATTTCCCATTCGTTCTTCAAGAATTCCCTCGTAGAACAGTCCTTCTTCTCTCATGGGATACTGCTTCTTAAGAAATCTAACACACTTTCTTATTTGAGCGGCTTTACCAAAGGGATCACATAACATATATGTGATTTCAAAAGTTATAGTGTCGAAATCATGTCTCTTAATTGGTATTGAGATCAGTTTCTTAAAATACTCATCAGCGATTAGTGGTCTTCGTTTCTTCAGAGCTAGACTTACAGCAGTCCATAAAAGCCTAGAACTCTCCGGGAAAACACTCAGTCTCTCGTTGATGTAGTTAAATATCTTGTCATCCTGCAGGCATTCATCATTAGAAAAACAATCTGCTTCATGACTGGGGATCTCGTAGTCATCTACTTCTTCATTGATAATAGATTCATCGTCGCCATCTTTCTCTTCACGTAAGCAATCGATTAGTTTTTCAAGCTCTTGTCCGAGCTTGTCATTATCATCGCTGTTTCTGCTATCATTATCTTTGCCAAACATAAACCAAGGCTTAGGCGTATCACTCATACTTTATCTCCTTTCGGATTAGATAATTTACATTATTTCACTGATTATTTCCGTGTATGTATCTGAAAAATAAACAATTCTCGGTACTTAATAGTCCCAAATAGAATCTCTAACCAAGAACAATATAAGTTGCGCTTCTGGAATGATACTACCTTCGCTTACAATATATTTAATGCCCTTTATCTTTTCTATGACATCGCTAGAAACGCCTTTCTTTTCGAGTAATAATTGAAAACGCATGTCATTCCCACGCCCTTTTCGTATTTTAGTCATGAAGTCATGTGCCTGGATCTCATCACCAAACAGTTCAAGTCCAAATTCATAGAAGTCGTCCCTAGTTAACACTTTTGTATGCTTGGAATCATGTAGGTCTGACCGAGCGACACCTTTCCCACGAATAGCTGCTAAAGCTTTTAATAATCCTTCGTATGTTCCATCGAATAGTTTTACACCTTCGCTATCAACCAGATAAGGATTATCCTCATGAACATAATTCCATTTCAAGTTCGTGGTTATGCGGTCTGTTGTTTCTTCTGCAAAAGAACCTGTTGGATAATAAGATCTGAAAATACTTTCTCGTGTCCTTCTAAATGAGTTTGGGGATACAGACTCCATTTTTGTGACAATCTTATCAACCAATGTTAACAATGGGCTATCAAGATATCCGATAGTCAAATGATCGTCGCTATCGTTTCGGCTTCCCAATGTTATGCTGACATCATCAAAGCTAATCATTCTCTCTCCAAAAATTTTCCCCAAATGAGCTAAAAGAGTTAGCAGATAATCACCTGGAATATAAAGCATCATATTCGGGTTCCTGTCATGATGATAATCAAATAGCATCTCTTCTTCATAGTTTCGCTTAAGCGGATCTATAGTTGATATACCCATCAGATATGCTACATACGAATATGAAATCTGCCCACCAACAATAACAAGTCTCTTCACATCTATCGAATAGTCCACAATTGTCTTAAGTAGTAAGTATTCATAATAAAAGCCATTGCCCATGATTATATCCAGTTCATTATTTAATCGATTAAATGCTATAGTTCTCTCTTCCTCACTCATTAGAACTGATTTCTTGGCAAAGGCTGACATAGCTATGTTCATCACTTTCTCAGCACTACTAATAAAATAAGCTGAAGCTCGAATTCCCATATATCATTAACATCCCTTCTCTTTATTTGTTCTTATTAAAACAAATCTCTAACCTGTATTTGTTTCCTTAATGAATACAACCTCTTTCGCGTATTAAATGATAATAGGCTTACTAATAAAGCATAATTTGCGGAGGAAAATATGAAGACTGAGATCATAATTAGCAAACTTCCCGATTTATATGTAATTACAAGGCCGGAAATAGTCTTCTTCAAACTTAAAAATGTGATTTCACAAAGTAATAAAAAAACTACTTTTGAAGTACTTCTGCCTCTTCAGAATAATCAGGATACGGAACCGAGTGATGAAAGTCATCCTATCATCAAGCAGGTGGCAGAATTATCAATGACCAAGGCGGAAGCTGGAAATAGTGACTTGACCAACTTCTTTGTAGTGCTCTCAAAATTCGAGAACATACACTTCAGCGCTTGTGGAAAAATAAAAAATTGTAACTTCTGTGTTACTTCATTAACCATTAAAGGATCCGATCCTTTGGGAATAGCAAACGCGGGAAGAGGGTCTTTCTCAAGCGACATGAATAGAATCCTCGAAATGATTATGAAAGACAAGAAGCCAACCAAACTTAAAACAATGATTTCCTCAAAACCTGGACTGAAACTGTACTTTGATCTTTTCAAAGAAAATTATCCCCAACAGCTTCACGAATGGATCGAATATAACATTTCGGAAGGAAAGACTGATAAGGCTTATAGATTCCTGGATATCGATTGGAGTAAAAAGGAACTTAATCTTCCTTCTAAAGAAGAAGCATATAGAATTCTTGATGATACAGTCTTTGGCATGAAGAATGTTAAGGACAGGATCATTTCCATACTTGAAATGGTTAGGCGATCAGGAAAACTGTCCTTTAATATCTTGTTAAGTGGACCTGCCGGTGTAGGAAAAACAACTATAGCTCAAGCGATAGCAAGACTGTTTAATCTCCCCATATCGATTATTCCAATGGCTATGTGTCAAGATGCGGAAACTTTCGCTGGTTTTGGAACTACATATAGCAATTCACAAGAAGGCTTGTTCACTACTCGAGTATTTGAGCCAAAGTATGTTGATTCGAATGGGAATTGCATTACTCTTCATCAGATGACACAGGTAATCTTTTTGAACGAATTGGATAAAGTCTATAGTGCCGGGAATAACCATGGTTCTGTTCAATCTGTGTTGTTGCGTACTCTCGATGACAATCGCGAATTCTTTGATATTTATTATGAAACTTGTTATCCATTGGAGAATGCGTTGATCATTGCAGATGTAAATGACAAATCTTTACTTCAGAAACCGCTATTAGATCGCTTTTTAGTCATAGACGTGGATGGCTACTCAACAGAAGAGAAAGAGCACATATTTAAGGACTATGTTTTCCCGAAAGGATTAAATGAAACTCAAGTTTCTCCCGACGAATTGGCTGTGTCTGAAGAAGCAGTCAAGTTAATATGCGAAACATCCGTTACACCTGGCGTAAGAGAACTCAAGGCTGCTGCCGACGATATTATTGGTAACTATCTGTCTGAATACAATAATCCGAGTTCAAGAATGGAATACTCAGAAAACATGGTGCAAGGATTCGTTCTGCGTGACTTTAAGAAAATCTATGATATGATCGCCGCCGGAAAAGATCCTAGTATCATAAGCACTCCAGAGACAATTGAAATCGGTCTAAAGAAATATTTTAAACTGCATAAAGAACAATATCCCAACAATATGCAGGATTGGTTAGATTACAGTATCCATAATGGGAATATTGAGGGGGCATGCCGTTTTTTGGCTGTTGATTGGAGAAAACAGGAATTAAATCTTCCAAGCAAAGCGGAAGCACGCAAGATTCTTGATGATACAGTCTATGGTATGAATAATGTTAAAGATAAGATAATCTATATTCTTGAAACAGTAAGACGATCTGGGAAGCTTTCCTTCAATATCCTTTTAAGTGGTCCTGCTGGCGTAGGAAAGACTACCATTGCTCAGGCACTAGCCAGAATATTTAATCTTCCTATGTCTACTATTCCAATGGCAGGATGCTTGGATGCTCAGTCCTTTGTGGGATTCCGTTCTTCATACAAGGATGCAACAGAAGGCACATTTACCAAGAATGTTTTGAAGCCAAAGTATTACGATGCCTATGGTAATGTCGTCTCTATTGCACATCAAATGTCACAGGTAATCTTCCTTAACGAACTTGACAAGGTTAACAGCGAGAACTCCTGGCATGGTTCAGTACAGTCTGTTCTGCTCAGAATGCTTGACGATAACAGACAATTCTACGATGAATACCACGAGATAAGTTATCCGCTTGATAATGCAATGATCATAGCAGATGTAAACGACAAATCTCTTTTACAGAAACCCTTGCTAGATAGATTTCTTGTTATAGACGTTGAAGGCTATTCAGTAGAGGAAAAGGTCCACATCTTCAAGGAGTTCGTATTTCCAAAAGCTTTACATTCCTCTTGTGTATCGCCTGATGAATTATCTGTGTCGGATGATGCCATATCCCTTATCTGTCAAAAGACCGAGACACCCGGAGTCAGAGAATTGAAGAATATAGCCGATTCAATTATAGGAGATTTCCTAGTAAACCATTCAAGCGTCGACATTATCACGGAATATTCAACAGATATGGTACGAGACTTGATAGGAAGTAAGAAAGACCATTTCTACTTCAGAGCATGTTAAAATACAATCGTTAAAATACAATCAGTAAATATACAACATTGAGGGAGGAAATATGGACATTTATCATAAACTTGAATTACCGAAGAGACCTCCTTTGACTGTATTCTCTTCATTCGTAACGAACGATGGAAGTATGGAACTACCGCAGGAATGCATCGAATTTCTTGGCAAAAATGAGCCAATTTCAATTGTAATAACCAATTCTTATGAAGATGGTGTTTTATGGCTTTTGCCCTTGTCATCTTTCGAAGATATTGTAACTCAGCTTAATAAATTAAATATTATGGATGGTACAGTCAGAACCATAAAAAGACTTATAATTGGACAAGCGATAAATACAACAGTCAACGGAAATAGAATAGCAATTGATCCTGAACATCAGTCGTCCATTGGTATTAGTACCGATTCTTATCCATTCCCAATAGCAATACTTAAGTATTCTAACAAGCTTGAGGTCCTACCCCAAACTGCTTACGAAAAGCTACAATTTATCAGCGATTAAGTCTCTATTGTGCTTCTTACATAGGTTCGTCCTTTTGGATATCACAAAATTAGCGAAGGAAAAGAAATCACTTGTAAGTAAGAATGTTAGTAAATAAATGAGGAGATTATAATTTCATTCAAATCGACTAATTCTTTACCTTATAAGCCTTAATTACAGTAACAAAAGAATCCACTCTATGTGGTATTGATGTTGCAGCAGTGTTGCTTTCATGTTGTATCAATAAGCAATCAATCTCCGTAAACTACATATCAAAGGGAGGTGAACAACATGAAACATCTTTCAAATAAGGCGTGCTACCGAATTTATCAGATTTTGCTCGAATCGAGAACTCGTTGTAACAGATCCGTGATTGAGGTTTGCGTATTTGCGAATTTTGATACTCGTAATCCTTATTATAACGTAATCAACGGGAAATGCCTCGATCCGATTATCTACATTAAGATTGGTGTTGGAGCTAATGTTCCAGTTGAGTTGTTTGCCGAATACCTTGAAGCCGCAAATATCATTCTTAGTCCGAGGCTAAGTGATGAGAACAGATTGTTCTGGAAATATCTCGAAGAACATAGCAATTCATGCGGTACTAATTATGACATAGAAGATCTAAATGATTATCTTTTTTCCAATGGTTATGGTCGCCTGTAATCTGGGAGATTACAGGCGTGGACAAAATAATAGGAGAAGGAAAATATGAATAAACATAATAAATTCTATATAAAACAAATAATCGAGATTATTTCAGAAACAATAAAGAAAAACGAAAAACAATCAAAGAGCAATACTCCATTGCTGGATTTGAAACCAGAACCGTCTAATATACATTGGTTTCAGGCAGGTGCTAGGATTGCAGTGCTTTTTTGAAAGTTAGAAAAAGTAGTGGGGCTCTATACTAATACGATGACTTAGTACATCTATATGGGAAGAATTAGGAATTGAGTAATATGAACGATAATACTGAATGCTTTAGTACGGATTCAATAATGGGAAAGGTCGAAAAAGATTATGATTACAACTCAAAGACGTCAACTAATTCAATAGTCAGTCAAAAAGATTACACCGTACTGCATAATGGTAATGAACAGGAAAAATGTAAAAGATTATCAGAAATTGTAAGACAAGAATTGTTATCCATGGGATATATTGGTTTGTGTTCCCCAGGAAATGATGAATGTTTTGTTATTCAACTTGATATGCATAACATCAGAATGAGCATGTATGTTTTTGTATATGACGGAGATAATAAAATACATCTGAAGCTTATTCTCCCATGCGTAGCAGAACGATATACAGCTCCAATAATAGGGCTGTATTTGGCTCTTGCTAACAAGGATAAGGCATTATCTCATCTGCATTTTGACTTGTACAATGGCGTATTGAGTTTTGAATATACCTATTTTGCTCATCCAGGATGCTTCAATAGTGATTACTTCCAAAAGAGTTTTAGATCTATTACGAGTGAAGCACACTTAAACTATACACGACTAAATCACATGTGTTCAGGGTTCTTAAATACTAAAGACAAACAAGCATGTATCGCCCTTTTCAAAAGCAGCATAGAAAAACTAAACAGTAAAACAATCCAAGATCATACAGAATATGGAGAGAAATTGAGTTCTCTTTTTTCACAAATAACGGATTAAGATATGTGCAAACTATACAAAACCGTCCTTTTCAGATAGGAAACCCTAAAGCTTCGTTATTCACATAAATGATATAATAACAAGGAAGACACAAAAAATTTTTAAAGGGGTTTTTCTTAGTGGACAAGTATAGTATTGGTGATTTTGCTATATTAACTATAGATTGGTCTGCAAGTAAGGCAGAGGATATCTTTAGTTATCACTATATTCTAGAAGATTTCCCTCAAAAAGAAAAACTTTCCGGATATGCTACTCAAATTGTTGGGGCCATTATATACCTTTGTGATAGTAGGGGTTCTGCTCAACCCATGCCAACAATTGCTAATTTTCTACTGGAAAAAGGAATTAAGTGCCCTTCATCAGAGTCATCAATGAGAAGATCTATTAATACGGTAAAACATAATAGCCCCAAATTTTGGGATACAGTAATTGATAGTGATAACAAAGGTTTTTTCACAAATAAGTGTACGAAAGCTGTGATTTTTGATGAAATGACAACCATTGTTCCAGAAAATTTGAATAACAAAAATGAAAGACAGATTTTTATTGGCCAAGGAGATGCCTCCAAAATACTTGTACCTTCTGGGATTGAGTCATGGTTAATTAATCAGGATAAGAATTGGATTAATAGAGAGTTTATTAGATTTTTAAACCTTCTAAAAAGAGAATATAATAAGAATCCAAATGCAGAATCCATTGAAAAATGGGTTAATTCCTACAAGTTGATGGAACATGACATTACCCAAGTTATGAATTCACTCGATAATTGTTCAATATATTTAACAGGAGTTGCTGAAACAAAGATAAGACTTGCAATTATATATATTCATTCTGGCGATAAAAGATACATCAGACTAGCACGTGAATTGTTAAAAGCAGCCATCAATATTTATATTAATCAAACAATATACGATGGTAATTCATTTAAAAGAGTAGTGTATTCCAAATGGTTGATTGCCGTCACCTTTAAACAAGAAAGAAACTTTGGACAGGCAAACGAATTGTGTGAAGAGTTAGTTTTATATGTAAAGGATGAGAATAAATTATTCGAGGTCCCTTATAGCGATTCACTATTATTGCCTCAGCGAGAACTCATGGTAATTAACAAAGAAGAAATTATGAGTGATTATCTTCTAATTCACATTGACGATATTAGTTATAACCCTGAAGAACTATTCTATACACAGAGAAGACTTCTTGAATTATACATATTGAATAACGATTTCCAAAAAGCCAAAAGGATTTTACCTGATCTTTTTGTATCTTTTGAAAAATGTAAAAGCCATCTAGATGAGATCTATCATGTCGGTTTATATCAAAACCTATTTGAGTATTATACTTATTCCGGCGATGAAGAAACAGCTGAACAATACTACAAAATGGCTCTCGAAAACGCAAAAAAGAACTTTTGGAAAGGAAAAGAGAAGAAACTAACAGATTTAAAACAAATATTTGATAATTAGGAGAGAAAAAATGTTTGATCAAGAATGCGCAATAACACTGTGGAATTACCATCATCTAAATCAAGAAATCAAGAAATCTGATGGCATAATTGCTTTTGGTAGCCATGATCTTCATGTGGCAGAAAGGGCAGCTGAATTATACTTATCTGGATTAGGTAAATATATCATCTTTACAGGCGGTCTGGGAAGAATAACACAAAACATTTGGAAAAAGCCAGAAGCTGACAAGTTTGCAGAAATAGCAATTGCAGCAGGAGTTCCAAAAGATGTTATATACATAGAAAACGAGTCCACCAACACTGGGGAGAACATACAATTCACAAAAAAATTGATATCAAATACTGGTATTTCAATTGAGAATGTAATAGTTGTTGATAAGCCGTTTAAAGAGCGTCGCTTATATGCAACCTTAAGAAAGCAATGGCCAGAATTAATTTTTACAGTAACTTCACCACAAAATACTTTTGAAGAATATTTGTCATATTATCAAAACTCAAAAGAATTATCGGTTGACGATTTTATCAACATTATGGTTGGTGATCTACAAAGAATAGATGTTTATGGATGCAATGGCTTTCAAATTAAACAGGAAATCCCCTTAACAGTATGGAATGCTTATAATCAATTAGTTAGAAACGGATATAACGAACAACTAATAAAAGTTACTTAATCATCTGCTTAGCATCTATAATAGTTTTCTTGGGTTACACTTCACCCAAGAAAACTTCTATGAATCGATGGACAACCATATCTCCATAGTGCAATCGTAAATTAATTGTGTCGGAGAATGGTCTGTTCTCTAAGAAATCAAATTATCATTTTTCGTATGGCACGCTACCCAATATCTCAGTCAAACATTGAGGGCATCTCCAAATCAGCACTCCATTTGGAATGAGGAATCAACGACTGATTCTTCGAGCGACATCAATCTACCATGAATAAACCACTCATAAACAAAGTCTAATAACAAATCAAAAAAGAACTTTTCCCTAATACAAGGTGAGATATCATAATTATCTCGCATATTCCAATATGCTTCACATCCGCCTTCACAGACCGGGAGAAATTTACACGCGGAGCACTCACTATGAAGCTCTGTGTTGCAGTAATTATAATACTTCAAAAGATTGATACTTTCGTCTAAGGAACCGACTGCATGATTCGCATCAAATACTTCTTGCAAGCATTTATAGAAATACCCATCGGCTCCAATAATCACTTTGTTGATGCTTCGAGCAATACAACATTCGTCACGCCTTGCAGGAATAATACTATTGATATCTTTAATGAAGCCTTTTGAAAAAGCTTTGCGATACAGAATATTATACGCCCAACTTAAATCACTTGGTTTTATGTAGTTAAACGAGTTAGCACCACAATCAGACGGTCGCAATATAGTCAGCCTAGCTCGAAATAAACTATTATCTTTAAATCTTTCTAAATCAGACAATATATTATCAATCTGATTTATATTATCTTTATCCAAGTTGATTCGACAATCGACTCTTATCCCCAAACTTAAGATTTTACTGATATCACTTAATACTTTATTGTAATAATCAGCATTCTCTCCCGCATATCTCTTTCTGTTATTGTGTTCTTCATTAAATCCATCAAGTGTAAGTTGAATTTTACTAACTCTCCATATATTCTTCGCTTCAAATAACAATTCATCTGTTATTAAAGAACCATTGGTAAACAAAAGTGATTCAAAATCAAGCTTATGATCAAAAACTTCATCTATACGACTTGTAATATACGTTATGGTTTCTTTCGCCATTAATGGCTCTCCGCCAAACCACCTAATCAAAACATGATCTTGTGGTTTAAAAGTATCAGAAAAAAACTTGATTACTTTTTCTGTAGTTTCATTGGTCATAGAAATTTTAGTGTTATGTTCAGCAAAACAGTAAGCACATCTTGCATTGCATGCTTGTGTTGGAAGAATGGTTACGGATGGTAATCCCATATGATTGGATAATATAAGATTCTTTTGTAGTGAAAGCAATTCCTCTTCGTTTTTTTTGTCAAACGTAATGAATCCAAGATCCAAAAGCTGATCATCAAAAACTGAATTGTCCGAACGTAAAGATATAGAATTAAATAATTTAGTTTCTTCTTTAGATAATACTGCGACACTATCAGATAAAGTATTAACTATAACTGAAACACCATCATCGAATGTTTTAGATATATTATAATTTGAATAATATAACGACTTATCACTAGTTTCATTGAATAAAGCCTTCTTATATGAAAAGGGATTATTCGCGTTTGATTTCCGATGTCCCCAAAGGCAACTTTGACTATATGTATTATTTCTTATTACCAACATTATAGATCTACTCCTTTATAACTATTCTTTTATTCCCCAAAACAATTTATTAAATGGAATGTCCTTATAACTATCAATAAATACACGACAGAAAACAGGATCAGGTCTATTAAATTCTTTAAAGAATTTGTAAGCACGCATTTGGCTTCCTCTACTACAGATATCTTTAGAAATACAGTCATTACACTCCGGTATCGAATCGATATCAATACTAGAAAGCTTATTAAAATCTTCACTATTTAAAAATGAGATAAGAATGGAAGAAAGATCTTCTTCATTAATATTTCCCATACAGAACAATCTGTAATCTGCAGCTTCAGAATTCGGATAAACTCCTCCATCATAATTAACGGTTACAGTATTAGGAAACAATGAATATGGCTTGCCTAAAGAACAATCTGTTTCGCGAAGCAAATAGCATATGGTTGTTTCATAGTCATCTGTCAATTGTCCTGAAGAGTTTAGCGTTGCAGCACCAGTAAAAGCTACTGGCAGAAAATAAAAATCCGAGAAAGCAGATAATTTCAACACTTCAATAGCATCTTGATAATTCAGTGAATCTAATGCCATGCTAGCGGTTATATTGTATCCCATGTCTTTCAGTTGATGAGCATTTTTCATCATTTTGTCAAATGTGCCGCATCCTCTTCGCTCATCGTGTGTATCTCTCAATCCATCAACCGAGAATTGAAAAGATATTAAATCTAAGTCTTTATAATCAGAAAAAAAATCCACATCTAAAAGCGTAGCATTAGTAGCAATATTAGTCTTAATATGTTTTGTACAACAGTAATCTAAAAGATTATATGCCTCAGGATGAGTAAAAAACTCACCGCCACTGAAATCCAACAAATCAACACCATGAGAAATTGCAAAATCAACAATTTCCCAAAGCTTTTTCGAAGATAGCATATATTTATTCTTTTCAAAATGCTGATAACAGTGTTTGCACTTTAAATTGCAATGACTAGTTATCAGTACTCTCATCACAGGAAAAGAAAACACAACCTTTACCTTTCTCCCCAGAACAAGCAGTTCAATGGAACATCGTCATGTGGTTCATTAAACACAAAACAACTAAACGGATCTGGAGCCATTAATTTTCCGAAATACTTATACGCTCTTGCTCTACAACCCTTATTACATATAGTGTTGGATCTACAGTTTTTGCAATCCGAAATATCATTGCTTGTATAATCTAACAACTCCTTAGCTTCATCGCTCTTCAAATATGATTCTACTATCGATTTAATAGGTGTATCCATTATATTTCCCATGCAAAAAATACCATAATCTCTTGCTACAGCACAAGGATATACAGTTCCGTCATATTTAATGCCTAGTTGATGTGGAAACATCCTACATCTAGAATTAACATCTTGATTATCTTCTCTGCTTTTGTACAATGTTCGAATAATTTCCTCATATTCAGCATACTTCTCATCAAAAATAGGCCTCCCCTGTCTTGTTCTTTCTCCAGCATAAGCGACAGGGACAAAATTACACTTCGCAAAATATGGCATTTCTAAAACATCTAAAACATCGTACATATTGTCTTGATCAACTGTCATACTAACGGAAACCGGAATTCCCAGATCATTCAAATAACTAACATTACTGATAACTTTGTCAAAAACACCACAACCACGTCTAGAATCATGACGTTCCCTGGTTCCGTCTAAAGATATTTGAAATGACAACAATCCTTCTTTTGTGAATTTTGAAAAATACTCATCTCTACGTATCTGCGTTGCATTAGAAAGAATTTTAACCTTCATTTTCTTTTCATAGCAGTAATCCAAAATTTGATAAGCATCTTGATGAACAAAGAATTCTCCACCACTAAAAGAAATGCTGCTGCAGGAAGTTTCAATAGCATAATCAATAAGCTCAGTAACCTTAACAAATGGCAATTGATATTTATTCTTATCAGGTGCACGAAAACAATGAGTGCAACTCAAGTTGCACTCACTAGTTACCAATATCTTCATCTGATCCATCTTAACGTTGGACATGGAAATCAACAGGTAGATGTGGCAAAAGTCTTATTAACAACTGCTTTCTTCTCGCTCTCCTTTATAGCTTTTGCAAGTTTCTTTGCATAATCGCTTGTCTTCTTCTGGTTTGAAACAGATGTTTTCATATGCACATCCTCCTTATATTATTTTTATATATTATACCTTGCCTACTTAAGATATGTCAATGTATAATAATTTATTTTCCCAGTTGCAGACCTTGGAACATTCAATATTTTTGTTACTTGAACATTACGAGCACTTATCATAAACTGCTTCGTTATCCGATTGATAATATTATCTTCTTTTAATTGGCCTGTATAAAAGATTTTTAATAAGTCATCTTCCCCACAGCACACTATTTCACATCCAAAATACTTCTCGAGATTCTGTTCTACATCATCAAGGTTATATCTATACCCTTTTAGTTTAATTATCCGATTTAATCTTCCTTCTATATGATACATCCCGCTAGAATCAACACTGACAATGTCGCCAGTTCTAAGAAAACCATTATTAGTGTCTCCAAGTTTTAAATCGCTGCAACTATATGCATAGCCCATAGAGACACTGTCGCCTTCGAAACACAACTCTGAATTATGGGGATCAATTGAAGCTCTTAATTGATAACATGGATATCCAATACCTTTAGATGATTTATTGTATCTATCCACCTTGTATCCTGATAACAAAGCAGTTCCTTCTGTTTGTCCGTAAAGCACGAAGAAATCAATACATTGACGGGCAAGTATATCGTGCATTTTATCGAACAATTCTTCACTCATTTTCCCTCCGGACACCGTCAAGAATCGAACCGATTGAGGAAGTCTGTTCAGAAAGCCAGTTGCTAATACCTTTTTATACAGATATGGCACACCATGCAAATTGGTTATTGACTCATTTATAATAGTTTGTTCAAACAAATGTTCATGAGTTTTCATTTCGGAAAGAACGATGGTTGCTCCGCTTCTGATATGTGCATTAAGAACAGCAAGTCCATATGCATGATAAAAAGGCAGCGATAAAAAACCCTTGTCGTCTTTACATATCTTCAAAAATTTTGCGAACATATCCATGTTGTTAATTATGTTTTTTTTGCTTAACCGTACGGTTTTAGGATTCCCCGTGCTTCCAGATGTAGTAAGCAGAACGCATAATTCATCGTTAACACTAAACCTGGCATGATTAGTCCTACAAAGTATGTGCTGATTTGTCCTGTGAATCACAACACAATTAAAATCTGCCATAAATGTTTCCATGGCTTCAGGCAGCCAAATATATTGAGGACAATAGTCAGTAATATAGAGTTTAATATACTCGATATTCCATTTGGGATTCAAAAGAAATATTGCTTGATTCAAATTAATGGCAGAAATGTAGAAACATGCTGATTCTGAGGTGTTATCCGCCAAAATGAAAACTAAGTTTTTTCCCGTGAAATGCGACCTGTATATATGCTCATACACTAAGAGATCGTCATACGTGACTATGTTATGAAGATCATCAATAATAGCAGGTTTATGATAATCTGCTATTTCATTCGGAATACTATGAAATATCATTGTTGACACCGTGTTTGTTGTCTATACTGTCAAAACTGTCTTTTGTCAACAACATCTTTATTAGTTTGCGTTCCCCATTTGATGTTTCTGATGTAGAGTATTTATCAAGCAATACTCCCCCTATTTTTTCTTGCATTCTTTGTGAGGCAATATTGCCTTCTAGAAAACCATTGTCCATCTCTTTCACATCGTACGTATCAAAACAATGTCTAACTAGTATCATACATGCCTCTGTTCCAAAACCATTGCCTTGATACTCTTTAGCTATCCACATGCTTCCAGAGATTTTTCCTTGCTTGTTGTGTATACCACAACCACCAATTATAGAATTAGTTGCTTTCAATACAACTGCATATTTATCTTTATTCTTTTTAATTGCATCTTCTATATAACGCTGGGCATCTTCAATAGTAAATGGAGTTTTTAGGCCAAAATCAGAAGCAACTTCCTTATTGCTAAGGCCTGAATATAATGCTGGCGCATCGTTCATTTCCCATTTTCTCAATAATAATCTTTCAGATTCCATATAAAGACCCCCCAAAAAATAAGTCAATTATACTCTAATCCATTTATATATATATCAAACAATTCGTCTGCACTTAATACACCTGATCTAAATAGCCTTAAAAACTCTTCAGATACCGATGAATTAAAAATCAACAAATCATCAGTGTTAACTGTTACTTTAATTCCGCTTTGATACATCTTACCAATTGGGTGAGATGCATAATCTTCGGCCCGGCCAAGCATTATATTGCTTGTTGGACAAACATGAAAATATGTCTGCTTATGTAAACATTCTTTTATTGCATTATCGTTTTCAATAATGGCTATTCCGTGCTGTATTTCTTCGATTCCATATTCGTTCAAATATCTAAGAACATCATCAGCTGTACCGTATTCTCCTATATGAGCTTTCGTTTTAACACCATAAGCTTTTGCCAAATTACATATCAAAAGAATAATTTCAGAGGTAAGAATACCATCATAGTTTATTATGTCAATTGCATCAAACCATCTATAAGAAAGATACTCTTCTAGACAATCTAAGTTGTAAATATCATAAATAGCCATTACTGGATAAAAAGATAGTTGGGAATTCCGTTTCTTTTTAATTCCTTCGACAACATCAATAAAATCAACCATTCCACCAAAGGCTTCTATTTCGCCAATTCCAAAATCAAGCGAAAGTTTAACAATCGAATCTTCTTTCGCAGCTTGAAAACTAGCATCTACTCTCTTTAGGTAATTCTCTTTCCCATTAGGCAAATAGCAAGTTATATTATTTTTCAACCAATTATTCATGTCACTCAAGGACTCAAACACTCCAGTGTGCATCTGTATTTTTCTTCCTATTAACTGACTGATATATGATTGACTTCCTCCACGTCCTGCATGATTATGGAGATCACTTTTGGGAAGTTTTCTCAACATATTAGCAGAATTACTCAGCAGTGCCTCTATAAAGATATCTTTCAATTCCTTATCATTCATTTATGGAATATTCCTAAATTAAATAATATAAAGCAATTCTTAAGATTTGCTCATGCCATCCTTGTTACATTCATATTATATCGCAATGGTCAATAGGTGTCTGACCAATTCTCTTTATAAATAAACATACTTAACTAAATGTAACAACTACTTACGTTCATTATGGAATGAATTATCATATGCTATACAAAATAGAACACGATGTCTTAAGTAACATTCATGATAAGTAATTACCCCAGTATCCTAATCAAATACAGTGGACATATAGCACTCAAATATGCCTATTCTCTGCTAAGTCATGCCCGTATCAGTTATCTCTTTAAAAGAAAGATATAAATAAAGAATCCGATCTAAATATGAAGAACGGATTCTCTAATTGATATATTTTGTTATTGATTGTTTATAATCGTATTAACTTCTGTCACAGGAATATACTTATCCCCTATTCTAGAAGCATATAGCCTTTTCATATTCTCTATTAACTGCTTTTTTCTTTCATTTAATACAAAGCCGTCTACTTTATATTCGAAAACAATCTGTATCACATCGCTGATTATGGGATAAAAGATGAAATACTCTTTAAGATCTGAAATGCTAATCTTATCTAGCGCTTCTATAATGTATTGTTTCCGATATCCATCTTTGTCAGTTTCTCTGATTCCGTTTTCCAATAACCAAAGCTTGATACCAGCATCCAGCTCATCCTGTTCTTCTACATTTGATATATATATCTCTTTAGAAGTTAAATAATCTAACACATAACTAATCATAGGCCAGTTCCTTTCTTATCGTACATCTCAGACAAAATGTCCTGTGCGTCTCTCATAGCAATTACTCTTTCAATTCTATCCTTGGATAGGGTTCTATCCATACATTCTCTTAAAGATTCGTATCCATTTTCACCAGCTAATTCATCTACTTTGTTCTTCAAAGCCTCAATATTACCACCATAATATGCTTCCTTTAAAGTATCCTCGCCCACAAGCTTTTCCAACTGCTTACATAACTCAGTTGAGTGCCAGTAAATCCCCTGCCTTTCAGCTGCAAGACCTTTTTCTTCACTCAATTCAGTCAATTGCCTGTTAGTATACATAGTTGTTAGTCCCTCATTCAATCCTTCACCTTTTGATGAAAAGTCTGAATCAGTTCCCGTTTCTGAAGAATGAAACCAACTTGTTTCTCGAGTTCCTACCGTCCTGTAAACAGTATAACCGTTTTTTTCAGGGTGAGGAACATATGTCTCACTATTCTTACTGGCAAAGTGATTCGTTTCATGAATAACTGTTCTTTCCATTTGTTCTTGATTTTCAATCGAGATTTCAATATTGCTTGTTCCACTTTTATAAAGATAGTATCCAGTATAGCCAGATTCAGGATCATATTTAGTAGTCCAAATATTATCAGCGCCATAAGCGACTCTAACCTTATCCTCATCAGACATATACTTTCCACTAGTCTCTAATATCTGATTTATTGATTGGCGGTGACAATCCTCTACAAATTCTTGTGGAGAGATGGAAAGCTCTTTATTATCTTCGGAAACATCAAATATAGTATCCTTAGCAGAATCTACTTCAGAAGAAAACTCATGATTGCTCTCGTTTGGAATCTCGTGCATTACATTTTCCTCTCTTTAAGATATTTGCAATATGTATTGGTGATGATTCTATTATCTTGTTCTGAGGCATTACCATATCCGGACAACACTGCTCCCAGAAAACAGATTTTTGTACTGTTCGAAGCTATTACATTGAGATTGTTCATCATACTATCGATATTCTTTGCCAAAACAGCAGTATTGTATGGATTCGAAATTATCTTTGACACGTGATAGTCAATAATTGATGAATCAGCATTTTCAATCATATGATCTACCGCAGTATATATACACTTGAATCGATTAGGACAAATATGACAAGAAGCATTTTTATATGAACGTTCTTCAACAGGGTTGATAATACAGTGCTGAACTCCATGAATACCCCTTAAAGATATTACACTCTCACCTGCTACAAATTCCCGTATTTTTTTGATTTGAAAATCTGACAAACCTACTGACTTGCCAATGAACTCGCGATCAGTTTCTGATGATAACGAGTGTATGATCTTCACGGAAGTATTTGCTTCAACAGCTTCCGACATAATGCTTGGTCTTTGATCACTAATGATTAATCCAGTACCTGAACTTCTTATTTCTGAAAGCATTCTATCAAAGTAATTGTTGTTGATAGCTCTTCCCGTATCATCATTTATGGCTTTTTTGAATACGTTATGTGCCTCTTCTATTACGATTACTCTTCTAAGTTCATCACAAACCGGTTGTCTTGAAAGATAGCTTTGAAATTTAAAGAGAAGTACGTTCATAAGAAACGTGACTGATTCTTCAGAAAAATCAGACAGTTCGATAACACATGGAGTATCAAGAAAATCTTTTGCTTTCATTCCATGATGCCTTTTGAATAGATTCCCTAGAGCACCTTCATGCATTGTTTCTGTTCTGATAGACAAAGCAGCACACAGATTCATTCTTACTTCAGGTCCGTATTTTGCGTGCTCTGATACATAGTTATCAACAATATCAAAAACATCTTTAAATGTAGGAAAAGGTCTGGCCTCATCACTATATGCCAACATTCCAAAATTCCAACCATACTTACTGTATGCTTGTTTAAGAAGACCTTTATAGGCCTCCGGAATTGGATGTTCGCCACCAGTTGATGCCAATAGTGCTCTGACAATCGCGTCTACATGATTCTCAATTAATACTCCATCTTCAGGCTGGAGAGGATTAATCAACAAACCCGCTCCATCGGCTCCTGCCGTGTATATCCTCAGTTCAGGAATTGTTCCCAAAAGCCTAAAGTACTCTTTTTTTGCTGCTTCAATTACTGTGAAGTTTATTCCTTTGTTATACAATTCAGAAAGGATTTTCTTTACAGTAGTAGTTTTACCTGTCTCTGTTGCTCCCGTAACAAACGCATGCGAATGCAACGAATGAAGAGGTATCTTTATGGCTGTTTTGTCCTGTACTTGTCTTCCAACTTGTATTCCATCTCTTTCAGTATTCATTGTTAATGGAAATGCATTTAAAGAGTCTTCATCCACATTGTAGTTCTTCACATAGAATCCATTACAAGATACTTGGGGTAGCTTGCAGAACGAAGCCACACTCATAGAATCCTGTAATGTCAGCGGATGAATAAATCCGCTATAACAAGTGTTTCTTAAGTCTATGGACGGAATAGTAATACACTCCTTTATCCCACAACATCTATTTCCTATATTGAAGTGGTGATTTGGTTCAAAGCCTACATTGTTTTCGTATCTTAAGCATGACTGTATTACTGAAGTGAGCATATTGTAATCATTGTCAGTTAGGCAACCATATCTTACCAGTGATCTGACAAAACCAATCCCCATTTTGCTTTGATAGTATTCTATCTCTTCTTTGAGAATAGTTATGGCCTGAGATATTTCAGGAATTTCAATCTCCTCATCACGACGGCTTGCAGTTCCATAGAATCGGTGATAAGACTTACATGCTTCGAGCTCACTTATACATCTTCTGTCATAAGCAATAAGATTATTCATTTCACTATCATTCACAGGCAATAAAACGCATGCTACATAATACTCTTTAATGTTTGAGGAAATAACGACATCTGAAAAAAGATCGGTATTAAATGTTCCGGTAAACAAACCATTCCTATTATACAGAGTGTTACTAATATTAGCCCTTTCAAAACTGCATTCAGAAATACTAGCATTAAAACAATGCATTCCAATATCTTTTCCCGTGCCATAATAAACGCTTGTGACTCCGTTTTTGTTGCTTACTACAAAAGCAGCCGAACTCCCAATCCCCATTGCTCCTCTGATCCACGAATGTGTAGCATTAAGAAGATTATTATTTGTAGAAACACTATTAGCATTTACTCTGTATGAATCAATTCGATACCAATAATCAATTTGTGGAATAAACGAATTAATTTCAAGGTGAACATCTATATTACTTGCATTCTCATAACAACACCCTTTCTTAGTAAAGAGTATTTTCTTTGCCATAATCTGAGCATCTGCATATTTCTTCGCAATGTAATCCACTATCTTCTCCTCCAGGGAAGCCTTCCAAAAATTATTGAAAAAATAATAATTCCAATAACCAGTATCGGAAGAAGAGATGCAAACAAAGAAACAAGCCAATCTCCCAATACACCTGTTTCAGCCAGTATCCCTAATGCCAAAAAGAATGCAATCACCATAGCAACTATTCCTATTGCTATACTTCTGATCAATCCGGCAGGAAGTTGTAATCCGGGTCTAACATCAGATCCGGTAGTATGGTTATACATTGAATTAACAACTCTTCTGTTTCTGTAGATCCTTGCATTCACCGTGACTTCATCACCAACATGTATCCTTCCTAAGTAATTCCCATACATACAAACATCTGTAACATCGTTTGGATAACCATCTGTAATACTCTCTAATCGAACAGTATATTCAGAGGTCTGGTGTGCAAATTGATATGGCTCACCTCGGAACAAGGAATTGAATAGTTTATGCCATTTGCTATTGAATACTTCATGATGCTCTACTTCAGTGATTCGACCATGATATCGAACTCCACCTCTAATGGGAGTCGAAAAAGACTCTATATGCTCTGTTCCATAATCCCGATCGTAGTTATCAGCCATATAAACATTACTAGGTGTAATAATATGTGCCCTCTGATCATTAATGTTAGTAATGCTGTCTGAAAGAACTGTATGACAAAAAGGGCAGACATTCTTATTGCTACCATATAAAAAACTTGAATCACAACTGGGATTAGGACAACACTTCATCTCATATCTCCTTTCTACCAGTTCTGCCTTTCAAAAGGCACTCCGGTTGCAATATACTCAAGCTCTCTATCAGCCCAAACTCTGCTGATAATTTGAGCATCCTTTAAGTTTCTCGGTTGAGGATCATAGCAGATCCAGTATCTCCCACCACCGCTATATCTGTGTGTAATATGCGCATTTCCATCTCTACCGTTTAGGCTGGGCATTCTTAATATATATGTTAACCACACACCATTCTCTCTTTTGTATTCAAATTTAAACCATTTATCGTTTTGATTATGTCTTGCATTTGCAAAATAATTAACAGGTCCAAATGATTCGGTGTTGTTATTTGGTCGTTGGGCAACTGCTTGAGCATTAATCGGTGTTCTAATCGATGGCTCATTACGAGAAACAGTATTGTTGGTTGATGCATTATTAACACTAGTATTGGTTCTAATTGTATTGTTCTGTGATGCTCTTCTTCTGTTATTACGACGAACAGCCCTTACAATGAAAATAACAGCAACAATTTGTGCACCATAATAGATTGCATAGAGTAACAAATATAGAATAGCTGTAACATTTGAATCATTATTCATTTTTGTCACCGTCAACTCATGTTTGTGTTCTTTCAGCCGAACTTCTTTCCAGTAGCTATGTATTCTTGAATGCTGTCTGCCCATATGCGTGATATTGTTTGCATATCCTTCAAGGAATTCACCGGTCGATCCCAACAGACATACGGATTTCCATTGTCATAGAGCCTGTGCGTTACAACCCCACTATTATCGCGATTTCCAAGGTTAGGCATTTTCACTATATACGCCCTCCAGGAGCCAGATACTTTTTTGTAATTGAATCTGTACTCGTTGTCTCTTTGATGATGATTATCATTTGCGAAATAAACTATAGTTCCTGTTTCTCCAATTGATCTAACAGGTTGATCGACATTATTTGCAGGTACAACTGTTTGAGCAGCACTCTTAGCGGAATTATGAACCAACTGGGTAATGATCTTAATTGCCGCTACCACTCCAATAACCAAAACAACGGCCCACATCCAACCATACATATTATCCATGTGCTTCCCCCCGTTTCGCTATTTCAAGATTTTTTACCAACTTCCAGTAGCAAGATAGTTCTGAGCTCTATCCGCCCATGCCCGTGAAATATTTTGCATATCCCTTAAACTGTTTACTGCGCCAGACCAGCATATGTATGCACCAGTATTGTCGTGTAGTGTGTGGGGAACACTTTCGTTTCTACCCCTAATGTTAGGTATTTTCAAAATGTATGCACGCCAGGTTCCACCCACTCTCTTGTAATTAAATCTATATTCTTTGTCTGCCAATCCATGTCTGTCATTAGCAAAATAGATCATCGTCCCTGTTTCGGAAGTGCTACCGGTAGCAAGTGTCCTTTGTATGTTGTTTACTGTATTGCTTACCGCATTTTGCCGTCTGGGAGGATAACTTTGATTAGCATTACTATGGTTTGCACCAGAAAGCAGAATACACTGATAAACGATCACACCTGTAGCAACACTGGCAATAATAAAAGCCACGAGCCAACCCATAATCTCACCTCCTTGTGGAATTAATACAGGCAATCAAGACTTCTTAAAAAAACCTTCAAATCCGTATAATCAAGAAATCTAAGAGTACCCGTTGAAAGCCATTCTGTTAACAGAGAAGGAACCCCTGTTCTTGAACAGGTGATGCCCTTGTCTATGAATAAAGCATAAGTCTCTCCCTCTTTTTCAAACCCGATTCTGCCACTTGCAACACTAAAACTTTGGGGAAATGAACAATTGAGATAGACATGACACTGGTGATCATTCAAAGTTTCCTTTAACATGTCATACTGGTTGTCTGTGCCAATAACAAATTCTCGCATTACTCTTTCCTCCTTTTAATTCTTTTATACTCCCTCAGAACGAATTATCTGTATTCGGAAAATCAACAGTATTATCAGATGTATGAAAAGCTAGAGCCATAAGCATCTGTTCTGCAGGGGATACTGCTTTCTTATTACTTACACAAAGATCACGTGTGTCTACTCTCCTCCACTTCTTCTTAAGACTCTTCAGGTTTCCTGTTCCACCACAAAGCTTACAAGTTTCTGCTCCGAATTCCGGTCTGTCAGGATGCTGAGGAATCCAGATAGTCTCATCAAAATAAACATATCTCGACGCATCTGCAAAGGCTCTATCGAACAGATCTATTCCAAGAGCCGTATCCCTAAGAAAAGGATTAAGCCTTATTTCAACAAAATTCCTGTTTTTAACTCCCTCAAGCATTGTAGCAAGCGGACTATCACTTTTCTCACCATACATAAGCAACATTTGAGCAATAAAACCCTTTGTTGCATTCATTCTCTCAGTAGCAAATATTGAACATCCTTCTGAGCCAACATCATTAACAAAGCCATTTTCATATCTTTCATATCTATCTCTTAATAAACAGCGAGGGCAGCTCTCGGTTACTCCGGGATAGATATATATTATTTCTGCAGCAACTCCCCCTGCGTACATCATTGCCGCAAGGTAAGGCATACCATATTTAAGAGCAAGTGTTGCACTACGTTCCTGTGCTGCGAAAGAGTCTGTACAACCAAGAATAAGGTAATCCGTTGATTCCCTATTCGGGAATCTGTCAAGATAACTCTTGAATTCTTCGTCTGTCATCTCGTTGTCAAGGAATCTGTCAACGCATACTACTGCAGCATCAGGATTGATATCTAGGATTCTATTTCTGAGAACTTCCGTCTTTTTCTTGCCCATCTCACTTACAAATACGCCCTGTGTAGCAACATTGGAAGGACTCACTACATCTGCCTCTATGAGAATATAGTTTCTAAAGCCGCATCTTGCCATATTTTCAAGAAAGCTTCTGGCTCCTCCGGTTCCAATACAAACGATAACCTTGTCGCGTGCATGATCCGTATATAATGATGCCACTTTCTCAAAATACTTCGATGTAGGAATCGAAGCTGCCTTCTTTGCGGATCCGTCAATTCTCTCTCGATAAGCTCTAAGTTCATCAATGGAAAATGTCTTATCATATGTATTAAAAGAAATATAATCGTATCCGAATTCTGTTGCCTTGATTACATAGTCCAGTGTTACTCGGAGAATATTGTCTTCCTTACGAACAACATAAAAATACAATTTGTAAAAACCTCTGCGCTCAGGCTGGAAAATAGGAAGATAGAAATAATCTATACCAAAAAAGTCGATGTGCAATAATGCAGTCGAAATATCGTGATACGAGGGATATATAGCACCAACAGGATGAGAGTGATAGATTCCGTTCGTGATATACCCTTTTGCTTTCCACTCTCTAAATACTTCACTCATTGACTCAACGTCATAATAGAAAGTGCCTGATGTATTCTGTGAATGAACGTCAAAGTGACATACATCGATGTTTTTTTCATCTTTCTTTGATGCAAGCATACCACCAGTTTCTGCTCTGAGTTTACCAACGTTTTTTCTGAAATCATCAAGGACCGGGATTGCAAACTGACACTCTTTATTTGCTTTGCCATCGTAAGCACCGGGAATCATCGGAACATCGTTATATTCGAGATCTTCACTGCCTGAGAGAAACCCCGAGAAGGTTGAAAGTCTGTTGAATATGCTATCTATTCCTTTCTTCATGAAGTTTTCGTTACGCATCATAGTTATTCCTCCTTACGCAATTTCAAATTCGATGTTATCTGTTGTTCCCTTAAGAGTTACCTCTTTATTGGTGAATTCTTCAATATCATTAGCGTTAAGAATGTGACGACCTACTGCATTCTCAACAAAGACTCTTATTCCACGAGCTCCGTACTTTGTTTGTCTCTTTAAAAAGTCGGCCATAAGGTACTCATCTATATGAGCAAGCTTCATGTCATAACTTTCTAATACTTCACGAACGAACTTGATAATGACATCAGTTTTTGCATCTTCTGTTAATGGACTGAAAGCCAGGAAATTACCGATTTTACCGCTTATCTCCGGACGCCCGCAAAACTTGGTAAATGCATCACGACACATTTCTGCCCTCTCAAATTCATTAAGTGACTCATACTTCTGCATGTCTATAGGAAGATTGGACGTGAATAACATAATGCAGCGATTCAATTCGATAGGCCTAGAGTTATCTGCCATGCCCAGTTTCCCAGTATCGATTGCTTCCATCAAACCAACAAGTATCTTTTCGTCCGCCTTCTCTATCTCATTAATTACAATTACATGGTAAGGATTCTCTCTAACAGGATCTAAAAGCGTGGGTTGTCCATGTCCAACATACCCCGGAGGAGCACCAAGGAAACGATGGATGCTCTGTTCACCTTCGAGTTCACTTCCAGCTATCTCTATATATCCATAATGTGTTCCATATGCATCTGTCATTACCTGAGCAAGAGATTTGGCCGTCTCTGACTTACCCGTTCCAGTAGGTCCCAAAATAGCAATTGCCAACAGCTTTTTTGTCTTTCTCATGTTATTGATTACCACCATATTGGCAAGTTCTTCGATAACACTGTCCTGCCCAAATACCATTTTCTCGAGCGGATCTGACAATGTCTTGGGTCTAACCTTCTTATGAGCCTCAACATTATCCTGAATATCTCTTAGTTTCTGCTTGTCTACGATATCAGCAGACTCCATTCTTCTTGACTTGATCGTAGAATCAGAGATCGGCGTTGGGCTGATTGGATCCATATATGTAAGACAACCAGACGGAAGAGTTGAGCGAGAATTACCACTCGATGTCGGGTTATCATCGGAAAACACCTCCAGTGTATCCTGGTACAAGACTTGAAGTCCGTGGAAAAACTCAGCTACATCATCCATCGACATAAACTTGGCCTCACCTCTTTCAAGGAATGATCTAAACCCTTGATCAACGGATTCAGTGGTGATTCCTCTAGTTACAAATACATGGTATATGCCGTTTTCCTTACTAAACCACAAGCAACCTGTATTAGGATGACATGTATCCGGAAACAGTAAGTTATCGAATTTATAGTACTTCCCTGCTGACAGCTCTCTATCAAGCTGTTCAAACTGTACTTTTCCTCCATATATGAATCTTTTCATACATACCACCTCAACTTGCGCTACATATTCCTGCTAGAATTGCTAATACGATTAGTACAACTATTCCCCAACACACGATCGTAGCAATCACTTGTGCAATCGGGATAATTACAAAACCACCACAGATGCATCCAACGGAGGCACCAATGCTCTTCCCTACTGAATTTCTGGTGCAAATGAACCAAATTGCAAAACCGATGTAGGCGAGTACCAAAACTATTGCTACTACTGCGATAATACCTTCCATAGATATTCTCCTTTTCTCATAAAGAAACTGATGTAGATTAATGTTGATCTCTGCCTACATCGGATTGTAAATGACTCCTCCAGCATACTAATGATTATCCTGAAACCTATTCAGGAGTCTGATTTATCAGTGAAAACCACCACCGGGAAGAGTCTGTGTCTGCTCTCCACCGTGGAATCCACCACCGGGAAGAGTCTGTGTCTGCTCTCCACCGTGGAATCCACCACCGGGAAGAGTCTGTGTCTGCTCTCCGCCGTGGAATCCACCACCGGGAAGAGTCTGTGTCTGCTCTCCGCCGTGGAATCCACCACCGGGAAGAGTCTGTGTCTGCTCTCCACCACAGAGTGTGAAGCCCATCGTTGTCTTGATTCTCGTCATAAGAATCACCTCCTTCTATATTTGCAAGTGGGTTATCCACGTGCTTACTTATCCATACTTAAATGATAATCACATCGCGTTTTGAGATGTACGCCAAAAAGATACATTGGTTTATGTATCAAAGAATGTTAAAACCTGTTTCCACTGAACATTCAGCGAACACAGGCTTTAACATAATCTATACAGCCTTGAAAAGAGGGAGCTAACCAGCATCGAACAGGAGCTCATTGAAAACAAGAACGTCATTACTTCTGTCATTCTCACAGATATAATCGGCGTAGTTATCAACCTTATATCCTTCCACTTCAGTGGAGAATTCTTCCTCGCACAAGTATTATATGGTGGCGAATGGCAAGGATGGAGAGGCTTTGGCATGGTATTAAACAAGGTGTGGCCTATGGTAATATCTGATGCTGAGCCATTTATAGTATCTTTTTGGATTTCCTTTGATTTTGCCAGTATTTATGCAACGCTTTGTTTGGGATTCTGGTTAAGTTTTATTGTCTACAATATAATGTATCCAGTAAGGAAGAAAGTGCGAAAATAAGTATTTGTATAGTGCTATAAGTAGCACTTTGGCAGGCCAATGATGAAGAAGCTTTCTCGTTATTTGTTTTTCTTCAACCTTTCTGCCATTAGCTCTCCAGCTATCTCAGAATAAAGCTCATTCTTTTTCACAATATCTTCAGTCATCTCCGGATCGTCCCAACCGGTGCACTCAACAGCTTCGATTTTGAATGCATTTCTCATATCAGGACTAACAAGAACATTATCTGTCAGATATGCTGCTCTATTTAAAACTGTCTTATTGAGTTGCATCATTTCAGCGTCTGAGATCTTACCTTCGGCATGAATATCTTCTACTACTTCTCTAAAAAGGAAATTAGCCAAAGCCTTGGCCATCGCATGCTTGTCATTGGCTACTTTTGACAACAAAAGGGAATATGCTTCATCCATTTATAAATCCTCTTCGCTAATATCTTCTATCATGACTGTCGTAAAAGGCATGTTATATGAACCTCTGGTTGTGATCCTGAGATCTGGTTCCCAAGTCTCATAAGCGAACTCAAATGTTCCAAGACAGTCATACACCATGATTGTGAGAAGCAGATCTTCCATCATATCATCCACGTCTAACTCTGGATCTTCATACTCCTTACGAAGGTTTGCTATCTTGACCTGGAGCTCTGCACGAATTCTGTTCCTGGCCATCTTGTCGAATAGTCCAGCCTTTTCTTTGACCTTCTCATACAACTCAAACGCTGCGTTGGCGTCGGTCATTTCTTCATTTGTCTCCCAGAACACATCGACACTTTCTTCAAGGAAGTCAACTTCAGCAGAATATGCACCCAAGCGCGGATCATAACTGATCTTCTCTCCATCACTCAAAGTATAAGGAAGCAGGTTAAATCCCGGAATCAGGGGAATATCATTAACCGTGAACTCATCAAAACCTTTTTCGAGAGTGCCTGAGAGAAAATATGTATTATCTTCATCGTTCTCGTCATCTTCATCAGAGGCTGCTACTTTATATGCTACTTCGATTCTGGTACCTTCAGGTTCAAAAAGATGGACATCACCTGCATATATAAGAGCAATATTGACAGGAACAAGGAGTCCTTCAAGATCATCGGTACCTATTTTTACATCAGAAGCATCACGATTGATCAAAGGAAGAAGTTTCTCTCTGAACTTATCCCAGATTTCTTGCTCCCAACGCTCTTTATCCTTATAAAGCTGCTCGAAGGTGTATTTCACAGCATTTATCCCGTTCTCGTCATTGGGTTCAGTCACCAAAGCAAACTCCGTGACTTGGCCGGACCATTCAGCTTTTAGTATGAAGACCCGGCCTATTTCGTTGTATTCGGCGATCATGCCGTTAAAGAGGGTTATTGTCGCTTGCATCGTTTGCTCCTTGTTCTTAAACGTCAGCGACCGCAGACTTCTTAATTCCACGGTCGCCATTGCGCGAAATAAAAATTTTAATTGCAACATCTATTTTACAATTATGAGACCACGTTCCCCCAGAATTTTTCAACCAAGGATGATAGTGTTCCATTCTTGGCGGCTTCAGCCGCATCTGCTTCAACAAAATTATTGGTCTCAATCTCCTTATTGCTGTCAAAGCCAAGGATATAATTGGTGGCTATGAGATAAATAATCCTTGTCGGTGCCATTCCAAATACCTGCTTGGTAAGAATGTGCTTAATGCGTTCATTATCATTCGGTAACTTTGCCCTAATGACCTCACTACGATACAGGCGCTTCACTATCTCAGTTATGTACAAACCAGATTTCATATACAAATCAGCAAAAGTCTTATCAGGATCATCAAAGCATCCAGGATTATTTACTTCGAGCTCATCTACCATCTTGGATACAACCCAACGAGGCGTAAAGATTTGATTTGTCTTCTGAGGAGGAATGTAATCAAAGATATCTTCATCATGTGATTCGTCAAAGTAATCAGCTAATTCCTTCTTTTTGTTAAGAAACTCACGTATAGAATCATTGAAAACAACCTCATCAAATAAACGCCCTTCAAAATGTTCTGTTTCGCCGGTAAACTCATTTATATAATCTCCGCCATCCCTTAAGAAGCGGAAATCCTCTTCAGTAATACCGGTTACTTCAGCGAATACATCGTCTTCAGTGTAGTCATCGAAATTACCAAGCGTTAATTCATCATCACCATAAGCCATTACAAAGCTCGGGATGGTTCTTGCAAAGCCTCTGAGGTGGGCACGAACATCTTCCTCAATAGTGCGTTTCTCTTTTTCTGCCTTGTGAGTTTCTATCTTTTCGATAACCTCTTGTGGTTTCTCCTCAATAGCTTTTTCAGCAGCTTTTTGGGTCGACTCGGCGAGAGCATGAAACTTCTCGCTCAGTTTTTGCTTCCATTCAGCTTCAACAATCTTTAATTCTTCTTCCGTTTCAGCCTCAAGCCTTTTTTTCTCAAACTCAGCTCTTGCGACGCGTGTTTCAATGACAAATTCAGACTTTATCTTAGAGAAATCTTTCTCAATTGAATCTGTAACATCCTTAGTGATCTTTTTCTGTTCTGAAGTCTTGAGATCATACGACGATGCTGCGGGGGCAATAACACTAGCTTCAACAATAGCCTTAACTTCATCCTTTATGCTGTCAATTTGATCAGCAATCTCCTTATCTGACGAGTCGATTGGAATCTCAACATCAGGTAATTCTTCACGAAGAGTCTCATAGATTTTATCGCCAAACACATTTTGTGCCGTGCCAATAACTAAGGTATCAGGAACAACTACATTCCCTTGTCCATCAACAGTGACATTCCCCATATTATCCATGGCGTTCGTCTTCTTTCTACTCTTTTCTTCATGGGCAGGTGCAAGCTTCTCAACTATGTCTTTGACAACAGATGGAGCACCAAAAATATTTGTAATATTTGCAAATAAGAAATTGCTCATAAAACCATGTCGTACAACTTCTTGACACTTGATTTTGCGAGGTATAGACAATACTTGTTTTGCATCAAGCTCAACCATGCGACCTTCTGTATCTTCGCCCAAAACAGGGAAGAAGTTTAATAGTCTCTTGATATTCTTTTCGCGATCTTCGGTTGATCCACGACCTTCTGACGTCTCACGTATAAGATTATTAGCAAACTCATCATATATGATAAGTGTTCTCGCAGGATCGAAGTCGAACAGATAAGCGTTTTCTTTGCGATAACATGAACCATCTGGTGCAGTAAACATGCACGAATTTTGAGCTCGGAATGCAGCCTGCATATACGAAGAAGCACTCTGCATATTACATAACATTAAGACAGCACTCCACTCAGGAACTGTTATACCAACAGTTAGCTGTCCAACGGTAAGAGTAATAGTCTTATCATTTTCAGCGATGGCTTTCTTAACTTTATCAAAGGCCTTCATTGACTCGGTATCTTCGTCAATCTTGCCATCTCCGGCTGCAACTACTATCTCATAATCTTTAAAAGCTGAATCGTCCTCTTTAAGCAATTTAGCAAGTGCTTTTGCAGATGCAACTCTATTTAGATACCACATCGTATGCTTTAATTCATCACGCAATTCCGGAGTGGAAAAAGGGTATTTTTTTTGCGTAGTAAGAGCTTTGAGGAACTTCCTTATTTCGTCTTCGTGAATGAACTTTCCACTTTCATTTGTTGCAAAGAACTCATTAAGATCAAACGCAAAGTCTGAGGCTCCATCGTCATCTTCAAGATCAGCACCGCGCTGAATTCTATCAAATACCATATTCGATAATTGATAAGTGAACATATTGAGTTTAGGCAAAGCCTCGTACGGATTGTGCTCTTCCGCATTCCAGTTTTCTTTTGCCTCCTGCTCATCAGCATAGGACCAATTGAAAATCTGTTCAGAAGAGAACCTATCACTTGCTATCGCTTTAAATGGCGTTCCTGACAAGTACAACGTATGTCTTCTAGCAATATGTTCGAATGCTCGCTCTGTACGCATTGTATCTACGCCTTCTTGGGCCTCATCGACAACAAGAAGATCAAAAACACGCCCGCGCAGTTTCCCAGTTTTAGTATCTATATCACCACTAATCCATTCCAATTTGTCATAGGCACCACCAAAGTATATAGATCCTTTGAGGTCCTGAAGTGATACAAATCCTATATGATATTTGTGAGCTCCTTTGACTACTCTGTTAACATATTCTTCTTCTGATATAACAAAGGGTTTGTTAGACAGAGAATCAGTTTCAGATACAAATTCATGCGTGTTTCTCCAGTAAACATATTTAAAGAAATCATCGGCCCATGAGTTAGCAATACTTGGTCTGTTGGTAACAATAAGAACATTAACGCAGTTCATCTTTAAAATAAGATCATACGTCGATAAAGTCTTGCCAAAACGAGGTTTTGCATTCCACAAGAATTCTTTTCCGCCATTATCGAAGTATTCTTTTGTCATTGATACAGCGCGTTCTTGCTCTTTGCGAAGGACATACTCAGATTTTGCATCTTCTGAAGATATAGCACCTCTGCTAGCGAATTCGTCAAAATAATCTCTTGATGTGTATTTATCAATCTTGAACCATTCTGTTCCTTTTTCACGCTCAACGCTTTTTACAAACTCAAGATAATCGTGAAATTCGTGATCGGTAAAACACATGCCGGAGTTATCGGTATATCTGGCTAACAGCTTCCATAGCAAGTTATAATGTATATCTGCGGTATGAGTTTGCTGCTTGATACGCTTGTCAACAGTTTGTTTTTCTGTATATCCAATCTTAATCCAACCGTCATGATATGTAACTCCAGGAGTGCTATAGGCATATATCATCGGTTCTACATGAGTAAAGGATTTGATATCAGGTGTAGCCATATTATTCCATCTCCTTTACATGAGTTTCAATAAAATCAATCTCTTTCGAATCCAGTTTGTATTTCTTGTATAGCTGTTCGTCGATGCCAGATACAGACTGTGACCAGTCTATATCTGACCTCGACGTGAAGTTTTGGAGTGGAACATAGCGCCATGTATCTCTATTATTATCCTGAGTAATTTTAAGAATACCCAACATAGTCCTGCAAAACTTGCTTTTCACGTATTTTAAGCAGTTATTAGCTTCGTCACATGTATCAAAAGCACCTATACTAATAAATGAACGAGTATGCCCCACGAGCGGTTCCCCCACGAGCGGTGTAGATAATACCTCACCTATGGCTCCAGAACCATTGCTTGTTGGCAAAAACACCTTATATTTTTCCAAATTTTCATGTTCAAAATCAATTAACCGATGTTCGATATATTTCCAGGTCCTAACATTGTTAATGATTCCTAGAATCTTTATATCATTACTTTTTTTGGGTGTATCTGTAAATGCTTCAGAAACTTTAGTGAAGATATTCTTCTCTAAACGCTTGTCTTTCCCCTCACTACCAATGGAATAAATAGCATCAGGATACGATTTATATAGTTCATCTAAATTAAACCGATTCTGAATAAAGACGATGCTCATCAAGCTATCACTTTCATCATGAGGTGCCGCTTTTTTCATTATAGAGTTTAGTTCAACAAACGGAGTAAAGGATTCAATTGCACCAAAGTTCATATCTTTATCCCGATAGCTAATACATACACCACCTTTGATATCTGTTCCATTAAACAATTTCGAACTATCTTGCTCATACAAGGAGATTTTAAAGTGGGGATCGGAAAGCATCTTCTTGTTCCAATCTTTTGGAGTAGAACCAGCATTAAACAAGAATCTTGCAGGTGTAATCAATTCAACTTTATCAGCAACCTTATAACATTCATCCATGAATTTATGATATATGGGCGGAGAGAATGTTTTGTTGTCACCATCCTGTTCCTCTTGATACGGCGGATTACCAATAATAAAATCAAATTTCATTTTTCATACCTCCATTAGAGAACATCTGAAAGTCTGATACCATCAAACTCCCACCACTGAGCGCCTGAATAGGAACCGGATGCATTTACTTTTCCTCTTCTTGTCTGAATCTCTCTTGTTAATGGAGATAATCTCCATTTTTTACCCTCAAATTCAACCTCACTGTCATTTACTACACGAGCAACAATAGAAGGATCTTCTATGAAATTAATATCTAAACCAATCAGCTGTAATTCCTGGAACGACAAATGTCGCCCCTCTTTTACTGTGAAGTTGTTAACTCTCCGTTTTTCATCTGGAATTGCTAACACATAAGTCAAAAGATAGTCTGTGACTTTTCTGGTTCTATTTTTGATAGCTTCAGCATTCCAAACATCAACATTGATTATGTGGTCTTTGGCAATCTGCAAACCAGCTTTTTCATTATAGATGACTTTTTTCTCAGCAAATCTCTTGTTACTTAATTCCTGATTGTATGTAATTAGTGTTAGGTTACCTATTGTGTTTACTAGTTCCTGATGATCTGATTCGTAATTGTCACCAAGCTCTGATATCCAATCTTCATTCAAAGTCTGTGGCATTATGTGCTCAATCTGGAGTTTATCATTGCTAATATCCGGGCGACTTCTTGTTATTTTCTCTTCAATCAATGAAAGATAGAACTTACAGTATTTAAAGTTATAGAAATTCATTGTTTCCAGGAAACGAGAAACCTCAATATCATTAGGCAATCTAAGGTTACTTTCCTGCTTGGAGAGAATGTCAAACATTGTATTAGCTTTATTGTTTGATCGTTTCAAATCTGTAAGTTTAGCGGCAAGCATTGGAAAGTTTTTATTCTCGGCACCAGACAAGGCAAGTATTCTTCGACGCATACAATAAATTTTAAACGCCGAAAGAATATCTACAACATCCTGATCTGAAAAAGCTCCAGCTTTCCACTCCTTTAACAATGATAAGAAGAAGGAATATGCTGTTGTAACGTTCAAGGTATTGAGATCCCGAATCTCATTATCGATTTGTTTATTACCACAAGTCTCGCCAATCGATATATACGAGTAGATGGTTGCGCTTTCAGAGAGATCTTTGAGTAATTCCTTGGCATTACTATTGACAAAAATTGATTTGAATAAGCGATATAGTTCTTTATAGTTACTTTCTGTAGCTTTCAAATATGAGCGATTCTCGTGTGCTTGCATATAGTCTCGTATAAACATTGAAACTCTGCTGGGAATAACTTTCTCGATGTGAAGCCAGTACTGACCATAAAGAAAACTCTGAGTATCGGCATCAAGGCCAAGCAAAAGGTAATTACGCACAAGATCAGCAAGAGACAGAGGCTTGCCCAATGAGTTCATTGATTCGAAAATTTCTTGCGGATTCTCCCATGGATTCTTATCTGGCTGGAGCTGAATTGTAATCACACTGAATTTATCTAACCCGTTCTCAATTAGTGAGCTTAAAATATAGCCCTGATCCTTGAGTTCAAGAAATCTGTTTGTGAAATACTTATAGTTTCTATACACAGCAGAATTCTTTTCCTTTTCAGTCAATTCATCGGCAAGGATAATGTTCTTGTATGCAACCCAGTCAGTCTCGACCTGCTTAAGTTTGATCTTATACTCTGTATCATCTGCTACATTTTCATTACGGAGATACTTCTTATCGATGTATGAGACTATATTAGGTTCCTTTATGATATCTCTAAGAGCAACAAGGAAAAGCATCGTTGTCGTTACACGCTGCTGTCCATCAATTAAAACCAACTTGTTAGGTTGTCCAAAAGCAGCTTCTGTTTGGAAGAATGTAATAGATCCAAAGAAATGCTCTGCTTTTTCTCCCTTTGAATTCAAATCATATGTCTTAATGACATCGTCGAGAAATACTTTACACTGCTCCTCAGTCCACTCATAATTACGCTGATAGGGTGGAATGAAGAACGTAACGTCATTATTTGAAAGCATGCTCAGTAGTTTTTGTTCTTGAGGTATCATCTGTTATTCTCCTTCATGCTCATATATGTGATTGACTTATTGCTTCTCCAATCAAAGATTCTGCAAAGAGGCTGCGGTTCTTCTTTATTTGATTCATCATCAAAGCCCATCATGCTAAACATATCCAGTTGCTGATGTTGTTCTTGAGCTTTCTTGAAAGGGATCGTTCCGGTTAGCCCATCCATTTGCCAAAGATTCCAGGTAACTATGTTGATAATTGGTTTTAGCTCCTTTTCCGTTGGTTGTCTGTCCCAAACTGATTCGACATATTCAAAAAAAGTCATAATCAAATTGATTCTTGCTATAAGTAGGTTGTCACCCTGAAATTCATATCCGTACGTTGATTGAAATGCTTTCACAGCCCATTCAAACCACTCATCGGAAGAAGAGGTGTTCTCAGTAATCACACGAAGTTTTCTGTCTAGGATACCAATTCTTTCTTCGATAGGAATTATTTCTCCAGTAGCTACATCATATCGGCTAACTAAATACGGAGCTTCTCCACACGTTATCTCCAGTTTTCTAGAAATAACGTAATCTTGCCATGACTGACCATTCTCAAACACAACACGTTGAGTTGCTTTTCCATCCTTGTTGAATACATCTTTTTTATCAAACCAGATTTCATCAGCATAATTGTTCATCAAGTTGCAAATCCAGCGAGGAGTAAACACCTCAGCACGTTGACGGGTGCGCTTACTTTGCTGTTCAAATTCTTTTCTAGCACGAGTTTTAATTATGCCCAAATGATCCCCTACAACCAGATAAGCTTCAATAGGTTCATTGCGCTCATATCTTGGACCATATTCTGAATACGCATCTGTAGCCCACATTATATTTTTCTGCGTAGTTTTATCTATAAGGAGTTTATTCAAAACACCCATTGAATTGAGTCGAATGATATCATCTTGAATGTTAATTAGAATCATTAACACTTGCTCCTTATTAGCGCCTAATTATTATTATTACTTGGATTCTAACAGAGTGAAGGGTCCATTATTGGGACACTTAGGCAATTTGCACAAATAGCAGAATCACAAGCACTGTATAATTATATAATAAATAAATATAAATTGACATTATGCTTTAGACACACATGGCTATTCACCAAAAAAAGAGCCCCTAAGTCACTGAAAACACGTGACTAAGGAGCTTTTGTAAACTTTTCGTTACTACGATTCTGTAGAATTATCCAACGACGCCAAATCCAAATATGTGATCACTATTAGCCGAATAACTACGTTCTCTAACTGCATCACTACTGTTTCCTTCGACAGTATAGATATAGCCGTTAGCGACCTTTGTAACGATACCAACATGATTAGGATTCCCGTCGGGCTCCCAGTCAAAGAAGATAATCATGCCGGGATAGACAACTTTATCATAGTTGGTACTGTTGACTTCGGAGCCATTGATCCACTTATCATGAGACTTGAACCAGGAAACACCATCGGAAACGAAAGAGAAGTACGGAATCTGCGTTCCCAAGATACCGGTTTGATCAGCACACCAAGAGACAAAAAGAGCGCACCAGGCACATCTTGTGCTACGGCCGGCCCATCTCCAATACTTTTCGCCACCTTCATTGCCAAGCTGAGACAAGGCGAGGTTTACAAGTTCATTGGATCCGCCGACACCTCTAAGGATTTGAGCCCACAAAGAAGCATTCCTAACATCTAGCAACTCATTGAGCTGAGCTGTCTGATCAGAGTTGAAGGAAAGATTTGTGGCTTCCTCGGAAGCAGACAGGTGGCCAATGGTGATATGCAGGATTATTGTGGTTATCGTTTCTTCCTTGTAGAGCAGGTTACCATCTTCATCTTTCTTTTGATTGCCATCCTCATCGAGATCCGGGACCTGTATTGTTTCAGTTTTAGTCTCGGTATATGAGGTGATGGTGTTCATCTGCCAAAAGATAGTCTTTAGGGTATTTACATTGTCATCTGTCAAATGCACGACATCCGTTGCACCGTCAGTTCTGGTAGTGACATACACGGCATAGACAGAAAGAACATCAGGCCAAGGAGCCTGATAACCTTCCATTACGAGCTCATCATGTGCCGTATTTGTCTTAATCTGCTCAATCTGGCCGTTGTATTCGCCGTTGATTTCCAGAACAACTTCCTGAAGAGTCCTGGTATTCTCCCCGGATACATCACCGGCAAAGAAGATGCCAAAGGCAGAAGCGACAATTCCGGCAATTAAGCCAGCTAATATAAGGATCAACAGAAGAGGAACAGATGCAGCGCCAAGAGCTGCTCCCAGCCTTTTCAGCCCTTCGATTATCCCTTTGACGATTTTCTTGACCCACTCGGCTGACTTCCTTGCCAGCTGTTCAGCTTTCTTTGCAGAAGCAACCTTCTGTGAAGTAATAGCAGCCTGTTTAGCTGCTTCTTGTGCACTTTTGGCAGCGACTCGGGTTGCTTCAGTAGCACTTTTGATCGACCTATCAGCCTTATTGATGGTCCTGGCACCTGACTTAATATCCTTGGTATTCTTAATGTCAGGCCTTTTCTTTTTAATCCGGCTCTTAAGTGAATCTCTGGCATCCAGTAGAGCATCAGCGGTGTCTGCAGCTGTATTCCTGGCAGAAGCTTCAAGGTTATCGATCGCTTCCTGATCTTCTTGTTTACCAGAATCTTGAGACATCGTCCTTGCGTGCCTAATAGCTGCAATCCCTGCTCTACGTGCTGCCTTAACGGGTGCTGTCATAGACATTGAAACTGCCGTTTCCTTTTGCTCAGCTATCTCGGTTAGTTCCTTAGCAGCTGCCTTACTTTGAATCTTTGGGATGTTATTGTTAATTGCTTTCTCTGTAGCAGGCTTTAGATCATCCGAACGTGATACCTGCTTAATGTCACGTTCTCGTTCAACCTTACTGATTTGAGGCATTTTACTTAACTCCTTTGTTGTATTTGCTTATAAGAAGGCAATCGAGTAGGGGGAATTTAATCCCCCTCTCACACCACCGTACGTGCCGTTCGGCATACGGCGGTTCAACTTAACTTCAAGGCGTGACGCTCATTGTAGTAATCAAGGCAACTGATAAGACCTGCTCTGCTTAGCACCTTTTTTGAGATTGCCCGTGATACGCAAGTCTTTGTCACGACCCATTGGTATCTGTCTCCGCAATACGATGTCAATCTTGCTAAGTCTTTGGGTACTCCGAGTTTTTGGAGTCCCCATTGTCTCTTGCTTGGCACCTTCCATTGTTTCCAGATAATGGTTCTAATCCTTGTCCTTAAGTGTGCGTCAATGTCTGATATCGCTGACTTCATATCCCCTAACGCAAAGTAATTTATCCAACCTCTCGTTACTTGGTTAATCTTCTCTATTCTCAATCCTAACCTCATTGAATGTTTCCTTTGCGTCAAGGCTTTGAGTCTGCGCTTGAACTTGGCGACAGAGTCTTGGTGCGGTCTGGCTTTCCATTCAAGTGTCTTGGGGTCTTTGTAGAATCCAAACCCGAGGTATTTGACTTTCGTCGGTCTGACAATCTTAGTCTTTTCCGCGTTAACCTTGAGTCCGAGTTTTCTTTCTATCCAAGACGTGATGGAGTACATTACACGTTTTGCACTTGCTTCGCTCTTTACCGCGATTATGCAGTCATCAGCATATCTTGCAAAGTGCAGTCCTCTGTTTTCAAGTTCCTTGTCCAATTCATTCAGCATTATGTTGCTAAGTAATGGTGAGAGGTTGCCTCCTTGCGGCGTTCCCATCTCTGTTCGCTCATATCCTTCCGGGGTCATTACACCTGCCTTGAGATATTTGCGTATCAGAGATTCCGTGTCACCGTCGTTAATCAGTATGTGAACGTAGCTCATTAGTCTGTCTTGTGGTACGTTGTCGAAGAATTTCTCCAGGTCTATATCCACAATCCACGTGTAGTCCTCATTTACGTATTCAAGGACTTTTCTTATTGCCATCTCACAACTTCTGTTCGGACGGAAACCATAACTGAACTCCGAGAAATGCGGGTCGCATATCGGTCCTATCACTTGTACTATTGCCTGCTGGATTACTCTGTCCATTGCTGTAGGGATTCCAAGTTTTCTCTTTCCTCCGTTAGGTTTGGGTATTTCTACCCGTCTGACTGGTTGAGGCTTGTATTCCCTCCGTAGTATCTGCCCTTTTATCGTAGGCCAATTAGCCTTGATATACTCACCAAGTTCATCTGTACTGACACCGTCAACTCCGCCTGCGCCCTTGTTGGCACAGACTCGTTTGTAGGCTTCGTTCATGTTGTCCTTATGTAAGATCTTATCGAGCAGTTCTGACATTGCCTTGTGTGCTCTTCTCCTTTCCGCTCCCTTGGTCTTAGCCTTATGTTGTGTGTTCAGATTTCATATACGTTTCATCCTACCACTGTCAGGCATGTCCTCAGGACATACATTTGCTTCGCACGGTTAAATTGTTCCGCCCTTCCCGATTCCTCGGTACTATGGCTTCTGCTGACTTCTCACAGTTCGCTGTTACTACGGATCGTGCTCCGCCTGTGAGACCTCACGGGATAAGCCCCGAACCTTTCCCCGTTTACTCGCCTGATTTACGCATTGAGGTTACGGTTGCCTTTTGGACTTTGATGCCTACAGCCATCTAATCCGCTCAATGCGCCTTAATATCAGGTTTCTGTCCGTCGAGCCACGGTTTCGCTATTGCTTCCTCTCGCCTGTACCTCACGGTACAAACCTTGCAAGTCGCTTTAAGGTTCGTCGGCAACTACGCCCCTCGGGACTTCCACCCGAGGTTCGGGACATGCCCGTCATACTGTAAAAAGGAAGGATCCCATAGGTTCCTTCCTCGAAACGCAATCAGACTCTAATTGCATTTCTACGGGCAGATTCTCTTTGTATCTGTCTGCGCCTTTTCTGTTCCTTTTCAACAAGTTCACGGATGCTTATATGCCTGAGGGCTAAGCAGCGGGCAGCAACATCGATAGCCTCAGCACCATATGCCATTACTTCTTGCATATTCATATTACGTTCGTTGAATTCCTTAAGAAATTCGCTGTCGAAAAGGACATCCTTGATGTTCTCTGCAGCACTCAGTTCCGAAGAAGTACAGTAGCCGCTTATGACACCAGTAACTCTGTCATCTTCCCAGAGGATCTTTCTCAGGTACTCGACATCAAGAAGTTCGCCTGCGCTGCAGTCCGATAAGACCTTCGCACAGTTTGCTCTAGTCTCTTTGATATACTGCTCGTAGGTCATCTTGCGCCGCCCTTCCTCTGCTGAGTCCTCTTAGCGTAGTTAAGACCGGTCTCGAGGAGCTTGGCCTTCGCATCATAGTGGTAGCACTGCGAGGCAAGGATATCTCTGGGCTCAAGTACAGTTTCATTGACGTTCTTGATCATGGCATTGAGATCCTTGGCCTTGGGCATACCGTCATCCTTGATGAGGATGAACTCGTGAACAGAGGAAGGAAGCATATAGAAGCTTCCGCCGATTGCCTCAGCCGCCTGCTTGCAGAAATCAGGATAGCCTGCAACAGCTGCGCCCTGGAATCCGCTCTTGTTGGTAGCGATATAGGTCACGATACCAGCTTCCTCAGGTGAAGGGAGACTCTCAGACTCAATAAGATTCTTGATCATGTCACCAAGAGGTGTAAATACAATAGGCTCATTTGCAAGAGAGTTCTTCTCAGCATCAGCAAAAAGCTGCTGCTCATCGATACCGTACATCTCCATAAGAGGTCTGGAAACGACCACACAAGATCTGCCGTTCGCATCGGAAAGACCTTCAATGTGGATATTTACGACCAGCGCCATATCCTCGATCATCTTGTGAGGTGTGTCCTTAAGGATGGGAGAGTTACCCGGGATCATTCTGAGATAAGTCTGATCCTTGACCTTCTCATAGTCGGATACGAAAGACTTAACTTCGTCTTCCTTGTTCTTGATCACATCTATGCTGTCCTCGATAGTATTAACCATCTTGAATACTGCGTGATCAATGTCTTCGCCATCCTCGACGCTCTTGTAGATCTCCTGGAGCCTGAAAGCCATAGACATCTTTGAATCGCCAACAGATACCTGGAGTCTTTCAGTCTGTCCATCAGGGGAATCGATTGTAGCGAGCTTCATAGAGATATTCTCAATACCTCTGTCTTCAACTTCCTTGGATACAAGATCCATCAGTGTGTTCTTGAATTCGTTAAAATCCATGTTCTTTTACCTTCCTTTCTCACACATCGAGCTTTGTCTTTTCAAGCTCATTCATTAACCCGGAGATGCCGGTGCCGCCCTTGACCCTAGTTCCAGTAGAAACTAAAGCCCCTCTGTCTTTTCCGCTTAATGCTGCCGAATAAGCGTAAAGTCTTCCGCCGCAGTCTTTGTTTTTAAGAAACTCAGCCTTCGGCTTGATGTTGTTATCTGATCCCATGTCAGATACCTCCTTGAAATTTATTTGCCCCGAAGGGCATGTAAAAACCTGCATCTCCGCATAACTGGAGAGCAGGTTCTAAAGAAAAGAACTTATCCAACTTTTACTGTGATTTCTGTAATCTTCGTAACAGTTCTCATCTGAATTGCCGCTACTGCAAGTCCGGTCCTGGCATTGTTGACCTCAGTTGCGAAGTCACCCCAACGTTTGGCACTCTTGATTGCTTCCTTGGGATCTTTAGCAATCCAGTATCCTTTATCGTCGCTACAAACTGGATATCCGGACTTTCTCAGATTGTTGATATAGGTCCTGACTGTTCTGGGGCAGATATCAAACTTCTTTTCGAGTTTCTTGCTGTGAACTGCCTTATCACGACCTATATGATGCTTTTCAAGATAATCGTAGAGTTTCTGTTCTTTATTCATGGTTTTCCTCCTGTGGATTCTCAGGCAC
>JAEEGH010001928.1_pt1 | contig 57876 bp, 48 predicted proteins | sample 9134181 | NCBI WGS metagenome assembly JAEEGH01 (sample SAMN16246544, study PRJNA631951) | gut metagenome | biome: gut microbiome; feature: rumen; material: DP-attached | host: Bos | place: Iran: Karaj | collected 2018-10
GTTCAACTTACTCGCAGAGCATTTCCATTGATATGTATTGCGGCTTAAGGCCAAGGGATTCGTAGAAAGCCCGGGCGCCGGGATTCCCTTCCCAGACGTGGAGGGTGATATTGTGGCAGCCCTGCTCCTTGGCGAAGGCTTTGACGTATTCGAAAAGGACTCTCCCGATGTGCTGCCCGCGAGCCTTCTCGTGGACGCAGAGGTCATCGATATACAGTGAGGTGAGTGGTCTAAGGCTGCCGCTTCCTTGATGGCGCAGGACACAGAAGACATAGCCCAGGACGGCTCCTTCCCTGTCATAGACGAAAACCGGGGTTTCCGGACTACTGAAAATCGAGAGGAGTTCCTCGTCCGTATATTTCTTCCCGATCTCATTAAACAGATCCGGACGTGCCCGGTTATGGACCGAGAGCACCTGCTGCAGGAGCCCGTTCACGGCCTCCAGGTCACGAGGCTCCGCCTTCCGTATAGTATAGAGCGTGCCTTTCATTTCATTAAGTTTCTTCTCTATACTGTTCAGCGTTTTGAAGAAGCGCCAGGTGGCTACCGCCGGTCCCATCAGCAGAAGCCCGAAAGTGTTCCATCCGAACATATGCCACCAGCTGGTGTATGGACCTTCTATCCCGAGGCCGATGGCCTTTTCTTTCAGCTCTTCGGCAATCCGTGCCATCCAGACAAGCGGATAGATGAATGCCGTCGGGATTCCAAGAAGGTATGCTGCCCAGTAACGTTGAGTCCTCCGGCCAAGGATTTCATCCAGCTCGTCCTGAAGCCCTCCGAGGGGCATATACAGTAGGAAAAAGAGTCCCGCCGTGAAGAAATCTATGAACCCCATCCAGAAGCCCGGCCTGTTTGTATGCTTAAATCTCATAGTCCGCATAGTGCCCTCGGCACAGTTTTACATCGCAAACCTTAGATTTGCAGGATAGTTTTCTGCATCAAGTTTTGTACGACAAAAATAGTAAATTTATGCCGATAAAGAAAGTTTAACAAAGGACAATGGAGCCGGGCGGTTCTCAATACTCTCAAATGGGTAAGACCCGTGTAACTTTTTTGTCCCGCCCGGCCCGTTGATCCAGGACCTGAATAAGAATATTGCCTTAGTACGAATAAGGTTTGTAGGTGACGGATCGACGGTCCACTGTCCGCTTAAAAAGCAGTGCAAGTTATGAAAAAAATCTATGTTGGCATCGACATCAGCAAAGAAAAGTGTAATCTTTGCTACCGCAGCGGTCCTGAGATTGTCCGTAAAGAAGAGTGTCCCAACGATGTAAAAGCCCTCAAGCAGGCCATCAAATCGGCATTGAAGACAATTGGCGCATCATTAGAAGAAGTCCTCGTCTGTGCCGAGTACACCGGTCGATACATCTACCCTCTGACCGTGGCCTGCCAGGAACTGGGCATCTTCCTCTGGATGGATGACCCCACCCGCATCAAGAACTCCATGGGCCTCACCCGTGGTAAGAATGATGCCATTGACGCGGCCAGGATTGCCGAATATGCTTTCCGCTACAGCGACAAAGCTATCCGTTACTGCATCCCGGATGCCGCCCTGGTCTCCATGAAGAACCTGCTGTCAGACCGCGAGTTCCTCCTCATCGACCGCAAAAGATACCAGTCTCAACTCACTGATCAGAAGAAGTATATGGCTCCTGGCGACTTCAAACATAAGAACAGCAGATGGAAGAAGGTCATAAGATCCATTGACGAGCAGATTGCAGCCATAGATGACGAGATTGAAGCACTTATTGCTGACGATCCAGTATTGACCCATCAAAAAGAACTTCTTGTAAGCATTGACGGAGTTGGAGAGCGCATCGCCATCAACATGATTGCCATCACCGGCGGCTTCACACGCTTCCAGAACGCACGGCAGTTCTGCAGCTTCGCCGGACTCACGCCGTACAAATATGACTCCGGAACCTCTGTCCGCTCAAAGGCCAAGATATCCAAACGGGCTAACCAGACCATGAAAGCACTGCTACATATGAGCGCAGTAAACGTGGCTACTCGCATGAAATCCGGTGAATACAAGGACTACTATGAACGCAAGCTCAAAGAAGGGAAACATGTCATGTGTATCCTAAATGTGCTTCGGGCAAAGCTCGTTCACCGAATGTTCTCCGTCATCAAACGAGACACAGAATACACAAAGGAATATAAACCTGCATGTTAAACACGCTCCAGGGGTGGCCGCGCGGCCAGGGGCGGGACGCCCCTATGAGCGCAATATATATCCACAAACTACACCGTTGAATCGAAGTGATGACCTATAACACAACTTCTTTCCGAATCATTTGGAAAATCCATAAGAATATATAGTGAATAATCCGGGCATTAGCAAAAAAAGAAGCCGGCGAATCGTAATTCACCGGCTTCCAAATCTTTAGAGATTCCCTTAGTTGAGGACAGGCAGTCCGTCGGAATTGGCGGACCAGCTGCTCAATGCGTAATCGGTGCAGGCAGTGGCGTAGCCATTGAGTTTTCCAAGGGCGGTAGAACCGTCCTTGAATGTCGCGGCGTCATAGCCGATGCAATTGCTCACCACACAGGTGCCGCCGCCTATCGTGAGGTCGCTGGTGCTGAGGTAGCAGCAGTTGTCGAAGGTGACGGTATTGCTGTTGGTGCCCCATCCGAAGATCGTGCCCACGCGGCCCGCGGCAGCGACGTTGGTCACAGGGGAGCCTGCGATGGTGATGTCGCTCTGGACGGTCGTGGTGGCGCAGTTGGCCACAAGGATCTCATTGCCGGAATCGTTCTTCGTGGACACATATCCCACGATGCCGCCCACGGAAGGATGGCTCATCGCAAGGGTGCAGGGGAAGCCGCCGGGGGAGACATACACGAAGCAGTTGATGATGACCCCCTTGTTGCCGGCGTTGCTGGTGCGGAGCCAGCCCACGATGCCGGCGCTCATACAGTCGCCCTTGGCCGGGTCGGCTCCGGTGTCGCAGCTGGTGGAGCGTATGGTTCCGCCAAGTACGCCGCAATTGCTGACTATAATGCTCTGGCTGGCATTCGGATACACATACCCAAGTATGCCGGCAGCGCAGAAAGTGGCGCTGACGCTGCAGTTGTCGAGGACGAAGCATTTGTCTATGGTGCAACCGCCGTCTCCGATCGAAGAGCCGGCAATTGCGGCAGCATAGTAGCCGCTCGCCTCCACGGCCGAAGCGCCCTTGAACACGCAGCCGCTGATGACGCCATTGTCGAGACGTGCACAGATGCCGCCGATGCCGTAGGTGCCGCTGATCACGGATCCACCGGACACGGTGCAGTTCCTGACCGTCGCGAGGTTGGTGCAATAAGCCACGATACCTGCTGCATAAGGACCTGTGGAAGTGATCTTGCCTCCCGTCATTTCGCAGTCGGTGATGAGACCGCCCACCTGATGGCCCACAATTCCGGCGCACATATTGGTAGTGCCCGTCAGCTCGCCGCCGACATAACGGCATTCGGAGACAGTGCAGTTCTTTGCATAGCCCACGACGCCGCCGACGCGGTTGAATGTGCCGTTGTTGACACGTCCTTCCACCACCACGCCGTCAATCACGGCATCCTCGGCATAGCCGAAGATTCCGCTGGCAGGGCAGTCGGAAGAAGCGCCGCCGGTAGTGAGGTTCGACACCTTGTGGCCGCCTCCCAGGTAGTGTCCCTTGAACGGCTTCTGGGTCGAAACGCCTATGGGAGCGAAGAATACCCCGGCCATGTCGATGTCGGCAGTCTGGCTGAAGTATTTGTCCATATAAGACGGGTAAGTAGTCTCATCATTAATGAGTCCCATCATAGTCACGAGATCGTCGGAAGTAGCGACGACATAGGGATCGGACTGGGTGCCTGTGCCCTGTGAGAAGGTGGGTTTGTCCACGTTGCCGCCGGCTGCGGAAATATCAACCGCCGGCATCTTGACCACCTTGCCGCATGTAATCACGTTGGCTGCGTCCTTGCTTGAGAACACATAGGCCTTGTCGGCGCTGTCGTAAAGGATAAGGCTGAAGCCTTTGCCGAGCGAGCCTTCAGGGAGCACGAAATAGAAGTCGAGGGGAGTGGTGCTGAGGCTCATGCCGGCAGCGCTGAGGGTTACGGTGCTCCGTGTCAGCGAACTGTTGGCCATAGTGAGGGCGGCGGTATTGCCAGCATAATCAGGCACTATCTCGAGGGTGCCCCAGAGAGCCGCTCCGCCGGCGTCGACAAGTTCGGCCTTGCTCAGGGTTTCGCCGGAGCCGGTGATGCTGAACCTGATGGCGCCGAAAAGATAGTTCATCTGCAGGGCGGTGCCGCCGTCGGAAATGAAAGCGGCCGCGGCAATGGACCTTGCAGGGCAGTCACCTGCCACCATGGCGCGCTCGGCAGGCACGTCCAGCAGGATCTTCGCGTTGTCGGATCCCGGAGCCACGAGGCCGTAGGGATACACTGCGCAGAGCCTGCCGTCGGTGCGGGTACGGCCCACGAATGTAGCCGAATGGCCGTCGGAACTGATGCCGGAGGCCGTGAAGCAGTCGCCGCGCTCCCAGTAGGGCTGGGTGTCGCTGCGCACCCACAACTGGTCGCCGTCTTCCCAGCGGGTGTCGGTGTAGGCCCCCATATCACCCGCGAAGTGGATCTTGGTGGCGGGGGTGCCGATGCTTGCAGTCAGCTCGACAAGCTCGCCGGAAGTGTTTTCTTCAATGGCTTTTTCCTTGTTGCAGGAAACTGCCGCCAATGCGAGCAGCAGGGGAATAAAGTATCTCGTTTTCATCACCATTGTCCGTTTATGTTGTCGAAATTGCCTATGGAACCGTTGTCGGATTCATTGTAGGAAGCGGAAGATTCAAGCCAGGGGCCGAGTTCATCGTAGATCTTGTTGGCGATGAAGCGCATGGCCACGGCGGAATAGTGGTCGCTGCAGTTCTTCCTGAGGTCGCCGGACTTGACCACGGCGCTCCAGTCGAAGTCGTGCTTAGGCATATTCGGCTGGTATCCCAGGTCGAGGTATTCGAAATTCCAGCCCAGGTCGTTGAATCCGTTGACTGCATACAGGTCGACCGCACGGCAGTTGTCGTAGTGGTCGGCAATGTGGAGAAGCGACTCCTCTACATCCGGAGTCAGGGTGTCGTGGATGAGCACGACGATCTTGACATGCGGATACTGGAGGGTCATCATCCTGACGAGCTTGAGGTAGGCCTCGATGAACGTGGCGTCAGGCAGGGCCTTCGCCTCATCCAGGGTCTTGGCCGCATCTGCCACGGCATAGGCGGCGTTCATAGCGGCGTCGGAGGGACGATGGGGAGTCGTGGACGGATAGCGCACAAGTTTCTGGGAACCAAGGAGGTTGTAGATTCCGTGGGCCCAGTCGTTGGCGCCGCCGTTGATGATGATGATGTCGGGATGTCCCATACCGCCGTTCTCGATGTAACGGGTGCAGAAATCCTGTCCGTACCAGTATTTGTCGGAATAGCTGCTGTCGGTGCAACGGGTTGTAGCGGTGCCGGAGAAGGCCAGGTTGGTGTCCCAGACGGCGTTGGACAGGAGCTCATAGGTGAGTATGTACCAGTAAGTCTGGGCAGCGCTCGTGACATTTCCGTCGGTGCTGGGATAATGGCAACGGTAGCCGTTGGGGGCGCGGGAGCCTTGGTAACCATGCGGGGCATAACCGTCGAAGGTGGAAAGAGAGTCGCCGATGATACTCACGCGGAGCGGCCTTTCCTTGCCCTGCAGGGACACGGGCACCATACCCGCAAGCACGGGGTAGGTGTTGTCGCCTGCAACCCATTTCTTGAGGGTGAGAGGGCCGGAATAGGAATCCACGAAGGCGTTGAGCTTCGCCAGCAGGGTGCCGTCGCTCATGGAGCCCACGGGGAGGCCTTCACAGTTGACGCTCGTGCCGGAATTGGCCTTACCGAGAGCGGGCAGGCTGTTGATATACCAGACAGAGTTGAAATTGGTCGTGTTGGGAAGACCCACGAGGGCGGCGTAGTTGTAGTAGTTGGAAGGAATGTCCTTCATGCTGTTGATGACGGCCGTTCCGTAGGCGAGGGTGTTGTAGCAGCCCTGGATGTTCACGGATGCGTTGGCACCGCCCTGTTCGCCTATGAAACCGCCCATATCGACCTCGTTGGACCAGGGGAAGTCGCAACGGATGGTCTCGGGATCAGAGAAGCAGTTGACGATGTTGAGGGTGGAAGTCGTGCTGCCCATACGTGCCCAGGCCACTATGCCGCCGACCATAGTCCACTTGGAAGCTGCGTGGCCGGCGTCGATGATTTCGCCGCCCTGGTAGGCGCAGTTCCAGATATTGACCACGGAGGAGTTGTTGGTGGGGTTGCATTCTCCCACGATGCCGCCCACGGAGTAGGATGCCGCCACGTCGCAGTACACGGCGCAGTTGCTGATGTTCACCGTCTGGGCCGTATCCTTATGATATATGTAGGCGACGATGCCGCCGGCCTTGTCCTGGCCGGTGCGGACGAGGGCCTTGGGGCCCACCACGCAGTTGTCGATGTCGCCGCTCTGCACCCAGGCCACGATACCCGCGGCGCCGGGGTAATAGCAGATGACGTGGGCATCCACGGTGCAGTCGGAAATCCTGTTGCCGGATCCGAGCATTTCGCCGGCGATGCCGCCGACATAGTAGTTGTCGCCGGTCACGGTGGAGCCTTCCTCGACGGAGCAGTTCTCGACGGTGCCGCCCTTTATCTGCCCGACGATGCCGCCCAGCTGCTCGCCCTTGCTGGTCACGTTGCCGCTGAAGCTGCAGCCGGAGATGCTTGCATTCTCGATGTATCCGGCGATACCGCCCACGCAGGAGACCACGGTGACGCCCTGGAAGGTGTCGGTGTCTTCATTGTGGATGAAACCTTCCACGCGGCAGTTTTCGATGGAGCCGCCTTCCATATAGCCTACAATGCCGCCGCAGGCGCATTTCACGAAATCCACGGTGCCGTTGACATTGATGCCACGGAAAGTCGTATTTTTGGCGCGGCCGGCGATGACACCCTGTTCACCATTGGTGCCGTTGTTGGTGTAGCCATCCACCGTAAGGTTCTGGATGGTAGCTCCTTCAGTGTATCCGAACATACCGGAAGCGGAGCTGCTCCTGGCCGGGCTGAGGTTCTTTATGGCGAAGTTGCCGCCATCGAAGCTGCCCTTGAAAGGCTTGCCGGACGACAGGCCTATGCAGTTGACGGCGGTGCCCTCCATATCTATGTCGTTGAGCTGCTTGTAGGAAGCGGAAGCGAAGGAAGCGTCGTCGCCGTCAACCAGACTGCTCATCTGCACCAGGTCGGCGGGAGTGGTGATGCGGTAGGGATCAGCCGACGTGCCTTTGCCGCCGCTGAACGGGGTGGATTCGGGGTTGATCGACTCCAGGCTCGACACACCGTTGCGCTGTATGGTGCAGGGGGTATTGGTCACGATGGTCTTGAGCACGGTGCCCTTGGCATCATAAAGCGTGCAGGTGAATCCCTTTGCAAACGCCCCGGCAGGAGCCACGAAGTAGAACACCGTAGGCTCCGGTCCAAGGGTCACGCCCTCGCCGCAATCAAGTGTGAGGCTGCTGCGGTTCTCGGCGCTGTTGGTGATTTCGGCTTCGCCGGCAGTGCCGGAAGTAGCGTCGATCGCAACCTGGCAACTGCCCCAGAGAGCGGCGCCGGCATTGTCGGTGACCACAATCTTCTGCAGGGGAGCGCTTCCGGTGAGCTTGAGACGCAGCAGACCGAAGATATTGGTGAAGCTCATCGAAGTACCGGATTCCCAGACAGCCACGGAAGGGTTGGATCCGGGAGCGAAAGTGCCTGCTGCATAATTCTGAACGGCAGGGATGTCCAGCAACAGCCTGGTGTTGTCGGACCCGGAAGCCACTGCAGAATAAGGATATGCAGCCACATAAGGGCCGTCCGAAGGTGCCTCGCCGCTGAATCTGGCTTCCTTGCCGTCGGCTGAAATGTTTTCAGCGGAGGTCACGAAGAGATTTCCGGCGGTGCCGGCTTCCTGCGCGGCGGAACGCACCCAGATCTGGTCGTCGGCGTTCCAGAGAACGGGAAGCTTGCCGGACTCGGCAGCTCCGAGGGCCGTCTTGGTTTCGGTCAGTCTGGCTGTGAGAGTGAGGACGGGATAATTGCCGTCCGTGCGGTCCAGCGGTTCAACTTCCTTGGCACAGCCTGCAAGGAGAACCGTAATCAATCCCGCGAACAAGATGCTTTTTCTCATAGGGCAGGAATCGATTACCACACAAAATCAGTTCCGGAGTCTTCGAAAGACTCGTTGACAGCATCGTTTGATGCACAAAAGAGAGTTTCCACCTCGCAGGGGAGAGACTCGCTGCGGGGCGGACGATAGAAAAGATTTGTGGAAAACATAGTATTAGAGGTTAAAAAGTATGAGTTGTCAGAATTGCACTTTGGCCCAGAGGAAATAGTGGTCGCTGGGATAGATGCCGGATGGGGCATCCTTAACGATCTCTGATTCAAGGGCTTGCACACCGCCGCGGGTGTAGATGAAATCTATCCTGCGGCCTTTCTTCCTGTCGAACTTCCAGCCGTGGGCGGTGAAGCCTGTCTCTTCGTGGCCGTGGACCGCTTCATAGACGTCCTGCCAGCCGGCGGCGGTCAACAGGGCATAGGGCTCATCCTTTATGCCGGAATTGAAGTCACCGAACAGGAGCTGCGGGAAGCCATCCGCGTACTGGGCGGTTTCGGCAACGATTACCTTGGTCTGCTCGGTCTTGGCCAGGGAGTTGATATGGTCCAGGTGGGTGTCGAGCACACGGAAGACCCTGCCTGTCCTGCGGTCGCGCAGCCGCACCCAGTTGCAATGGCGGGCACGGGAGGTCTCCCAGGATGAACTGCCGCCTATCGTGGGAGTCTCGGACAGCCAGTAACAGCCCTCGGAGATGAGTTCGTAGCGGCTTTTCTTGAAAAAGATAACGTTCTTGCCAATAAGATGATAGCCCTCGGTCCAGGGATCCATTTCCGGGCCTTCGAAGCCGAATGCCATATAGCCCGTAAGCTTCTTTTTCATATATGCATAGGATTCATAGATGACCTCCTGCATACAGATGATATCCGGTTTGCGGGACTTGATGACCTTGAGGCAGATATCCTTGCGGTCGTCCCAGCGACGGCCGTCGACTTCGTCGGCGGGGAGGCCCGTGATACGTATGTTGCAACTCATCACGGAGTGGGTCGCCTGAGCTGAAGCAAAACTCCAGGACAGAATGCTTAAAGCAATAATCAGTAATCGTTTCATATTAACCTAAGAATCCTAATAATATACCTGCCGCCACGGCCGAGCCTATGACTCCGGCCACGTTGGGAGCCATGGCGTGCATCAGCAGATGGTTGCCAGGATTGGCCTCACGCCCCACGACTTCGGAGACGCGCGCACTGTCCGGAACGGCCGATACGCCGGCATTTCCGATGAGGGGGTTTATCTTGCGCTCCGGCCGCAGGAAGAGATTCCATATCTTCACGAAGAGGACTCCGCAGGTCGTGGCGATGACAAAAGAGACAAGACCCAGGGCGAAAATCTTCAACGAGTTGCCGGTCAGGAACTTATCCGCCTGCGTGGAAGCTCCTACGGTCAGGCCGATGAGAGTGGTCACCACATCGATGAGCGGGCCTCCTGCGGTGTTGGCAAGGCGCCTGGTCACTCCGGACTCCTTCAGCAGGTTGCCGAAGAACAACATTCCCAGAAGCGGAAGGCCGGACGGCACGATGAAAGCGGTGCAGAGAAAGCCTACGATAGGGAAGATTATCTTTTCCTTCTGGCTCACCGTGCGTGGTTTCGGCATCTCGATCAGGCGCTCCTTTTTGGTCGTAAGCAGCAGCATGATGGGCTTCTGTATCACCGGGACGAGTGCCATGTATGAATATGCACACACGGCAATGGCGCCCATCAGGTCGGGGGCGAGCTTGGAACTGAGGAAGATGGCGGTGGGACCGTCCGCACCGCCGATGATACCTATGGCACCGGCCTCGTTGGGAGAGAAGCCGAAGGCAAGCGCAAGCAGGTATGCGCCGAAAATGCCCATCTGGGCGGCGGCGCCTATCAGCATCAGCCGCGGCTGAGATATCAGTGCCGAAAAGTCGGTCATAGCACCTATGCCAAGGAAGATGAGCGGGGGATACCAGCCCATGCGTACTCCCTGGTAGAGGGTGTTGAGCACCGAACCGTCTTCATACACGCCTATGTTCAGGCCAGGGAACATGGGGATGTTGCCTATCACGATGCCGAATCCGATAGGGACCAGCAGCATGGGCTCCCACTCCTTGACTATGCCGAGGGTGATGAACACGATGCCGATGGCAATCATCGCCAGGTGCTGCCAAGTGCAATTGGCAAAACCCGTGAATTGCCAGAACTGGGCAAGACTGTCAAAAATCTGCTCCATCACGCAAGTTTCAGTATTTCAGCACCTTCCAGCACGGAATCACCTTTTTGGACAAGTATTGCCACCACGGTGCCGTCGGCCTCGGCCTGAATCTCGTTCTCCATCTTCATGGCCTCCAGCACGGCGACTTTCTGCCCTTGCTTCACTGCCTGGCCCTCCTTCACATCCACGCTGATTATCACGCCGGGAAGGGGAGAGCACACGGTGATACCCTTGCCGGAGGGGGCGGCAGCCGGGGCTGCAGCAGGAGCCGGGGCAGCCGCAGGAGCGGCCTGGACGGGCGCTGCTTCCGCCGCCCTCTGGACAGGAGCCGCTGCGGGAGCCTCGTTCTCGAGTTCCACATTATAGCTGACGCCGTTGACGCTCAGGTCGGCGTTCCTGCCTTCGATGCCATTGATGGTGACGGTGTAGTCCTTGCCGTCGATCTTGAACTTGTAGGTCTTCATATCTAATGCGTTTTCTTTCTGAATGTCAATGATTTATTCGCCCATTCCGACGATGGGGCCGGGCGTATCGTGATGATGCCGGGCTCGATGTCATGGACGCTTTCGGACAGATAAAGATGAAGGGCCACAGCAATTGCAGCCGGCACGGCATCGCCGCCTGACAGATACCTGTCCAGCGCCAGGGCGATTGCTGCGGCGCTTGCCTCATCGGGAGTGGCTGCCGCCTTTGCCCTGCGTTTGTACTTGCCGGAGAAGATATTGCCCGACAGATTATATATAAGGAAAAGGATGAGCAGGGCACAGAATACCACGGATACTGATACTATGCTTAGTGTCCAGCCCCTGGGATCGGTCTCCTTCATCACTTGCGCGCGGGTCTTCTGGCTATGCTTTCCGTTCACGAGTCCGGGAGACGGGACAGCGGCATGGATGTCGTCGAAAACCAGCTCCTTGTTGTCGTGCGCGAATTTGGAGACACTCCGGCCGGCAGGCAGATCTGCAGGAATCTCTATTGAATCGATGACGGTCCTTCCGTCGTTGCTGACCAGGTAGATGGTGGAACCGCCGCGCAGGGTGAAACCAAGGTGGAGCACACCGCTGGCCGAATTGCCCGATGCATAGAGCAGGGCGACCTGCCTCGGGCCTATCTTCGTAGATGCGTACCCCTTGGGTATCTGGCACTTGCGGAGGTCGTCCGGATCGTCCGTGAGAAAGCATCCGGCAAAGTTTACCGTGCCCTGGGACGTGTTGGTCAGCTCAATCCAGTCGCTGTGGTTGCCGTATTCATCCACGAGGCCGGCATCAGTGCCAAGCATCGCCTCGGAAATGATAAGGTCCGAAAGGTTCTGGGCCTGAACAAGGCAACAGGACAGCAGAAGGACAAGTATGAGACAGGACTTTCTCATAGCGGCAGGTTATCGTGTTTCTTGGCCGGCATCTCCTGACGCTTGGAAGCGAGCGATTCAAACGCCCGGATCACGCGGAAGCGGGTGTTGCGCGGCTCGATCACATCTTCGATATAGCCTTTCTGTGCCGCCTGGTAGGGATTGCAGAAGAGGTCGTTGTATTCCTTCTTCTTCTCCTCGGCGAGGGCAGCCTGCTTTTCGGGGTCGGTCTCGGCCTTGAGTTCTTTGCCGTAGAGCACTCCCACGGCACCATCTGCCCCCATCACGGCTATGTTCGCCGACGGCCAGGCATAGTTGATATCGCCACGCAACTGCTTGCAGCTCATAACGATATGTGCGCCGCCATAGCTCTTGCGCAGGGTCACGGTGACCTTCGGCACCGTGGCTTCGCCATAGGCGTAGAGCAGTTTGGCGCCGTTTGTGATTATGGCGCCGTATTCCTGCTGTGTGCCGCAAAGGAAGCCGGGCACGTCCACGAGGGTCAGCAGTGGAATATTGAATGCGTCGCAGAAGCGCACGAAACGGGCTGCCTTGCGGCTGGCATTGATGTCCAGCACGCCGGCAAGCACGCCGGGCTGGTTGGCGACTACGCCAACGCTCCTGCCGCCCACGTGCGCAAAGCCCACTATGATATTCTTTGCGAAGTCCCTGTGGATTTCAAAGAAGTCGCCGTCATCTACTATGGTGCCAATGACCTTGTACATATCGTAGGCCTTGTTGGGATTGTCGGGGATGACGGTGTTGAGAAAATCATCGGTACGCCCCACAGGATCAGAGGTCGGACGAAGGGGAGACGTCTCCATATTGTTTTGCGGAATGAAGCTCAACAAACGCTTCACCTTAGCAATCACATCTTCCTCTGAATCAGCAGCAAAATGCGCAACTCCGGATTTGGAGGCATGCACCCGGGCACCGCCCAGCTGCTCCTGGTCCACGACCTCTCCGGTCACGGATTTGACAACTGCGGGGCCGGTCAGGAACATATAACTGGTTTCCTTCACCATCAGGGTGAAGTCGGTCAGGGCGGGGGAATACACGGCACCGCCGGCGCAGGGGCCCATAATCACGCTGATCTGCGGCACCACGCCGCTGGCGAGTATATTGCGCTCGAAAATCTCGCCGTAGCCGGCAAGGGCATCTATGCCTTCCTGGATCCGGGCGCCGCCGGAATCGTTCAGTCCGATCACGGGAGCACCGGCGCGCACAGCCATGTCCATCACCTTGCATATCTTTTCCGACATCGTCTTGCTCAGGGAGCCGCCGTTAACCGTGAAGTCCTGGGCGAACACGAAAACCAGCCGGCCGTCGATGGTGCCCTGTCCGGTCACGACTCCGTCGCCGTCGGTGTGCGAAGCATCCATTCCGAAGTTGGTGCATCGGTGCTGGACGAACATGTCGAACTCTTCGAAGCTGCCGGGATCCAGCAAAAGGGCGAGACGCTCGCGCGCCGTCAGCTTGCCCTTCGCGTGCTGGGCGTCGATACGCTTCTGCCCGCCACCGAGCCTGGCTTTTTCGCGCCTTTCGACCAATTCTTTGATCTTTTCCTGTTGAATATCCATATTAACAAAAATGTTAACAGTTTTAACAATTATGTTTTATCAATTAATTATAAGCGCATTACGCATGCATTGGCATTTTTCTCCAAAAAACGGAGTGCAACGACCGCAAAACGCCTGATATTGGCCTTTCTGTCCTTATTCCACTGGTAAAGGAGGGTCTTTGTGCCCTCCGGACCGGCCACTCCGATCCATACCGTACCCTCCGGGTAGTGCTCATCGGAGCCTTCGGCAAGACCTGTTGTGGCAACGGAAAAAGTGCTGCCGGTCAGGGCACGGACTCCTTCCGCCATCGCCGCTGCGACTTCCGAACTGACCACGCCCTTATCCTCAATCACCTTCGGCTGCACCCCAAGGACCTTCTCCTTGACTGAGATGGCGTATGAGGTCACGGAACCAAGATAATAGGCAGATGAACCGGACACAGTGGTCAGCAGGTGGGAAATCTGGCCGCCGGTACAGGATTCCGCGGCACTGAGGGTCCATCCATGTCGTTTGAAGAGTTGTCCCAGTCTTTCTTCTACTTTCATTTTTCCCTGGATGCTAAAAACTTGAGAATCTTGCCCACGAGCCGCGGGCCTTCACGCACGAGCCCCATACGCACCTCCACAAGGGAAGCGCCGGCCTTCAAGGCCCCCAGGGCCTGTTCAGGGGTCTTTATATGACAGTTGGCAATTATTGGAAGACGAGCCTTGGACTTCTCCGTAATATGGACTATCTGGCTGATACTGCGGGCTTCTATGCCGTCGATATTGTTCATGAGGCAGTACTCCACAATGTCGTCCAGTTCATCAGCCGCAAGTTCCTCCGGAATCTTCACCACGATGGGCTTATAAGCCTCATAGGTAAGCCTTGCATCAAGCAGGGGCTCGAAGATATCCATGTCGGGGTTCTCCGAAATGTCAATCACGAAAAAGTCGCAGAAGTCATAGGCAAGGCAGAAAGACTCCAGATAGTCTCCGGATATGCAGGCGGCAAGGATATCGTCCTGCGGATCGGCCTGCAGGCGCGCTATGGCCTTTCTGATGGCCGAGAGCTCCTTGAAGGGGCCTATCTCCACAAAACTGAATCCCAGGTCATTGAGATCATTGTAGAGGTCTCCGTTGACGTCCAGTCCGGCTCCCAGGCCCACAGGATTATAGAAATCCAGCCCGAATACCTCACGTTCAAGGCCGACTGCGCGGTTGCCGTGGATGAGGCGGCTGAAAAAACGGCCGCCGGGAATCATGCCCTCGAACTTGAAATAGCCGAGGGCGATGGCGGAAGCTTTGTTGTTGTCCTTGATCCGCCGGGTGAGTGGTCTGATCAGAAAGCTGTACATACGTTAGCCGTGTTCAGACTACAAATATAGTAAAATACGCGGAAAGGGAGAAACGGCTAGCGCACTTCGCGGAAAGTTCCGTCTTTATAAAACACGATCACACGCTCGATTTCGGGCTCACGGACGGATTCCTCATCAAATAATGAATTCTCGGCGTACATCTTTCCACGCCCCGCAATCAGCCACTCAAGACTCAAAGCAGGGTAGTGGCTGGCCATTTTTTCGAAAAATTCATAGCCCGGCTTGTTTCGCCCGGAGACGATATGCGAGATGCTCGCCCGCGCCACACCGAGAGTGTCGGCGAGCTGCGACTGGGTGATATTTTCAGCGGCTAAAAACCGCAACAATCTTTCGGTCATCTTTCATTCCATTTGTTTTACAAAAGTAAATAATACTACAGAGAAAAGCAAATCATAAAAAAAGGGCAGCAGGGGAGTCCTCATGTCATAAAAACGGGCTTTTCAAAGCTACACAAAATATTTAGATAACAAATATAATTAATTTATTTTCAGCATATTATTCAATAAACACCCGACACTAATGGCCGATCTTACCACCCTGTTGCAGTCGGAACCACCTCAAACACCGGAAACAAAGCTAAAGCAAAAACATAAATAAAAATCATAAATGACTGATTATAAGGCATAAAGATAAATAAATATTTGATTATTATTAAAACCAATAGCATCACAATGCGTCCTATTATCGCATTTAATAAGCGGTCGCTAACTGTTTACTTTTGTATATTCATGGCGAGTTGTTTTTGTTTCATTTTGTAACCCGGCGAAATAACAGCCATAGTCTTGCGAACATTATTGAGAACGACGCCATTTATTGATTATATTTGTGGAAATTTTTGAAACTGATGATTCCGGACATAAGAATAGAGGATTACAACTACGACCTACCTGACGAGAGAATCGCAAAATATCCGCTCGAGCACAGGGACTGGTCGAAATTGCTTATTTATAAGGACGGCAAATGCTCGGACGACGTATTCAGCAGCCTTCCCGGATATCTGCCCGAGAATTCCATAATGGTGTTCAACGACACCAAGGTCGTGCCCGCGCGCCTCTATTTCCGCAGGGAAAGCGGCGCCCACATCGAAATATTCTGCCTGCAGCCTGTGGAACCAGCCGAATACGTGAAGGCATTCGACGCCACGCAATCCTGCAGCTGGCAGTGCGTAATTGGCAATTCCAAGCGCTGGAAAGACGATATACTCCAGTACGACACGGACCACAAGGAACTTCTGGAGGTCAATCTGCGCGCACGCCTTGTATCCCGTGAAGGCCAGACCGGCGTGGTGGAATTCTTCTGGGACGGCGGCAAGGCATTTTCCGAACTGCTCGATCTGTGTGGCAGGGTACCCATTCCTCCGTACCTTAACCGCGACACCGAGGCCATCGACCTGGAGCGCTACCAGACCACATATGCCCATATAAGGGGCTCCGTGGCCGCCCCTACCGCCGGTTTGCATTTCACGCCGGAGACCATCGCCGCCATCAGGGCACGCAATATCGAAACGGACAACGTCTGCCTGCACGTCGGCGCAGGCACATTCCTCCCGGTGAAGAGTTCCCGCGTGGCGGAACACCCGATGCACCGTGAGCCTTTCATAGTGAAACGCAGCCTGCTCGAGCGCCTTGCCGGCAAGGACTGCAGCCTCACCGCCGTGGGCACGACTTCCGTGCGGACGCTTGAGTCTTTATACTATGCCGGCGCTTCCTGCATAGAGAAGGGAGCGCCTGAAGACGTGGGGCAGTGGGATCCCTACACCCGGGAATGGCCTTATGAGACCGGAGAAGCCCTCAGGGCGCTCATATCCTACCTCAATGCCAACGGTCTTGATGAACTTAAAATCGGCACGCGCATCATTATAGTGCCCGGATTCCATTTCCGCCTTGTGGACCGCCTGGTGACCAATTTCCACCAGCCGCAGAGCACCTTGCTGCTGCTGATCAGCGCCTTCGTGGGAGGCGACTGGCGCACCATCTACAGGCACGCCCTTGAAAACGGATTCCGTTTCCTGAGTTACGGTGATTCTTCATTGCTTTTCAGAAGATAATTATCTACATTTGCACTGATAATATTCCAAGACTATGGCAGACCTTTCCGAATTCGAAGATATACGCCCATATAGTGATGAAGAGGCCGTGGAAGCGCTGAAACGCGTGTCCAGACACCCCTTCCTCCCTATGATATCCAAATACCTGTTCCCCAACAACAGCGTGGATTCGCTTGCGAAACTCCTGCGCAGCATGAGGAGCATAGACGAATTCCAGAGCGTGGTGATGTTCAACGTCGTCCACGCCGTCATTGCCAAGACTTCGGAAGGATACACCTACAGCGGAATGTCCAACCTTGCAAATCATGGCAAAAAGGTCCTTGCCGTGTCCAACCACAGGGACATTGTCCTGGATCCCGCCCTGATTCTTTATGCAGTTCACGAGTCCGGACTCCCTTTCGCCGAGCTGTGCGTGGGCAGCAACCTGCTCCAGAGCAAGCTGATCGAGGACCTGATGAAGTCCAACCGCATGATCAAGGTCATTCGCGGCATCAGTGCCCGCCAGATGTACCTGAATTCCCAGACCCTTTCCAAATACATACGCCAGTCCATCACCACCGGCACCTCTTCCATCTGGATAGCCCAGAAGGAAGGCAGGACCAAAAACGGCATGGACAAGACCGAGCAGGGCCTGCTGAAGATGTTCGACATGAGCGGAGAAGGCAGTTTCGAGGAGAACTTCAACGAACTCAACATCGTGCCGCTAAGCATTTCCTACGAATACGAACCCTGCGACAGCCGCAAGGCCAGGGAACTTCTGCTGAGCCAGAGCGGCCCCTACGTCAAGAAGCCGAAGGAAGACCTCCACAGCATACTCACCGGCATTCGCCAGCACAAAGGCCACATCCACCTGGAAGCCGGCAAGCCCCTGACCAAAGAGGAAATCTCAAAGGCGGCCGCCCAAAGCGGCAACGACCGCTACCAGTATCTTCGCGGCATTCTCGACCAGCGCATACGGGGCGGCTACAAGTTGTGGAAGACCAACTACATGGGTTACGACCTCATGCACGGGACCCACGAATTCCTTGGCGTCAAATACCTTCCCGAAGACCTGGAGCGCTTCAAGGCCTACACCGAGCACAAGATCCAGAAACTGGAAAGGCGCCTCGATCGAGACGCCCTTCGGGATATTTTCTGGCATATCTACGGGAACCCCGTGGAAAAGCTTTAGAACGCTATTGCAAGGCCGGCTGTGACGTTGGTTATGCCACGGCTGACAGGCAGGAACTGAGGAGTCATCTCGAAATACACTGAATCCAGGCCGACGAACAGGTTGACGCCTGGGAAGCGTATATTGAGTGCAGCGCCGAAGTCAAAGCCGAAATTGTTGTAGGCACCGGAAACCGCAAGGCTGAGAATGCGGGCAGGAGTGAAATCCAATCCGAGTCTCGCTTCCTTGAAATATTTCTGGTAGGTCCCCAGGAATCCGACACCGAGCCCCTCGTAGAAGGGCATACGGTACTTGGCGCTCAGGTGGATATTGTAGTTGAGCATCTTGACGGATGCCGAGGCAGGAGCAACCTGAAGTTCAAGGGCATCTTCGACATCCTTGACGACCTTGAGGTCATACTTGACCTTTCCGTTGACGGTGGAATTCCACTTGATGAATCCCAGGTCAAGGGCGGAGAGCCCGATGGACAGGCCGTCCACAGGCTCCACGGTCACGCCAAGGTCTGCGCCAAAGCCCAGACCATTGAACCCTACCTTATTGAAACCGATGTCCGAGAAATCGTAAAGCTCCTTTCCGCCTACCATCTGGGTGCCGAATTTTACGAAATCAGTTGCGACCAGCAGATCGATATCAGAGCTGGCCACAAAATCCTTGCCGTCAGCGCTGGCTCCGCCGGTGAAGCTGTTGATGTCCACAGAGGCGGCGCCGAGGCCAATCAGGAACTTGACACGGCCACCGATGGTGACGATGTCTCCAATCTTGTGGGAATATCCGAAAGCAGCTTCAGCGTAGTTTGAAGAACTGGCGTTAAGGTCCTTGAAAGTATACGTCCCGGATTTCGATGAAAGGCCTTCATTAAGGCCGTGCTTCACCGCCGAAAAGAAGTCTTTGGACAAATAAAAGTAGTTGTCGGAACGAACATTGAACTCAAAATTCCAGCGTCCTCTCTCTCCCTGATGCCCGAAAGACAGGATATTTACACTGGCCTGGGGCAGGACGATGTTGTCCTTGGCGAACTTTGAGAGGAAGGTATCGGTAGGAATGTCTGCGTCGAAGCCCCAGACAAGTTTGTCGGCCAAAGGATAGAGAACCGATGAAACGCCGAGGTTGGACATTGCGGTGGCTGAGACGTTGCCCAGGCCGATGGCAAAGAAAGTATATGGCTTTTCCTCGAAAGTGGCTGCAGGGTTGATCCTGTAGCTGTAGACGTTGTTTTCGAGGAAAAACCCGGTTTTCAGTTCCTGACCGGACAGTGCTGCCGAGCAAAACAGGACAAACGCCGCCGAGAGTAAGAGCTTTTTCATGTAGTATGGTTACTTGATTATCTTTACAGTGTCAGCTGTGATGATGAAGGGCTCCTTGACATTCAGGACGGCGGGAGTCTTCGCAGCCTTGAGCTCGATATTAAGCTTCACGTCGTTGATGACAGCCTTGCTGGCCATGGTCTTGACCACGAACACGGCGTCGAACGGAGTGCCCTGGGGGCTGGTTGCGGCCGCAATCTTCTTGCTCAGTTTGCCGGTGAGGCCGGAACCTTCGCTGACAGCGTTGAAATCGACCTCGAAAGGCAGGAAATTGGTGCCGGAGAAGTTGACGTCGAATTCCAGGCTGCCGGTCACATATTTGTCGATATCGAAGCCGAGGTCGGAGAATGACTGGCTGATCTTGATCACAGAACCGGCCACGAAGGAGAGGGGAGCGACGAACTTGCAATTGACGGAGAAGAGTCCGGCATCATTGGCTTTGATTGCGCCGGAAGCCTTGGGGGCATCCTTCGGGGTCAGGACCACATCCGAAAGGACCATTCCCTGATCCATACCCTTGCTAAGCTGGTTCTTGAGCTCGGCGGGAAGCGGAGCATAAATGTCGGCGGGCTCGGCAGGAGACTTGACGTCGGGAGTAAAAAGCAGGTCGACAGTCTGTCCGGCAGGAATCTCCACGCTGGGGAGAATCACGGGAGTGGAACCGTCCACGGAAAGCTTTCCACCGAAAGAAACCGGAACTGAAGAAGGATTGGAAACGTTCACTTTGACTGCGGGATCCGTCAGTTCGCCACCTGAACTTTTCTTCATTATTTCAGGAGCTTTCATCATATCTACCTCAAGAGGCTTTTCGAAGATGACAGGCTCGCTGGGATCGGCAGGGGCTGGCTTGCTTATGGTTTCGGAAATTGATTCGAAATGCAGATCGCCTTCTTCATCAGGCTTGACGGCCTGATTGTCGTCGAATCCCAGGAATGTCTGGGGAGCGAGTTCGCTGGTCTTGTTGACGGGAACTGTTGCAGTTGCTTTTGCATCATCCATATTGTATTCCTTCTTGATACAGGAAACGGAGATCAAAGCGAGGGCGGCAAACGCCACAGTGAGCAGGGTAAACTTTTTCATATTTGTCCAATTTTTCACAAATATAATATAAATTGATTATAAAACAACATTTAAGTGCATTTTATGATTACTCCGCTCTTGTTATACAATTTATATTATGTTAACTAAACACTATCTTCGGCCTCCCCGCTTTCATTTTTGAATTTTTTGTATATTTGCATCCAATGAGCCGCAAAGGAAAACTCGACATCGTTATCCGCGACGTTGTCATCGAAAATGTAGCAGCCGAAGGTAAATCGCTGTCGCACGTGCATTTGGATGGCGACGACCCGGAGTCGGACGGTCGCATTCTCTTCGTGGAATTCGCCGTGCCTGGCGATGTTGTGGACGTGCGCGTCTTCCGCAAGAAAAAGAGCTTTCTGGAAGGCAAGATCATACGCGTCAAAACTCCTTCTCCGCAGCGTCTGGCACCGTTCTGCAAGCATTTCGGCACCTGCGGAGGTTGCCGCTGGCAGCCGCTTCCCTACGACATACAGCTGCGGGCCAAGCAGCGCCAGGTCTATGACCAGCTCACGAGGATCGGGCATCTTCAGGTGCCTCCTTTCGAGCCGATCATCGGCTCCGAAAAGACGATCTTATACCGTAACAAGCTGGAATACAGCGCATCCAACAAGCGCTGGATTCTTCCCGGAGAGGATCCCGACGCCCTCACGGACGAGCAGAAACAGGGCCTTGGCTTCCACGTGGGCAAGTTTTTCGACAAGGTGCTGGATATAGACCGCTGCTATCTCCAGAAGGAGCCCTCCAACGCAGTGAGGCTGTTCATAAAGGATTACGCAATTCGTAACGGATTGAGTTTCTACAACATACGCGAGAACCACGGAGTCCTTCGCAATATGTTCGTCCGCACCACGGACGACGGACAGGTGATGCTTATCGTATGCTTCGGGGAGGACTCTCCCGCCATCACTCCCCTGCTGGATGCCGTCAGGGACCGTTTTCCCGATATCACATCCTTGTACTACGTGATCAACACCAAGGGCAACGACAGCATTTCCGACCAGGAATGCATACTCTACAGCGGTGTCCCGACAATCTATGAAAGGATGGAGAACCTGCGGTTCCGCATAGGCCCGAAATCATTCTACCAGACCAACACCGGGCAGGCCCTGCAGCTCTACAGGAAGACCCTCGAATTTGCCGGTCTCGACGGCACACAGACCGTCTATGACCTCTACACAGGCACGGGCACAATTGCCCAGTTCGTCAGTTCTAAAGCCGCCAAAGTCATTGGTATTGAATATGTTCCGGAGGCCATTGAGGATGCGCGGGCAAATGCCCTGGACAACGGCATCAGCAATTGCGAGTTCTTCGCCGGAGACATGAAGGAAGTCCTGAACGACGATTTCATTTCGGAACACGGCCGTCCGGACGTGATGATCGTGGACCCTCCACGCTCCGGTATGCATCCCGATGTCGTGGAGACTATCATGCGCGCTGAGCCCAAACGCATAGTGTATGTGAGCTGCAATCCAGCCACGCAGGCGCGCGACATCGCGATGATGACAGGCAAATACCGCATAACCGCCGTCCAGCCGGTGGATATGTTCCCTCATACTCAACACGTTGAGAATATTTGTAAATTGGAACTATGTTGACAGATTTGTTGTTGCTCGTTGCAGGCCTGCTCCTCATAGTCTTCGGAGCCGATTTTTTGGTGGACGGAGCCTCTGCAATAGCCAGAAAGTTGAAAATCAGCGAATTCGTTATCGGCCTGACCATTGTCGGATTCGGAACGTCCTGCCCCGAACTGGTTGTGAGCGTCACTGGAGCGATCGCCGGCAATCCAGACATTTCGATCGGCAACGTGATCGGATCCAACGTCTTCAATACCCTCCTCATACTCGGAGTGACAGCATTGATCATGCCTATCGCCGTCACTTCCAACAACAAGAAAAGGGACATTCCCATCGCTCTTCTGGTCACTTTCCTCCTGGTCTTCTGCGGGATGAGCAAAACCCTCTTCGGCATCGGAGAGACAAACGGCTTATCGAGAATAGAAGGCATTGTGTTTCTGCTGCTTTTCATTGGTTATATATACCTTTGCTTTAAGACGGACAAGGGCGAAGCCGACGATGTAGAAGCGCCCAAAAACATGAGTCTTTTCAAGGCCATCGTGCTCTCGATTGCCGGCATTGCCGGGCTGATTTTCGGAGGTGACTGGTTCGTGGACTCTGCCGTCAAAATCGCCCACAGGCTCAACGTCAGCGACAAGTTCATCGCCATCACACTCCTTGCCGGCGGCACTTCCCTGCCCGAGCTTGCAACCTGCGTTGTGGCGGCCATCAAGAAAAGAGGCCAGCTCGCACTGGGCAACATACTGGGATCCAATATATTCAACATACTCCTTATCCTTGGCACTTCTGCCACGATTATGCCTCTTGCCTTCGGCGGCGTGAACCTCGTGGATATGCTGGCGCTCACCCTCAGCATCGTGCTAGTGTGGCTTGCCTCCTACACGTTCAAGAGGAATGAAATCGACCGCTACGACGGCATCGTGATGCTTCTCGTCTTTGCAGCATACTATGTTTGGCTGTTTATGAACCATTGATATGCAACTACTTAGATTTAAACCAACGGGCTACCGCCTGGAAAACGTGAAAACCGGCCGTATATTCGACGATGCCGGCTGGGCTCTTGGCGATCCGGAATGCAGTGATCCGGCCCTGATACGCGCCCTTTATGAGCATACGCAATTCAACCCGCGAAACGACTTGAAGGGCCTCTACCGCTATGCCGACTGGATGCCCGTGAAGCGTACCCTGAAGCACTCCTGCGCCCCCGTGACATACAAATCGAAAGGGCTTGCAAAATACCTGGGACTCAATAATTTATACATAACGTTCTCCGGCTACAACCCCAAGATCGGAGCCAAGATGTTGACCTGCTCCTTCAAGGAAACCGAGGCCTTCTCAGTATGTGCCCGCCTTGACCGGAAGGAGAAGCGCACCCTGGTCGTGCAGTCCGCAGGCAACACTGCAAGGGCGTTCGCCCACGTGTGCTCAGACAACGATATTCCGGTAGTCATATGCATACCCGAAGACAACAAGCACGACCTCTGGTTCCACCGCAAGCTGAACCGCTGCGTCAAGCTGGTTGCCGTCCCCCACGGCTGCGACTATTACGATGCAATCACGCTGGGTGACAAGCTTGCCCAGGATCCCCGCTTCTTCCTTGAAGGCGGAGCGAAGAATATTGCCCGCCGCGACGGGATGGGCACGACCATACTGAGTTTCGTGGAAAAGGCCGGGCGCATTCCCGATGCCTATTTCCAGGCCGTCGGCTCCGGCACGGGCGCCATCGCTGCCTGGGAGAATGCAGAACGGCTTGCCGAGGACGGCCGTTTCGGGGAGAACAATATGCGCGTATATGTGGCGCAGAACGCTCCGTTCACCCTCATCTACGACTCCTGGAAGGCTCATTCCCGCCAGCTTGCAGCCATCACCCCCGAACTGGGCCGCAGGCAGGCAGAAGTCATACTCGCAAAGGTTCTTTCCAACAGAAAACCGCCCTACAGCATAGCCGGTGGCCTTTTCGATGTACTGGAAAAGAGCAAGGGAGATGTGTTCCTGGCTTCCAACGACGACATTATGTACTGGTTGCTCCAGTACCGCAACCTCGAAGGATACGACCTTCTGCCGGCAGCTTGCGTGGCAGTATCCTCACTGGCAAAGGCCGTGGAAAATGGAGATGTGCAGAAGGACGAACTCATAATGCTGAACTGCACCGGAGGCGGCACTCTCGCATCCATGGCCAAGGGCTATATCCTTAAGGAACCCGACCTGGTGCTCAGTCCTGAACTCCCGGCCGAAGAGATTATCCGTAAGGTCTCCGAACTGTTTTAGAAATTGATGGCGGCCGAAAGGCTGATTCCGAGATATCCGGAGTCGTTGTGGCTTATGTTGCTGTAGGTCACGATGTCTCCGGATATCGGGTCTATAATCTGGTCGTGATCGGTGGAATAACCGACCGACAGCAGGAAATCCACGCTGATATCCCTGAACACGGCCACCCTGTAGCCTGCACCGGCGCTTGCGCGGAAGCAAGTCTCCCGGAGTGTCTTTGTGGGAAAGTTTACGGAACCGCCGGCGCTGCAGATAAAACCGTCGCTGTAGAGGCCTGCAGGGCAGAAACGAAGGCGCAGTTCCACGGGCACCACCCAGCGGTCGGACCAGACTCCGGTTAGTCCTGAGTACACCGACAGGTTGAGCTTGGGCAGGAGGTCCAGGCCGACGTTGGCCAATATTGATCCGTTACTGAAATAGTTGAAGGACGAAGAGTTATCCACGATCCTGTAGCCGTCACTGCAGACGAAACTATAGTGCACGGTGCGCAGGAAAGATGCCGTATATCCCCACTCAAGACCATAGCTCACATTCGGCTTGCGCGCAAATGCATTGATGGAACAAGTCAACAGAAGCAATATGAGCAGTCTCTTTGTCATCTGAATCGGAACAGAATGGTCAGTTGCGGGTATATGGCCTGGAGAAAACCGTTGTTGTAGAGACTCAGGCTGGAGGCTTTGTAACTTCTCTCAGACTCGTTTCGGCGCAGGTGGATACCGGCTTCCGCCGTCCAGGAAAGATCGAGGAACACATTGTGCCCGAAATCGAAAAAGAAGCCGGCGTCGCCGCTCACGGCAAGCGCAAAGCCCTCGTTGTCGGCCATAAGCGAAGTCAAGTCGAATCCCCTGCCCTTGTCGTGGTCGCGGACATAGCCCAGAGAGATGCCGGGCCCGGCATAAAAAGCTACGGAATAGCCATCCCGCTGGAATCTTCTGCAGACATATTGCCTGGACACGTTCATCTTGTAGCCGGGATACGAGCAGCGGCTGGTCGCGACACCGTATATGTCCACATAGGCATTGACGGTATGGAAAATGCCGTCCTTTTCCGGAAGGCGTACCGAAGCCCCTATCCCTTTCAAGGAATTATAAAGGCCGAACTCCTGCGCTCCGGCATTAACAGCCGTCGCCAAAGACAAGCAAAACGCTACAAACAGGATATGAGGTAGCCGGTACACAATACGAAGGTAGCGAAAACTTTGATTATATCCAATAAAAAGCGTATATTCGCATTCTGTAAACCTACCTGCAACCTATGGCGATAGAAATCAAAAAAGTTCTGACTCGTAAGCAGTTACGTGATTTTGTGAATTTCCCTGAGAAGCTCTACAAAGACAATCCCTATTATATACCTCCCCTCGTATTCGACCAGATGGACACCCTGGACCAGGAGAAGGGCGCCGCGCAGGAATTCTGCAAGTCGGCGCTCTACCTTGCCTATAAAGACGGTGAGGCGGCTGGGCGCATAGCTGCCATAGTGAACTTCAAGGCAAACGAACAGTGGAACCATAAGGAAGTCCGCTTCGGCTGGTTCGATTTCATCGATGATCCGTCCGTTTCGGACGCCTTGATGGAAAAGGTATATGAGTTTGGCCGGCAATATGAAATGGAGTCCGTGGTTGGCCCTCTGGGATTTACGGATTTCGACCCTGAAGGCATGCTCATCCAGGGCTTTGACAAGGAAGGCACGATGGCCCTCATCTACAACCATCCCTACTACAACGACCACATGGCCCGGATGGGTTTCGAGAAAGACACCGACTGGATAGAGTACAGGGTATTCATCCCCGAGCAGCTTCCGGACAGGCTTATGCGCGTCTCTTCCATTATCCAGCAGCGCTGCAACGTGCATATGAGGCCGCTCACCCGCAAGATCATACGGGAAGAAAAATACGGAGAAAAGGTGTTCAGGCTCATCAATGAATGCTACAAGGACCTGTACAATTTCACCGTCCTGCCCGACGAAATGGCCAAGAAATACCTGGATTTCTACCTGAGCATCCTCGACCTCCGCTATCTGTCCATGGTGGAGAACGACAAGAATGAGCTGGTGGCTTTCGGCATCACCATGCCGTCCATCTCGCAGGCACTGAAAAAGTGCCGCGGCAAGCTCTTCCCCTTCGGCTGGTGGCACCTGGCCAAATCCATGTTCATCAAGCATGAAGAAGGGGTCGAGATGCTGCTCGTGGGCGTGCGCCCCGACTACCAGAACAGCGGCATCAACTCCCTGCTCTTCGCCGACCTGTTCGCCAAATTCAAGAAATGGGGCGTCAAATGGGCGGAGACCAATGCCGTGCTCGAAGACAACCTGAAGAACCAGGGCCAGTGGAAAGACTTCGACCACGAATGCGCCAAGCGCCGCCGCTCCTACATCAAGAAACTATGACGGGAGCAGCCTCCATACCCCTTCCCGAAAGGATGCGTCCCCGCGACCTGTCCGAATACGTCGGACAGCGCCACCTCGTGGGCCCCGGCTGCATACTCCGCAACATGATAGACAGCGGCAACCTGAGTTCCTTCATACTGTGGGGGCCTCCCGGGGTGGGTAAAACGACTCTCGCCAGCATCATTGCCCACACCCTCGACCGCGAGTTCTACACCCTTTCAGCCGTCAGTTCCGGCGTAAAGGATGTGCGCGAAGTCATAGACAGGGCGAAGAACAAGTCCCTGTTCTCATCCGCGGCGGCTCCGATACTCTTCATAGACGAAATCCACCGCTTCAACAAGGCTCAGCAGGATGCCCTGCTGGGGGCCGTGGAATCCGGCACCGTCGTACTGGTGGGAGCCACCACCGAGAACCCTTCGTTCGAAGTCATCACTCCCCTTCTATCCCGTTGCCAAGTCTTTGTGCTGAAGTCTCTTGAAGCATCCGACCTCGACACTTTATTGAAGCGTGCCATCACGACCGACCCTGTGCTCAGGGAGCGGAAGATAGTTGTGGACGAGACCGAAGCCATATTCCGCCACAGCGGAGGCGATGCCCGCAAGCTCCTCAATATTCTGGAAATAGTCGCGGACACCACCGCCCCCTCTGCCGACGGATCGATCCACATCGACAATCTCTCGGTCACATCCTGCCTTCAGGAGAACATAGCAATCTACGACAAGGGCGGCGAAATGCACTACGATATCATTTCCGCCTTCATCAAGTCGGTCCGGGGCTCCGATCCCAACGCCGCAGTCTATTGGATGGCCCGTATGCTTGCGGGCGGCGAGGACCCGCTTTTCATCGCGAGGCGCCTGTGCATACTTGCCGCAGAAGACATAGGCCTCGCCAATCCCAACGCCCTGCTCATGGCGGATGCCACCTTCCGCATTGTCCATTCCATAGGCATGCCGGAAGCCCGCATCCCCTTAAGCGAATGCGCCGTGTACCTTGCATCATCGCCCAAGAGCAATTCAGCATATCTTGCCGTAGATGCGGCACTTGCTGCAGTCGAAGAAGACAAGACAGCCCCTGTGCCCTTATACCTGCGCAACGCTCCGACCTCCCTGATGAAAGACCTCGGCTATTCCGACGGCTACCTCTATGCCCACGACTACCAGGGGCATTTCGTCGACCTTGAATTCATGCCGGATGCCCAAAAGGGACGGGTATTCTACGAGCCCCAGCCCAATGCCCAGGAGGACAGGCTGAAAAGCTACCTTCAGGCTTGCTGGCCCAAATACTACACGAAAAAATAAGAAATATCATCATGAAAAGACTTTTTCCCGCAATCGCATTTGCCCTGATTTCCCTTTCCTCTTTCGCCCAGGAGAAATCCACCATGTTCAACGGAGCCACCAATCTCCAGATGTTCTATGATTTCGGCAAAGACAGGGGCATTGTGACCACGACGCTCGAGGGATTCTACAGCGACCCCTGGGGCAACACCTTCTTCTTCATCGATTATGACCACGGTATGGGCAGCACCCACCCGAGCGGCACTTATATGGAAATCGCACGCTGCTTCAATTTCTGGCAGGACACAGCCCTGGCTCCTCTCAGCCTCCAGGCCGAATACAACGGCGGCGTCTACAGGTCATTCGGAGTCAACCACGCATTCCTCGCCGGTGTGGACTGGTTCGTGCATTCCAGCGATTTCAAGAACCTTTTCAATTTCAAACTGCTCTACAAGCACATTATCTATGGCGATCCGGCAGTGAAGAGCAAGGTGCCCCTTCAGTTCACCTTCGTGTGGGGCATGGACGACCTGTTCGGAGTCAAAGGCTTGCGTTTCAGCGGATTTGCCGATGTGTGGGCCGAGGAGCACACGCTCCTGACCGCTGCTGACGGCAGAGCTCTCGCTACGCCCGAAAAGTCCAGTTTCGTGTTCATCTCCGAGCCCCAGCTCTGGTACTGCGTGGGCCAGCACTTCGGATGCCCCAACCTTAACGTGGGCGGCGAAATCGAGCTTTCATGGGATTTCGGCACCTGCAAGGGTTTCTGGTGCAGACCTTGCGCAGGTATTAAATGGGTTTTCTGAAATGGAAGTTATCAAGACTGATATTGAAGGCCTGCTGATCATCAAGCCGCGCGTCTTCGAGGATTCCCGGGGCTATTTTTTTGAGAGTTTTTCCCAGAGGGATTTCGAAGCGCAGTGCGGTCCGGTGAATTTTGTCCAGGACAACGAGAGCCGCTCCTGCTACGGAGTCGTGCGCGGCCTCCATTTCCAGAGGCCGCCTTTCACCCAGGCGAAACTTGTGCGCTGCGTGCGCGGCCGCGTGCTGGACGTCGCCGTGGATATAAGGAAAGGCTCCCCCACTTTCGGGAAACACGTCGCAGTTGAGCTCAATGAAGACAACCACCTTCAGTTCTTCATCCCGAAGGGCTTTGCGCACGGTTTTTCAGTGCTGAGCGAGACGGCGGTGTTCCAATACAAGTGCGATGAGTTCTATCATCCCGAGGTGGACGCAGGCGTGCAGCTGGATGACCCTGCGCTCGGCATCGACTGGCAGATTCCCGCCGACCAGATGATCCTCTCCGACAAGGACCGCCACCGCTCCCCCCTTACACTTCAGAACGCTATATAAGAAGGTAACCGTTCCCCAAAAAATCGTCGCTTCGCGACCCCTCCCTAAAGGGCACCCTCCCTCTTATGATGCCGAGGGTGGCACAGATTTTTTGGGGAACGGTTACCTTCTAAAAAATTGAATAAGAGTAAAGGAGCGAACCGATTCAGGGGGTGTCGGGGGGAACGCCCCCCGTCCCTTGGGGGTGCAGGGGGATAATGGATGGCACTTTATCTTTGGGGCCTTGCCCCAAAAATAAACGTGCCGATGCGGACTATCGTGGCGCCGTAGTCGAGGGCGATGCGCCAGTCGCCGGACATTCCGATGGACAGTTCCCGGAAATCCCCGTATTCAGGGAAAAGGTCGCGGAGATAGTCGTAGAAAGCCTTTATCCGGGCAAAATCCGCACGTATGTCTTCCTCCCGGTCAGTATTGGTGGCCATCCCCATAAGCCCGCAGAAACGGACGTTTCTGAAAGACTCCGCCCTGAACATGATGTCCAGGATCTCCTCTTCGTAGAAGCCCTGCTTGCTCTCCTCTGCGGCGACGTGAAGCTCCAGCAGCACGGGAATGATCTTCCCGGCCTTCGCCCCCCAGTCGTTGACGGCCGCAAGCAGCCGGTCCGAATCGACCGACTCCACGAGATCGGCATACGGAAGTACCATTTTCAGCTTGTTGGTCTGGAGATGCCCGATAAAATGCCACTCTATGCCGCGCCCGGAAAGGGCCTGGACTTTCTTCTCGAACTCCTGCGGACGGTTCTCCCCGAACACCTTCTGCCCTGCATCAAGGGCCTCTTCTATCGACTCCACAGGGTGGAATTTGGAAACTGCCACCAGCTTGACTTGCGGTGGCAGTTCTTTATGCAATTGGGTGATATTCTGTGCGATGCTCATATTAACGGCGTCTCTTCTGCTGCTCGCGGAGCTGCTGCTCCTGCATCTTCTGGGCCATCTCCAGACGCTGCTGCCACTTGCTCTTCGGAAGGGGCTTGCCCTCACTCTCGCGCACCTTCGCAAGGATCTTCTCGGGATGGACGAAGAACTTCTTGATGACCCAGGTCTCGATGATGGCGATAAGTTGGGACAGAAGGTAGTAGTAGCTCAAGGCGGCTGAAAGGTTGTTACAGATGAAGAACATCATGATAGGCATCATCCACAGGGTCATGAACTTCATGGACGAAGCCGTGGGGTCGTTGGAAGCGGCCTGGTTTGCAGTGGTCATTCGGGAGTAGAGCCACATCACGACTGCCATCAGCAGGGCAAAGAGGGAAAGGTGGTCACCGAGTATCGGGATACGGGTGCCGTAGTCCAGGATGGAGTCGTAGGCGCTGAGGTCGTCGCACCACAGGAAAGGCTGCTGGCGCAGCTCGATGGATGCAGGGAAGAAGCGGAACATTGCCCACAGGATAGGGAAAGTCAGGAGCGTGGGAAGACATCCTCCCATCATGTTCACGTCAGCCCGTTTATAGAGGTCCATCGTGGCCTGCTGCTTCTTCATCGCATCTTCCTGCTTGGGATACTTGGCATTGATCTTCTCGATCTCCGGCTTGAGGGCCTGCATCTTCGCGGAAGAAGAATAGGATTTATAGGTGAGCGGCAGCACGACCAGCTTGATAACGATTGTCATCAGGAGGATGATGAGACCGAAGTTGCTTATGAAGCGGCTGAAGAAGTTGAACATGGGGATAATGGCGTAGCGGGTGAACCACCCCACGAGCCAGCCGCCCAGTGGTATTATCTTCTCATACTTGCGGTTGAACGACTTCAGGGTGTTGAAGTGGTTGGGACCGAAGTAGAACTCATACGGAACGCTCACCTGGGGCGCGGGACGGAAGTCGGAGCGCATCTTGGCGCTGCAATGCATGAGGTCCTGGGAAGGGTCGTTTTCGGGGATGAAACTGATCGCCACCTCACCGTTGGCAAACTCTTTCGGAGCGCACATGATCGCGGAGAAGAACTGCTGCTGGAAAGCCACCCAGCTCAGGCGGGCACCTATGTTCTTTGAGGCAGAACGGCCGCGTCCGATTTCGACGGGCTTCTTCTCCCCTTCGAAATAATAGTCGAGCTTGGAATACTGGGACTCGTTCTTGTAGCCCTTTTCCAGACGGGGCACGGTCACGTTGAAATCGATGTCATATGCACCCACGTTGCGGGGGATGACCTCCTGCATCCCCACGAAGGAAAGCAGATTGTCCAGCTTGTAGGAATCCGGGGCCAGGGAATAGCGCTGCTCGATATACCCGCCGCCCTCGAACGGGAGGCGGAACACGAGGCTTGTGTCGCTGCTTTCGGCCACCTGGAAGTTGAAATCGGACGTGCGTATATACTGCCCGGCATAAATGCTCACGGAATACTCGGCACCACCCTCCTTGAAAAGATAGAGCGGACCTCCGCCGTAGCTTGAATACTTCTTCACAAGCACGCTGCTGGGCTGGGCTCCTCGGGTCGTGAAATCTATCTTCACCAGTTCATTTTCCAGGCTCACGACGGAGGCCGCTTCCTGGCGGGCACTCTCGAGGAAGGCGTCGGTGTAGATGGCTCCCTGCTGTTCAGCCACTCCGGAAGCCGGTTCTGCGGGCACTTCCGGGACCGCCTGGGCGACAGCCATCGTGTCCCGCGGCATCTGCGCCTGGGCTATGGAGTCCAGCTGGCGCTGGGCCTCGGCGCGCTTGCGGGACTGGCTGGACTCGAAAAAGGTGAAACCGAAGAGTATTAAGGCAATGAGGATAAAACCGATGATAGAATTCTTGTCCATCATTCAGCCTCCCCTTCTTCCGCCTTACGGATCTTTGCTTCAAGCTCCTTGAGCTCCGCCTTGGCCTGCTCGATACGCTCCTGCATCTGCTTGATGAGAGGCTCGGAATTCTTGGATGCGGAGAAGAAACCTATGTTGTTCTCATAGGTGGTGATGTCCTGCTGCAGGGTGCGGTACTTGTCCATGAGAATCTCCCTTTCGGTGCGCGGGGCGCGGCCGGGACGGGCAGACTGACGCTGGGAAGCGTGCTGCAGGGGGAATTTCTCGCGTATTGCGCTGCGGAATGCATCATTGACAGCGTCTTTCTCCTTGAAGGGCACGTGGCCGATTTCCTGCCAGCGGGCGTTGAAATCCCTCAGGGCGTCGGCGTTGGCGGTCTCGTCGTCGGAGGGCACGTAGGCCTGTATCTCCTCGATAATGCGTTTCTTGGCCTTAAGGTTGCCATAGAAATCGTTTTCCGGCTTCGCGTGCTTGTCCCTTTCGGCAAAGAACTCGTCGCATGCGGCGCGGAAACGCTTCCATATCTGCTCGCTCTTCTTGCGGGGCACGGCACCGATTTCCTTCCATTCTTTCTGGAGTTCGATGAACTGGTCTGTCGCCTTCTTCCATTCAGTGCTGGACTTCAAGGCCTCGGCCTTTTCGATGATGGACATCTTCTTGTCGAGGTTGGAGTTCATGGAGTCCTTGAACTGGTTGTAGTAGTCACGCTTGCGGCCGAAGAACTTGTCGCAGGCGGCGCGGAAACGGTCGTAGATCTTCTGGTTTTCCTTGCGGGTGGCAAAGCCTATCTTCCTCCACTCGGCCTGGATTTCCTCTATCTTGCGGGAAAGGTCGTTCCACTCGCTGGAGGAGTTTATCTCCTTCTCCGCTATTTCTTCAACCTGCTCGCAGAGGGCCTGCTTGGCGGCAAGATTTGCAACCTGCTCTTCCTTCTGGCTTTCGAAATGGGCCTGGTAGCGCTTGTTGATGACGGCGGTTGCGGCCTTGAAGCGGTTCCATATGTCTTCACGCTTCTCCTTGGCCACGGGGCCGAATTCCTTCCACTGCTCGTGGAGCTTCTGGAGCTCGTGGAAAGCATTGACCACGTTTTCGTTTTCGGCGAGTTTCTCAGCGATTTCGCAGAACTTCTCCTTGGCCTCGAGGTTCTTCTGGAAGTCCAGGTCGCGGAGGTCGCGGCTGATCTTCACCATGTCGTAGAACTTCTCCACGTAGAACTGGTAGGTGTCGTTGATGTCGCGATATGCGGTCACGGGCACGGGACCGGCCTCACGCCAGCGGTTCTGGAGCTCACGGAAAGCCGGGAAGGAAGCACTTGCGTCTTCATCATTCTCCACGAGGGCCTTGAGCTCTTCGATTATCTGTTTCTTGGCGGCCAGGTTCTCCTCCCGCCTGGCATCCTGCTGACGGTTGAACTCTGCACGCTCCTTCTTGTAATCTGCATAGACGGCCTTGAAGTTTTCCTCCACGGCTTCGAAAGGATTCGACAGGGAATTTTCCGCCTCCGGATTCTCGCTCTTCAACTTGCCGAGCAGCTTGTAGAAAGCCGACTTGATGTTTTCGGCCTCCTTCGAACGCATCATGCTGTCAGCCGCTTCCTTCAGCGAACGAAACATTTCGGACAGCTCCGCAAGAGTCTTGTCGGCAAGGTTTTCAGCCTTGGCCTCTTCTTCTGCGGGGGGCTCCGCCGCTGCCGGCTCTTCCACCCGGGGTTCTTCAACTTTGGGCTCTTCTGCTGCAGGAGTTGCTTCGACTGCTGCCTGTTCTTCCTTTGCTTCTACGTCTGAAACGACCTTCAGGGCCTCTTCAGGAATGTTTGTTTCACTCATAACAAGAGATATTTATTTATAATTAGTTTACAAATATAGCATTTATTTCTTAATCAACTCAATCTCATACATTCTCGGCCAGTTTTTGCCGGTCAGGAAAATGCGTCCGTCCATCACTGCGATTCCGTTCAGCACGTCGGTATCGGACCTGCGGAGCCTGGCCGGGAGAAGGCCGGAACAGTCCACGGCGCCCTCCACCACTCCGGACGAAGGATTGATGATGACTATCATGTCGGTGGTATAGACATTCGCCCATATGCGCCCGTCTATCCACTCCAGTTCATTGAGGTAGCGCACCGGACGGCCGTTCATAGTGACCTTGAGGGTGCGCTGGACTTTCAGGTTGCCGTCCATGAAAAACAGGCTGGAACTGCCGTCGGAAGCGATCAACGACCTGCCGTCAGTGGTCAGGCCCCACCCCTCCCTGGGATAAGACAGGGTCTTCTCATACTCGAGGGTGGCGGCATCGTAGATGAACGCAACGTGGTTGGTCCAGGTGAGCATATACATCTTGCCGTTGAAGAAAACGGACCCCTCGCCGAAATATTTCCTTGCGAAATCCAGCTTGCGCTCCACCTTGCCGGTCGAAAAGTCGACCCTGCGGAAGCTGCTGCTGCCGCACTGGCCGGTGCTCTCGTAGAGCTGTCCGCCATCGAAAAAGAGCCCCTGCGTGTAGGCGCCACGGTCGTGGGGATACTCTGCCACGACCTTCACTCCGTATTGCTTGGGAGCGGAAGCCGAACAAGCCGCAAGGCAGACTGCAACAAAGGCAGACAGGAGAATAAACTTTTTCATTCCTGCAAATTTAACAAATTAATGCTAATTTTGCACCTAATATATAAATCAAATGAGAATAGACATACTTAGCGTCGTCCCCGAACTGCTGGAAAGTCCCCTCGGCCATTCCATAGTCGGGCGCGCCATCAAAAAGGGACTTGTGGAGATACACGTCCACAACCTGAGGAAATACGGAATTGGCCCACGCCGTAACGTAGACGACTACAGCTACGGCGGCGATGCCGGAATGGTGATGATGGTCGAACCCGTGTACCGCATGATCGAAGAACTGAAAGCAGAACGGGACTACGACGAGGTCATCTACATGTCCCCCGACGGCGAGCTGCTTGATCAGCCAATGGCCAACGCCCTGTCTCTCAAGCAGAACCTTATCATTCTCTGCGGCCACTACAAAGGCATAGACCACCGCATCCGCGAGCATCTCGTGACCCGCGAAATCTCCGTCGGCGACTATGTGGTCAGCGGAGGAGAGATTCCGGCAGCACTTCTGGCAGACGCCCTCGTGCGCCTCATCCCCGGTGCCCTGACGGACGAAACTTCCGCTCTTTCAGACAGTTTCCAGGACAACCTCCTCTCCCCTCCCGTCTACACCCGCCCGGCCGAATTCAACGGATGGAAAGTGCCTGACGTCCTGCTTGGCGGCAATCCCAAACTCATACGGGCATGGCAGGACGAACAAGCCCTGGAACGCACTAAAAGGTTAAGACCCAAACTATTAAATGATAGTTTATAAAATATTTTAAAAATAAAAAAGAAAAAACCAAAAAAATTTATTGAATTTTTCTTGGAGTATAAAAAAATTGCAGTATATTTGCATTCGGAAATCAACAACTATTCTAACCAACAATAATTAACCTTCTAAAGGTATACACTACTAACTAACCGTTAACGCCCGCTGTGAAGCGGGCGTTAGTCGTTATTCCGCTTTCCTGGATTTCCTTTAGGAAAAACGAAGTAGAATTACTATCTTTGCCGATTATGAAAGCAGCTATTGTTGGGGCCAGCGGCGCAGTTGGCCAGGAATTTATCAAAGTCCTGGAAGAAAGGGACTTTCCCGTCGATGAACTTCTGCTGTTTGGCTCCGCCCGCAGCGCAGGACGCAAATACCGCTTCAGGGGAAAGGACATCGAAGTCCGCCTCCTTCAGCACAACGACGATTTCAAGGGCGTGGACATAGCGTTCACCTCCGCCGGAGCCGGCACATCCCGGGAGTTTGCCGAGACCATAACCAAGTTCGGTACGGTTATGATCGACAACTCCTCCGCCTTCCGCATGGATGCCGACGTGCCCCTGGTGGTCCCCGAATGCAATGCCGGGGACGCCCTCCTGCGCCCCCGCAACATCATAGCCAACCCCAACTGCACCACCATCATGATGGTCGTGGTGCTCCAGCCTATCGAGCGCCTGTCGCACATCCGTCGCATCCACGTGGCCAGCTACCAGTCGGCCTCCGGCGCAGGCGCGCAGGCCATGGCGGAACTTGAGCAGCAGTACCGCGAAATCGTGGAAGGCAAGCCCGTGACTGTGGACAAGTTCGCCTACCAGCTGGCCTACAACGTGATTCCGCAGATCGACGTCTTCACCGACAACGGCTACACCAAAGAGGAAATGAAGATGTTCAACGAAACCCGCAAGATACTCCACTCCGACGTCCGGTGCAGCGCCATGTGCGTGCGCATCTCCGCCCTCCGCTCCCATTCCGAGGCAGTGTGGATCGAGACAGAGGAGCCCCTGGACGTGAAACAGGTGCAGGACGCCCTCGCCGCCGCCCCGGGAGTCACCCTTCTCGACAACCCGGCGGACAAACAGTATCCCATGCCCCTCTTCACCGGAGGCAAAGACGACGTCTACGTTGGCCGCGTACGTAAGGACCTTGCCTGCGAGAACGGCATAACCCTTTGGCTTTCAGGCGACCAGATCAAGAAAGGAGCCGCACTGAATGCCGTCCAGATTGCGGAATACATTATCAAACATTGAGAAGATGCTGAAGGTTTCCACGCGCTCTGCCGCCATGCCGGCATCCGCCATACGCAAACTCGTCCCGTTTTCAGAGGCTGCAGAAGCGGCCGGAGTAAAAGTCTATCACCTTAATGTCGGCGCCCCCGACATCAAGTCCCCGGACTGCGCCATCGAAGCGGCCAGGAACCATATTCCCTCCCTCCACCACGTATCATACACCAATTCCGCCGGCCTTCCCGAACTCCGGAGGGCAATGTGCGAAAAGTACTACAAGAGTATAGGACTGGACATAAAGCTGCCGGAAATACTCGTCACCGTGGGAGGAAGCGAGGCCTTCGCAATCGCGATGCAGATTGCCGCCGGCCCAGGCGAGGAAATATTGGTCGTCGAACCCTACTACACCAACTACCAGACATTCGCATTCCTGAACGGAATAACCCTCAAGGCCGTCCATTCAGATATAGACAACGGCTTCAACGTGCCGGATATCAGCGAATTCGAGAAACTGCTCACCCCTTCCACCAGAGCCGTTCTGCTGAGCAACCCCTGCAATCCGTCGGGCAAATTGTTCACCCGCGAAGAGATGCTTTCCATCGGAGAATTCTGCAAAAAACACGATCTCTTCCTGATTTGCGACGAAGTGTACCGCGAGTTCTGCTACACCGACGAGCCCTACTTCAGCGCCATGCAGATTCCCGGCTGCGAGGACAACGTCATCCTGGTGGATTCCGTTTCCAAACGCTACAATCTCTGCGGAGCACGCATCGGCTGCATCGTATCGCGAAACGCCGAAGTGATGGCTTGCGCCATGAAGTTCGCCCAGTCCCGTCTCTGTCCTCCGGTCCTTGGCCAGATCACATCTATCGGGGCCCTGGACACCCCTGCATCGTATTTTGAAGAGGTCAAGGCGGAGTATATACGGCGCCGCGACTGCGCCCTTCGCCGCCTGAACGCCATGCCGGGAGTCTTCTCCCCCATTCCCTACGGCGCATTCTACACGGTGGCCCGCCTGCCGGTGCAGGACGCCGAGGACTTTGCCAAGTGGCTGCTGACCGAATTCCGCATGGACAACCAGACGGTGATGGTCACTCCGGCAGTATCCTTCTACAAGACCCCCGGTGAGGGCAGGAACCAGGTGCGTATCGCATACGTCCTCGAGGTTCCCCAGCTGGAAAAGGCAATGGACGTGCTTGAAGAAGCGTTAGAGGTGTACGGAAATGTCTGAGGAACTCAACCTTGTAGCCGACCTTGCCGTCATCCTCATCGCCGCAGGCGTGTTCACCGTCATCTCCAAGGCGCTGAAGCAGCCCTTGATATTAGGCTACATAATTGCCGGATTCATAGTGAGTCCGCACCTCGGCCTGCTGCCTGCTATCAGCAGCACCGAGTCCGTGAAGCAATGGTCTGAAATCGGCATAATCTTCCTCCTCTTCGCCCTGGGCCTCGAGTTCAGTTTCAAAAAACTCCTGAAAGTAGGAAGCAGCGCCCTCATCACGGCTGGCACCATTTGCATAGGCATGCTGATGGTGGGAATGATCACCGGCAACGCACTGGGCTGGTCGATGATGGAGAGCATCTTCCTGGGCGGCCTGCTCTCAATGAGTTCCACCACCATCATCATCAAGGCCTATGACGATATGGGGCTGAAAAAGAAGCCGTACGCGAATCTTGTTTTCGGCACCCTGGTGGTCGAAGACCTTATCGCAGTGCTGCTGATGGTGCTCCTTTCCACCCTTGCCGTTTCCAGCAAATTTTCCGGAGGCGAAATGCTCCTGAGCCTTGCCAGGCTGGCATTCTTCCTGATACTGTGGTTCCTGATCGGGCTCTATGCCATACCGATCCTGCTAAAGAAGGCGCGCAAATACCTCAACGACGAAATCCTGCTGATCATATCCATAGGTCTGTGTTTCGGCATGGTGGCCCTTGCATCCCTTGCCGGTTTCTCATCTGCCCTCGGCGCTTTCGTGATGGGTTCCATACTTGCCGAAACCGTTGAAGGCGAGCGAATCGAGGGACTGCTGACCAGCATCAAGAACCTGTTTGGCGCGATCTTCTTCGTGTCCGTGGGCATGATGATCGATCCTGCTGTTATCGGAGCGCACTGGGGCACGATACTGGTTCTGGCCCTGGTTGCCGCAATCGGCCTCCTGTCTTTCTCGACAGCCGGTTCCCTGCTGGCCGGACAGGGGCTGGACAATTCGGTGCACGTGGGCTTCACCATGGCCCAGCTGGGTGAGTTCTCGTTCATCATCGCCAGCTTGGGCTGCAGCCTCGGCGTGATGCGCGATTTCATATATCCGGTCATAATCGCGGTGTCGGTGCTCACCACTTTCGCCGCCCCTTATATGATAAAGGCGGGAGATCCGGTAAGCCGCTGGCTGTCAATCAAGTTGCCGCCACGCATCCTCGCCCGCATCAACCCTGCGCCATCTGAAATGGAGGCTAGCTCCAAGGCGGAAAAGAGCGAATGGACAGAACTGCTCAAGCATTACTCGCTGCGCGTCGTGCTCTACAGCGTAATTGTGCTGGCATTGCTCCTGGCCCTTCCCAATCTGCTTGACAGCCTCTTCCTGAAGCTCATGCCTTCGTCTTCCGAGACGCTCCGCAATACCCTGGGCCTCACTGTCACCCTGCTGGCGATGAGCCCGTTCCTCTTCGGCCTCGCGGTCTTCAACGGCTCCATCACCCCCCACGTCAACAACCTGCTCAAGAAGCCGGCCAACAGGTGGCAGGTGCTCTCGCTGCTGGTGTTCCGCATCCTCATCGCCCTGGGATTCGTGATTGCCGCAATAACAAGGTATTTCAAACTGGGAGGCTGGAACGTATTGCTCATAGTGCTCACCGGATTTGTGGTGTTCATTATCGCCAAGAGGCTGCTCCGCTCCTTCACCGGCCTGGAGAAACAGTTCATCGAGAACCTTAACGCCAGGGAGGAGATGGAGAGGAAGCTGAAACCCGTCTCTTCATCCGTGCGTGACAAGATGTCTCAGTACGACATCCACACGGAAGTGGTGGAAGTCTCCCCCAACTTCGCCTTTGTGGGTAAATCCCTCAGGGAGATGCCCTTCCGCAAGCATTCCGGAATCAATATCCTAAAAATCCAGAGGGGCTCGAGGAGCATTCTGATCCCTTCAGGAGACGAGCCCGTCTATCCTTGCGACAAGCTTGTCGCTGTCGGCACAAGCGCCCAGCTGGAGTCTTTTATGGCATCCATGAAAGAGAACATCGAGACTCAGGAGAGCGAAACCGACTCCGATTTCATCGTCAAGTCCGGAGTGATAAGTCCCGATTCTTACCTCTGGGGCAAGTCCCTTCGCGAAACCGACATGCGCAAGAGCGGATGCATGATTATCAGCGTTTTACACGACAACAAACTGATCACCAACCCCGGTGCGGACTATGTCTTCACAGATGGTGACACAATATGGATAGCAGGCGAAACGAAGTCCTGCGATTGGTATTTATAATATGGGAAAAATCATTCTTACAGGCGACAGGCCCACAGGCCGTCTCCACCTTGGACATTACGTAGGCTCCCTCCGCAGGAGAGTCGAACTCCAGGATGCAGGAGGCTTTGACAAGATCTTCATCATGATTGCCGACGCGCAGGCCCTTACCGACAACGCCGACAATCCGGAGAAAGTGCGCCAGAACATCATCCAGGTGGCCCTGGACTATCTCTCCGCCGGTCTGGACCCGGACAAGGTCCACATTTTCATCCAGTCGATGGTGCCCCAGCTCACGGAGCTGACCTTCTACTATATGAACCTCGTCACGGTGCAGAGGCTGCAGCGCAACCCGACCGTGAAGCAGGAAATCAAACTCCGCGGCTTCTCCGAAACCGATGACGGCTCCGACAACAAAGCCGGCACCCCCGTGGGCTTCTTCTGCTACCCCATCAGCCAGGCTGCGGACATAACCGCATTCAAGGCCACTACAGTACCCGTGGGTGAGGACCAGGAGCCCATGATCGAACAGTGCCGTGAAATAGTGCGCAAGTTCAACTCCACCTACGGCCCGGCCCTCGTGGAGCCGGAAATACTCCTTCCCGACAACGCTGCCTGCCTTCGTCTCCCCGGCACTGACGGCAAGGCAAAGATGAGCAAATCCCTTGGCAACTGCATCTATCTCTCTGACTCAGAGGAAGAAGTCACACGCAAGGTCAAGGGCATGTTCACCGACCCCGGCCATCTGCAGGTCAGCGACCCCGGCAAAGTGGAAGGCAACCCTGTGTTCACCTACCTGGACGCTTTCTGCAAACCCGAGCATTTCGAGCGCTTCGGCTCCTGCTTCGTGGGCAAGAAGTCCAGTTTCGAATTCAAGTCCCTTGACGAGGCGAAGGCACAGTACCGCGCCGGCGGACTCGGCGACATGATGCTGAAGAATTTCCTCGCGGCTATACTCAACGATACCCTGGAGCCCATCAGGCGCCGCAGGGCCGAACTCGAGAAAGACCTGCCCGCCGTATGGGAAATACTGCGCGAAGGCACCCGCGCCGCCGTCGAGGTGGCCCAGGCGACCCTGGACGACGTGCGCAAGGCAATGCGCATCGATTATTTCAACGACAGCGAACTGACCGGCACAAAATGAGTTACCTGATAATCCCCAAGGGCTACAAGTCAGCCCTTTCCCCGGAAGAGACCGAGCACGGCATCAAACTCGTCAAGGATTTCTTCCAGCAGGCCTTGTCAAAGGCGCTCCGCCTGCGCCGCGTGACCGCTCCCCTCTTCGTCCTCCAGGGACAGGGTATCAACGACGACCTCAACGGAGTGGAGCGTGCCGTGACTTTCCCCGTGGGCGACCTGGGCGACCGCAAGGCCGAAGTCGTCCATTCCCTTGCCAAGTGGAAACGGCTCTCCCTCGCCGACTACAAGATACGCCCCGGCTACGGCATCTACACCGACATGAACGCAATCCGGGCTGACGAGAGCCTGGGCAACCTGCATTCCTTATACGTCGACCAGTGGGACTGGGAGCGCACGATAACGGCAAGGGACCGCAGCATCCGCTATCTCAAAAAGATAGTTCGGGAGATCTACTCGGCTATGCTGGACACGGAGCAGTTCGTCTGCACCTGCTACCCCCAGCTGAGGACCTTCCTTTCCAAAAAGATCCATTTCATCCACTCCGAGGAGCTCCTGCAAGCCTACCCGGGCCTCAGCGCCAAAGAACGCGAAGACGCTGTGTGCAGGCAATATGGCAGCGTGTTCATCATAGGCATAGGCGGCAAGCTGTCCGACGGCAAGCCCCACGACCTCAGGGCCCCGGACTACGACGACTGGAGCACTCCTAACGAAGACGGCTACTTCGGCCTCAACGGCGACCTGCTCGTCTGGAACCCCATCCTCGGAAGGGCATTCGAGATTTCATCCATGGGAATCCGCGTCGATGAAGCCGCCCTTAAGCGCCAGCTGGAGCTGCTGGGAAAGACAGAAAGGGAGAAACTCTACTTCCACCGCCGCCTTCTCTCCGGCACCCTCCCGCTCAGCATAGGCGGAGGTATCGGGCAGTCGCGGCTCTGCATGCTATTCCTCCAGAAAGCCCATATCGGCGAGATACAGGCAAGCATATGGCCCGAGCAGCAGCGCGAAGCCTGCCGCCGGGCCGGTATAAAGCTTATCTGACGGGATTACTCCTCCCAGCCGGGTTCGACCGGATACTGCGGACGGCTTGCCAACTCGGCATAGTCGTCCGCCGTCGTTATACGGCTGCAGCTGAATTTCCTGCCCGACCTGTCATACACGACCACCTTCACCTTTGCCGAAGCATCCTTGAGGGTGTACTTGAACATGTGCAGGCACTTCGAGCAATAATTGCCCCTGTTGCTGCCCGGGGCATGCCCACGGCCCACCACTCCGACGTTGTAGCCTATAGCCCACCAGTCCTTGCTGCCGTTGAAAGGAGCGCCGAACTCGTTCGAGACCGGGAGCTTTTCCAGCTGTCCGGCAAGTTTCCCGTTTTCATAGACCTCCGAGCGCCAGCCTTCATCCCAGTTCCACACGTTCACCAGAATTGAATTGGCGCCGTGCTCCAGCTTGCAGGTCTCGAACGGGCCGCCGAACTCACCATCGCCGCGGTAGATGCGCATCTGGTAGTCGTCCTTGAAATTCTGGCCCTTATAGATGTCGGAGACCACTTCGTTGCCCCGGATCTTCCATACGCAATAGCCGTTGGGGGCGCCGTCCGCGCAGTTCTTACTCCACCACCAGCATCCGGACATGGCGCCAGCCACGAATTCGGGGATGCCGCCAGGATGCTTCAAATGCTTGATAGTGTGGGTGTGGCCGCTCACGATGCGGGCGTGCGGCCTTGCACCGAGCAGGTCCAGCACCTTCGCGGCGTTGGCGCTCTTCTTGGCGAGGCCTTCCATCGGAATATGCACGCAAAGGATCACAAGCTTGTCCGAAGGCACGGCCGCAAGGTCCTGACTGAGCCAGGATACCTGCTCATCGGAGAAATCGCCGTGGTACTTGCCGGGATAGCCGAACGACTCGAAGCAGACGTTGTTCATCGACACCACGTGGACGTCTCCCCTGTTGAAAGAATAATTCACGGGGCCGAAGTTGTCTTCGAAAATGCGGTTGCGGCGCATTGAGATGGTCGGGCTGCCGTCTTCGATGGCTGCCAGCGGATACTCGAAATCGTGGTTGCCGACAGTCTGGAATACTGGCATTCCTGTCTTTTCAGCGGCAAATTCCTCGCGTATCATCGGTATCAGGTAGTTGGTGTTGCGGTGGCCTTCGCTGTAGGCGATGTCGCCCAGGGTGATGGCGTAGTCGGGACCCTTGCATTTGCGGGCATAGGCCTTGACATCCTTGAGCGCTTCCTCGCGAAGACGCCGGACGTGCCATACCCACTGGCACTGGGGATCTGCCATCAGGAACAGGTTGAATTCCTTTTCCGGGCCTTTCCGGAGCGGTTTCAGGGTGAAGTTGTAGGCCGGCCTGTCTTCCAGCTTCTTGTAGAAGCAGGGCTGGCCCTGGCGCAGCGGAATCTCGTATTCGGAAGGAATGCTTATGAACACATAATACGCCTGCGGGACGCGCGGAAAGCAATAATTCCCGTCGGCGTCGGTGCGCACCACGGTGAAGCCGTCTGAGACCACCACCCCCGGGACCGGATTGCCAGCAGTGTCACAGACGCGCCCCTTGACCTCCTTGGGAAGGGGCTTTGCGGCAAAGAGCGACAGGCACAGAGCGGCGCCTGCAAATAATGATAACAATCGCTTCATCTGTTATGCTTTTTCGTGAAGGTCCTCTTCTGTGTAGCCGGTGGCTTTGGCGCCCCAGATCGTGAGCACGGTCACCAGGCCTATGATGGCGCAGACGAATATCGTGATGTAGGCGGCGTTCCAGCCGTAATGCTCGGCCACGAAGCCGAAACCGAAGCCGGAAACGATGGTGCTGAGGTATCCGAAGATGCCGAGGATGCCGTTGGCCGTCGCGGAAGCGCGGTTCGTGGCGTGCTGGGCGGCGCAGATGCCAAGCAGGGCCTGGGGGCCGTAGATGCAGAAGCCAAGCAGGGTGAAGGGCACCAGCATCAGCCACCAGGAGGCGCTTGCAGGAATCATCCAGAACGCAGCTATGCATATAGCCACGCCCACCATGCACACCACGCAGGTGTGGTGGGCCTTGTTCTTGAAGATATGGTCGGTGGCCCAGCCCCAGAACAGCATTCCGAGGTTGCCGCCCAGAAGCTCGAACACGACGCAGAGGGTCGTGGCGTTGGCCATCGAGAGCCCCTTGGATTCGGTAAGCAGCGTCGGGCCCCAGTCAAGGGCGGCAAAACGCACCACATAGACGAAGAAATTCGTGATGGCAAGAGTCCAGATGATACGGTTGCGGTAGACGTGCCTGTTGACGAAGGCCTTGTGCTCGGCCGCCTCTTCGGGGGTGGTCACAATCGCCTTCTTCTTTCCCACGACCTCAGGCAGGCCCACGTCCGAAGGGGAATCCTTCATCGTGAAGAACAGCCATACCGAGCCGAGCACAGCCACGCCGGCAGGAATGAGGAAGCACCAGCGCCAGGCTCCGAAGTGGGCGGCGAAATTGCTTACTTTCTGCACGTTGGCAGGGTCGGACATATCCAGATTGAGGTTGGCGGAAATGGCTGCGACGGTCTCGGGATCGATGCTCATGTCGACCCCCAGATGGGGCATCACCAGCCAGCCGCAAAGGGCCATGGCAAGACCGGCGCCGATGGAATGGGACATATTCCATATGCTCATCTTGGTGGCGAGTTCCTTGGGATGTATCCACTGCGTCAGGGTCTTGGTGCACGGCGGAACGCCCATTCCCTGCAGGAAACCGTTGACCATCCAGAGCACGCCCATCACATACACAAGCACTGCGGAAATCGCGGCTGCATCGCCGGCCTTGCCCGCCAGGCCGACTACCCAGCCGGCCATCACGTCACTTGTGCCGAAGAGGATGTTCACGATGGCGCAGAGCATCAGGCCGAGCGACATCACCTTGCGGGCGCTGTTGCGGTCGGTGATGATGCCCACCACATAACGGGAGAGGCCGTAGATGACGCCGTGGAGGGTCAGGAATATACCGAGCTGCGTCTTGGTGATGCCGAATTCGGCGCCAAGGCCCGGCATGGAAAAAGAGAAATTCTTGCGTACCAGGTAAAACATGGCATAGCCTATCATCGTGACGATAATCGTGCGCCACTGCCAGTACTTAAGTGATTTGGTGGTCTGCATAAGCTATTCTTTTACTTCCCAGATACCGCCCTTGCCGAAGAGCCTTTCGGTCAGCTCGGACATAAGGCCGAGACGGTAAACAATATCGATGTTGGTGAAACGGCTGCGCATATAAGGTATATATGAGAAGGTCCTGCGCATCCTGGCGCGGTCCACGCATATCATTTCCGGTTCATACGGGGCTCCCACAAGCTTCAGGTCTTCATAGACCTCGCTGAATGGGATGATCTGGGCCCTGATCTGCTCCTTGAGCACGGGCCATTTCGCCTTCAGGGCCTCCAGCTGCCTGCGAAGACCTTCCTTGTCGACATATTTTCCTTTCGTCTCCTCCAGGCCGCGGGCAAGGTGCCCGGGCTTACCGGCAAAGATGGTGCGTATCTCGGCTTCGGTCTCATCCCAGGATTTCCAGGCAGCTACGCATTTCTCGACATCCAGATTCTCAAGGTCTTTTTCAAGCAGGAACTCCAGGGAAGCCGTGCTGGCCAGGGTGCCTATGCCCACCTTGAAGCCGTGGGATACGTGCTTTCCGTTGGGGTAGGCAAGATTCTCCATATCCCAGCAGTGCGAGAACTGGTGCTCCGTGCCGGATGCAGGACGGCTGCTGTGGATGGCCTGCATGGCAAAACCGCTCATCAGAAGGCCCTCGGAGAGTTTTTCCGTCATCTCCACATCGCCCGCATGCACCGCAGCAGGTGCACTCAGCGACTCCCGCAGGCCATCCTGGACAAGGTCCCACCCGAACTGGTCTATCGCCTCGGCCCCGACAGCGTCGGCGAGCATCCAGTCGGCTCCTGCCGGAATCTTGGCAATGAGGTCGGCATAACCGGACGCCGCAAGCTCCTTCGGGGCTGCGGCGGCAATGACGGGATCCATCACGAAGCCATAAGGCGCCGGACAGCTGAAAGTCTGCTTGTTGCCGTCTTTGGTGATCGAAGCACCGTAGGCCGTGTAGCCGTCCATCGAGGCGGCGGTGCCTACGCACATATACTTGCGGCCCAATATGTGGGATGTGTATTTTGTCAGGTCGTTTATGACTCCGGAGCCCACTGCAATCGCGATGACGTCGAGCGGAGCGAGGTGCGCCTTGAGCTGCTCGACGAATTTCCATTCGGCATACAGGTCGGGATCATCGAATACGAAGGAGTCTACATGGGGCACGCCGGCATCCTCCAAGGATTGAAGCACAGCTTCACCTGCGACCCTCCAAGTATTTGTGTCAGCGATTATTATCGCAGTCTTTCCAGGAAAAAGTTTTTGGAACATCCCGGCTGTGCGGGACACGACTCCGGGCCCAATGATCAGGTCTTTGGTGTCGGTGGTGCGCTGAAGTGCGCGTTCGATTTTGTTCATATGGTTATAGCTTTTCTGAATGTGGGTATGGTTTCTTCGAGTTTCATTCCCTTGCGGTAGATTCCGGCAGTGCCGCCAACGAAAATCTCGGCGCCCATTCCGGCCATAAGCCGGGCCCTTTCGGCACTCACGCTGCCGTCCACGCTGATCATGACCTCCTGAAGACCCCTGGCGTCCAGCCAGTCGCGCAGGACTTTCACCTTGTCCATTATGCCCTCCACCATCTTTGCACCGGCATATCCGGGATGCACCAGCATCAGGGTGACGGTATCAAACAGCCCGACATGGCGCTCCAGGGCTTCGACCGGCGTCCCGGGGTTGACGGCAAGCCCGAAACGGCATCCCTGCGACCGGACGCTGGCGCTCAGTTCTGCAAAGCTGCGGTCAAGCTCCACATGCACGCTGAGGCAGTCGCCCTGCCGAAGTTCGAAGCGGGACATGACAAGTTCCGGATCGGTGACCATAAGATGGATATCCAGGGGCTGGGGCGTGCGGGCGTGCATCGCTTTGATGAAATCCGGGCCGAAGGTTAGGTTGGGGACGAAGTGTCCGTCCATGACATCGACATGGAGCCAGTCAACTCCATTTCCGCGGAGGAGGTCGATATCGGCTCCGAGATTCATAAGGTCGGAGCACATCACAGAGACTGAAATGATCCTGTTTCTCATAACAAACAAAAATACGAAAAAACTTGCAATAATGGTAGGATTTCATCCTCAATTCGCGGCAAAAAGCAGGTTAACAAAAATGTTAACAATATAAACATATTTGTTTTACAACTTGATTATTATATACTTAAGCAATTGCGCTAAATTTGCAGTGCGACGATAGCATTATTGAGGTATTTTTTGTATTTTTGTGGAGCAAAACACCCGATCAATATGAATCTTGAAGGTAGAAGACAAAGCACCAACGTCGACGACCGCCGTGGACGCTCGGTAGGCAAAGCCGGAGGCATAGGCCTCGGCGGAATTCTCATAGCAGGTTTGCTTTATCTCGTTTTCGGAGTCAATCCGACCGAAGTGCTGCAGCAGACCGGTGCGATAGGCGGCACCCAGATAGAGTCCGACTACACGCCCTCGGCCGAGGAAGAGCAACTGGCCGTGTTCTCCAAGCAGATCCTTGCCGGCACAGAGGATGTATGGTCCAAGATTTTCAGGGCTAACGGCAGGACCTACGAGCCGCCGCGCCTCGTGCTCTACAACGACTACGTCCAGACATCCACCGGCACAGCCTCGGCCTCCACGGGCCCGTTCTACAGCAGCGCCGACCAGACCGTCTATATAGACCTTTCTTTCTTCACGTCGATGAAGAAGCAGATTGGTGCCGACGGCGATTTTGCCTATGCATATGTCATCGCGCATGAGGTCGGCCACCACGTGCAGTACCTGCTGGGCGACCTGCAGGATGCCCATCGCCAGATGCAGAGGGTCAGCGAGAAGGAATCCAACCAGATCAGCGTGCGGCTTGAGCTCCAGGCCGACTTCTATGCCGGAGTGTGGGCCCACCACGACAACAAGATGTTCAATTCCCTTGAAGAAGGAGACATAGAAGAAGGTCTCGCGGTCGCCGCAAAGATAGGCGACGACTACCTGCAGCGCAAAGCCTATGGCTACACGGTCCCCGACGCCTTCAACCACGGCACCTCAGACCAGCGCGCTCGCTGGCTGAAGAAGGGCATATCCACCGGCGACCCTTCCAAGGGCGACACCTTCTCAATCCCTTATAACCAGCTGTAGCCCTATGGTTTACGACGTAACTCTCCCCCTCCCCGACGGCTGGTCTTCTGAGGTAGACCGCTACGACGAAATCTCAGGCGCGACCATAACGCACTTCGGAGCCCAGAGGGACGAAGGCGCCTTTCAGATCGACGTCTATGCCGGCGATATGCCCGACGACACCACGGCTGAAGATGAGGCATACGCCAATTTCGCGGAAATCATAGGCTGGGACGACGACGATGACGATGAGAACCCGATAGCCGAATGGAAGTTCCAGAACAGGACTGCATACGGCTTCTCCGGCGAGTGCGAGAACGGCTCGATTATGCTGCTTATGTGCGTGGAGATCAAGAAGGGTGTCCTCGTGATCGTCTGCGTGGTCGCGCCCGATGACGACAATGTCGGGAAACTCGCCACCTATCTTGAAGAAAAGCTTCGGGTAAAAGCAGTCAAGTAGCTGTGTTAGACTGGCTCAGCGATTTAGGATTGGTTGGCCTTTTCCTGGGCAATTTCCTGGCGGCCACCGTTATACCTTTCAGTTCGGACGCTTTGTACATCGCAATCCTTGCGGCTACGAAGCGTCCGCTTGCTTGTTTCCTTGTGGGCACCGCAGGCAACTGGCTCGGCTCGATGGTAACTTTCGGCATGGGCTGGCTCGGCCGCTGGGAATGGATTGAAAAGTGGTTCAAAGTCAAGCGTGAGACGCTCGAAAAACAGAAGCAGAAAATAGACCGTTTCGGGGTATGGCTTGCGCTGATCGCCTGGGTGCCTGTAATCGGCGACGTGGTGGTCATAGCCCTCGGCTTCTACAAGACCCATCCGCTCTGGACGAGCATACTGCTGCTGATAGGGAAAGCCGGCAGGTTCCTCGTCTGGAACCTGCTCGTGAGCGGGGTTCAGGGATTGATCAGCTGAAATGCCGGCCGTGGCAGAAGCGGTATGATATCCCGCTGCCGCAAGGGCAGGGATCATCGGGGGCCACAGGACGAACCTTGTTGACGCTGTCGAAGAAAGACATCAGTTCTTCCTGCTCTTTTGCGGCTTCCTCGTCTTCCTCGAACAGCTCGGAAAAAGCATCCGGGGGCAGTTCATAACGAAGCAGGCCGGTGGCCTCGGCACTCTGCCCTTTCAAGAGCCATTTGGGCACCGAGTTGGCGTAGTCGATCACCACCTGCGCGAACTCGCGGAACTGGGCGTAATCCTCTATGTCCTCCGCTGCGGCAGTCACGGCAGAAAGCAGTATCTCCAGATTGCGCTCATCCGGCTCATACTGGGAGTTGACCCAGGCAGAATGGGCGGAATATGTGAGCTCGTCACCCTCATATCCCAGATAATCAAAGAGTTTCAGGAGAGCTTTCCCTTCCTCAGTGCTTCGCCCGTAGAAATTGAAGGGAGCATTTTCGCCGCACTGGAGAATATCCGGGATGGCAACCTTGCCATAGCGCCTGATATCTTTGCCCAGCTTTCTGCGGTCGCGCATAAGGCCGGGAAAATCCTCCACCTCTGGCGACACCATATAGGACTCACCCCTGTATTCCTCCTGGTAGATGCGCATGGCCGGGTGCGATGCCACGGCACCAGCAAAACGGCGCATCTCGTCCATATCTTCGAAATCCATGAAGATGCTGTCCACGAAGGTCCTGAGGGGCACGGCGCCATAGGTGTTCACGGCTCCGAGTATCATATGCTCCAAGCGGAATGAGCCGTCCCGCTCCTTGCGGGCCACCACGTCGTCGATTTCGTCCACGATCAGCCGGAAGAATGCTCCCGGGATGGTCAGGCGCAGCATATCGTCGCTGTCGGACTTGCCGCTTTCGACGAAATGGAGAGTCTCGACTATGGTCGGAAAATCGCTGGGAATCACGTCCACAAAGCTGTCGGGGCCGCCTTTGCAAAGCTTCTGAAGCAGCTTGAGGTCATATTCCATCAACTTGTCCAGCCACACGCGCGGGTCGCCGGACAAGTAGGCGCACAAAGCCTTTTCGAGGTCCTGCTTACGCTTGTAGCGGCGCGGCAGGGCGTCGAAATAGTCCAGCGTGGCGGAAATCTCTTCGACTGAACGCCTGGATATAATGTCCTCGATAGAATGAAGCATAGATTGCAAAATTAATATTTTTCCAGCGAGTGCACAAATACTTTTCCGCCTTTGACAGAGAATTTTACATTAAACCCGCCGAAAACAAGGCCATACAGCCTTTCCGGATCATCCTGGTACCGGGGCCGGGGATCCTGGGAAAGCACCTGGGAAAGCGCCGCAGAAGCCTTAGGGCCCAATTCCCTGGCCACCGGCTCCGGGATCTCCACCGGGAGCGCTTCCCAGGAATTGGCATCCACGAAGCCGCTCCGCACTCCGGGCCTGGAATCGGCATACTCCACATATGGTTTTACATCATACACCGGCGTGCCGTCTGCCAGATCCGCTCCGGTCACCTCTATCACACCGGGGCGCACCGACTCGATCCTCACGCACGAAAGCCCCAGGCCGTTCGGCCTGTAAGGGGAGCGCGATGCGAAGACCCCTACCCTTTCATTGCCGCCGAGCCTGGGAGGCCGCACGGTCAGCGACGCAGCATCGGACGGATTCATCGAAAAGCCCCATATCAGCCAGCAGTAATCGAAGCCGTCCAGGCCGCGCACTGCTTCCGGAGCATCGAAGGGTGCCACAAAACGCACTTCCCCCCGCAAATCCGGAGCAAGACCGGACTGACGCGGGATCCCGAACTTCTCCTTCAACGGAGACCGGAAATATGCCACCGGCTCTATACTCATTCGCCAAGTTGCTTAAGATAAGCGGAATAGATCTTGCCCAGGGAATCTATGTGCTCCTGCTTGATGGGCTCGGAGGGCGGGGAAATCATCTTCAGCGGATCGATGGGCGTGCCGTCCTTCCACACGCGGAAATCCAGGTGCGGGCCGGTGGAATGGCCGGTGGAGCCCACATACCCTATGGTCTGCCCCTGGGCAACCCTTGCGCCGGATTTGATACCGGTCGCGAAGCGGGAAAGGTGCATGTAGCAGGTTTCGTAGCCGTTCATATGACGGATGCGGATACGGTTTCCTCCTCCCGAACCGTCCCATCCACAGGCGGTTACGGTGCCGTCTCCGATCGAATGGACAGGGGTCCCGGTGGGGGCGGCATAATCCACTGCGGTGTGCGGCCGCACCTTGCCGGTGATCGGGTGCTTGCGGGCATAGGTGAAGCGGCTGCTGATGCGGTTGTACTTGAGCGGCGCCTTCAGGAAGGCCTTGCGCAGGCTCTCCCCTTTTTCGTTCCAATACTTGTTGCCGCCGTCGCCCTGGTCGAAGCGTATTGCCGCCGCACGGAAGGATCCGCTGTCGTAGAGCGCGAATTCCACGCTGTCGATACGCACCACTTCGCCCTCACAGACGGTCTGGTCATAGACCACCCTGAAGCGGTCGCCGTCCTGGAGGCCGAAAAAGTTCACGGTCCAGGCATAGATGTCGGCGAGATCCACGATAAGCAGCGGAGAAATGCCGGCGGCCAGCATGTCATTCCATAAAGAGCTGGTAATCTTCACGTCAGCAGTCTTGCGCTCGGACTGCACAGGCTTGTCATGAATGTGGGCATACAGCGAGTCCGTGCAGTTGAAAACCGTTGCCCGAATGCGGTCATTGTGGTAGACGACGTATTTCAGGGTGCGTGTCGTATCCTTGCTGTAGTATGCTTCCACGGGCTGTCCGGCACGCATACGGCGCACGTCGAACACGCTGTCCACCCGCGTGGCCAGGGTATAGCAGTCTTTGGCTCCAAGGCCCATGCGGTTCATCAGTCCGGAAAATGTCTCCCCGTCCCTTACTTTCGATGAATCTACGGCGAAATCCTCGGTGCGGAAGCCCAGAGGATACACGGTGTCTTTCTGTACACCTGGCTCCACGGTACCGCCTCCACGCCTTCCGCAGGAGATGGCAAGGCAGGCGACAGACAGGAGAATTATTGTAAACCTTTTCATTAGATCAGAACACGAAATCAGATGTGAAATAAATACTTGAGCGTCCGTCTTGCTTATTGAAAGGGACGCCCCATTCAAATGAAAGTATATAGTTTTTGTCTATTGAGAACTTCAGTCCAGCGCCGGCTCCGGCATGGGGTTTCATGGCCACTTGCCGAAGCGAGGCCGGGTCCGACGAAGTCAGCGCGGCCATCTCTTCGAGGCGATATGGCTTTGTGATCATTCCCACATCCACAAAAGGATTTGCCGCCAGCCCCAGTTCCATGCCCAGCACGTTCAAGGTGAGAAGGCGGAAACGGAGCTCGAAATTGGCCCAGGCATAAGCATCGCCGATGATCCTGTTCATCATCACGCCCCTTATGGTGTTCACCCCACCGAGGCCTTCGGTGCAGGTCTGCCGTATACGTATAGTACTGATATTGTGGGCCATATAAAAGGGCGTACGCCCCAGAAGCGTGGTCTGGTAGCCAAGATGGTATGCCAGCGTCAGCCAGTCCGGACCCGGAGTGAAATACTGCCGCCAGCGCAGGGAGGCCTTCAGGAAGGAATGGCCGGAAGCAGTGAAGTCCGGGGAGCCGTTCAGATAGGCCTCCGCCCAGATACCCCTGGTCGGATTGGGCTCGAAATCGCGGGTGTCGTATTTGATGCCGGCGATCAGATCGGCTGTATGCCCCTCAAGCTCTGAGGGATCGATCACACCGGCCTCAAGATAGCGGCCGAAAAGAGTATTATCGGAATCGTAGCCCTTGAAATCCAGGATGCCGGATTTGACGTAACGGTAGTTGAGCCCTGCCATCCAGCCCCAGGGGCCCGAAAAATGGCCCTGCATCGATGTCAGGAAGCGTATCATGTTGCGGTTGAAGCAGTAGTATGCCGAGCCATCGCGCCTGTCGACGGCAGGGTCGTACGAAGATACGAAACCGTCAAAGCCATAGAACTGGAACAGCGGATCCTTCTGCCAGGTCAGCGAAGCGACGAAGTCCACACCCGGTATCAGGTGCGAACTGTCATATTGTCCGTGCAGCAGAAGCTGCCCTTTGGTGTAGTACGAGCCTTCGAAATGGATGTGGTAGAGGAAATCGGGGAACAGCGAAGGCTCCCGGCCGTACTGATGCATGTCGGCACAGGCTCCGAACTGGAATCCCAGGTCGGAATTGTAGCCCATTATCGGGAGCGGCACGAACGAGAAACCCTGCTTTGCGGCCTTGGCACGGGAGACTTTCGAGTAGTCCTCATCAGTCAGCGGCAGAGGCTCCTGCGCATATGCCGCAAGAGCCCCTGCCAATATGGATGCCACAAGCAGAAGCCGTTTCAGCATCACTTGAGCAGGTTGCCGAGTATGCTTCTCGTGAGCGTGCGGAGGGCGCTGGAAGTGGCGTTCGAAACGGCCTTTTCAGCAGCACCTTTCTTGGTGGATTTCTTCTTGCCGTCTTTGTTCTTGCCGGTGACGGCTTCCGCTACGGAATTGCCGGCGCTGCGGGTCAGGCTGGTGACGGCCGCTCCGACCGCAGCTGTCAGCACGGCGGCCCCTATCGCCTTCTTCGTGGACTGCTTGCCGGTCTTTGCCGGTGCCGCGCTCCGGGCCGCTGCCGCCTGCTCCCTCGCCCGCTGCTGCTCAGCTGCCGCACGGGCTTTCTGCTCTTCTATCGCTGCCTGCTGGCGGGCCTGCTCCTCTTCGGCCCTCTTACGGTCGGCAAGAAGGATTTCGAATGCGGATTCACGGTCGATGACGGTGTCGTATTTGCCCTTGAGAGGAGAAGCGTTGCGGATATCCAGCCTCTGGCCTTCGGTGATTGCGCCTATCTGGCTCAGGGGGAAGAGGATGCGTGCACGCTCCACAATGCCGGGGGCGCCTTTCGCATCCAGGAAACTCACCAGCGCTTCGCCGGTCTCCAGCATAGTGATTGCGTCGGCCGTCTTGAAGTTGGGGTTGGGGCGGAAGGTCTCTGCTGCGCTGCGCACGGCTTTCTGGTCCTTGGGGGTATATGCACGCAGGGCGTGCTGGATGCGGTTTCCGAGCTGGCCGAGTATGCTCTCGGGAATGTCGGTGGGATTCTGTGTCACGAAGTATATTCCCACGCCCTTGCTTCGGATCAGGCGCACGACCTGCTCGATCTTTCGGACGAGGGCCGGAGCCGTATCGGTGAAAAGGGTGTGGGCCTCATCGAAGAAGAACACCAGTTTCGGGAGATCGCAGTCGCCGACTTCGGGTAGAGTCGCATAGATGTCGGAGAGCAGCCACAGCAGGAAGGTCGAATACAGCTTGGGATTCTGCATCAGGCGGTCTGCCGCAAGCACGCTCATGACTCCCCTTCCGGCGGCATCGGTTGCAAAAAGGTCCTGGATGTCGAACGCCGGCTCGGCAAAGAAAAGCTCGGCGCCCTCGTTCTCGATGCTCAGCAGGGCGCGCTGGATGGCACCGATGGTCACGGACGTCACGTTGCCGTATTCTGCGCGGAGTTCGGCGGCGTGCTCGTCGACGTATGAGAGCATGGAACGCAGGTCCTTGATGTCGATGAGCAGCAGACCCTTCTCGTCCGCCACCCGGAAAATGATGTCAAGCACGCCCGACTGCACGTCGTTGAGTCCGAGAAGGCGGCTCATCAGCTGGGGGCCCATATTTGAGATGGTGGTGCGCATGGGATGCCCCTGCTCACCGAAAACGTCGTAGAAACGCACGGGGCACGGAGCGAATTGCGGATTCTCGATTCCGAATTCGGCACAGCGCTTCTCGATGAATCCCGACATCCTGCCGGCCTGGCTGATACCGCTGAGGTCGCCTTTCATATCTGCCATGAAACAAGGCACGCCGGCCTGGCTGAAAGTTTCGGCCAACACCTGGAGAGTCACTGTTTTACCAGTGCCGGTGGCACCAGCGATGAGGCCGTGCCTGTTGGCCATTTTTCCGGTTATGCTGATGGGGCCTTCGGGGCCGTGTGCTACGTAGAGTCCGTGTTCAGAAGTAAACATAATTATGGAGTATTTTCTACAAATATAGCTATATTTGTGAAATAAAATCACTGTACATTATGAAGATTGTCCGAATAATCGCAAGTGCTGCGCTGCTTCTGGCCTTCAGCATCCAGGCGGTAGCGCAGGGAATGCTCACGGAGCAGAATTCCAAGGTAATCAAGGATGTGGAACTCGAGACCGAGCTGGTGGTCGCGGGAGGAGGCCTCGCCGGCGTGTGCACCGCCGTTTCCGCAGCCCGCCACGGCACAAAGGTCGTGCTGATCCAGGACCGCCCCGTGCTTGGAGGCAACGCCTCCAGCGAGATGCGCATGGGTATAGTCGGAGTGCTCAAGGACCAGTACCAGGAGGCGGGCATCCTGGAAGAGATGCAGCTGCGCAACTTCTACTACAACCCCCTGCAGCGCTACACCATATGGGACGACGTAATTTATTCTACAGTAATCAGTGAGCCCAACATCAAACTGCTGCTCAACACCTCCGTCGAGGACGTGGTCATGGACGGGGAAAGGATAGCGGCCGTGAAGGCCTGGAACATCAACGCCTACACCCGCTACCTGGTCAGGGGCAAGCTCTTTGCCGACTGCACCGGCGACGGCATACTGCGCCTGAGCGGAGCGAAATTCCGCCGAGGCCGCGAATTCCCTTCCGAATTTAACGAGACCGCGCTGCACGAAGGCGGCGACTCCCACACCATGGGCAACTCCATCCTGCTGCAGCTCCGCAAGACGGACGAGGACCACCCGTTCATAGCTCCCGACTGGGCCTACCATTTCACGGACGCCGATTTCGACTACGACACCCCTAAATCCACTATCCCCGGAGTGAAGTTCAACTACAAACGCATCTACTCCCCCAAAGACAACAACTTCTGGTGGATCGAGTTCGGCGGGCTCTACGACACAATTTTCGACGCCCCCGACATCCAGTTCGAACTCAAGCGCATAGCCTACGGCATCTGGGAGTATATGAAGAACAACCCCGACGGCCGCTGCAAAGGCTACGAACTGGACTGGATCGGCTCCCTTCCCGGCAAGCGTGAATCCACCCGTTTCATCGGTCCGCACATCCTCACGCAAAACGACGTGCTGTCCGGCGGCCACTTCGAGGACGTCGTGGCCTATGGCGGATGGACCCTCGACGACCACGATCCCGAGGCCTTCCACAAGAAAGGCCGCATCAGCGTGGAATATAAGTGCCCGGATTATTTCGGCATTCCGTTCGACTGCCTGTATTCCGTCAACGTGCCCAACCTTATGTTCGCCGGGCGCGACATTTCCTGCACGCATATGGGCCTCTCCGCCACCCGCGTGATGGCCACCACCGCCCTGCTCGGCCAGGCCTGCGGCACCGGAGCCGCCGTGGCAATTGAGAAAGGCATCTCCCCCGCGGAAGTGCGCGCAAAATACATAGGGCTTGTGCAGGAGATGCTCGAGGACGACGACTGCATGCTCCCCTACCGCTGGCGCAAGCCTTCGGAACTGACCCTCAGCGCCCGCACTTCCGGGGAATGCGAAGTGCTGCGCAACGGCATCGACCGCCAGTGGGACGGAGCCGACAACGGAGTCTGGGTGGAGCCCGGCGAGGCCACTATCGAATACAGCTGGAAGAAACCCGTCAAGATCAGCGGCGCCCGCATCATTTTCGATTCCCATTTCAAGGTGCGCGGCAAGCGCATGAGAAAGCTGGAGGCCACGACGGAAAGGGTCGGGGTGCCTCCGATGATGGCAAAGGCCTACCGTATCGAGGCTAAAGTAGGATGCAAATGGGTCTGCGTGTATGAATGCCCGCTGAATTACGTGCGGCTCAACAAGGTCAGCTTCCCCGAAGTCAAGGCCGACGCCCTCCGCCTGGTGGTCACAGAGTCCTGGGGCGGCGACAAAGCCCATGTGTTCGCCTTCGACGCGCTGTAATCTTCTATCCCCAAATACCCCCAAATCGGCCCCCGGCAGCGCTGGGGGCTGTTGTTTATAAGTTTGTTGAAAACTTCTTCAGCGCTTTGTTTTTTCATCGCGTTCTATGGGCTAAATTTGTGCTCCGCTAACCTTAAGTAATAAACCAGTATTTCCATATGGACGTAAGAAAAACCAACGGCTCGATAGAAGAGTACGATAAAGCGAAGCTTGCCCGTGGTATCCATGAGGCCTACAAGACAGCCAGTCAGTATTGCGACGATTCCATTGTCGTGTCGATCATCAACAACCTCTACATCTACGACGGGATCTACAGTTCCGAAATCCGCCGCCAGGTTGTGGATTCGCTGATGTCGATCAACAAGAAGGTCGCCCTCGCCTATATCGAAAAATTCGACGCCGACCTCGACCTGCGCAAGAAGCGCGACTTCATAAAAGACTACATTGCAGCCACCAACGCCGCAACCGGTTCCAAGTTCGACGCCAACGCCAACGTGACCCGCAAGAACATCGTCACCCTTGGCAACGAGCTCTACAAGGAGAACAACATCAAGCAGAACCGCTACATTATGTGCGACAAGATCAAGATGCTCTACGGGCGTCATCTTGCCGACCAGTACCTCAAGGACCTCAACTCCCACGTCCTCTACAAGCACGATGAAAGCGGCACTCCCGGCTTTCCCTACTGCGTGGCCATAACGATGTATCCCTTCCTCGTCAGCGGCCTCAAGGAGCTCGGCGGAGTGTCAGTGGCCCCCACCGACCTCAAGAGCTTCTGCGGCGAGTTCATCCACCTCGTCTATTCCGTCTCCTCGCAGTTTATGGGCGCCGTAGCGACCCCTGAATTC
>JAEEGH010001929.1_pt1 | contig 57863 bp, 50 predicted proteins | sample 9134181 | NCBI WGS metagenome assembly JAEEGH01 (sample SAMN16246544, study PRJNA631951) | gut metagenome | biome: gut microbiome; feature: rumen; material: DP-attached | host: Bos | place: Iran: Karaj | collected 2018-10
CGCACATAGTTCAGTTTGCGCACCTCATAATGGTAGATGCGCAGGTTCTCGGGGGGTATGCCCAACTTGAGGGTAGCATTACGGACCTCAGTGGCAAGGATATCCTTGGGAAATCCTTCGGGAACCGACTGGTCGGCAGTGGAAAAGGCTGCGTAGAAAACATTTTTCCCTTCCTCAATAAACTTACTGATAGTTCCACCTAGGCCCAATTCACCGTCGTCGGTATGCGGTGCCAATACGAGTATGTTCTCTATATTCATGGTTTTGTTATTTGTTTCTATTAATCTCTTTGGCTGGCACACCGGCCACAATGGTGTTGTCTGCCACATCTCTCAGCACCACAGCCCCAATGCCTGCAAATCCCCTATAGCCTATAGTTGCCTTTTCTTTTACAGTCACGTTGGGAGCCAGATAGCTCTGAGGTTTCAAAACAGCCCCGCCACAAACGATGGCGCCAACAGTAATCATACTTCCTTCACCAATATGGCTGTTGTGGCCTATCTGCACCAGGTCGTCAATTTTCACATTGTCCTCGATAACAGTACTGCCAAGGGTAGCGCGCTCTACCGTGGTGTTACTGCCAATAAAAACATTATTGCCCACAACAACATCGCCGAAATGCGGGAAATGCACAGGCTCTCCCTGTTCGTTACGCTCGAATCCGAATCCCTCCTGCCCTAACACAGCACCTGACTTTATCTCACAGTTGTGTCCAAGCACAACGCGGTTGTCGAGTACCACATTGGGATGAAGCACACAGCCGTCTCCCACCACACATTGTGCAGACAAATAGCATCCAGCACCAATAAAGACATCATTCCCGATTGTGGCTCCAGACTCAATATTTGCTGTAGGGTGAATGAACCCTTTGGGTTTTTCCTGTACAAAGAAATTGGACAATACCCTGATATAATCCAAGCGTGGATTGTCGGAAACGATATGGCTACAAGTGAGTTTGCCCATGTAGTCGCGTGTGACTATGGCCAAGATATTATTGCATTTGTTCAGTACATGAACCGTCTCATCACTGTATTTCTTTGCGAAAATAATACTGTGAGGCATGGGTGCGGTCAACTGGGCATATCGCTCTATGGTTATGTCTTCTCCATTTAAAGCTGACCCCAGATGCTTGGCTATATCATTTGCTGTAATCTTCATAATGCTTATAAGTTAACTACCGATTGGTGAAATTAATATCTCATATCGTCCCAGCCGAAGGGATGAGGTGCCAGTGGCATTTTTGCCAGCGGATGATAATCGCCCTTCAGTCCTATAGGCGTTGAGTGTCGTATATCGCTCACTATCTGAATACAGTTGCGTGCCTCGCTGATGCGAAATCCACGACCGGCCAGTATTTCCTGATAGCTTTTGGTGTGCAGTTCTGTAAATCCTTGGCTAAACTCAAACTCGTCGCCATCAATCATTATGGTACGATAGGTCTTCTTCTCGCCTTGCACAGCGTTGGGAGGCAGGCAGTCGGCATTGATACTGAGGAAATAGCGCACACGGGCCTTCTTCAAACGCAGGAAACCGGCCACACGGTCATGGCTCATAACATGAACAGTGTTTTCTTCCACTGGCCCGAAAATCCACTGCAACATGTCATAGAAGTGAACCCCGATGTTTGTGGCCACTCCACCACTCTTGTGCACATCCCCTTTCCAGGACGAGTAGTACCATTTGCCACGCGAAGTAATGTAGGTCAGGTCGACATCGTACACCTTGTCCTGTGGACCTTCATCCACTTTCTTCTTCAGAGCGATTATCGAGTCATGCAGACGCAGTTGAAGAATAGTATACGCCTGATGGCCAGATTCTTTTTCCATCTCCAAGAGATTATCAATATTATACGGGTTCAGAACCAAGGGCTTCTCGCAGATAACATTACAGCCTAGGCGTAGGCCATAACGGATGAAAGCGTCATGGGTATAGTTTGGTGTGCAGATAGCAAGCCATTGTAGCGGGTTATCGGTGCGCTGCTGCTTTGAACAATATCGGTCGAATTGTTCTTGCTCTGTGAAGAAAGAACAATCAGGAAACGAACTGTCCAACCGGCCCAAGCTGTCAAACTTGTCGTATGCTGCCAGTAGGTTGTTGCCCGTGTCGGCGATAGCTTTCAAATGTCGCGGAGCAATATAACCAGCTGCTCCAATAAGTGCGAAATTCTGCATTTCTATTGTGTTTGTTTTTTATAATCCAAAGCGAATGCTGCATAGCATACATAAGCACAGAAGAAAACGTAGTGTCCCCAGAGGTATAGCGAAGAGCTGGGGCAGAAGAGCATTAAGAGATAAAGTATCGGCGTGAGCCAAAAAAGGTCACGCTCTTTTTGGCTTGAACACCGCATTATCCAAACCATCATTATGCAATAAAGCAAGAATATTGGGAGTCCGGATGTGTAGAGTATCTGTAGGAGATAGGAATGCGCATTTGTCAGCCCTTGGGAAATGTTATAGTTGTTAAGATTGGATAAGTAATTCATGTCGCCATTGATTCCAAATCCAATACCATATGAGTCGTATAACGATGTGATCGAAGCTCCATATATATTGAAGCGAGCACCCAGAATGCCGTGATTGTATACGATAGCAGTAACGGAAGCCACTACCGCAGCAATGATAATGGCAACGGAGACCTTGTGGTTTTTAATCTTCGAAAAAAAGTAATATAGTACGGCTAATGCCGATACCCCGAGACCGGTCTTGCAATCATTCCATAACAATAGTGGAATGCAGACCCCTATAGCTGCAAATCCCAAAACAATCCATCTTTTCGGCAAAAACTGGCTGCTATAGGCAAAGATGTACAATGCAGCCATCACCAGCAATACCGAATAGTCGTTAGGATTATAACACAAACCCGTGGCCCTGTGCAGCTCCTCGTTTGGGGCCATATATGAGGCAGACGTGGACAGATGCAATCCTGTAAAATGGCCCACACATCCCATCACGACCATCGTTAGTAGATAGGTGACACTGACATAAAAGAGAACATCCAGCATCTTGCGGGGCGAAACAAGCATAACCCGCAACAAAGCTATTACCAGAACAGGAATAGAAAAGAATTTCAGCGTCTCTTTGGCGGTAACATGGTCTCCCCAAAGCATAGATGCCACCCATGTCCAAACTCCATATAACAGGAAGTAAAACGCCACTATGTAGAACATACGAGGCGGACGAGCCCGGAAGAGCAGTGCCAGCACTACGGTAATAGCCAGGCACAGATGGAAAAGAGTAAACGAAGATACTATAGGCACAACATGCCCACACAAAAGCCCTAAACACACCACTGTCATCAGCGGCATGTAGGTTTTCCTCAGGATATTGTCAATGGTCTGTAGCATCTTTCCGTTTTCAGTATTTTGTTATAACTTTTTTCCCAATTATAATCGCCCCTGTAAAGAGAGCTGAGAAAAGAAGAGACAGAACGGCATAGCGAATGTATTGGCCTGTTGAAGGACCAGATGCTATAAACGGCTTCACTGTGACTTTCGTTTTTACCCCTAATTCCGAGCATTTCTCTATTGCTTTGGCGACAGCAGAGGTTATTGTGTCAAGTGTGGTCACACTATCACGCATATATGCTCTCAGGCATATCTGTTTGTCGTTCGTTTCGTTGTAGGCTATGCCCTCAAAGTCGGCAGAAGTCAATATCTCTTTCGTCCAGTAACATGCAGTGGTGTCACTTTCTTGTACCTCCAGCATTGGCTGCACAACTGCGACACCCTCATAATACCCAACATGCCTGTAATGGTATACAAACCATGTCAATACAACAGCGCATACCACCGTAAAACCGCATATTAGTATTATATGTAACCTTCCATTCTTCACTCTTGTCGTTATAATATCACGTCAAGCCTAACGCCGCCCTTACAGTCTTCCATCAACCAGCTCTCGCGGCATAATGGCCTTGACGTCAAAGATTACGTGGTTCTTTTCAAGAAGTTTATCGAAGTCTATCTCCATCTCGCGGAACTGGCGATGGGCTACTGCCACGATGGCGGCACTATACCTATCTTTCGGCAGTTCGTTGACAATGTCGATACCATATTCGTGCTTCACTCGCTCAGGCGATGCCCACGGGTCGAACACCGTGATGTCGACACTAAATTCTTTCAACGCATGATATATGTCTATCACTCTAGTGTTGCGCACATCGGGACAGTTCTCCTTGAAGGTGAAACCCATGATGATTATCTTGGAACCGAGCACATGGATGCCTTTCTTCAGCATCAATTTGATGGTCTGGTCGGCCACATAGGCACCCATACCATCGTTCATACGACGCCCTGCAAGGATAATCTCGGGGTTGTAACCAAGCCGTTGGGCACACTGTGCCAAATAGTAGGGGTCAACCGATATGCAGTGGCCACCCACCAAGCCTGGATTCATCTTGATGAAATTCCACTTCGTCCCTGCAGCTTCCAACACATCGTATGTGTCAATGCCCATCAGCGTGAATATCTTCGACAACTCGTTGACGAAAGCAATGTTGATGTCCCGCTGGCTGTTCTCTATCACTTTGGCGGCCTCAGCCACTTTTATACTCGGAGCCTTGTGCGTGCCGTTGACAAGTACGGCATTGTACACACCGTCTATCAGTTCTGCAACCTCAGGGGTTGAGCCAGAGGTTATCTTTAGAATCTTCTCCACCGTGTGCACTTTGTCACCCGGGTTGATGCGTTCCGGACTATATCCGGCAAAGAAGTCTTGGTTGTATTTCAGTCCAGACACCCTCTCCACTACCGGCAGGCACTCGTCCTCGGTCACTCCAGGATACACCGTCGACTCGTAAACCACAATATCGCCTTTGCTTATCACCTTGCCCACAGCCTCACTGGCGCCATACAAAGGGGTTAGGTCTGGATTGTTGTTACGGTCAACGGGTGTAGGCACTGCTACGACATAAAAGTTGCAACCTTTGATGTCATCCAGTGTTGCCGTGCAACGGAATCCATGCTTGTTGATGGCTTCCTGCAGTAGTTCGTCGTTCACTTCCAAAGTGGCATCGTGGCCTCCCATCAATGCCTCCACACGTGCAGCGTTCATGTCATACCCTATTGTGGGAAACTTCGTAGAAAACAATCTTGCCAAAGGCAGACCTACATAACCAAGTCCTATGACGGCAATCCGTATATCTTCTGATTTCATGTATATATTGGGGAAATTAATTGATGTTGTTTATTATTGGCATATCATCTTTTGACACCATGAATAATATGTTCATGGTGGCATTATTATTCGACACATCAGTTGTTTGTACAAACTGCTGTTTCATTTTTTACAATTCTATACATTGCAAAAATACAAAAAAATCCCCTTATACCAAAAAAAAGTTGTACTTTTGCAACCTACAAACATAACGGGATATGTATTATATCATCGCCACCATAGCAATCATTGCCCTTGAGCTGCTATATTTTTTTGCAGCCAAGCGTTTCCATATTGTCGACCGGCCCAACGAGCGCAGCTCTCACCATCGCGTGGCCCTTCTCGGAGCCGGCATCATCTTCTACCTCGCCGTGCTGTTCTACTCTCTCACCCACGGCTTGGCATTCCATAATTTCCTCATCGCCATCACCGTCTTGGCTGTGGTTAGCTTTGTGGACGACATGCATCCTCTGCCTTCTTGGTTGCGCCTTTTCACACAACTTGCCGCAGTACTCCTCACGTTCTGGACCGATATCTCGGCCATAGCCCCGTGGCAGTTTGTCGTGCTCATCGTATTCTTTACAGGAATCCTCAATGTCTATAACTTCATGGATGGCATCAACGGCATGCTTGCCGCCTATTCTCTTGTAGTGGTTGGCACTTTCGGCTATCTCGACATCTTTGAAAACTGGTTTATCGACATCGAATTCATCGCTACCGTCATGATAGCCATCCTCGTCTTCGGCTTCTTCAACTTCCGCACCAATGCACGCTGTTTCTCCGGCGATGTGGGCAGCATCAGTATGGGCCTTATTGTTCTGTATCTGCTTGTCCGCTATGTCAACTCTTTCCCTGGTTCTGGTCTGAACGTCAGCCGTATCTGCTTTATTATCGTCTTCTTAGCCGATGGTTTTCTCACTATTGCCAAGCGTTTCCTTGCCGGGCGCAACATCTTTGCCGCCCACCGCGAGCATGCCTACGAAACCATGGTCAACGACCTTCACGTGCCCTACCTCTATGTCTCGGCCGGTTATGCCCTTTTGCAACTCATCATCAACATAGGCTACATCCTTGTCTCCGACAAGAACTTCTACACCATAGCTGTCGCCCTGATTCTCATCCTCGCTTACGGTCTTTTCTTCTTCTTCGGCAACCGCAGTGGCAAGATTCACCCCATTCAGTAAATAGTCCTGGATATAGATTGCTTTCCCTCATTGGACATCCAAGATATGACTGCAATGTTTTTCCGTCACATGTTATTCATGCTGTTTTTTTTATTCGATTTGGATTCCTCTTTTTGCAAATAAACATATAAATCGGCCCCCCCCCAACAAAAATACATCTTGGGAATTGAAACTACGCAACAATAACTACTCCAAAGAATGAGAAGAGTGCCGAACTTGTGCCGAAGACAAAAGCATCAACCCAGCTATAAGGTCGAGACCATAATGTGCAACCATCTAAAAGAAAAGAACCAGTCCATACATAAAAAAAAAAAGACCGCCTGGTCTTCTATTTTTGGTACCCGGAACTGGACTGCCCCTATTGCAACTCCCTGAATCTATTTGATTGCAATTCGTTGCGTTACAATAATTCAGAAAACCCATAATACCAGTGCAATCCAAGAAAACGCCAAAAAGGTGACCAAAAGGTGACCAAGAAAAAGTCAGCCGTTTTCAAAAATAGATCTGAAAACGGCTGACTTTTTTGGCGTACTCGTTCTAAGGGAGAGGTGTGTTCGGTCAGTATAACAAACCAAAAGTCCAAAGTGGAATCTTTGTTCCGTGACCATACTCAATGTCGTCTTTCACGATATGGCCGTTGGGGATGTCCTCTATTTGTTTGGCGCCCTTCTTCTTGCCACCCACTTCAAAGGTGTGGTCGCCGATAACGAAGTCCGACACTTTGGATGAGATGACATCGCAGACCACTCGCGTTTGGTTGTAGAAGAAGGTCTCACGGAGATTGCCAGTGTTGGTGCTATCAGTTCCGAGCACATACATGATATTGGTGTTGTCCAAATAGATTTTTTCCACCTTTCCAAGGCTTCGTAGGCCACCCGTCTCATCACGTAGCTGCCCTATCATGCCAGCACGCTCCATATAGAGGAAGTAGTCGGGCAACACGTTGCGGCTGACACCTATGGCATTGGCAATGCTGGAATAGTCGGGCTTAAAGGGCGCACTCTGTGCCACAATACCCATCAGCCGGCGCAGCTTGCGTCCCGTGGAAACAGACAGGCGGGCGTATTGCGGAATGTCGGTCTCTAGGGTTTGAGTGATAATCTGGTCGAGACGTGATTTGTATGCACCTTCCTTGCTGAAAGGGTAGTAGCCGTCATGCAGATATTGGCGGAAAAGGGGGAGGGGGTGTGGTAGGATAGAGTCGTCCACTTTGTTGTTGATGACCTCTTCCAATGTGTATTTTGGCATCTTTATGCTGTGAAACATCTCTAAGTATTCTCGGAACGAGAGCCCCTGCATGATGTACATCACCGCACGACGGCTTAGGTCGGCCTGCCCTTTAAGCAGATCAAGCACGGAGGAACCAGTAAAGACCACATAGAGGGTTGGGTGGCCGTCGTAAATGTTCTTCAATTCGGTAGACCAGTTTTCATATTTGTGAATCTCGTCGATGTATAGGTGAGTGCCACCTTCCTTAATCCAAGACGATGCCACCTCCGCCAACGTATGCTGGGCAAAATAACTGTGGTCGGCTGAGATATATAGTGCCTTTTGGCGTTCTTTTTCAAAAATAATGTGTTGTTTTATAAGGGTTGTTTTTCCCACACCACGTGGGCCTACAAGCCCAAACATCTGTAGTGACCAATCGATTTCAGAATACTTATGGCGCACAAAATCAGTGCTTGTTATCGCCAGTTGCTCGCGCATGAACTCTATTAAGACATTGTCAATCATCAGGACTATTGTATTTCTGTTTGCGGCTGCAAAGATACGAAATAATTCTGACGTGCACTAATAAAAGTGCAGTTGTTGCGAAAAACTGCACAAAAAAAAGTGCATATTGTGCAATCTTGTTACAATGTCTTGGGAATCTGTGTGCTTCGTTTTTGGCTCACAAATTGGCTCACACGGGTAAAGAGAAACGCTGCAAAATAGTGTTCCAAACTATTTTGCAGCGTTTCGTTAGCGGAAAGAGAGGAATTATGTTCCGTCTTATCACATTACTTTTGCAATTATATGTATCAACTATTTCTTATTGCAAATAATTGAATCCTTGCAAAATACATCAGCTCATTCTGCAAGGGGACTCAGTGCATTGTCTGGCGTAGAATAGTATTCTTATCGTCTTGGTGCATTTTTTTTGAGGCTAAAAATGCACCGAGCACTTTCAGCCATTATCACAAATCTTCAGCCTAATCACCCACGTTATTTGACAAAGTATCCTCCTGTTTTGTTCGAATCTCGATGTTCGATTAACCCCTCTTTCATAAAGATGGCTAATTGCCTTCCTATTGCAGCAACACTCCTACCTGATATATCGGCAATACCTTTACGTTGAATACCTGGGTTTAAGCGAATAATTGTGTATGTAGCCCTTACATTGTCATTTAGTGTATCTTTTATCGTATCATATATCGTATCACTTGCATCTCTATTCCTATTATTAGGTACCGGGAGCACAAATTCCACTTCATCAACCTCAATCTTGTTTTTCAGTTTTATCTCACCCCAATGGGCTTCTTTCCATGCTGATAGGATTGTAGGGAAACCCGAGCCGACGTTCTCTCCATAACCAATCATTCGGAGCATATTCTGAATTCTTGGATTACGAGCCATTGAATTACCGCCTTCGTATATCATCTCAATAGGCAGTTTCAATAGACCCGGATTACGGAAACACAATCGGTCGTCGTGCTTTTCAACTCGTAGTATTCCGGCATCCATCAACAAGTCGGAGTGTAATGGCATTTGTATAGGCCTCTCTGACTTTTGATTTTGGAAACGACTTTGCACACAAACTGCACACAAGTTGCACACAAAACCGCACACAAAGATTACTTTAGTCTCCTGTATTTTACATTATTAGGAACACTGTCCTCTGTTTGCATAATTTCGTTTGCAGCAACCAGCTCTGCAAACAGACGAGTAACAGCATACCTGTCTTTCTCCTGCAGTTTAAGGAGAGCTCTTGCCTCCCGATTGTTGATTGTGTCTATTGAATCGAGATATCGAAGGATAGCCTCTTTCTGTCGGGCTTTGTCCTGTTTCTTTGCCTTAACATAGTCTATTTTGTCATCTGTGCTTTTCCGCTTTGAGATATGGAGAATATACGCCAATCCAGAAGTCTTCCCCGTTGGCTCGATGAAATCCAAGTCTTGCAGTTTCTCCAAAATGGTGTGCAAACGATATGGACTGATGTTTGGTGATTCTGCCAACTCGGACAACTTCACCTTTCCTCTTCTCACCATCTCCGACAATACAAACAGCTAGTCGTGTTTTAAAGACTTCCCTGTTTGATTCTCATAAAGAAGAGACGGTTCTATCAACTTTTCTAACGATACCTCTGCTTTTCATTGTCAAATGAAAAAAAAATCGTATCTTTGCACTCGTAAACCGAATGTTAAATCGCGGTCGTCTGGCAGATTAACGGGTTCTATCTGTTTGGATGGCTGAAAAGTGAAAAAGTAGAACCCTCCTTCTATAAAAAAACATAGTATGTTAGACGGCATAAGAAACTATTTGTCAATGGAGAGTACCGGTGCTTTGATGGTGTCGGGCGAATGGGGGTGTGGCAAGACTTACCATATAGAAAACGAGGTAATGCATGCCTTACAACAGGATGGATGGAATCCTGTGAAGGTATCATTATTTGGTATTGAGTCAGTTAATGAAATACCTCTTCGGATAGTAGATAATTACAAAAGGCCAATGAGCGACGAAAGCGAAGGAGCAGAGAATGAGAAAAAGAAATCGAGGATATTTCGTTGGGGAAAGGAAAAGGCTGGCAAGGTAGCAGCAAAAGGAGCGAAACTTGTTTCTTCCATTTCATGGCTTGAAAATTTTGTGGATGTGAATACATTGGTGGGCAACAACAGTGGCTTGCTTTATAATCTTATTCCCACAGAGAAGACCGTAATCATTCTTGATGATATTGAGCGTGTGATTGATACTATTGACGTTCATACACTATTGGGTGCCATCAACGGGCTGGTTGAACAACGTAAGTATAAAGTGGTATTGATAGCCAACAATTCCTATATGCAGCAAAAGGGTGAGGCGAAACTTGTTTTCAAAGAAAAGGTGATAGAGAAAACCTTGGTGTATGAACCTGATGTGGTGGCTATCTTTAAAGAATTATGCAAGAAGGATTATCAATCACCATTTTCTGAGTTTATGACAGAGCAAAAGCCTCTGGAGGTGATAGACCCAAGTTATCCATCATATAAAGAAAACAAAGGTTTACAGGTCGAATTGCAGAACATCCGAATATTGAAGTTCGCCTTGACTCATTACCATAAGATTTATGAGGTATGCGATAGTTTTCTGAATGATGGAAACAAGGATTTGGCTAATAGCTTTCGTATGTCGTTGTGGGCTTGCACTGTAGGTGTTGCAATTGAGTATAAAAAAGACCGCCTGACCTATAAAGACAGGTTGCAGTTTGCTCAATATGTTGAACTGTCATCAATTGAATGGGAACTTGATGACGGTGGCCAAAAAGCAGAAAGATTGTTGGATGAAACGGGAGAAGATGAGGCAGAGGAAAAGCAGAAGGAAGTAAAACAACGCGAAAAAACTAAACGTCGTGTTACGTATATCTTTGAGAAGTTGGTAAAAGCCCATAATTTCCCTGTCATTGTTTCACCACAGGTGTTCGACTTTGTTACGGCGGGTGTGTCGTTGGATAAGGATGGCTTGAAAGCAGTGTGGGAAGAATATAAGAGTCGGGTGCGAAAGAATAGTATAAACCCCGCATACGCATTAATGCAGAAATTTATGTATTCGCAGTGGGATATGAGTAATGAGGAAATGTTGGATGCTGTGATGCAATTGGCGCAGTATGTGGAAGAAGGGAAATTCGATGATAATATGGCATACGTTAATTCTGCTACATATCTTCAGCATTTCTGTTCGCTTACCTCTTTATCTCAGGAGGATATGCGGACAAAAATTGTCAGTGGCATTGACAAGATGTATGAAAACATAAAAACGTTGAACCTTTTTGATAAGCTAAATCTGGATGTTGTCGAAACTGAGGTCCCCAAAGAAAGTCGGTGGGTGGTTGAGTATGAACGTAAGAAGATGGATGAAATAACGAAAGCCCACTTAGATGCAGAAATTAAAGAGGCGTGCCGCCAGTTTAACGAAGACCTACCCACTTTAGCCAATAGACTAACTATTCAGTATGGAGATTCCAAGACACCGGATTTCCTAAGTTATCCAATATTAAGACATATTCCGATGGAGGATATAGTTAAGAAAGTGAATAAAATACAACCTAAAGAAGTGGTGGCTCTCAATAAAATACTGAACGGACGTTTCATACAGCAGGTTACAGATTCCCAAGTATATGATGCAGAATTGCCGTTTGTGAGGAATTTGGAGAAAGCCTTAGCGCAGAAAAATAGCGATAAAACGACCTATGCAGATATTCTGATTGAAGACCTTCTGAAGGGTGTAATCAAGAAAATACAGAAGTAGGGAGCGATGGTGACAGCTGCAGATTTCAAGAAGTTTGCAGCTGAACCGCAAAATGTCCACAACTGAAAAAAAACTGTGTTGGGCATAAAAAAAAGAAGACCGCTTGGTCTTCATTTTTTGGTATCCGGGACAGGAACGCTTTAATTGTTTTCTGTAAAATATAACTATTTATAGTTGTGAATCTTGTGATTATTTATACATTCAAATGATTCAACAAAATCTGACAAAACGTCAAAAAGGTGGCCAAAAGGTGGCCAAGGAAAATGAATCAAACATAATCCTCACTCAATATCCTGCCATATCAAGCATATCATCTATTTCCCCTCCGTTTTCCTTAAACTGGTCATAGTCACTTCCCCCTAGTGCATAATAGGCACTCTCCTCATTCATTTCTTGTTCGTAAAGATATTTTTCATATTCTTCCCTATCATTTCTAATTGCCTCGGACACGTCGTCTTCTATAAATGAGATTGTTAACTTATAATGGTATACTTCAACTGGTTCATCAATTTCATTCACACACATTTTTTCAACAACTTCTGCACTGATTATCTCTGCTCTATCCACCTCGTATCTTTTTAAGAATTGGCATAAATAATCATACTTTTCCGACTCTCCTGCATAATATAATTCATCAAAACTTGCATTGCACAATGACAACACACCATTGTTGTTCCTCAAATATATCCATCCACTCTCCTCATCATATTCAACCCGACATTCAATATGCTCACCCGTAGAACATGATTCAAAAAAAGATTGGCATTCCCAAAAGAAATCAAGAGACTTCTCGTACTCCTCACTTTTAGGGAATAAATCCTCGTCGTCAGAGTCAAATATAAAATACGGAATAGGTTCTTCATTTTCATTTCTAATCTCTATGTCGACAGTGTATTCCATTAACTTCTGCTATTCCATTTTAACTGTTGTTTCTGTTATGAGTTAATTGGCTCCAAATAACTCCATGCATTTTTCACACAATTCGTTGATGTCGAATGGATATTGAAAAATATCTCCAAAATTGATTGGACATTCCATTATACGTCTTGACAATTCACATTTATCTTCGAGTTCATTCAATCGGTTTGCATTTCCATCTGTTCTGAATAATGCATGGTCGACTTTATACCAACTTAAATATCTCTGTTTTGCCTGGCTAATGCTAAATACAACTTTCATTGAATCTATAAAATCTCTTCTTTGTTCATAATCTAGAAGTAGAAAAAGATTTGTTGCCAAGTCAGTCTCTTTCATACGAGAACAACAACCGTCTGGCAATTCTGTAAATGAAGTATAGTCTCCTCCAGATTCTTTCAATGCAGTACGTAGAGGCTCTTTGTCATGTTCCTTCATCCCATTAGTTACTACTGACATACGTCCTATGCGCTTGAATAAATCCGTTTTAGGATAAGTATCTTGATTTTTTATTCGGCCCCACACCTCATAATCTGAATAATAACAATAGTTGTTAAAGTGGTATAACTCAGAGTCTCTTTTTATTAAGAAATCTGCTGCTTCATTATTTACATCAACAGAAAATATTAATTTTGACATAATTATCTTATTTTTCATCTATTTTTTTTATCATTCAAACTGGCTAGACAGAAAGCATTTTTCTACCGCTTTGTAAGTTATGCACCTATTAGGAGTTTCGGAAATTATAACGCTTTTTCACCGCTTTTATTGTTCAGTTATACCAATTCTACATGTGTTATTTTCGAAAAGGTGGCCAAAAATGGGATATAAAAGAAAAAAGATTTTGCATTTTCACTCATTTTGAGTTACTTGCAAAACCTCTTTGAAACCCAGAATAGGCTTGAGCCGAAGGCGACGGCGAATGCCGTCAACCGATAACTCAAAAGGACTGTTCCGGGCATAAAAAAAGAAGACCTTTTTGGTCTTCTATTTTTGGTGTCCGGAACAGGACTTCATCAATTATTCGTTATTTTACCTTATTGGCTGATATTGTTTGTATTAATCCTTTTCGAAATAAACCAGATATGACCACTATGACCAACAATTCTTCTATAATATGACCAAATCATGACCAACCCATTCACAACTTAATATTTCACATTCCCCAGCAGTTCTTTTGCTGTCATCTCCATCTTGTCGAAAGACAACCACCGCTTGCCGAGGCCTTTCAATGAAGCGCCGATATGATAGACCATGTTGTCATGCATAGTTAGCTGTCGTGAACCTTGTCGAACTGTTTCATATCAATGGACTGGTATTGTGCTTCGCAAAATTGAGGTCAACGACTAGCAAAAACGTAGCTTGCCTGTATTCCCTTTAAATGTTCTCTTCCTTCAGTACAATGATACAAGTGAACAACACTTATTCGCTAGTGATAACTTGCAAATCTATCCCCGTTCTATCTTTCAAAAAACTATCTGTCACTCCCAATAATGATAGTATTTCATTAGACATCCCAACTTTTGATGCGCCAGGTTGTACGATATAAATACTATACTTTACTGGCATCTTTTTCTTTGCCAGTTTCAGCAGTTTCACCAGAGTATTATGGTCTCCTTTCTGAATACGTGAGCACTCTTCAGCACCCTCTCGCTTAGTTTCTCTGCGCAACAGGTGATTCATCATTTCTTCAGGATCCTTATATTTCCAATTAGAAGATTTCTGGGCCTGCCCACAAACCTCATAGAAATTGCCAATCCGTCCAGTAACCTCTCCTCCCTGAGCAAACTTCAAGTGATACAATTCAATATGTATCTCGTCATTCTCATGCTTTAGGGTAATTACATCAGCTATTTCACCGGCATTGTCATCATCATAAACCACATCATAGTCTCCATTAATCAATCTCTGAACTACATGGTACTGAATAGAATCTGTCTTTAAGTTTGGTGCAACGCCCTGTGATTCCACAGCAAGATTTACGCCTTGCCAGTCCCAGCCAATGATACGCTTCCTGTCATAGAGTGCAGGAGGTGTCTTCAGTTCAATATATTCTGTGCCACACAAACTGGACCCATCGGTGAAGAAGATTGTCGGAGCATTGTTGTAAAGGAATGTTTCCAAATCCACCTCATTCCTACCATACTTGATGGTAGCATCCCCATCAGTTACTTTGACAACCTTATAATCGGGATACACATTGTCAGGATTCTGCCTATTCTTATATAATTCAAGTTTGAACTCTACTTTTTTAGTTCCATTTGTCACCGCAAAGAATACCGCATTGCCTTGAACCATATTGTCTTTTCTCAGTTCAATTTCGGTATTAAACAAATGAGACTCTGCTCCTAGAAGGTTAAATGTAAAATGATTCTCCGTTTCCGTCCACAAATAAGCATCCCAATCTATGGCAAACGGAACTGCTCTTTGAGGCATCTGGCATACTGTCTTTGGTATCAATGTTTCAATCAATATCTGATTGCCGTTAATTGCCTCATTAGTCAATTTATCCCCTTGTTCCAAACACCAGTTCTTAAATGTTAGGATATCACCTGCGCCATTCAGGCTCCAAATTCTTCCCTTGAACGAAGCTCCTATCGAAGTTTTGTCACCATCCTCGAAACCATCCCCTACCACAAAAGCCTTCTCACTGTTGCGCAATTCTGCATCCGATAACGCCTTCTCCACATCACGGCCAGCGTGCATTCTGAAACGAACATCTTTCCCAAGATATACTTTCAATCCAACATTCCTCAGTTTCGCCCTCTTTACATTATAAAATGTCCTAAACACATTTATTCCGCTTATCAGAACAGGATCTCTACCATTTTCGCCTATTACATGATTGGCGACATCCTTATAGACGCCCCCGTTATCCGAACTATTGATAAACAATAAGTTATTGTTGCTATCCCAAAACAACACCAAGTAGCTCCAGACAATAGTCTTTACATCCTTTACATGGATGCCTTCTATATTCTGCTCTTTGGCAAAAACGGCAACAACGAGTTTCTCTCTGTCATTGATGTCATACGAAATAAAATCTAAATCATCAAAGCCTCGAATACCTTTCAAAAAATCATCTGGATGCCAGGTGTTTGAGCGGCTTTTATAAACCACTGCACTCAGTTTTGGATGGATACTGCTCACCGGAATCTTAGAACTAATTCCGTTTCGGAATCCATCCAATAATTGCTTATATTCTTCCTGATTGTTAACCCTATTGTCATTTGCATTAGCCAACAGAATATTCCAGTCTGCATCCTCTTCATAAAGGTTGTCCAGTTCCTGCTGCACCGTAACATCAGCCAAATTCGCCACAAACGAGGCGTTCCCCAAATTTGTATCACGACTTGTACGGGTGAATCGGCCTGCAAACTGTAACGTAATAGGAAGACTCTTTCTTATGTCGTGGAAAGCCGCAATCTTCAGTTCGGGCAGATCAAATCCTTCACCCAACATATTCACACAGACTATTACCCTGGTTTCACGATGAAGAACCATCTCATAGTTTCTTTTGTACTGGGGATGTTCAGAATACAGAACAACAGGATTCAAATCAGGACACAACTCTTGATAAATTCCGAATACTTCCATCGCACGTTTTTTACTCTCACATCGCGCCATCAATAAGTGATGGTATCCAGCGGCCAAATCTTTCCTCAATTTTTCGATAGCCTTGACCGCTATTGCCTTGTCAGCTTTGCCATCATCATACTCCCTAATTGGAAGGAATTTGATAGTTCTATAATAACCATCTTCCTGAGCTTGTTTTAGCGGATAATTGAAAATGATTTTCCCATCAAGTCTTTGCCCATCATTACGGAAAGGAGTTGCTGTGAATTGGACCAATCGATCTTTCGGAAAACGGTCTGCAAATTTTCTCCACGATGCTGCCACTATATGATGGGCTTCATCTACAAAAACATTTGTAAAAGCTGATACATAGACGTTCTGTTGTTCCAGTGGTGCAGAATCTATTATTTGCATTGTGGTTATTACTACATTACATTTCTCCACAAAAGCAGACTGTTCCTCTACTGACTGGAAAGCCGTATTGACTACACCTACTATAGGATATAACGCCGACTCTCCTACTATCCCAAATTGTGGATTTTTCAACACTCCCAAATTCTTAAACTTTCCATAAAGTTGATTTCTTAATGCACTTGATGGTACAGTCACAAGAAGCCGTCTACACTTACCTGCCACCAACGCGGAAAGCATTGTTTCCGTTTTACCCGTTCCTGTTGGGAGAACCACCGTCGCAACATCTTTCGGAGAAAGGAAATGTCCTAATATGGCATGTAACGCTCCTAACTGAGGCCTTCTTAGACCTGGATGTTCTTCATCAACCTCTTCCTTATAGACAAACTGATTAGTCCATGACGATAGAACATTTTCCGGAGTGTATTCTGCCATTTTGGGATGCCTCAACCATTTCTTCTGTTTCACTGTCTCATCCAGCAATTTTTGCTTGGTTGGTGTATGGTCGGTCAGAATAATGTACTGAGCTAATGGATCAACAATACTGGGATTCCCTGTCAGGCAATAGCGCTCACCGCCATCAATAGCAACCACATAACTTCTCGTCTCCTCTACCTCATTCAAGTTAATGATTTGACTAGGAGCCAACAATTGGCAAATGATGTTCTTGGCACCTTCTCGTCTATTGAGCTCTATCAATTTGTATTCATCCATAGCAAGCCACCTTATCCTATATTACTTTTTTCCTTAACTTCTTTCCCCTCACGTCTCTGTCCAGTTGAGGCAGAGAAGCCACAAACCTTTCAAATCTCACCTTACCCATCCTTTTGTAGAGCGCACGGCCCAGTAAGTAAACCTTTGTCTCCAGCAACCCAGGCATCCAACCCTCCGGCATCGAATCCGCATTCGAAGCATTCTTAATGGCGTCCAACATCAGTGGCAAATACTTGATATAATAATACCCTCCGTCAATCTCGCCCAATGCCCGCTTGGCATCCTTGGCTTCTGTAATCCCTAGCCCCGTAAGGTCCGCCATCTTGTGATACAACAGCCATATCTCAATGCAGGGATTGCTAATTACTAGATGCCAGTTCACCTTCTGGGTGCAGAACGCATGCAACTCTTCTATCTGTTCCTGAGGCCAGCGATCCTTGTCAATCACGCACCATAGCGAATCACCATTCTCTGCACTCAACTGATACTTGTCGATATAGTCCCTTACCCTTTTCAATACTTGTGAGGGAGAAGATCCCGCACTTTCCATCTTGCCTTCATCCCCATTAGGTTCTGGTTCAATGATATCCACCTTTATCCGTTCTATGCCGTCAAAGGGAAGAAAGTATTCAGGCTCCCGCACACTACCTTCCGTGGCAATAGCAAATAGTGAATAGTCGCGCACCTTTTCCTGCGGCACTTCCCTCGTGTATCCTCTTTCCTTGAAGCCCATCCTATTCCCAGTTTAGTTCGTTCAACTTAGCCAAAAATGGAATAGCCCCGAAACGTCCGTTTAGATACCCCTTCTCCAAGTCCAAGTCCGTACGAGGCTTGAATTCATCCAGTGTATACAGGTGTGTGTTCTGCGTTTCACGGTCTTTCTCTGCAAACCATATCTCATCATTGCGGAAGATTTTTCCATCAAGCAGTCCAGCATCGTGCGTCGTAAAAATCAGCTGGCCTTTCATACTCTTGTCTGAGACAATCTTTGATACAAGAGCCCTTACCAATGTCGGATGTAGACTCCTATCGATCTCGTCAATCACATATGTGCAGTCCTCAGACTTCACACTATGGACCATGGGCACAAAGTCAAATACACGTTGAGTTCCATCCGACTCCTCTTTCAGTTCAAAGTCATACAAATTATCCTTCACTGAATGGCGGGCTTGCACACGACGGGCATAATACTTGTCCCCCTCCCTGCGGATACTAACTGTAAACACACCACTTTCCAGCAATACCGTCTGTTCGCCTTCCGGCCGTTTCGATAGACGTCTAATAATACTTTCTATCCCCCGAATCAACTCTGGCCATTCTGCTATTCTCAGTTTGAACGATTCAATATCCTCGTCTTTCAAGGTTAAGGCATCAATGCCCAAATCTAGCGCACGGATAAGTTTCTCTGACTGCATTTTGAAATCATCATCCGAGTACCGCTCGTCGAATATCGAGGTCGAATGAGTCTCCGGGAAAATCACGTTCAGCTTGGTTGTTAGCCACAAATAGGCATCCGTTATCTGGTCGTTTTTCAATACATCCCGTTTCGAAAGCAACAGTTCATTGTTCTTCAGAATATTTTCCTCTAGCAGCGAAATCAGCAGATTGTTCTTCGCCTCGTCCTTCTTGCTCGATTTCATCTCAATTGCAGATTTTCCAGTCCCTGCATTATACTTGCGATCAAAAACACATACGGGTTTTTTGATTGTTGAATACAGCCATTCTTCCATACACACGTTCCCACAGTAGCTCACCCCATATGAATACTGATTGCTATCCGTGCTAAACTCCACTTCTATGGTCACAGGCGTATCAGGAACGTTGAACTTGTTTGCGTCATGGAATAATGCCGGGGGCACACACCCATTCACCACCATCTCCTGCAGTCGTCCCAGTGCCTTCACCAAACACGACTTTCCTGCTCCATTGGCTCCATATATCACAGCCGTCCTAAGCACCTTGGCTCCTTTTTGAGCACTGTGTACGTGCCATTCATACCTCCGGACATTCTGTGACGGCAGCATAATAAACTCCGTCTCCTTTCCGTACGACCTGTAATTTTCTGTTACTAACCTTATTAGCATAGATATGTCTTGTTAAAATGATTTTGCAAAGATATAAAAATAATCGTCATATAACAAGTGTTCATTAATAAAATTATCATTATTTAACAATTTTATAACGGAAATATCGTTGAAAAATAACCAATCCACCCTCTTCTGTAACTTGCGCACTTCCTATGAGAGGAAAGATTGCCATGGTTGGGTTAAATTAAAGAAGGATAAAAACGATACTTTATGGGTATCAAACGACACACCTTTTTGTGTGGAATTCGAAAAAGGTGACCAAAAGGTGACCAAAAGGTGACCAACAAGGAGATATAAAAGAAAAAAGATTTTGCATTTTACTCATTTTGAGTTACTTGCAAAATCTCTTTGGTGCCCGGAACAGAAGTGCTTAAACTATTCCCTATTTTAACTAACTATTTGTAATTTTGAATATTATAGTTGTATCTGTATTCAAATAATATAACAAAATCAGGTAAAATAACTGAAACATGGCCAAAGCATGGCCAAGGATTTCAGTGTCAACTTGACTGTATTTGATTTGCCGTTATCTAATTGCAAAATTATGATACAAATTCTCCATATTAGAGGTCTATATTTCTGGGGAGTACATGTATACCATTATCATCCAATAATATCGGATAACAAATAATATGTCCCTAACTCTTTTTTATACTCAATTACTTTACCAACCCACCCATCAACCTGCTCTTGATAAGTAAAGTCTAGGTTGTTGAAATAGTCTCTGTCGGTATCTGTATTAGAATAAAGCTCTACCTTTACATGCAATTCCGTGAAACTCCCCGACAAAAGTCGTATTGCGGCTTCACTCATATCATCAAGATATGGTTCTATTTTGACAAGGACCTGGCCTCTATGATATTCTCTGTATAACTGCAAATCCCTCAGCTCTGTATTCAGCACCACCAATTCGTTTTTAATCGTTATATCATTAAATTTAGCATTTACTGCTGAATATATAGCATTATCCAAACTGTCAGAAGGATATTCATTCTTATCATAACCTTGCATAAAAAACTGCAACTCCTCTTGTTGAGTTTTTCTTTCTTTTGGAGTCATATGATAATCATGCGATAGTTTTCTCAAATATACCAACTCTGATAAGATTATACGCTTGTCTTTACTATGCACACAGAGTGATATTGTCTTCTTTACATAAAGATTATCTAGTTGTAGAAACTGGACAGGACTATCAATTTGAGCTGACATTGCAATCAGATTCAATGCTTTATTCCAACTTTCCTCTGAAGATTTCCACAATACAACATTCTGAGTTACTAACGGCCTTTTATGAAACCATGAAAACACGATTCCCAGATTCACTTCTTCTGTTGACTCATTTACGCTCACAAGTAGAATTGGAACAGTAATTTCGTTTTTGTGTAGTTGTAACTGTTCAATGTATTCTTCATATATCTTTGTTCGCTTAAAATCAGAACGCTTAATTATCAACCCATATCTTATTCCTTTATCTGTTGAATCTACTAGCAAGTCGTAGAACTTGTTTCCAAATTCGGACGTTTCTATTATTTGGACATTATTGTCATATTTGGAGACCTCAGAGATTGCTATCAGTTCAGCCCTCCATGTCTTTTGATTACTGATATTCATATTAATGCAGATATAAAAAATGACTTATAATCTTGAATGCTCAGACCGTCCCAATAATCTATCACATCCTGTTTTAGTTTATTAAGATTGTTCAAAGAAGCTGTTAAATTACTCTGTGATAAAACATATGTTGTAGGTATTGAACCAGCGTAATTGTCTTCTAATTCGAATGCAGGTGCTATAAAAACATCGCCCTTATTATTGTCTACACCAGCAACATACGTTGGTAATGGAAGTTTCTGAAGAGTTTTATAATTTTTGGTTGGAACAGGAGTTTTTATTCTATATGGAGTTTTCTTAGTATAAGTGGGGATGGTTTCAGTTGCCTTCACCTGAACCAAGAACTGATATGGTTTATTCTCGTCGTTAATACGACAAAGAAGGTCAAGTGCTAAAGCCTTAGCTCCAATTGTAATAACATCAAATAATTGACCTTGGGTAAGCCTAATAGCAGCTAAATGTTCACCCCTTTCACCAATAATATTTGTATCCTTACTTCCTTTTGCCATAGTTCATTTTGTTATCTAAACACAAATCCGTTTTACAGTTTGGCATTTTTTTATTTAAATGTGATATAGTGGGTATGCATAAAACTCTATGTTTAGTGTTTTTACAGTGAATAAAAACTAAATTCATCCAATTATGTCACAGTGCAAAGATACAATTTTTTTTAGAGATTTGTTTTTTTTCTCCATATAGGTAGACTATCGCTCAAGGCATCCCTTTCACTTGGTATGAACGCTTGTCAATTATTCATCGAGGAGTTACTCCCCCAAAAAATCTCCTCTCCGATTCATCGAAGCCCCCCACAAAATGCTTCTTTTTATCCTGCAACATTTAGGTCAAATTCGAACCATTAATTATGTCCATTTGAAAGCAAGTCCTCTGAAATCCCACTATTTTTCATTACATCGAAGTTTTTATGATGAGTTATTTGTCTATTTTTATATGTAGCCGATAGAATTCTAAATATTAGTATGTTGCACATTGGGCAACTATTTGATATATTCAAAAAAGAAAATTCTTATAGATTTTTGAGAATCTATAAGAATTAAGATGCATGGCAAATAGCACACCTTGAAAGTAGTTCAAAACAACCCATCCACAGCGGCACTTGCCACACTGTCGGCATATTCATCTAAACTCAATTTGACGTACTTGTAGAACATCGTCTCGGTCTTATGCCCGCTCACGCTCATCATCTGTTGGACGCTGAACTTCTTTGACAGATACATATTGGTGATACAGGACCGTCTTGCCGTATGGCTTGCCACAAGTTCCCATCTTGGACGGATGGGAAAACCCTGTTCGTCATATTCAAACAATTCCACACCTTTCTTTCGAGCTTCAACTTCTGCCCGGCGTTCCTTCAAATTGAGCACTGTCCTTTCCTTCTTTCCGAGGCTTGGTACCGTTACCGTCAATCTCTTGCAGATTTCCTTGATGGTACGGTTCAGACTCTGGTCGAGCACTTCGGGCACATTGTAGTCGTACTTCTTCAGCAGTGCCTCTAACCTTTCGTCCAAAATTGGAATGACCACAGTTCCGGCAGTCTTCTCTTGCTTGATACGAATGACCTTTGTCCCACTATTTGTAAATCCGATATTCTCTTTTTTTATCCGACTATAATCACTGTATCTCAATGCCGTGAAGCACCCAATCAAAAAAACATCCCTAACCTGTTCTTCAAACCCACTGAGCGTCAAATCATACAAGGCTGACAACTCATCTTTCGTAAGGTAAATCTCCTTTGCTTTGTCCTCTTCTCTAATTTGGGGGCTCTTAAGATAACTGCCAGCGAGATGGTTGGAGTGCAGCCCTTGACGTTCCGCCACACTCACAATGGTTTTGAATAAAGAGATGTGCTTGTCGAGGGTGTACTTCATATAACCGATGCTTTCCAAATAAGAGATGTATCTGTCAGCAAGTGATTCGTTGATGTCGTCCCATCCAAAAGGCTTGAGTCTATAAAAGTCCAAGAAGACTCTTCTGAACTGCTGCCAGTTCTTGATGGATTCCTTGGCATACTTCTCTTTCTTTGCAGTCCTGACCTCGCCACTCTCTATCTTCCGTATGTGCTCTACAACGAAGTTCCTGACATTATGCTTCTTCCTGTCCTCGGCCTCTTTACCCAATTCTTCCGCCCGCTTCAATGCCTCTCGTTTGTCCGCCAGTACAATGTCTTTAATGGACTTCTCCAAATTCTCTTTTGTAAATCTGTGGTGCCTTTTCATATCTTTGATTGCATCTTCAAGGAGAGCCATCTTCTTGTTGATACCTTTCTTGATTAGGTAGTTGCTCAGCTTCCGTTCCGTTTGGGCAGCTTCTTCCCATTCCTTTATATCTACGTAAATCATCAGGCATATCCATCTACCTTTACCATCGACCATCAGTTTGGTGTAAAGAGGGGCGGACCCCTCTTTACTTTTTGTACGAATTACCAGTTTCATCAGCAAGCGATTTTGACCAAACCATCCGACTCAGCATTCAGCACATCTTTCATTGAGTAGATTTTTCTTCTTCCGCCCAGCGGGAGAGGTGCAATGATTCCATCCTTCTCCCTAGCGATGAGTGTGGCCTTGGAAATGTTCCACCTTTGACACAATTCATCCGTGTTAAGTCTCTTGTCTTCGAGATTTGCACATACCATCTTCTCGTCGATGACTTCCTCAACGACCTCTTTTACCCATTCTTTGAAGGTGTGTTTAAGACCTTCAACGACCTCTACCCAACACCTAGTGTTCAATAGAGTCAATTCATTGTTTGAACTTCCCATATGTATCTATTTGATTATTAAATTAAAAATTCACATTATAGTTAACGGAACATTTACCGAGGCATTGTGCCGGATTGAATTCATTACTAGAAGTTTAACATTATTTTGCCTCGTTGTTCAAGATTACTATGTTTTCTTCATCTAATGCCTTCAAATTAAACATAACAAAAAAAAGTTCGAGCAACACGATTTTTGAAAAAAAAATTTCACATCACTCACTACACACCAGATAGTCAACATTATAAAAGTGGTATTTTTTGGAACGGATGATGGCGTTTGCTATAGTCTCCACTCTGCTCGAAACTCATCACTCTCGTGGATACCCTCAACTATCTCCATGAACTTTTTATTAGATGATGAAAGATGCTCATTGGAACCATCCGTCTCGTCTAAAAAAGTATCATTACCAAACCTAATTGAATAATTGTTATATATTGGTGTTGGTGATGATACTTTCCTGTGATTTCTTTTCTTACTATAACCTCTCTCACCAAGGTATCTCTTGAAGGTTGCTATACTCACCTCTATACCATTCTCTTTAAGGATTGCTATCCACTGTTCTTGTGTTATCTTCTTTCCGTTATCCCATCTGATAGTTGGGTCATAGAAATAGTCAATATCACAATACCTCTCTTCTTTCCTTTCTGTTCTCTGTTCGGAGCGTATTCTATTCGCCACAGTCATTTTACTCACCCTGTTCTTATTACAATAGGCATCACTTACTTTGAAGGCAGGATGCTTTACTCCTTTCATTTCAACACCAAGGTCTGCTCTCAATACAGAGTCGAGCAATTGGAGAATAGTGCTTTTGGTGAATTTGAACGAGCCGTCGGAGTTCTTCAGAGAATAGTAGGTTAGGAGAATTGACACTATCTCTCGGAGCAGGTCATTGGCAGAAGCATCGGGATTCAGTCTTCGGAGTATGATGCCTGTGGTGTATATCTTGGTGTGTCGGTTCTCACCGTCATGCCACTTGCCGTAAATGTCGGTTTTGTTCTCCTTGTCCCAGCTGGTTTTCTTCTTGGGGATGACATAGTAGTCATCGGGTATCAGCTTTCTTTCGTCGTTCTCGTCTGGCAAGTATGGGGTTTCTCTCAATAGGGTCGATTCTCCGAATTCACCATAGCACCACGAAAGGAAGTCCTCGTATTTGCTGCAGCTCAGGAATTCCCGAAGGACATCCTTGTCCAAAATATCCTTGATACACTTTCTGGTTTCTGCTCCGGCACGTGATTTCTTTTGTGTGGGCTTATGGGTGCTCCGATTGGGGCAGTGCTCTAAATCTACATCTTTGTATTCGTCGGGGAGAGAATAGATTCGGTGGGTGTTGTGAATCTCACAGTTCTTACTTCCGTTATAGTACTGGTTGGCCGGACGGTAATCTACGAAACTCATATTGTTCGTATCCACGATGTATCTGTATGCTTGCTCGTACTCCGTGGCATTGGTAGTTGGGGTGGCCAAAGCATAGAGCAGCCTGAACCGAAAGATGTGCTTGTCATCATCAAACCTCTGCTGGGATTTCTCGATATTCCCGTTGGATGGTGTCGTGTAGTAGATGGTGGGCTTGTCGGTCAAAGTGCTCACATAGTCGTTCATCTCGACAGTGCTGTCATCAACGTCTATGCAAATGTAATCGGATTTGGAAACATTGTCCAATTTTCTGTCCGTAGGACAATAGCAGTATCCGTTGCTGATGAACGATGACAGCATATCGTTTGTAATGGTCATCTCGTTGAACTTGATTCGTGCAATCTCGTTGGCTTTCGGTTTCTCGTTGTAATACGTGGATGAGATGTTCATCCTGCCATTGAAATTGCAATTTGTTGTATAAATCATAATTAAAAAAGAAAAGACCTCACACAGGAGGGTAGGACCAGTACCACACCTATGCAAGGTCAATGTTATCATTATTGTTTCGTCCGCTGGTCCCGAACGGTTATTAAATGGAAAAAATAAAAGTAATAATCAGTTTATCTCCCTGTCATACTAAATATAACAAAAAAAATATGGGTTGTAAAAGAAGTCAAATCTTATGTACCCAGTATTTCCGGCATAATCATGAAAAATGGAGTCCCAAGATGGTTGAATTGTTTACAAGTAGTTATATATTAGCATTTTGACTTATCAAACTAATCTATACGTTCTATCGTGTTATTTATTACATAAACATGTATGACATCATTCCGGACATCCACTTTCCGTGAGACAAAATCTCCGATGTCCATCCATTCACCGTTCTGCTCCACCCACTCCCTAATCTTCTGCCCGATGTTCGGCTCACCTAAAATGTCATCCCATACCCCACGGCAGACTGTCTCCTCGGTGTCATACTGAACGGACACCAGAGAGATTTGGTGGCCTCGATAATTGGCCTCGATGAACGACGGGACTATCTTCTTCTTCAAGTTGTAGTCGATGTCTCCACTCTCCCATAGGCCATCTAACATCTCTCCACCCAACTCTCTCCACTCTTTAGTTGTTGCAAGCAGTTTCAGCCGGTACGTCTCCCATTCGGATAGATAAGGGGTTTCTCTATTTTTGCCATAATCAAGTAACATTCCCTCTATCCAATAATTATTGTCGGTTTGTATGGGATGACGGAATATTAACGTTGGAATAATTACCTTTGCCATCTCAAACCTCCTTCCTTTATTTGTTTCTTCAAATCATGTTGGACAACCCGTTTGCTAAATACAATCAAATCTTTCATAATCAGTTATTTTCTTATACTATATTTATGATATTTCCTTGTTTTCCCTTTTTCTACCTTTATTTTATATTATTACAAATGAGCCATTTTTTATTTTCTGAGGTATGAAAACCATAAATAAGATAGATGATACAATCCAATAAAAAAGTATGAATAAAATGAACAAATTCAATAATTTCGAGACCTTCGTTCAGCAATTGAACGAGAGTTGCACCCAACGGAAATCGGCCATATCAACGGCCGTTAGCCACCTGAAAGCACGTTACGGGGACACCACCGACAAATTCTTTAAAGCAGCCAAAGGCAACGTTGACGAAGTCAAGGATTATCTCGTTGAGATACTCACACCATATCTGGACCGAATCGAGGCACAGGAGAAGCTGCAGAACAGCAGATTTGGATTTGACTTTGACGGTTTGCTATCAGGCTTGGCTTCTTGGACTCTCGTCGAATTGGAGCTTGCCAAAATGAAGAAAGAACATAAAAAAGAAAGCGATTAACATTATGCATAGAGTAGTAATATTTTCAGAGCCGGTCACGAATAATGGCGAATCTCTCTATGGGAAACTATACTCAGGAGAAACCGAAGCAGATATAATGGCTAACGCCACCTATGATTTGAAAAGGTTGTTGATTCAAGAACAGTGGGAGGGCCAACAAGGAACTGAATTCAGAGAAAAAGAGAATTGGACACTTGTCCATCACAAGGACGGGACAGAATCTTGGAGCTTTGACTCCGACAAATACTCCAACTATATGGGCTATGGCACGATAGTTGACCAGTTTGTTGAAAGCTGTTGTTTCCCGCCAATCTGCTTTGCCATCCTGAACAGATGGGTTCCCCTCCGGATGGCCGATTGCAATGACCAGGATTATATTGTGAGCAGGGCTTTTTACGACATGGTAAACGAAGCCAACCCAGATGCCCTAGGATGGATTCTGTTGGATGACCCTGATGAACTCCCGTTTTAATTGAAGGATGCAAATACATCAAATTTTTTAAGTGTGTTGTTGAGACACTCTCCGAAAGGGGGGTGTCTTTTTTCCCTCTTTATTTCGAAACTCCTATATGGAGAATGTGGAATTACGGGCAAATGGCTAAATAAGGCTAAATGAATGCATTACATACAATGCTGGATGGTTTTTTTCGTTATTACTATTGTAATAACGAACATTTGAAATTATGGAAGAAAAGAGAACACAAGAAGATTGGAGAAGACTCCACGAAAGTGCAGTCTGTGCTATCCTGAGTGGCAGATGTGCCAACGACTATTTTGGAGAGATGTCGATGAGCACTCTCGTCGATGAAGCAATCTGGGGTGCAGATGAACTTGTCGAGAAACTGAAGAAGAAAGAAGAGGAAGAACAGTGACGAGTGTTGTAAATGGAGGTTAAAAAGTATTCAATCCATTTTGTGTTCAAATAATGGCCTTAAACCACCAATGAACACAAGTTTTTGTTTTCGAAAAACTCAAAGTATTTTATGAATATGAAAGCAGTCATTTATGCAAGGGTGTCCAGTGTCGGAGACCGACAGGATACCACAAGACAAATCCGAGATTTGGAGAAGTATGCTCTCGACAACTCCATTGAAATCGTAAAGACATTCGAGGAGCATATCAGTGGAGCCAAGAAGACAAAGGACAGACCAGTCTTGACCGAATGTCTTGACTACTGTATCAACAATAATGTCGACATACTTCTCATATCGGAACTCTCCCGTCTCGGTCGTAATGTCGATGACGTTTTGGCCAACGTCCAACTCTGCAAGGAACATCATCTGAACGTCTATTTTCAGAAAGAGCAGTTGAGCATTTTTAATCCAGATGGTAAAGAGCACCCGTTCCTGACGATTTTTGTGGCGGTGTTGGGCACCTGTGCTGAGATGGAGCGAGATAACATCAAGTACAGGCTCAACTCTGGAAAGGAAAAGTACATTGCCGAAGGCGGGAAAGTCGGACGTAAGAAGGGATACACGAAACCTGATGAGAAATTGCAAGAAGAATATGCAGGGGTAATTAAGCAGTTGAAGAAGGGATACCCCATTCGGATGATTGCCAAGAACGAGGGGGTAGGTGTCAGCACTGTTCAGAGAATGAAGAAAAAGTTCGTAGATAATGTAGCATAGGAAGGAGGATAATATGGGTTACACAAAAACACGAATGGACTATTTAACGACTTACAAATATGAACTCGAGCTATTAAGTGCAGGTCTTTCTCTCAGACGGGTAAGAAGCAAAACTGGCCGAGCCATAAACACATTACGGAAGCTTAAAGATATATTTAAGATTGGAAAAGAATAGCATAATTACAATCATGGTTATAGTCGGATAATAAAAGAGAATATCGGATTTACAAATAGTGTGACAAAGGTTATCCGTATCAAGCAAGAGAAAACCGCCAGAACTGAAAGTATTCCCATCGAGTATGATAGATAGGAGCCCCTACTAAAAAAATGACCACAATGTACCTAAAGTGATTGACCAAAGCTTGAACCGTACCATCAAGGAAATCTGCAAGAGATTGTCTGATACGGTACCAAGCCTTGGAAAGAAAGAGCTGTGCTTACATTGAAGGAACTAGAACTTGTAGCAAGCCATACAGCAAGACAGAGCCGTATTACGAATATGTATCTCCCAAAGAAGTTCGGCTTCCAGCAGATGTTGAGTGTGAGTGGACACAAGACCGAAACGATGTTCTACAAGAATATAAAACTTTATTGGATGAATATGTCGACAGTGTGGCAAGTGATGATGTGTCTAGGTCGTTTTGAAATAGATTCAAGGTGTGCAAATATACAAATTATTTTGTGTGGGAGAACTTAAAAAAGACCAGACTATGACGTATTTGTTGAAATAAGGACTAATTAGTGATTCTCTAAAGGAGAACTCATCAAACATGTGCTGTGAGTCTTAGCCTTGGCAATCAGTGCATCTATTTCCTCCTTACTAAACAATGAATCCGTTATTTCTACTCTCAATTTCTCCAAAGAAAACTTGTATTGTTCCATATAGGTATCAAAAGAAATCATTCGATTAAGAGTATCCACCACCTCATTGCCGACAACAGATTCGTGTAATGAAGAATAATAGGCCTCAAAATAGTATTCAAACCCCTTTTCTTTGAAAAGCGGACAATATTTTAGCAAAGTAAGTGGTGACATCATTATCAGAGGATGACATGAATGAGGCTCCCCACCTTCAACTTTCAAACGCTCTTCAAGCCACTGTTGAGCTAAGTATGGAAGACCATCAAATATCAGCCTGTTGTCAGCAATCACCAGAACAGGATAAATATTGCAATTTATAGGCAATTCTTTTCCCCAAGGGAATGTACCTCGCCTTATGTTGACCACATGAGCAGCAATCTGTCCTACACCAATTCTTTTAGGGGTGATGGGTTTACGACAATGCTTTTCTTGGTCAAGCTGATATGTCTTTTCTACAATCTTGTTCTTTAGCTCCGCCTCCAACAATGCATAATCACGTTGGTCCTTCACCCATGAGTTTAAACGAATGTCTTTACATTCAAACAATAATACGGAATTTGATTCCTTACTACGAAGATAATAGTCAGGATAGCCAGGCTCTCCATCACGAATCTTATATATCGACTTCAATTGTTTTTCATCTAAAGCCTCATAAAAACCTGATGTAAGACATTCTTTTAGATAACTGGAAAACATCGTCTTCTCAACAAAGGATTCGGTAAACAATCCTGAAATATCTATATGTTTGCCTGACATATTATCAGCAATCTCCATAAAGTCAAAATAGAGACTACTGTATAGCCTGTCTATCAACAGTCTTGGGTTATGAACAACATAGTCACCATTCGACAATCGCAACAATGGACGCGACTTGAAATGACGGAAATCAGAATTGCCTTCTCGGTCAAATTCATCCTTTGATGAATATGGAATTGTTTCCTTATTTACATCAATTGATAGTTTTTCAATAATGGAATATGAAAGCATCCCAGGCGGGTCAGTTTTTATAGTTTTGGGAAGAACACCTGCATCTTCTTTATAACTAAGTAAGGCAAGACCATACACGGTTCTAACATATTCTTTCCATGATTGAATCCCGAAATGGTCATAAAATGCTTGGAGAATCTCCTGATACTTTGGAACACTTTCCAACCATTTGAAGAACAGAAACGACTGTGCTGATTGATATAGATACGGGTCATCGCTCTCTTTCAGAACATCATTATAAGAAGCAGAATTGACCATTACTAGTTCTGCCACATTTAGTTCTTTCTTCTTGTCAATCTTATAATTCATTAAATCCTCATTCACTTGCATCACTGCCTTTACGAGGTCAAACTGTATTTTGTCAGCTAATTCCTTTGGAGTATCCTGCATGGATTCAGGATTCATTGACAATGCTATCCTCAATAATTCCAAAGGAGCAATGTCAAATGCCACAACCAATCCGACACCTTTCTTTGCATATTGTTCTTCCAAGTATTCAACTCGATTCAGCAATCCCCTCCTTCGTTTGTCAGATGCCGACAACATATAAATCACATTCTTGGCATTCTGATTGCAATACAAACGAGTAAGTAGCCCTGCCAGTCGAGCAGCACTATCACGTGATACCCCTGCTAACACATTCCTTATCGAAATACGGCGATGCCCCTGAAATACTATGTTGTATTCCAAAGCATTCAATATAGATAATGAATTGTATCGTTTCATTGTACGTCCTTTAACAATTCAACTTTTTTTATTATATTCCTCAGAGTCATTATTCGTGGGCTTTAAAAATCAATTTTGATTAACTTGAATAAAACTGGTTGGACGGAAATCCCACCTTAACAGCTTCGCCAACTATTTACCTCTGACATGATTGCATTAATTATGTATATATAACGTTATTATCCTACTTTTATTGTTTTGTTTATTTTATGATAGATGTCGTTTCTTCAGGTTCTGAAACGTATTAATTCACGAATATAGAATAACAAATAATAGAGCTAATTCTCTATTAATAGGACTTTTAGCATATTGGAACCTGAATCCTAATTGATATATTGAAAAATAATTTATAATATTTGCGAAATATTCACTATCTTTGCAAATTATTTAATAAAGATGAATCATGGCAAAAATTAATAGGCTTAAGGTCGTTTTGGTAGAAAAGAACAAAACGAGTAAGTGGCTTGCAGAAACGTTGGGCAAAGACCCTGCAACGGTTTCCAAATGGTGTACCAACACGTCACAGCCCAGCATAGAAACCTTCTTGGAAATAGCCAGGTTGTTGGATGTCGACATTAAAGATTTGCTTGTTGAATCAAGTGTAAACAGACAGTACATTCATTGATTCCTCTATGAATAGTATATCGCACAATCCCTTTCGAGTTCTTGGTGTATTTGCAAATGACCCATTAAAGGTTCGTACTGCAAACATTTCAAGGATTCGTGCTTTTAATAAAGTTGGAAAAGACTGTGAATTTGATAGCGATTTCAAAGATATTTTTGGGCCTGTCGACCGAACTGAACAGTCTATAGAGCAGGCTATTTCCCGATTATCTTCGGATGCTGACACTGAGTATTATTCGTGTTTGTGGATTCATAAAACACCACAATTAGAATTAAATGCCAAAGCACCCATTGACATTATTCAATCAGGAATAGGTAGTAAACATAAGGAAGACATCATAAATGTGCTTGTCGGCTCTCTGATGGCAGACAATACGAAACTTGCTGCCGAATATGTAATACGCCTGTTTGAATGTAATGATGCACCCAATGACGAAATCAAAGAAAAAATAGTTATTAGTTTAGAGGAAGCATATATAGAAGAACACGACTGGAGTCTTTTCGTTTGGTGGGGACTATTAAAGAATTATTGTATAAGAGGATATGATGAGAACTGCATTTCGGAGAGGATTGAACGTGCAAAAAGAAATCTACAGAATGCACAAAGTGCATATGATGATGCACCAATTGGTGTAATTGAAGAAAGAGCTGAAAAAGAATTAAAAATAGCCCAACAAAAGTACGACACTTTACTTTCAGAATTTGAGTCAATAGATGGATATAGCGAACACAAGGAGACAATATCATTCATCGCCAAAGTGTTCAATAAGGAGTCTATGATTTATCTTCGTCGTATTACCGTAACAGTTGGGAAATCGGACGGTTTTATTGGTATTTGGGCTCCCCATAAATTGGCCAAATCAGTTATAAACGTAATAAAGGAAACTTGTAATCTACAAACAAAAGAGCCCCATGCCGAAGCTCAAATTGTTCTTTCCGAATATGCAACAGCAGTTTTAGCTGCCTGTAAGAAATACTATAAAGAGACTCGATTCTGGGACGCAAAGCCTGTAGAAAGTTTACTTGAAGTACTACGGGAAATTTATAGGATATCCTATTCGAGCAAGACGAAAGAAGAATGCACCGAGTTTGGGAAAAGGGTCAAGAATGAGATGCAGTTCCTTGCACCAATAGAGGCAAAGTCCTTTTCAGCAGCTATACGAAAAGAAGTTGAATCATACTGTGCAAAACCTAATGAAACACGTTGGGCATTACAGTTATTGAAAAACTGTATCGCACCACTGGTTGAAATAAAATCCACGCTGGGTGTTGACAACTTGTACTACAGACGTATCTCGACTCAGATTGCTGATGATGCCATCTTCGCCAGTACATCTGAAATCGATTCTGCTATACGGAAGTACAATAATCCAGACAATGAAAAAAGTGCTGCGAAGGACAATTTGAGAAAAGTCCTATTACAAGCCGAACAGTTGCTCGTTAATATTGAAGAAATGGATTTGGAGAGGGAGTTTATTGAAAGAAGATTGAACAGATTCAACGAGAAAATCAATAATTGTTCCAAGCGATATGGCATTTCAATAGAGAACATAGCTCCAACAATATCACTTGAAACAGAGGATGACACATACAAACAGTGCAATGATTACTACTCACTGGTAGAATATGTACAATCCCATTCAGATAGCCCTCATATTCAAGAGGCTATTCAGCGTATCTGGAAGATAGAAGATGTGGGATTTCCACAAATGGGTGGTTCACTTCCTGCATATCGGAAAGCGTTGCTCGCTTACAAAGAAAAATACCCTAACAACCATAATGAGCAGAAACTTCTAAAGGAAATTGACGAGGTACTTCTCGGTAGAACTGTAATCGGTGATGTATCCGACTACAAGACAATGCTTCGCTTATGGCCAAATCATCCCAAAAGGGCTATTATACAAGGTCGATTGGAATTAGCCACATTCAGATTATGCCATGATGTGGTGGGATGGGAAGATTATTTGAAGGAATATCCTAATGGACAGTATCGTGAAGATGCTATACGTCTCATCAAGAAAGCCGAAGAAGATGTTGAAAACGATGCATTCAACAGATGTGTGAGTATAGCAAGCCTCAATAGGTTCATCTTCAAATACCCTAAAAGTCCTCTTGCCGACAAAGCTATCAGCAAGATTGAGGATATGGTATACTCACAAGCAGTGAAGACGGGCAATTATGATACCTACTTCAAGCAGTACCCGGTTGGGCGGTATACAGACAAAATAAATCAGATGATAGACGACCAATGCTTCAAACAGTGTACAACCAAAAAGGACTTTAAAAGATACCTCAGGCAATATCCGAATGGACAACACAAGAAGCAGGCAAGGGCTTTCGTACAGAAAGGAAACAGGAGTAAATACATAGTGTTATCCATTATTGTTGTCCTTATTGTAATTGCAATCGATATTTCCGTCATAATTAACAAATCACAAACATTCACCTCGACTCACAAGAATTCTTATGTTGAGAATAAGAATGTCTCTTCTGAGAACATGGCTGATTATTCCACTGATGATATTGCTACATCTACGACTGACTACTCTGGCAATTACAATGACGATAGAGCTCCTTCCACAAGAACGTCTACAAAGTATGACCCAGATGCAGAGTATCGTAATAATTCTTTAGAAACAGGTGACAAACCTTATAGGGATTATTTTGGTAGGGAACGTACTGGCCAAAACTACTTTTACTTTAAGACATCAGGGAGGAGCGACTATGTAGTCATTGTCAAGAGACACTATGATGACGCATACATCAACCATATCTATATTCAAGGAGGTGACAATGCCTACTTGTATGTTCCTGATGGTACTTTCGATGTGTATTTTTACTCAGGAGAGGGATGGAACCCTTACAAAGAAGTCGGGCAATTCACAGGAGGATTTGTAACGGGGACAATGCAAAAAGATGGTCCGGTTGAACTAGAATCGGCATATATGGAGTACACATTATATCCGGTAGCACATGGAAACCTTCGATTAGAGAACGAGAATGTTAATAATGTACTGAGATGACAAAAGTAGATTTAGAAATATTACAATCTGATGCACTTGCTGGAGATTCAGATGCACAGTTAGAGTTGGGCAAGTATCATTCGTCATATGGTCGTTACAAAGAGTCTTTTGTATGGTTTGAGAAATCCGCACTTCAAGGAAATGATGATGGTCAGTTTAATCTAGCACTGTGTTATGAAAATGGTCGAGGAGTAGCAAAGGATGTGGAAAAAGCCATTGGTTGGTATGTAAAGTCAGCGTCTCAAGGTAATGGGCTCGCTGCATGGAATCTCGGACGACTTTCTGAATCTGGATATAAAGGCAAATATCTTAATAAAGTACAAGCGGACCCAGATAATGCTTTTTATTGGTATCGAATTGGATATGAAATGCCAAAGTATAGGCACTTTACAGGCAATGACTTAGCCAGATGTTACGAGCTAGGGATAGGAACTCCTAAATGTCCATACCGTGCATATGAATTATATAAAAAGCACAAGGCCAATGAAAAAATAAGTCACCTCTTGAAATCATATAATCCGCTTTTGGATTCCAGGTTATCAGGATTAGATGTCCTCGGGAACAACCCATTTAGAATACTTGGGGTATATAGTAATGCCTCAGAAAGAGAAATACGAGCCAACAAGAGCAAACTTGACTCCATGGTAAAAGTTGGGCAATCGCCTAATTTCAAAACAGACCATCTTCTCCCATGTAATATTACGGACTATACCGGTGTGTGTCAAGAAAGAATCAATTACGCCAACACTCTATTGTCAACAAAAGGAAGTTCGCAAAACACTGGTCAAGCTAATGAATTGTTGGATAGAGCAATCAAAGAACTTTCGGAATGGGCATCAATAAAAGAAAACAATCCAGAATGGCAAGTGTCAGTTTCTAGAACCACAGAAACTGTATCAGATTCTGTTCAAAAGATTGCATCCGACACTCAACGAATCAAATATGGCTTGTTTTGGTTTAGCGATTATACAGATGATGATAAGAAAGCCTTAAGATTATTGTCGGAACACAAATGGGATGAAGCAAGATGTATTTGGGATAATAGCTCAAGTTTCTCGGCTTACATTAATAGGGCTGTACTTTATTGGTTTGAAAGAAATGACCATTTGGCAATTCTCGAAATATTATCCTTATTCTATTCTGATGAAGAACGTACTGAATTCATTTCAGCCATTACATCAGGAAGAGCAATGGTATCGAGAGAAGACTTGTCTTTATTATTTTGGAACACATTGTTTAGCTTTCCTCAAAACGAAATGTCATGGTATGATTTCCGAAGCATTATTACACAAACGAAGGAATCCCCCATTGGGTTGTTTCTCAATCAACATGAGGAGGAAAGGGAACGAATAAAAAAGTTGCTATTTGACGAAATCAAAGCCCCTCTTGAGAACTATTTAAGCATAGCAGAAGCACAAGACCCAAATGATTGGAGGAAATGTTTAGATGAATATGGTAAAGTATACGATACCACAAATAAAGTTCTTGCTACCATTGAACGTTTTGTTGGCAAGGACTACTATCAGTACGTTCTTTTCAGCAATAAGTTATCCGAAAAAATCCTTCATTTTTCTATTCACTATAACAATGACAATAAAGAAGCATGGGATGCACCAGATATTGCTTTGATGTATGCCAGACAGGCTCTCAATATTGCTAAAGACGAGACGCTACGTGAAAGATGCAATAAAAACATCGAGATATTTAAGAAGAATAGTTGTATTGCACAAACAAAAAAATCATGTGAGTATATAGATGAGCAACTTGGTAAGTTAAAAGGCGACAATATTACTTTAGCCCAAGTAGAGAACATCTATAGTTCAATCGAAGTTGCATTGTCGTGTATCGAATCTCATGCGGGGGGGAATTCAGATGTTTATAAAATTGAATCCAACGGAATTGTAAACAAATTACTAAATAGTATCATTAGTATCTATTACAATAACAGAAATGCCGAAACAGCCTCTTCTGCCGAAAAAATACTCCACAAGATGCAGAAGATGATTATGTCTTCCGAAACCAGAGAAAGGCTTGAAAAATATGTCTATATACTATCTAATGTTTTGCCTTCCCTTCCAAACGAAAGGGTCGTTAGACAAAATCAAAAGAGCAATAATTCGTGTGGTAATTCTGAATCCAGTATCCAACCAAAGGCGTTTTCAAATACGTTAGGTCTAGAAGAACAAGCCACACAAGAAAAAAGAGATAAGGAATTGTGGGAGGCATGCTCTCGGGCTGGTACATACGAGATTTATCTTCAACAATTGCCAAATGGGGAACACCGATTAGATGCCATGCAGAAAATCAAGGCAAAGGCCGATAGGCGCTTTTGGAGATGGACAGTTGCAATTTGTTGTACCCTTATTGTGGCCTGTTTGTTAATAATCAAAATATAGTATAGCCATTATGAAAGAGAAAGAGATAGAAGTATTAAAACTATTGCCCGTAGAAGATAGGGCTAAAATGAAAGAGAAAACAATTCCATGTGGAGTCACTTTGCTTTTTTTATTGGTTGGCTTAGGCATTGGACTCTATTATTGGTTTGGCGATGAATTGATATTTGAATACAAGACAATCTATCCCTTTTGGGGGTTTGTGATTTTTTTGCTAGGAAGCATCCTTGTTGATATTATCATAGCTTGGATATACTCTCTCTTTTGGGAGGATTACAACAATCTTATTAAAGATGCCAATAATGAAATCGAAGCACTTATCAAAAAAGGGGATGGCTCACCAGAAGAATTGCATAGATTAAAGAAGGAATTGATTGAGAGAAAAATTGGAAAAGAAACTTTGACTAAAGAGGAATTCCTCTGGCATACCAGTAATTATTGCTGGGGCTGTGGGAAGAAGCACTCACAACCACCAAAGAGATTTACAGTTCACAAAGAACGAACTGAGTCTTGGAAAGATGGTGCATTTCGTTATTCCAAAACATTTAGTAAAACTGGTTATATAGACATCTGTCCAGATTGCTATTCCCGTCTCATGAATGCGAAAGAACAAGATAAAAAGAATACGCCATTGAGTATTGCAACACTAATATTATTAGGGGTTGGCATTTGCACAGGTGCTTGGTTTCTTTGGGGAGAAACGGGACTGTTGGTAAGCATTGGCATAATATTATTTGGAGGTGTTTACATCCTTATATATGCGACATCTTTTCTATTGTATCCCTTTCAAAAGCATGGTGACACATCAACCAAATGGAACTTTGATGAGATACCCGAAATAAGAAAATTCAAAAACCAGAACCTCCCTCATACACACTAACCATGGAAACATATAACTATACAATGATTTTAGATGTAATAAATGATTTGGTCCGAATGCGTCAAAATCTCGACTTTATGGATGATTCTGTCAAAGGTGTATCTCAGCTTAAGAATCGTATTAAGTCTATTTTCAGCACTTTGAATAGCAATCAATACGAAATACCTGACATAATCGGCAGGTCGTATCACGAAGGGGATAATATGATTGTGACTTTCGAGAACAATCCAGACCTTCCAGCTTCCACTAATCGTATTAAGCGGGTCATAAAGCCGATGGTTTCCTATCAGGGGAAGATGATTCAGGCTGCCGAAGTAATTGTAGAATACAACTAAAATGTAAAAAAATGGATAACAGGAAGATTATCTATGGCATTGATTTGGGTACCACCAACTCCGCTATTGCAAGATTTGAGAACGGGCAGGCTGTCGTCAAGAAGAGTCCCATGCAGGGTGATACGACACCATCCTGTGTGACAGTCAATCCCAAAGGCCGTTTGGTAGTTGGTCAGAAGGCATATTCCCAACTGGGAAAGGATTGGTCAATGAGTTTTATCAAAGAAGGGTATCAGCGGAACACTTTTGTGGAATTCAAACGTATTATGGGTACAGACGAGACCTTTTACAGCTACAATCTGGAGAAAAGCGGCCAATCACCGTACCTCACACCTGAGCAACTGTCTGCAGAAGTACTGAAAACTCTACGCAGCTATGTCCTTGATGACGAGGTGAAAGAAGCAGTCATCACTGTTCCTGCTCTCTTTAATAACAACCAGAAAGATGCTACCAAGCGTGCAGCAGAGATGGCCGGTTTCGACCATTTTGAGCTAATACAGGAGCCTGTGGCTGCATCTGTGGCTTATGGATTGGCCTCAAAAATCAGGAATGCATATTGGCTTGTGGTGGACATGGGAGGTGGTACGACTGATGTTGCCTTGATGCATATCGAAGAGGGCATAATGAAGGCCGTTGATACAGCAGGGAATAATCATCTAGGCGGCAAAGATATCGACGCTGCCATTGTGGAGCAAATAATTCTCCCCTATCTTGCTCACGAATACGAGATAGCAGAATGTTCAAAGAATGAAGCCTTCCGTACAATGTGGAAACCGAAAGCTGAAGAAGCAAAAATATCTCTCTCATTCCAAGATACCGTTTCCATACAGACAGAATTGGGCGACGAATACGGATACGACGATAATGGGACTGAATTTGAACTTGACATCACCATCACACAAGATGACCTCCAACCCATTGTTGCTCCAATCTTCCAAAAAGCAATCGACATCACTAACAACCTCCTTGAACGAAATAACCTCAATGGAAAAGATTTAGGTGCCTTGATTCTTGTTGGAGGACCAACACATTCTCCAATAATGAGAAGGATGCTACGTGAACAAGTAACTCCCAATGTGGACACGAGCATTGACCCGATGACAGCTGTCGCTTGCGGTGCAGCACTATATGGAAGCACTATCGACATTCCAGAACAATTGATAGAACAGCGTAGAGATAGTTCAAAGATTCAACTGGAAGTTACTTCAAAAAGCACATCGGTAGAAGAGTTTGAATTCACTGCTATTAGATTTCTAAAAGAAAAGAGCACCGGCTATTCGGAGAATATCGTATATGTGGATTTCGTTCGGACAGATGGAGAGTTCAACACAGGCCGTGTAAAAATAGACTCAACTACATTAGGGGACACTTTGGAGCTTCGTCTAAAACCCAATTCTACAAATATTTTTGAGATTCGATGCTACGATTCTAAGGGGAACAAATTGGATTGTGAGCCACAAAATATTACCATCATCCAAGGAATTGATGGCATTGGTGATGCAGTTCTTCCTCAACATCTGGGATTAGCTACTATGGATGATGACGATGATGTGGTGTTCACTCCTCTTGAAGGTTTGATGAAAAACCACCCCTTGCCGGCAACCGGAAAGAACGGCAAGGTTAAGATGGTAGTTGACCGTGAGATACGCCCAGGTATATCATCTGACAAAGTCATTTTTCCTATTCTTCAAACAGACCAGGATGTTGATACCTTGAAGAAAGAGCATAAGAAACTTAAAAAAATCTATTGCACACATCTCTATGACTGTATCTTTACGGGAGATGACATTCCTTCTGTACTACCAGCAGGGAGTGCTATCAATGTTGAACTCCATGCAGACAAATCTGGTACCATAGACAAATTTACCGTCTATATTCCCTATCTAAATTTCGACATTGATATTACTGACCGTATTACAAAAGTGACCTCCAAAGTTGCAGATACATCCATATATATGTCCGAAATTGAGGAGGCTCGAAAGAAACTTGGTTCATTAGACAATGCAGACTTAAACAAAACACTCAATGAAGTCTCTAATAATTTTGAATCGGCTATAAGAGGAACTGACCGAGACAAGAAAGAACAAGCTCTTGACGCACTCAAAGAGGTGCTATCAAAGATTGATGCAGAATATTCATTGGGTGACTGGGAGAGAATGGAGAACAAATTGTTTCGGATGTACAATGAATTGGTTGAGGATAACAAGAAATATGGTAACGACAAAACGACAGCCACAATTCAGAATTTGAAAAAAGACGTTGACCGAGTGATTGCTGCCAAAGACATAGATGCCGCTGAGCAACTGTATCATCAGATGTGGCAGTTGGATTACAAGATGGCCGAGGTTGAATATTATGTTGTTTGGTTTCAACGTTGGAACAGAAACTTTGACCAACTACAATGGTCTAATCCTACTCGTGCAAGGAACTTACTCAACAATGGTCTCGAAATTACAAGAAAAGAAAGCGTTTCTGCCGATGATTTAAGACCTATTGTATTTGAGCTTCAAAATATGCTTCCACGTGGCGAGAGGAATCAGAATATGGGATTGTTACGCCAGCGAAATTAACCTTTGAAAGAACAGGAAGTACTTTTATGGCTCAGATAACTGATATTGAGAAATACCACGTGACTTTCCTACTAAGGGAAGGTGCCTATTTTGATGTCTTCAAGGTTGAAGACTCTCAGAAGAACCGGTATTTATTGAAACTAATCAACTTGGCGAAGCTGAAAGCCGTACAATATTTTGACACAGAAAAGTACCTCATCTTGGAGATAGAGATAATGCGGAGCGTATCTCATGCCAATATTTTAAAGCTTGTTGATGCTGGAGAAACGATTGTAAATGGACAACGGTGTGTCTATGGGGTTTCCGATTTTGTACCAGGAGAACTATTGGCCGACAATCGGGCCAGAAAGGGGATATATACTGCATATGATATGAAAGTTATTGCCACTGGCATATTAAATGCTTTGAAATATCTGCACTCTCAATCAGAGCCCATTATCTATAACTGTATTTCGCCTTATGGTATCATGCTCAACTTGAGTTCTGGGTCTCCAGTTCCAGTGTTGTCAGATTTCGGACACGCTCAGATTCTAAACAAGGAACATCGGAAGTGCTTTATAAATGGGTTATCGCCTTTTTATATGGCTCCTGAAATGTTCAAGGGTCTTTATTCAACACGGACGGACTTGTACTCGGTGGGGGCACTAATGTACCATTTAGTATATGGGATACAACCTTGGCAAATTGATTTGAACGAGGTTCCTGAAAAGAAAAGAGAAGAGGCGATTCTATCGGCCAGAAAGGTTCCTCTCCCTGTACCTAATACTAGAGTCCTTGAAGTGAATGAAGACTTATTGAGCATTATGGCAAAAGCTTTGTCTCAGGATGTGGACGAACGATTCCAAAGTGCAGAAGAGTTTTTAAAAGCTCTCTCAGGTGAGGTTTCAATTGACTGCTCAAACTATGAGACAATTGACATAGATACTGACAAAAAGGACACTTCGGAAGAAACAAAGTTAGAGAAAAGGGGTAATGGATTTGATGATGTGGCAGGTATGGAGGCGTTGAAGAAACGTCTACAAGAAGAAGTTATTGACCTACTTCGGAATCCAGAAAGATACAAGAAGTTGAGAGTGCAAATACCTAATGGCATACTTTTGTATGGCCCTCCGGGTTGTGGGAAAACCTTCATCGGGGAGAAATTTGCTGAAGAACTTGGCTGCAACTATATGTACATACATTGTTCCGATGTTGCATCACCCTATATCCACGGAGGACAGGAAAAGATTGCTGCCATATTTCAACAAGCTCGTGAGAATGCTCCAACCGTCCTTTTCTTGGACGAGCTGGATGCCATGCTTGCTGACCGTTCGAGACACCAAAACGTATCTGAATCGGGGGAAGTAAATGAGTTTTTGACACAGTTGAACAATTGTGGTGAAAATGGAGTTATTGTCATTGGTGCAACTAACAATCCTACTGCTCTCGATTCGGCGGCATTAAGGTCTGGTCGTTTCGATATTAAGGTGTATGTACCAGCCCCATCGGAAGAGGAAAGAGAACAAATATTCCATCTTGTTTTGGATGGAATTGCTGCAACAGATATTGATTACAAACAACTTGCAAAGAGAACCGAAGGATATGTGACAAAGGATGTCTGCATCTTGGTAAATAGAGCGGCGAGAATCACTGGACGACAGGACGAAGAGAAAATAAAGATGGCAACACTATTGAATGAAATTGAAAAGAGTAAAGGAGAGCTGCCATCAGTTCCTGAAGCGGAATTAAGAAAGCACGAAATGATACGAGACCAATTTGAGTCAAGGAAAGATTCGCACAGAATAGGGTTTAAAACATCAAATGAAGAATAATCATCATGGGAACTACTAATCATAAACAAAATCCTGGTTCACTGGGAGAAAAAGAGGTTTTTGACAAAATGGCCGACTTCCTTTTTGGTGGATTGGATGAGATGCGTGAACAAATCAACGAAGCATACGAGATGTTTGGTCATCGTTACAAACAGGCACAAATTGCTAATGCTTTAACTTGGATGACCATGAGATTTAATCGTATGAATGACAAGTCTGCTGTTGCAATGGTGGATGAAGGTCAGATGTGTCGGCCTGATAATCCATTCAACAAAGAAGATGCCACAAAACTTTATCGATTTGTGGTTAAAAAAACTTTTTTGAAAAATAATCCCAATGCCACAGACGAGGTTGTTGAGTCATTCTACAAAAGCTTGGGAAACAATACTGATGGGGCTACAACTGATGTTATCCCTAATGCCTACGGAGAATATGGATTCGATGTTACCAATCCTATTCCGACAAGAGGAGTACCGACAAATGAAGTCTACCTAAAAAAACTATCTCTATTATCTAATGAGCCATTCCATTGGGAAAGAATAGGTTCATTTAGCTCACCAAACATTAAAAAACCAATTGATGGCTATGAAATAATAACAGATGATGGGGAACGTCTTTGCACACTCTATATTTCACCTTACCAGAGTGTAATAAGCAATACTCCCCCGAAAGGTTTTTATATTTCCAAAACAGGTTTGATTGAGAAATAGGAGAATTAAAACATGTGTAAGAGCAAAAAACAAATAGAACAAACAACACAACCCGTCGAAGAATATCCTCGCTATGTGAGCATCAACCCTCAAGGGGAGGATTTGTTTGAAGGAAAGTCTCAGCAAAAACTCGCCGAGGCTATTGCATTTCATATAACTGAGTCCGATAAACAAGAGAAAAATGTATTCCCACGTCTAATTGGCGTGGAAGGTAAGTGGGGCAGTGGCAAGTCGAATGTTATAAAACTCATAGAAGGTCGATTGCAAGAAACGAATACCTACACTTTTTTCAACTTTGATGCATGGGGCAATCAGGAGGATTTGCAGCGTCGTTCCATTCTTGAACTACTTACAAGGTACTTGATTGACAACGGGAAACTGACAGGAAAAACCAAAAAGAGGGGACTTTCTTCAGCCAGTGATAGCAAGCTCATTGAGGAAATATGCACTTGGGATGAAAAATTAGAATCGTTACTTTCGAGAAAATCCTACACTAAGAACATCACTATCCCATCATTAAACAATTCCACTAAGTGGTTTGTTCTTGTCCTGCTTCTTATAGGTTTGGTTGTGGCCTTCCTTTCGGTTAATAATACAGGGAAATGGTGGGCAAACCTCTTGATAGCCACTGCTCCTTTCTTGATTTTCACTGCAATAATGATTTTTACCAATAGTTCATGGCGTAAGATGTTTGCTATGTACAACACGGAAGGTCGTAGTGACACAACTTCATATGTTATTAGTGAGCAAGAGCCTTCCGTGCGAGAGTTCAAGGATTGGATGAAGGAGCTGTCCAACGGCATCCCAGAAAATGAAAAGCTTGTATTAGTCTTCGACAATATGGACCGTTTGCCATCTGAAAAGGTGCATCAATTTTGGTCACTTATCCAAACATTCTTTGCTGACGCTGACGACAGCTACAAGAATATTTGGTGTATAGTGCCATATGACGAGAATCACTTGGCTTGGATGTTCAGCGATAAAGATACTGATGATGAAAGAATCAATCTGCTCAGAGGCTTTCTCAGCAAGACATTCCCAATCATTTATCGTGTACCAGAACCAATAGTGGCTGACTATAAGATTATTTTCGAACATCTTTTCCGTAATGCATTTGGCAGTACTGTGAATAATGAGGACATAGAAGCTATCAGCCGTTGTTACCGTCATTACCATTTCGAACCTAATGTGCGTGAAATGATTTCTTTTATTAATAGCAATGTGTTGCTGGCCAAGCAGTGGAAAGCAACCATCCGACCTCTTTCTATAGCATTGTATGTGCTGAAGGCTGATTCAATACTCCGAAATCCTACGATGGCCATATCTGATAATGGTGATAAAACGGAAAAAGATGTCACTACTGAAGAATACTTGTTGGCACAGGGGTACTATAAAGATTTCAAGAATCTGCTGTCTGGAAATCCTTCGGTCTCTTACCTCCAAAGTGAGGTGCCAGCTCTTGTCTATGGGATTGAGCCGACAAAAGCTCAACAAATCGTCGTCAAACGTCATATTCGCAATTGCATGGCTGACACGGATGGGAAGTTGTCCTTCGGCCAGTACATTGATACTCCGCAGTTCATGTTGCTTCTTGATGATGATATACACAACATGGATGTAGTTGAATACAAAAGAGCTACTATGCTTCTTGATGGGATAGATGAGACTAAGCTCTCGCCTTCCGGCAGGATTCGTCTTGAAGGAATTTGGCACTATCTGGGTCAACAGTACAATTATTTGAAAAAACCTGAAACTGAATTTAGCGAGTATCATAGCACTTTGTTCAAACATTTGAGACAGGATGACGCAAAGGTTTGTGCAGCCACATTCTGCAGATGTCTTGTGGAAAACAAGGAGGTGGATGGCAACATTTTGTTTGAACAACTTTCTGCCCTTTTTGAATCTGATTTCGCAACAAATTTTGTTCCTATTGAAATATGTCCAAGTACAAAGATTGAGCCCAAGAGATTTGCATACTATGTTGAGCATGCAGGTGACGAATACAGACGGTATCCAATCTATACTGATGTTGAGGAGCTTAACCGTTTCATTGAGAATTCTGTTGGTGTGGAATTCCCATATCTTAACACATTGCTGGTGCTGAAAAACGACAATAAGTATTCTGTGGCTCAGGTCGGTGAATTTGCCGTGCATCAAATCAATAACAAGGTTGAAGATGTCAATATGGCTGTCAATTGTATCGGCATTCAGCGGGTTTTCTACGATAAGTTCCAAAGCACAGTTGATAACGAATATGTCAATTTGCTTTGGCAGTCTGTCCAAGGTCAAGAAAGCAGTTCTGTTAATAAAGAAATTTATGCGCTAAAAGCCCGGGATGGATTTGAACAGATGCCCGATGATGCCGACTCCATCGATAGTCTCTTGACGAAAATACTTTTTTATATTTCTACAACTGACCTGATTAAATTATATCTCCAAAATACTAGCATTAATTTCCGCCGCAATCTTCTCGTCAAGATGATAAGCGAGAAGATACATGACAACTTCCCTGACTATCCTGAATTTGTAGAAAAATGGCAAGCTTTAGTCGATGCCTTGGGTATAGAATGGGATACTATTGTATATTTTGCCGACAGTTGGGGGTATATTTCGCTGTCCAATCAAGCCAAAACAAAATCCTATTTCAGTCTGTTATCTGATGTTGCGTGGATTGATGTCCTTCTACGTACCGACACCGCTCTGTCAAGAGAACTGTTGGAAAAGTGTGTCGAAGAACTCTCCAAGCAAGATGCGTGCCAATTTATCCATCCTGGTACTGCCAATCATACCCAAACAAATTGGGACGTAGCGTTGCAAAAATTGATAGATACCCCTTATATCTCAACAAACAATCTTGGCAAATTGACCAATATGGCCGCCCAGTTGCTCGACTTCATTGCCAGAAACTCGGTGATTAATGATGTCACATGGAACAAGCTCCTTGAGATGGTTGACTATGCATCCATTTCTGCATCAATTGTTGATATACGCAACAAGATATTTCGAGGAGAAGACGGCTATAGAATGACTCCCGACAAATTCCAGCAATTGCATGGTTGGTTGGAACAATGTGAGATTAATAATATAATCCATTGCAGTGATGCTGCGAATCAGATTCTATCAAAAGTTATTGATAATGCAGAATGTCAGAACATAATTTTATCTAAGAAGGAGTATTATAAGCCCATTATCACAAGCACACTAGGTTCAGCCTCTGAGCTCCATAACAAATTGAAAATCATTGTGAAAAACCAAAGTGATACGGAGTTTGCGGCCTACATTAGAAATATTGTTGATTATACTATTGACTAATACATCACAAAACCAATTTATTATACTAAAGACGTTTGCTTTGATAGGTTCATGACTCAATTGTGTATAAAGTCAGATGAAAAAACTAAGATATACAATACCACAAACATGAATAACGTTATTAAATAATGAAAATAGACGATAAAACGATAGAAGAAATATTGCTGAATGGTGAGTGTGTGACTTTGGAATGCAAACGAGCGAAGTCCGAGGTTCCTAAATCAGTTTGGGAAACATACTCTGCATTTGCCAACACCATCGGTGGAATGATTTTGTTGGGCATTGAAGAGAACCGTAAAGAAACTGACATCAAGAAACGTTTTCAAATCATTGGTGTTGATGATGCACAGAAAATCATCAATGACTTCTGGAACACTATCAACAGCGATAAGGTGAACGAAAACATCCTTGGTAGTAGTGATGTGGATATCGTCGAGATAAACAACGTGCAGATAGTATGCATCCACGTCCCACAAGCCGATTGGAGGATAAAACCCATCTATCTGAACGGCAATGTGTATAAGGGAACATACAGACGAAACCACGAAGGTGATTATCATTGTACAGAACGTCAGGTGAGGGCAATGATACGAGACTCGTTTGAGGACGGAAACGACGGTATGCTGCTGGAGCATTATGATATGAACGATATCGACTTGGACACATTACATCGTTACCGTACCCTATTCCAATTCCGAAACGAGGGACACGTATGGAATGAATCCGATGACAAAACGTTTCTCAAAAACCTTGGTGGATACATTACTGACAGAGCAACAGGCAAGGAAGGTCTTACGATGGCTGGCCTGATGATGTTCGGCAAGGGGTTGTCTGTGCAAGAGCGTTTCGCCAATTTCAGAATGGATTACATAGACTTCTGCAACCTTATCGGTGACGAACGTTACAGTGACAGATTGACATACGATGGCCGTTGGGAGAACAACCTCTATCAGTTCTTCAGCAGGGTGCTACCAAAAGTCACGGCAGACCTTCCGAGGCCATTCCGTATGGAGGGTATCCAGCGGGTGGATGACACTCCACAGCACAAGGCCGTCAGAGAAGCTTTCACCAATGCCATCATACACTCCGACTTGTTGATGGATGCCGGAATACTACGAATTGAAAAGCACGACGACAGATTGTGTTTCCGTAATCCTGGACTGCTGAAACTGCCTATCGAAATGATATATGAAGGTGGCAATTCCAAAGCTCGTAATCCAAGAATCCAGAATATGCTCCGAATGATTGGTTATGGAGAGAATGTCGGGTCTGGTTTCCCAACCATTTTATCTGCTTGGAAAGATGCCCAATGGGGTCAGCCTGAATTGAAGAACAAGATTGAAGTTGATGAAGTGGAACTGGTTCTTCCGATACTGAATAAGAGAGATAGAGTTACGGATGATACACTAAATGATATGCTAAATGATACACTAAATGATACACTAAATGATAGTGTAATGGCTACATACACGATTATTCGATTAAACCCAGGTATTCAACGTAAAGGTATTGCTGATATATCAGGGAAAAGCGTTGCTACAACTGGTCGGCATATAGCCATCCTTGTAAAAGAGGGTTTGATTGAGCACCGAGACTCTGACAAGACCGGGGGATATTATGCTAAATGAGAAATCCGATTTGTCTCTTGAACTGAACAAAATATAACAGAACAGATTCCTGCAAACGAAATCGTGCAAACAGAGGATAGTGTTCCTAATGACATAAAATACAGAAGATTAAAATAATTTTGCTTGCAGTTTGTTTGCAAAATTCGGGAATCTGCAAACAAAAACAAACAGAATAAGGTAATCTGATTTTTATGACAACATACTACCACGGTACCACAGCACAATTTGACCACTTTGACATATCCCACTTGTTCGAAGGGGATGGAAAGTGTAAGTTCGGAGTCGGCATATACGCCACCTCGGTGTATAGAACAGCAGTCATATATGCCAAAAAAGGAAAAGGTGATACACCTTATGTCTATACCATTGAGGTGCCAGACCTGACTGATGACAACCATATTGTATCAGCAAAACCCGTCCATCCGTCCATCATCAGCAAGACCGAGGAGAAACTTGGTCCATTGCCCGATGAAGTAAAGCAAGTTGGTAAGTATTTCCGGAAATATGTCGGGAACATCTTGATTGGAAACAAGGGGACAACAAAGAAAATGATGAACAAATTGAGTCTTGATGGTGAGATTGCCGTCTCCAAGTTCCTAAACTCCATTGGAGTTCTGTTCCTTGTCTGGCCCAATGCTCAAACCAATCCCGACAATGGGGAGAAAAATGTGGCAATCCTTGATGACAGTATTATTCGGATAGTCGATGTAAAACCAGTAGAGAAATGAGTTCAAGTACCGGTATTTTCGAGTTCATCAAGGAATACTATCCCGATTACATAGGAGACCAAGAATACCCTGTCTCTAAATCTGTTTTCTTTCACAAAAAGACGGATGACCATTGGATATTGTCCAATATGGCGGCAGCACCACTTGTCGTGAATGGAATCCATTTCAAGAACAGCGAACACCTGTTTCAGGTGATGAAATTCGACACCGAAGAATCTGTTTCAGCAGTATATCACTCCAATTCTCCCAAGATGACCGCCAAGCACTATCAGAAGTTGGGTGGTCATAGGCGTGACGATTGGGGACAAAGGATAATCGACGTGATGAAGTTCTGTATCCAACAGAAGTATGACCAATGTCCGAAATTCCTAGAGGAACTGGAAAGGACAAAAGAATTCTACATCGTGGAGTTGCAGGACAGAAAGACGGACACAGACTCATCCAGACCGAATGGATGGGGCGTGAAAACCAAAGGAGAACTATACGTCGGACCCAACATTATGGGAAGACTTCTGATGGAATTACGAGACAATGGAAAAATGGAATATCATTTGCCTGATGATTATTTCGAATTCCACAAAACAATATTGAATCCGACGGTATAAGAGTTATTGGGTTGAACCAATGTCCTGTCCAAGGATGATATGGACACGATGGACAAAAAATGTCTCCATCTCCAAAGTCTCTGAATCTAGTGTCCTAATGTCCTTAAACAGGACAAAGGGAAAGCTAAACAAGGCTAAATCTATCAGCATTAAAACAATGCTTTCATTTCGGTATCGTTATGGAGAATGAAAGTCTGAAAAGACATAAATATCTCAAACGAACTTACTGAAATGATTGAATACAAGTGTATATTGTTCAAAGAACCTATATCATTAGACCCCAAACCTGATTTGAGGATAGTTGGGTATGGGTTGATGTATCCGGTAACGGCAGACATAAATGATGACGAGATTATGGATGACATAATGCTTATTGCTGCCAAACAGAAATGGAAAAAGGATGGTGGTTATATAGAGAATGGCTTTTGGATAGATAAGGATGGCAAGAGGTATTCCAAAGAGGGTGATTATATCCAAAGATATATCAACCGAGAATATGACAATACGGGATTTGAATATGCAGTCGGCAATGTACGTCTGCATTCTCAAAACAGGAGTCTTATCGGGAACTTGATTGTCGATAGGGCATTGTATAACCGAATACTGCAATTTGTCAATCCAGATGATTGGGTCGTTGCAGGAACAGAAAAAGGGTGATACGGATTAAAACGTATCACCCTTTTTTATTATGTAGAGTTCGGAGACTAAAACAACATATCTTGAATAGCACGAACTGCACGTTTATATCTCCGTTCTATTACATCCACAGGCACTCCTTCTATCTTAGCAATTTCGAAGTGGGCATATCCTTTTTGGTCAAGTTCGAGTACTCTCCTCAAATCAGGGTGAAGGACTTCAATAAGACGTTTGAGCACTTCTGTATTTTCTTTCTTCTCAAGAGCACGTTCTGGACCCTCATCCACTCCTTCAAACACACTTTCATCATAGTCAAATGATGCAGACGGAAGTGTTTTCTTCCTCTCCTCATACCAGTCACAGAAAGTTCTCTTTGCAATTACTTTTATCCAATTTTCAAACTTGCCTGAATCTTGGTATTTCCCCTCCAGCAAGGAAACAGAAACCTTTTCCCAAGTGATGGAGTTTAGATGTTCGGCATAATATTTGTCGGTAGTAAGGTTCCGAAGATATCGTAAAGTGTTGTCTTGGTATTTTGTGTATAAGACATCGAAACATCTTTCATTCCCTTGTTGATATTCGGCAACCAATTGGGCATCTGTAAATCCGCCGTATTTGGACTGAAGGAGCTTATTCACTCCTATTCCCCGTCTTCTCATATCATTGAGAGAACTAATGGCGAAATAGTCATAACTAATCAAATCTTTGTTATTTCTTCTGTATCCGAAGATTCTTTTGCTTTCACCATCTTCTCCTTCTCTCTTAAGGAAGTCAGGGTCAGTTATCGTCAGTTCTTCTCCAAACGAAAATATTTGAGTGAAGAAATCTTCATTTGGCTTGACGACAACCATAAAGATATTCTTGTTGAAGGTACGGTTGCTCTCTATCTCGGTCTGGGTTGGAGCAATAGGATGTTCTCTCAAATAGTCAGCGGTATCATTATGGGCATTGAAAAAGACCGCCATCAGCTTGTCTTTATACCTTCCTTTTCCAATAGAATCATCGTTATAATAGTCTTCCAGGGTAAAATCCAAGGGGATGGTGTAGCTCTCAACAGGAATCTCCCTACCTTCAAACAACAATAGTCTATCCAATGAATAGACTTCTATTCTTTCTCTCCAAAGTCCGCTGACAGGTCTTATTTCTCCAATTACATAACATTCGTTCTCTATGACCTTGGTGAAAAATGGCTTGAAAATGCAAGGTTCATTAAAACCAATCTTCGGATGCTTCTTACCGTAACGGATGGCGATGGACTCTCCATTTAGCATAGAATTGCCAACTTGAACGAAGCCGAGATAAAGTTCTCCATATTTGGTTTTTCCAAATTTTTTGTGCTGCTGACAACCCATTACCACATATTTGTCGAAAGCAGTCTTTATTTGGCGAGCACAATTGAGAAGAGTATTATCAAGGTAATCGTCGTTTTCTATATAGTACGTCTTCTTTCCCCTTCCACACGATATCTTAATATGAAAGATTTCCTCAATCTCCTTCATCCAATTATGGATTGTTCTCTCGCTTACCTGTGACTGATTGACATTGTTCCCTAATTGGGGAGGTCTGTAACGATACTCATCAATTATTTCTTGAAGAGTCAGCCCGTCAGCATTGCTTTCTAGCAATTCGACAAGCCAAATGTTTCTGATTGCCTGTGTCGGGTTTGTTCTCATCTTAATATAAACATTTTAATTTGCAAAGATACTACTTTTTTTTCATTGTTTTTTTGTTTTTGACTACTTGAAAAGCAGATTGTTAGGCTGAAAAAACACAACGATTGCTTAGTCAACGGATTACGTAATTATCCTCCAAGTAAGATTTCCCCAAAGGAGGTGGTAATATGACATCTCAATATGTGATTTTGAGGCTTCCTAAACAAAAAAATAGAATTGAAAATTACTTGCAGACCTTTGGCTGTTTGGTATGGCAGAGAGAGACAAGAGAAGGTCACTGACAAGAAAAATGGAGATATGAAAATCACTTGCAGACCTTTGATTGTTTGGTAAGACAGAGAGAGACAAGAGGAGGTCTCTGAAAAGAAAAATAGAGAAATGAAAATCACTTGCAGACCTTTGATTGTTTCGATGAGTAGAGAGTTCAGAAACGAACAACACAGAGTTCTTTGACATATTGGAGAGATGGTATTTGGTCAAGTGTCCTTGTCCAAGGGGGCAAGGACACTTTTCAGAGAAGTAAAATTTAGTAATTAACAACGGTTCGTGTGTGAGGTTCGTCCAGCACACGGACTCCAATTAAAACTTAACACTCCCGCCTGAGAGCAATTCAGGCATCAAGATTATGGATACTTACAAAAATAATACAGAGACAAATGGTACAATTACCGTAGGTTATGAATGCCGTAAAAACGACCTAATGGGACTGCCTGTCGGCAAATACAAGGCGGTTATCGACCTCAAAGAGGACAATGTTCTGGTGACTAACGCCAGAATGAAAAAGAGTTGGTATAAGCTGTGCGACTTGGTTGTAGAGAAAGACACAAAGAAAGCAAGAGAAGAAGTGGCGAGAACAGTAAAATATTGGTATGAAAAAGAAAAGAAAATCTGCAAATCTACCCTTCTGAAATTATATGGTAAGGAAATCGCTGACAAAGCACCAGTATGGCTATATGTGGATAATCCATACTACAAGTGTGCTCCCGAAATGCAGCTCTACCTTGTCAAGTCAATCGAATACCTCTATGGTAAAGAACAATTATAAATATCAACCGCTTAAATCATAATAGTATGAGAACAAACAATAATGAATTGGTGACCAAGGAACATAATAGGAACACTGGCACACTCTACACATACGAAAAATTTAAAGAGAAGATGGAAGAATTCAAGAAAGACGGACGCTATGAAATGGCAAAGCAGCAGGCAGAGAATGTTCTCCCCAAACTCTATAAGAGATATATGAATGAAATCCAAGAAAACATAATCATTCCTGTTGTTTGTGAAGATACCGAGAAACTCTTTGCTGCCGTCCGTGAGCAGATAGAGAGAGTCCCATATCTCAACAAACCCAAGTGTTACAAGACTTTTATCCTGAACCTAATCCTCAATTCAGGTTTGGAATATGGCTATGTGATGTCATACTTGGATTCTCTTAATGCATATGATGAGAACGACAAAGGATGGAAGAAAAAAGACCTGAATATGTCCATTGAAGAGAAGTTCGACATCCTTGGTTGGGAGAAGGTGGTCAAGAAACTGATTGTATGGGCATCAACTGATAGTTATTCACTCGCTGCATAAAAAAATAAGGATATGAAACAGAACAGTATAGAAAACATTGATTGGACAGGAACTTGGGTGAAGAACCCACTCTCCCTTCCCGAAAGAAAGATTAGAATCGCCACGAGTTGCTCCGGTATCGGAGCACCGGAGGAGGCTCTTAAACAACTCGGTCTGAATTACGAGATTGTTTTTGCCGGCGACATTGACAAGTATGCAAAACAGTCATATTTCGCCAACCACGACATCACCGAAGACAGATGGCACAACGACATTAGAACAGTAGATGCCACTGTTTACAGAGACATGGTGGATTTGTTCGTTTCGGGCATCTGCTGCCAGGCGTTCAGCCTCAGCTCATCTAAAAGACTGGGTGTGGATGACCCGACACGTGGAGACTTGTACAAATCATTCATCCGTATCGTGAACGAGTGCCAACCAAAGGTGTTCATCTTTGAGAATGTCGAAGGTATGATGAACCTCGAAGTAAAAGGAGAAGGTATCACCTGTTGGGAGAAGATTCGCTCCTCTTTGGAGAAAGAGACAGGATATGACCTGCACTGGCAGGTGTTGAACTCTCGACACTACGGTGTTCCCCAGAACAGACCCCGCCTGTTTTGTGTGGGTTTCAAAGAGAAAACAGACTTTCTCTTCCCCGCTCCAATCGAGTTGAAGACTTGCCTCGGAGACTATTTGGAGAAAGGCGTCCCCCACAAGAACTTTTTGAGACATCTGACTCCCGATGAATGTATCAAACTGATGGGATTCAAAGATTTCAAGAAGGTGGTTTCGGACACACAAGTTGTCAAACAATCCGGAAACAGCATCGTGGTAGGTGTGTTAAAGGCACTCTACCTTCAATTGGATATAAGCAAATATGGAGTATAACTTAATAATGTAATAAAATGAAAACTATTGAATTAAAACAGCTTAATTACGATGAGTTGGTGGAACTCATCAAGAATGCAAACCTTCTGCTCGAAGCAAAGAAGCAGGAGAAGGAAAGAAACGAGATTAAGGAAAACATTATGGCTTTGGTTCGGACCTACATCGAGAAAGGCGGTGATAGAGAGGAACTGTTGAGCAGCCTGACACCTTCGGTTTCCAAGGAAACCAAGACCAATTCGGAGAATGAAGGAGTAAGTGATGTTGTCCTCATTGACAAGGAGCATTTCGGTGTGGGAAAAGACAAGGCTTCTGACTTCAAGATTGAAGAGGTGTTGAGTAAGGGTTTCGTGAATCAAATCCTTCAGGAGGGTAATACCGAGATTGGGAGAAAGAACTTCCCTGACCCTGAAATCAGCCGTGTCGTCAATCCTCGTGGGGTACTCCCTTGCCTGAAAACAAGCGGTTCTTGTGTAGTAGATGTGAAGGAGTTGGAGGGTGGAGCGTCCCATCCAACGGACAATGAGGACACAGTAACCGCCCAATCGGGCAGAAAGAAAGCTGGAAGAAAGGGCATTCCCATTCTCCAATTCACCCTCGACGGAGATTTTGTGAAAGAATGGGAGAGTGCTTCTGTGGCAGAAGTCGCTCTCGGAAAGGGTCATCAATCCATCGGCAAGGCTGTACGTGGAGAGAATGACCATAAAGCCGGTGAGTTCCTCTGGTATCGGAAGAACGACCCAGAAGTAATTGAAAACAAAGCAGCATAATAATGAGAAACGTATCTATTCAAGCAAAAGAAGCACAAGGTGTGATGGATTTGCACAGTATGAATGACAGCGTGATGACCAATATGGAGAAACCTCGCTACACGCTGAGAAGAAAGGAAGAGAAGTTGGGAAATGACACTCCCTTCTTCAAGGTTAGAACCGCCAACACCCGTCTCGAAGAATCCATTCGTATGGAGAAGCCCAAGCATCTTTTTGGCAACTTTGTGATAGAAGGGGAAGTGACGGTCCTGTTTGCACCGACCAATGTCGGCAAGTCTGTACTCGCCCTCCAAATTGCCGATGCAATCTCACAAGGCAAGGGTGAATATGGGTTTGAATCAGAACTGACGAGTGGTGAAAATGTGGCCCTCGTCGATTTGGAGAACACAGACCAGCAGTTTGCCGGAAGGTATTCTGGGCATCAGTTCTCTGACAATCTCAAGATATTAGAGGTCCCCACAGGCGTAGAATACACTACGGAGCAGCTCCTCTCTTACTTAAAGAACTTTATCAGTGCTGAAAAGAGCAAAGTGATTGTGTTCGACAACATCTCGTTTATGGGCAATCTTCAAAGTGCAAACGAGGCTATGGCCATAATCAAGGCACTTCGTGAGCTTCGTGATGAACTTGGTATCACCATCTTGGTGGTGGCCCACACAAACAAGAAGGACAACAAGCCGATGACCATTAACGATTTGGCGGGTTCGGCAAAGGTTGGTAATCTTATCGACGCCGCTTTCGCTCTTGGTCGTGTGGTCGGAGACACTGGACTTCGATACATCAAGCAACTGAAAGCCCGTAGTGGTGAGAAGATATACGAGGACCCCGTAATGGTTGTTGAGTTGGTGAAGGAGAATGGTCTGCACTTCGAGTATCGAGATACGGATATAGAGCAGAATCTTCTGAAGAAGCCCAAAGAAGACGATGAGGAGATGGTCTATCATCAGGTATGGCATCTGCACAAGCAGGGTCTGAGCTGCCGTAAGATTGAGTCCGAATTGGGAATCTCCAAATCCAAGGTGAATAACATTGTAAATGCAATGAAGAAAAGAGAAGAATCAAAGTAATAAAAATCAATCTATTAATAATTTAATACCATAAAAAATGAAAAAGATAGTTTTTAGTTTTGGTAAAAAGTATTACACCCAGCAGGAGCTCGGTTTCACTTGCATTAAACCCATTAAGGGTGAGCTTTTCGGTAGATTTCGTCGCCGTAACATATGGGTTAGTAATTGGGGTCGTGTTGTAGCTGCTGACTTTCAGGGACGTGGCCAAGAATCACAACTTGATAAGTATGACACAGGTGATGGATACACCGTTCCTGTGAGAAGGGAAAAATTCCGCCCCAATAATGAACGTCTGAACAATATGGTTGCCGAAGTGTTTTTGGAGAATCCTGACGACTGCAAGAGAGTCCGTTATCTTGATGAGGACTATCACAATTGTAGAGTAGATAATCTGTATTACTACTTTGGACGTATGGAGAAAGCAGGTAGAGGGTTCCCCAAAGCCGATATTTTTGACTTCGACGAGTGGTTCCCTTTTATGATTGGAGGTATGGAGGTCAATATGAGGGGGATTGTTGCAACTACTAAAAAGAATGTATGGGACAAGGGTGAGCGTTTGAGAAGATTTGAGACTATGAAAATCACGGAAGTTGAGGAAACCGACAATGGATATGCAGCAAAAGTGGTTGATGGTGGCGGAGCAGTCTCTTCTTTTGAAATGACAGACGGACATTTCGTCTTGAAGACCAGTTGGGGTTCCTGTATCACAATAGGAAGCGTGAATCAACCAATAGTAGAGGCATCAGACTCGACAATGATTTTGAATTCAATCAAGGAATTGTGTATTGACCTCATCAAGAATGAAGCACCAATGGAATTGGCCGATGTGCATATTGAGAATATGGAATTTTCAATGGATGCTTTGGAGAGTTCCGAAACAGTCATCTCAATGGCGGCATAACAATCAAAATGACCATGTGGTTTGTGGGTGTCCTGTTCCTTGCTCGTGGAGAGAAGTCAAGTGTGTTTCTCTGAAAACATGGCCAAAACATGGCCAAAATTGAAACATACATAAAAAAAGAATTCTACATTTCATTCATTTTGAACTACTTGTAGAATTCTCTTGGTGCCCGGAACAGGACTTGAACCTGCACTCCTTTCGGAACACGCACCTGAAACGTGCGCGTCTACCAATTCCGCCACCCGGGCATCTGGTAGAGTTCCCTCTCTTGGAACTTGGTGGTAAAAAAAAGCAACCTACGTTGCTCCTTTTCTGTGCCCAGGACAAGACTTGAACTTGCACCGCCCTACGGCGACTACCCCCTCAAAGTAGCGTGTCTACCAATTCCACCACCTGGGCTTGCTATCTCTCGAAAGCGGGTGCAAA
>JAEEGH010001930.1_pt1 | contig 57856 bp, 58 predicted proteins | sample 9134181 | NCBI WGS metagenome assembly JAEEGH01 (sample SAMN16246544, study PRJNA631951) | gut metagenome | biome: gut microbiome; feature: rumen; material: DP-attached | host: Bos | place: Iran: Karaj | collected 2018-10
AACCCCAAAAAGCACTTTATGATTATATAGATTTGAATAAAGAAGTGCAAAAAGAAAGAAGGATTGATTTCCAATGTCAACTTGTTTTATTAACAGCTTCTTGTTTAAATACAAAATCAACAGTTTAGTCATCAGTTATGCATGTGATCTGACCCGCGATGATATGGCTGCTATTAAAATATCGAAGGTTTCCAAAGAGAAGAATGAATTAATAAAGAAAGAAGTAGACCCTGAAATCGTAACCAGTATTGAACGTATTATCCGCGATAACAGGGCGAACTTATGGACAGATGAACCTCTGGCCGAATCAGCTCAGAAGTCTTTGATAAAATACAGTCTCCAGGTCAGCTGCGACAGCGGACATAACCTTAAATGCAATAATGAAGAGTATGGATCTCTTCCGGATACTTTCCTTAATTTCTGTACTGACATTGATGTGCTTTTTACTAAAGCCTGATAACTTATTGTTTTATTAATGTATTCCTACTGCTAAAATCATATAAAAATAGATGAGGTCAATTTCGTATGACAAGTGTCATCGTCATTATTGCAATAAACTTATTTATCTTTATATGCGCACAGTTTGTTCCTGACAATATCATTTATGATCTGTGTGTCAGCCGTGCATCATTTACTCATCCATGGCAGTTTATTACCAGTATGTTCCTGCATACGGAGTTTTTTCATATTCTGGGCAATATGTATACTCTTTATTTTTTCGGAACGGCAATATGCAGGTTACTTGATGAAAAGAAATTCCTTCTCATTTATTTCATAGGCGGTATTGCAGGCGGCATTTTCTTTGCTTTGCTTGCTCCTCACTACAGCATTGCTCTCGGTGCCAGCGGTGCTATCTTTGCCGTAGGTGCGGCTCTGGCGGTACTGCAGCCTAAGATGAAGGTCATGGTATTCCCGATTCCTGTCCAGATGCCGTTATGGGTCGCATTGCTGGGTGGCGGTATACTGATTTCTTTTCTGATGTCCAATATTGCCTGGCAGGCACATCTCGGCGGTGCTGTGGCAGGGGCTTTGTTTGGTTTGTATTACAGGAAAAAGTATCTTAAATCTTTCAGATATTACAATTAACAAAAAAGGCGAACTGCAGTTCGCCTTTTTGATCTGTTCTTAGTTATTTACTATTTTTCAATTTTGTCTTTGAGGGTTTCGATTTCCTGTCGGTTTTTCTTCTGTTTTCGCATTATATCAAAAACAAGAACACATAAACCGATCCAGATAAGTGTGTAAGCAGCGAATAAATATCCTAAATTATCCATTAGTCATTCTCCTTTAAAAGTCTTTTCTTCATTCTTGCAATTTCATATTCATCTGTTCTCAGATCGTAGTAGAGGAACATGAAAAGGAAATAGACTGCAAACATAGCGGCAATTGAAAGGAGTAGTGTAAGCAGCATCGTTCCATGAAGGCCGTCGTTGAAGATCATTGCTTTTGGATGGGTGGTAGGTGCCAGCTGGATGCTAAGGGCGACGATGGGAATATCAATGAAACCGACAATGCCGATGATTGAACCGAATCTGTATTTTTTCTCTTCTTCAGAGATATATGATCTGATTATAAAGTAAGCAAGATAGATCAGCCACATTACAAGTGAACTTGTAAGCCTGGCGTCCCATGTCCACCAAACGCCCCAGATAGGCTTTGCCCAGATCATTCCGGTAAGAAGGATCAATGTGGCAAATACAAGGCCTATTTTTGCGGATGATTCAGCAATAAAATCATATTTGGGGTTACGGGTCTTCAGATAAACTATTCCAAAGACAAATGTTACAAAGAATGAGAAAAATGCATTCCATGCAACCGGGACGTGGAAATAGAAGATACGTTGAATATTGCCCATAGTGGCTTCTGTAGGACAAACAATAAAAACCATGACAAGCGCAACAATAATCATTACTGCGCTTATACCGAATGCAATAAGTGTTCTACGTCGCATAACTCCTCCTTATTCTTCAACAATATATCTAAATAAAATAAACGGGACTGTAACAAAGATGATGTCAAATGCCACAATAATCAGCATGTATTGTGTGATATCACTGAATTTGCCTCCGTCGAGAATGACGGATGTCGCAGATACGGCGGCGATAATCAGTGGTACCACTGTGGGAAGAAACAGAATAGGGAGTACCATTTCCCGTGCTCTCGTATTGACTGCAAGCGCTGAGAAAAGTATTCCTATCGAAACAAATCCGATCGTGGCAAGTAAAGTGACAAGAATAACAATGGGATTGATAACTGATACATTATATAAAAGTGTAAAAACAGGGAAGACAACGATTTCTATGATCAGCATGAAAACAATGCTGCCTATTGCCTTGCCCAGGAAAATCGCATCCCTGCTTACAGGGCTTGCAAGAAGACCTTCCATACAGTTATCTTCTTTTTCAGAAATAAAGGCTCTGTTGATGGATAAGACACCTGAAAACGCAAACGCCACCCATAACATACCGGGAGCAAGCGAAAGAATTGTTTTCTGATCAGCTGTGAAAGCAAAATGGAAAATGATAAGTGTCAGAACAGCAAACAGCAGAACAGAGGAAATAATCTCTCTGTTTCTAAGTTCGGAAATAACATCCTTTTTTGCTATTGCGAAGACTGCTTTCCAGTAGTTCATTTTTTGCCTTCGTTGACTTCACTGTATATTTTTTCCAGATCACTCTCTGTGATGCCGTTATTATCCTGTCGGTGAACAACAGATCCCTTTTTCATGATTATAAATTCATCACAGATTTTTACAGTGCTCTGAAAATTATGACTTGTAAAAATAACTGTTCTTTCTGTATCGTCTGTTCTGACGATTTCCCATAACAGCTCCATGCTGTCACGGTCCAGTCCTGTTTCCGGTTCATCCAGCAAAAGAATAGACGGCTGATGTAAAAGAGCTCTCGCCAGACTCAGCCGCTGTGTCATACCGCGCGAATATGTTCCGACACGATCGTTCCTTCTGTCATACAGATTTACTTTTTTCAGTATCTCATCGATCCGTTTGTCCGGATCCTTTAAATTGTAAAGGCTGGAATAGAACTTCAGATTCTCCTTTGCGGACAGATTTGAATACAGGTAACTGTTATGAGACAGTAAACCAATCTTGCTTCGCAGTAAAGTGTCATCTTCTTTCAGTTCTTTGCCGTCGATGAAGACTTTACCTTCAGTAGGGTGCATGATGGTTGACAGTACTCTGATAAGCGTACTTTTTCCGGCTCCGTTATGACCAAGGATTGCAAGTATTCTGTTTTTGTCTACGGATAGATTGACGTTTTTAAGGGCTTTAAAATCCCCAAACCGTTTTGTTAAATCCTTACACTCTATCGCATATGACATCTGAATAATGTTGCCTTATCTTTCCTTGGAGAATGCAACCAATCCGCCCAGGACAAGAATGATACCGCCGATCCAGATCCACAGTACTCCGGGATTGACTTTAACTGAGATAGTGGAAGTATTATCATCCCAGTCATCCAAACTGATGTATATATCATCAATGAGTGTGGATCTGATTCCTATCTCTGATACCCACTGGGCCTGGCTTCTGTAGAATGATCTGTGAGGAGTTATTCTGCCGACGTATTTGCCATTCTTGGTGACATCATAGAATGCGTAATAGTTTATCTTGTTACCCATTCCTCCGCCTTCAGGTATCTGATCCATCGATAACTGCATTCCATCAAAGGTTATTTCATAATTGCTGACTGTAAGTGATTCACCTATCGCCAGAGTATTTGATTCGCTTTCAGGGAAAACAGTTGATGCCATGATACCGAGAGCCATAATGGCAATACCAATGTGTGCAAGATAAGAACCATATCGCGGTCTGTTTGTCTTGAATAAATTGCCAAGGGCTTCAAAGACGGTCTTATTTGTACCGCTGGCAGCCGTTTTGATATCCATGATCCATTTCCAGATGGTGCTGGCAATCATATAGAAGAATGCAAATCCGCTTACAATTACATACCATTTTGTCCAGCCAATGAAAGCCATGACAACAGATGCGGCAATTGCTACCAGAACAGGGACCAGAATATCAAGTTTCATTTCTTTTGCAGATTTCTTCTTGAAATCAAACATAATGCCGATTCCGGCGATTACAGCCAGTATTACAAATAAAGGTACATTTACTGTCTGGAAGAACGCCTTGGTCTGTTCAATTCGTCTGCCTGTCAGGATTTCTGAGAAGAAAGGATACATTGTGCCAACCCAGGTAGCGAATGTTGAAAGAGAAAGAAGTACATTTACCAAAAGGAATGAAGTATCTGAAGAGAAGAAACTGTCTTCTTCTGATGTTGTCTTATATAGTTTTTTGTTTCTGATAAGTAAAGTCAGGGAAACACCAAGTGAAATAATCAGGAATACAAGGAAAGCAGGACCCATTGCGGTCGATCCGAATGAGTGAACTGATTCCAGAATGTCGCTTCTGGAAAGAAATGCGCCAAACATTGTCATATTGAATGCAAAAATGATAAGGACATAATTCCAGATCTTGAAGGAATTGCGTCTCTTTTCCATGAGAGATGAATGGAGGAAAGCAGTGGCAAGCAGCCATGGCATCAGACCGCTGTTCTCAACAGGATCCCAGGCCCAGTAGCCACCCCAGCCGAGTTCCACATAAGCCCACCACATACCGAGAATGTTACCGGCTCCGAGGAATAACCATCCAAGCAGAGCCCATGGACGTGCTTCTGTAATCCAAAGACTGTCAGTTCTTTTCTGTATAAGAGAAGAGACTGCAAGAGCAAATGGTACTGCAAGCAGTACATAACCTATCAACAATAGGGGAGGATGCAGGATCATTGCTATGTTTTCAAGGAGAGGGTTAAGACCGTGACCATTGGTGTACGGCATAGCTGCGGGAGTGAACGGGTTAGCTGAAAAAATAAGTACAATAAACAAAATATTGACCAGGAGCATTACAGGCATTGCCTGGGGAACTAATTCTTTAAGCCCCGGTCTCTTGATCTTAATAAGAAGGAAACTCAACAGACTGCATATCCATGCCCATATAAGAAGTGCACCTGCATTACCTGCCCACAGAGCTGTAATCTTGTAAATAAGGGCTGTTTCATTTGATGTGTATTGATATACATATTGCAGGGTATAATTGTCTGCGATAAGTGCTATCAGAAGCAGAAGCTCAGAGAGTGTTAAAATCGCAAAGATGGTTTTTATGCCAAATTCCGCATATTTGTTCAGTACAGTGGTATCCTTCTTTTTGTTCCATGACATAAAATAAAGAACACCTGTCATTACTGACACTATAAGTGCAATGACCAGCAGCAGATTTCCTAATGTACTCATTGATTTATTCTCCTAAACTGCAGGTTCATATTTAGATGAGCATTTGACGATTAATTCATTTGCAATGAAAGTTGCTGTATTAGGATCGTACTTTCCTGCGGCAACAACTTCATTGCCGATTTTGAATGTATCAGGAATTGAGCCTTCATAATAAGCATTAAGAACCAAGGATTCATCATTCATATCAGTGAGGACAAATGCCACTGAATTCTTATCTCTTTCTTCAGACAAAAGGGTTCCATTGACTTTGGTGTTATGCATCTGCTGTTCAACAGTCTGTGACAAAAAATCACCGACTTCATAATAATATGCATTATCACCCATAAAATAAGCATATCCGAGTACTGCAATTGCAAACGCAACTGCTACTGATGAAATTACAATCGTTTTTGATTTCATTTCTTTGTCCTCACAATCATTTTGTCATTATATCACATTAATATTTACACGTGTTCAATCTGGTGTTCTTTGATATCGTCCAGAAGCTCATACAACAGTGTATACAGCTGACCGGCTTTTTCCGGAGATAAGCTGATACAATTTTTCATGGAATCCGGGATGGTTGCGGCTTTCTCCCGCATTTCCCATCCTTTTGATGTCAGTCTAATTTTAACAATACGTTCGTCTGATAACTCCCGTGATTTGGTGATGTAACCATTTGATTCCATTCTTTTCAGCAATGGTGTCAGAGTACTGTTATTTAGATACAACTTTTCTCCAAGATCACCGACGGTTATATCATCTTTTTCCCAAAGAACCATGAAGACAATGTATTCTGTATAGGTTAGTCCGAGTGGTTTGAATGCCGGGTTATACAGATTTACAACCTGTCGTGCAGCTGCATAAAGAGGAAAACATAACTGATTTTCCAGCTTAAGCTTTAGATACTGATCCATTCGAAATCTCCGAAATTATATTCATAAATATACGTTTATAATATATACGTATGTATCAAATACGTCAAGACTTAAATCATTGAATCGGGTGATTCACTGAGACCTGATGGCAATAAAAAAACCGCTAGTGGTGTAGCGGTTTTTTTATCAATATTCAATTGTAATGATTATTAGATATTTGAAATATCGGTCAAATCATGGCACATAGTGCACATATCATTACTATATGCCTTGTGGTTATCAGGAAGTGCACCAGCAACAGCACCGGTATGACACTTTCCTGCAAGTGATACATCGAAGTTTGAGTGATCAGGAACAACTTTGTTGGGAAGTGCTTCGATGTTAGTTACATCATGACACAACACACACAGGTCAGTAGTAAAGTCTTTATGGCTTTCTGGAACAGCACTGGCCGATGAACCATCGTGGCATGCAGCACAAAGATCGCCGGAAGTGTATGAGGCGTGGCTGGGTGTTGGTTCAGGTCCGGATGTAGGAGGATTGGTTGTGGGAGGAGTTGTTGTAGGTCCCTGTGATGTAGGAGGATTGGTTGTGGGAGGAGTGGAAGTTTTCTTACCGCTACATGCAACAGAGAACAGTGAAAGAACCAATACTGTCACAGCAATGACTGTCAAAAGCTTTTTCATTTTGTCCGTACATTCATCCTTTCTTTAGATTTTACAATTTTCTATTCTAACAAACTCTTATCGTGTAGACAAGTACAGCTATTTTTTAAACAATCTTATTATTCCATCAATGATGAGTATTAGATATTACCAATGTCACATTTTTCCAGAACAGCAGGCAAATAAAAAGGCCCTTCAGACGAAGGGCCTTTAATAACATATGCTTTAGATATTAGATGTTTGTAATATCGTTAATATCGTGGCAGGCGAAGCACATATCGTTGTTGTATGCCTTGTGATTGTCAGGCATTGCATTTGCAGCTGATCCATCGTGACAAGTTGCACAGATTGCAGGATCAGTGAAGGTTGAGTGATCAGGAACTGTCTGAGGATTTTCGATATCGTTTACATCGTGACAATTGAAACACTGATCAACAGAGTAGCCTGCATGATTCTCAGGGAGTGCATTTGCAGCTTTGCCGTTGTGGCAGGTTGCACAGGTTGAAGGATCAGTGAATGCAGTGTGATCAGGCAGTGTCTTAGGATTCTCGATATCTTTAATATCATGGCAGGCGAAGCACATATCAGTTGCGAAAGCTGAGTGATCAGGGGTAGTGGGGAGAGCGCCTGCGGCTGAGCCGTCATGACATGTTGCACAGATTGCGGGATTAGTGAATCCGGAGTGATCAGGAGTGGATTTAGGATTCTTGATGTCGTTCATATCATGGCAGTTGAAACACTTTGATTTGTCATATCCGGCATGATCTGCAGGAAGGGCATGAGCATAGCTGCCGTTGTGACATACTTCACAGTTGGCTGCTGAAGTGAATTTTGAATGATCAGGTGTAACTGCACTGTTAGGAAGTTTTTTGATGTCCTTGGTGTCATGACAAATCAGACACTGAGCTGCAGTGTACTTGCTGTGATCTGCAGGAAGTGCTGATGCTTGTTTTCCATCATGGCAGTAAGCACAGCCGTCACCAGTGGTCATCTGGGTGTGATCATACATACCGGAAGGATTATCAATTGTATGACACTGTCCGCAGTCCTGGTTGGTATACTGTGAGTGATCAAGACCGCTCATAGCGGTAGCACCGGCATGACATGCATTGCAGTCTCTGAAGAGCCATTCAGGGCTGTGAGGACCACCGTTCATCGATTTGTTGCCACAAGCAGTGGCGCCCAAAGCCAATGCTGCGATAAGGAGTAAACCGAAAATTACTTTTTTGTTAGTTTTCATATTTGTATCTCCTTATCTTCCTCTCAATTTGTCATACCAAACCAAGAAGTGATGTTTGGTATCTTCCAGGGTCATATCAAATGTCCACCAGGACCAGAATGAAGCCCAGTGACCAAGAATTACGACGATCATTACGTGAACACAGGTGTAGAAGATAATGAAAATACCGAAATAGTCATGGAGAATGGTAGCAATACCATCAATGATAGCCGGCATGCTAATGAGATGTGCACCAAACTTGACTGCACCGGATAAGAAACAAACAACACCGATTAAGAAGTAAGGTACAGCTGCAGCTTTCTGGCTGGCCATGTATTTGTCGGGTTCTTCCCAGTAATTTCTGTAAGTATATTTGCCGATGAAACCTTTGATAACTTCGTGCCATTTAGGAACGAGATACCAGATGTTCCAGTTTGCAATGTAGTCGCATACGAATAACGCACCGCCAAAACAAATCAGACATACTGCAAAGTAATGGAAGTTAAGAGGTGCGACTGTTGCTCCTGCAGTTCGGGCAAACGGACCAATCATACCGAAGCCGAGTGAAAGGCCGAGTATTGCACCGGATACTGCTGCAGCGAAGATGCCGAATGCAGTGTACCAGTGTTCAATAAATGAACCTATGCCATGTCGAATCACTACGCCTTTCTCAATTCTTGACTGTTTCTTTAATCTGCCTCGCATGAAGCCCAGAATACATCCAAGAACGAATATGCCGATTAAGACATACTGTCCAATCTTGTTGTCCCAAAGAGAAACATCTTTGAGAACGGTGTAGGATGCAACAATGCCACCTGCCAGGGCAGCCAAAAGAACAATCGTCAGGATAATAGCCTGTGGTTTAAAACGTGATGCATAACGTTTAAGTGTTTTGATCATAAACCATCAATCTCCTTCGATTATTTTTTTGCCTGTTGTAAACCAAAATCAATCGTGCAGAAATATTTGCACAATTTTGAACAATGATATTATGAAAATCACCCCAATGTCAATATTTTTAACATAGTTTTAGGCACAAAAATGCTTTTATTTTTTTGATAACATTTATGACATTTTTTTCAGTAAATTTCATTTTTTTATAGATTTTTTTTGGACGGTTTATTGAACAGATTATTGAAGTTATAATAATAATTGATGTTATTACCTAATGATGTAAAAATACCGGCTATTCTCATGGCTGCCGGAATGAGTACCAGAATGGGAAGAAACAAACTGCTTCTTCCTTTTAATGGACATACAGTTATTGCTGAGACTTGCGATAGGCTTCTGGCATCTCATGTAAGTGAAGTCATTGTCGTTCTGGGCAATGATCACGATAAGGTACTGAACCAGGTCGCAGATAAAGGTGTCCAAATGGTCCTTAATCCTAATTTTGCGCGGGGTATGATGACTTCGCTGCAGACCGGTATCAGTTATCTTCCTGAGAATACCAGGTTCTTTATGGTTGCTTTGGGAGATCAGCCTCTTGTTTCTGTTGGAACTTATAATGCACTCATTGGTGCTACTGCCTATACCAGCAGGAAGATATTTGTCCCTGTGTATGGAAGACAGCGTGGTAATCCTATTATTCTGTCTGCTGATTATATCCAGGAAATAATGGGTATGGATGGCGATATCGGAGGCCGTGAGATCCTGAGACGGTATCCCGGAGATATACAGGAAGTTGCAACCACTAATGAAGGTGTAATCATTAATATGAATACACCTGAAGAATATGCCCGCCGAAAAGCCGAATTTGATAAAAAGATGGGTTTATGACGAATATTTCTGATTATAGTCCGGAACAGCTAACCGAATATTTCAAATCAAAGAAAATACCTTCATTCAGAACCAAACAGCTTTTGGAATGGGTCTACAGAAAACCCGTGTTCAAGTTTGATGAAATGACTGATCTTCCCAAGACTCTTCGTGACGATCTGGCTGCGGATTTCAGTCTTTATTCGGTCAGGGAACTTATCAGAAAAGTCAGTATTGACGGAACCAATAAAGCATTATTTGAACTGGGTGACGGGGAATCGGTTGAGACTGCCTTGATCCCGTCAGGTGATGGTTTCAACTATACGATATGTGTTTCATGTCAGGTGGGCTGCCCTATGGGCTGTGCATTCTGCTCAACCGGACATCAGGGCTTTCAGCGTAATCTCAGTGTCAGCGAAATTGTTGACCAGGTAAGATACTTTAATGCGTTGCTTGGATCCAATGGAAGAATAAGCAACGTTGTGTTCATGGGAATGGGAGAACCTTTTTCAAACTATGACAATGTCATACGTGCGGCAAATATTATGAACGCTGACTGGGGAATCAATATCGCTGCAAGATCCATAACTATATCTACTGTGGGTGTAATCAGCGGAATACGAAACTTCATGAGGGAAGGACATCAGTTCGGTTTGGCAGTATCGCTTCATGCCCCCAGTGATCAGATCAGAAACCGTTTGCTTCCTTATAATAAATCAACGGGTGTGGACAAACTGCTCAAAGCCTGCCGTGATTATGTGAGCATCACAAACAGAAGGATCACTTTTGAATACTGTCTGTTCAAAGGAATTAATGATACCCGTGAAGTGGCGGATGAACTAATAGATAAGCTTAAAGGACTTAACTGTCACGTCAATCTTATAGCCCCGAATGCTACATTTGATCATGGCCTTCAGCCATCTGAATCTGTGCTTGACTTTGAAAACTATCTGAAGGATAACCATATCAATGTGACGCTGCGCAAAAGCATGGGCAGTGATATCGATGCTGCATGCGGTCAGCTCAAGAGCAACAGCTACAGAACGTAGGTTACAAACAGAAACGCAATGAATGTTGTGGCAGCCAGCGGCGGCAGTGCCGGCATAGGCTTTCCATGAAGGATCTTTTCCTGGATGAAATAGACCAGAACAAGTCCGACAACAGAAGATAATCCGATAATAACTGATGCAATAAGCTGGTGTCTGAAATAACAGGCTGCACTGAGGATGAGAGGAAATGCGATATCTCCGCCTCCAAGTATCGAATAATCTTTATCTTCCGGTTTCTGTTCTGCAATGACTTTGATATTGGGAGTATTGAGATTATCTTTTAATTCATCCGGTGTTGCAGGAAGAACGAAAGCAGGCAGACTGTTCACGTTGGACATTTTATCGACCATCCAGAGCATAAGTCCTTTTTTGACAGCGATCTAGTCATAAACTGCCATAAGAATGAGCAGGATCATTGCTGTCCACGGACTGATGAATCTGCCGAAAATACTTGCAATGCTTACCATTGATGTGATCATGAGAGTATCATGAAGCCAAATCTTGGGTCTGATGAACCAGCATACTGCAAGGACAACTGCCAATCCTATGGCCACCCAGATATTTATCCATATTCCGAGAAGAACTATTACGCCCCATGCAAACAGTATCGTAAACAAACATTTGAACACTACAGACAGGGCTTTAAGCGGAATGACTGCAAATACTATCGCAATAATAGCTATTACCACAGCAAAATAGATAACTATCACACCTATCGAAGAAGTCGGATCCGGTGCAGGTTCGATTATTTCTCCGGTATCAGGATCTGTAACCGGAGTCGGCCAGATAACGATATCTGTGTCAGGCTGTGTCGGAACATAAATCTGGTGATCGTCCAGAAACGGCTGCTGGTGCCAGACCGACACAATCGTAAGCGCCTGGGCAATGATCAGAATTATTATGCTCCAGTACAGGGGCTTGATAAACCATTTTTTCTTAGTCATTTCAAAAATGATAATAGCTTTATTGATTTGAACTGTTCAACTCTGACTGTATTCTGCTATGATTAACCTATAGATGTGAAAGGGAAAATGCCATGAAGTATTGTTTGAATTGTGGACAAGAGAACCATACTGACGGGTTATATTGTGAAAATTGCGGCGGTACAGCAGTTACTTCTACCGTTGATCAAGTTAACACTTTTGACGAAGCAGTTCCCGAAGATGAAAAGGAAGATGTCATTGTTTTTGACGATGACAAAGAAGCAACAGCTGTTTCCTACAGTCCTGTTCCTGAAACACCGGTTGCTGAAACCCAATACGCTGCTGCTCCTGCAGAACCTGTATCAGGAAAGGTATTTGTACCTGCTGAAGATAAGCATTCACCTTGGTTTGGATTATTGTCTTTCTTCTATCCGATAGTGGGTTTCGCACTTTATTTTTCATATAAAAAGAATTACCCGATCAAAGCAGGACGAATATGTCTCTGGGCCTGGGTCGGGCTTGCTGCCAGAGTTATTTTCAATCTGTTGACAGATGCTTTTTTAATTGCAATGATTCTTTTTGCGATTAACTGGGGGTATGAGTTTATTAATGTATTCTAAAATCAGCAGATACTGTTGATGTATTCTGTGACGGTTTCCAAACCTGCCATTTTCGTGTATGGCAGGTTATTTTTTATATAGACCTGTTCAAGATCATCGCATGCGAATACCTTGTCGCACATTCTGGATGCGTTGAAATCGCTTGTGCCGTCTCCAAGGTATATGATCTTATATCCCTGCTCTTTGAATCTCTGTGTATAAGAATCTTTGAACCCGTTAAGAACTCTTTCACCGTCAGGGTTTTCATACCAGCTTTTCATTCCTGAAGGATCATAGAGCGCTTTTGCTGCCGCATATTCGATTTCACCTATTCCAAGTTTTTCGATAAATGCATCAATATACGTTACGATTCCGTTGCTTACTATGTGGAATCGTATTCCTTTTCTACGGCATGTCTCTATCAGTTCTTTGCATCCCGGTTTAATGACCATTTGCTCATATGAATAATTTCTGAATTCCTGCTCAGATGCCGTTACATAGCCGAAGGCCTTGGAGTTGAATTCATCAAGTCCGAGTTTTCCGTTGCAGTAATCATCGTACAGATATCTCCATTTTTTGTCGGTGAAGTAATCTAACGTGATTAGTGCCATATCTCCTTCGGTGAGAGTACCGTCAAAGTCGCTTTGTATCATCAGCTTACACATACCTGTTATTTTTTCCTTTCAGAAATAAAGCCTGCGATTGCATCCAGAATTCCGCTCCACGGAAATGTGATCATAACACATCCGACACAAATCATATGGATCATAAGTATGTATTTCATTGATGAAACTTCAATTGCCTCAGGAAATCCCGGTGACAGGTGAATGACGTGCGAGATCATTTCTCTGTATATCTCCAGGGAATAGGGCTGACTGAACTGAAGTATTGTGCCAAGAGTTATTGTTACAAATGCAAGGATAAAGAAAGCTGTCAGTCTTTTGCTTTTCTTTTGAGTGACTGACAGGTATAGAAACAATCCGATTAATACCATCAAAAATATGCCGAGTATGCATCCGAAGATATGACCTGCTGAATTCATTGTCTCGTAGGAGATGATTTTGAGTGTAAAAGGAATATCACCGAGCATACGGGAGTGTCCGAATATCAGAACTACGGTTCCGAGCATTGCGGCAATCAGCAGAATATAGCGGGTCGTTTTTTCCAGATCCAGCTTGTAGTCAAGTGCGAAGGAAGGGGATTTCTCTTCTTGACATAATCTCACAACGTTGTAGATAAGCCCGAAAACAAAACCGATTATTCCTGCATACAAAAGAATGCTGATAAATCTAAACAATTATCTTACCTTTCTTACCTTTTATTATATATTAACACTTGTTTACGACTGACAAATGGATTTTTTATCTGTTCAATGCTATATTTATAAACTTGTTGTGAAACGATTATCAAATTAAATATGGAACATAAAATTGCTAATCTTCTTTGGTTAGTATATAATATCAACTTGTTCTAAATAGAAGGAGTATTGTTTTGGCAAATATTAAAGCATCAATGAAAGATATTCGCGTCTCTGCTGCACGAAGAGAACGCAACAAAGCTGCAAAAAGCAACTTACAGTCAACTGTCAGAAAGACCAGAACTGCAATCAATGAAAACAATAGTGAAGCTGCAGTTGCTTCATTAAATGCATCGATTTCAAAGCTTGACAAAGCTGTTCAGTCAGGTCTTATTCACAAGAATGCTGCAGCCCGCAAGAAGTCACGTTTAACCAAGCAAGTAAACGCTCTTTCTAAGTAATTAAAAGAACAATCGTTTTGATCATAAGAGGAACACATCGTGTTCCTCTTTTTTTTTATCCGTTTGCTTAAATCTATGTGAAAATGGAGTTAGTAATGATATACTTTTTTTCAAAGTTGCAAGTATCAATTTGAACATTAAAATGATTGGCTTTTCAGTATTGATTAACACCCGGAATAATGTTGTTAATGAATTGCATTTGGTTATAGCAGTATCGGGTGGATGTATGAAAAAGCAACTCGGAGTTCCGTTTAATGTATCCGATAATGCATGAAACGGAAAATATGACAAGGAGTTGTTCGGTACAGGTTTATCATACGGAATTATGAGTACTTAAATTTCTGTATCGTAACAATGGAAGTTATGAAAATGATATACAGATATGTTGTAGATGCAGTTCTTGAAAGTGTCACGGAAATAACAGATAAGGTTGACACGATACTTGATAGCAACGGATGCCCTTTGAAGGTTAAATCGCAGATCGATGTTGCGATAGATGAGTTGCTGGGCAATATTGTCATGTATGCCTACAGCGGCGAAAAGGGTAAAGCCATCATCACTGTGGATACTTCAGTCGACAATCAGATCAAGATTGTTTTTGCCGACGCAGGTATTCCGTTTGATCCGACCGCGAAGGAAGACCCCGATATCACACTTGAAGCTGATGAGCGACAGATCGGCGGTCTTGGTATTTTTATGGTCAAGAAAATGATGGATTCAGTAGTATACGAACGCAAAGATGACAAGAACGTTCTTACTATCGTTAAAAGTTGGGAGCCGCAGTCTGATGAAAAATGATTCTAAACTGTTTGAAAAGGCATTGAAATTTGCGATTAAAGCCCACAGCGGCATGGTTCGCAAGAACGGTAATTCTCCTTATGTCCTTCATCCCATGGAGGTTGCTGTGATCCTCTCCAGTATGACTGAAGACAATGAGATCCTTGCGGCAGGACTCCTTCATGATGTCGTGGAGGACACTGAGCATACACTGGATGAAATAAGAGAATTGTTCGGTGAAAGAGTTGCTCGGCTCGTGAGTTCAGAAAACGAAAACAAGCGCCATGGTCAGTCATCTAAAAAAACATGGAAGATCAGAAAACAGGAATCTCTGGAAGAACTGAAAAACAGCGGTGATACAGCCGTTAAGATGATATGGCTGGCAGACAAGCTTTCCAATATGCGTTCATTTTACAGGCTGTATCTGGCTGAAGGTGCAGCAATGTGGAATCACTTTAATCAGAATAATCCTGTGGAGCAGGAATGGTATTACAGAACAATAGCAGATAATATCTCAGAATTATCCGATACCAACGCCTACAAGGAATACTTGTGGATGGTTGATCAGGTTTTTGCTGATAATAATAAATAGTGAGAGAGATTGTTTATGGATAATGTAAATGAAGTTTATCAGGATGGAGCACTGACAATCGCATTAAGCGGACACGTGGACACTAATAATGCTCCTCAGGTTGAGCAGGCTGTCAATGGCATGCTGGAAGCTCATCCTAAGGACAGCGTAATTATCGATATGGAAAAGCTGGAATATATCTCCAGCGCCGGATTACGAATAATCCTCAGAGTTAGGAAAGCACATCCTGAACTGAGAATAATCAATGTCTCATCTGAGATCTATGACATTCTTGAAATGACCGGTTTCACTGAAATGATCACGGTTGAGAAAGCATACAAGCGTGTGAGTGTAGAAGGGTGTGAAACGATCGGGGAAGGCTCAAACGGTAAAGTGTACCGACTTGATGCCGAAACAATCATCAAAGTTTATAAAAATCCCGATTCTCTCCCCGATATCAAGCGTGAAAGAGAGCTTGCAAGAAAAGCTTTTGTTCTGGGTATTCCAACTGCAATACCTTACGGCGTCGTCAAAGTAGGCGACAGTTACGGGTCTGTTTTTGAGCTTCTCAGCGCACAGTCTTTCTCAAAGCTTATCGTCAAGGAACCTGAAAATGCAGACAAATATATCGGCATATATGTCGATCTTCTCAAGAAAATCCATGGTACGGAATTGAAAAAGGGTGAGATGCCTGATATGAAGGAAGTTACCGTCGGACGAACAGAGTTTCTGAAGGATTATCTTCCTTCAGAAACATATGAAAAACTGCACAGTCTGATTTCTGATGTTCCTGATAATAATCATATGCTTCATGGGGATTATCATACTAACAATGTAATGCTCCAGAACGGAGAGGTCCTGCTTATCGATATGGATACTCTCTGCCTGGGAGATCCTATATTTGAATTTGCCTCAATCTATCTGGGATACCTAGGATTCAGCGAGATCGATCACAATGTGACCATGTCTTTCCTTGGCCTCCCGTATGAGACATGCAGATATATCTGGGATGAAACACTGAGGCTTTATTTCGGCACTGAAGACAAGGATCTTCTTGCTTCTATCGAGAAAAAAGCCATTATCGTTGGTCAGCTCAGATTACTTAGAAGAACTATCAAGCGTTTGGGAAATACAGAAGAAGGTAAAAGACAGATCGAATTATCCCGCAAACACCTGATTGAACTGGTTCCTCAGGTCGATTCCCTGTCTCTGGCATAACAGATGAACACTAATAAGAAATCTAACAGACTTATTTACCTGGCAACCGTTTTATTAGTCCTGATTTCCGTATTAGGTACATTCACCGGCTGCAGTAAGGAAACCGAATCCAATGAGATCAAATATAAGACCTTTGATGATTTTGCAGGTACATCCATCGGCAGTTCTCTCGGTGATGATTACGAATCACTGATATTCGATACATTTCATGATATCACTCATAAAGAATACACTGACTTTCATGCCGCTCTGGTAGGTCTCGAACACAGACAGATTTCAGCAATGCTGACCCAGAAGCCCTGTGCACTGGCAGTCGCCGCAGAAAACAGTGAACTGGCAGTATTTCCTATTGTTGTTGATACAGAAAACACAAGTTTTCTTTTCAAATATGGAAGTGAACTGACTGCTCCTGTTTCAGCAATAATGAAACAAATGGATGAAGACGGGACGATTGCAGCTCTTCAGGAAAAGTGGCTTGATTTCGAAGGTGAGGATCCTGTTATAGATCCCTCTTTGAGAGACACTTCAGGAAGGACCGGCGGAAAGATCAGATTCCTTATTGACATTGCCGGAATTGTTCCTTTCGGTTACTTCGATGCAGACGGACAGCCTACCGGTTATGAAGTTGAACTATTCCTGATGATCGCACAGAAATTAAATATGGATGTCGATATCAAGAGCATGGATCTTGTATCTTCCATGCAGGCACTTAAACAGGGAAAGGCCGATATGCTCGGCAGTAACATCCCTTATACAGCTGAGCGTGCTGAAGAATTTGATTTCTCATATCCCGACTGGGTGAATGATATTGTCCTCCTCTGCCAGAAAGCAGATATTATGGAGGTCGAAGAAGAGGAACATAAAAACTTCTTCCAAAGCATTGCAGACAGTTTTTACAAGACATTCATCAGAGATGCCAGATGGAAACTTGTACTCAATGGTTTGCTCATTACATTACTGATCACATTCCTTTCCGGTATTTTCGGAACTGTTGTCGGATTTTTCTGGGCGATTGGTTTCAGAGCAAAGAAAAAATGGATTTCAACACCTCTGAAGGTCATATCAAAGTTTCTGTCCGGAGTGCCGAGTATCGTTATACTTCTGCTGACTTATTATGTCGTATTTAAATCGATTGATATTGCTCCGCTCGCAGTAAGCATAATTGCCTTTACGGTCATATTCGGCAATAAGATTGCAGGGATGATCGACGGCGGTATTGCATCAGTCGGAAAAGGGCAGTGGGAAGCTGCAACAGCTCTTGGCCTGACCAGAAAACAGACCTATAACAAAGTCGTATTTCCTCAGGTGATCCGTGCGATACTTCCGTCATACAAGGAAGCTTTCGGCGGCTTGCTTGAATCAACTTCCATTGTGGGTTACATCGCAATTGCAGACCTTACCAAAGCGGTTGATATCATCAGAAGCAGAACGTATGAAGCTTTCTTCCCGTTAATTGCTGATGCAGCGATATATTTCATGGTTTCATGGCTGATCATATTTATCTTTACTAAGATTGAGATCAAAGTTGATGTTTATAACAGGAAGCGTGCCCTCACACGCGGTGTTAATAAAAACGTAACGATCAAAAAAGGTATTTCCAATGTCGAAGGTGAAAAAGGCGAGGAAATCATTCGTCTTGAACATATAAAGAAAGTGTATCCGAAGGTGACTCCTCTTGTTGATGTCAATGGTATGATCAAGAGGGGAGACGTTATTGCGATAGTCGGCCCTTCAGGCACAGGAAAGTCAACACTGCTTCGATTGATCAACCGTATGGAAGACCCGACCGAGGGTAAGATATATGCATTTGGACAGGATACCGATTCCGAAGATTACGATCTTGTTGAACTTCACAAAAATATGGGAATGGTCTTCCAGCATTTCAATCTGTTCACTCATCTGAACGTAATTGAAAATGTAATGCTTGCTCCTATGGTGGTCAATCACATGTCGGCACAGGAGGCATATGAAGCAGGTATGGGCCTGTTGAAAACACTTGGTGTTGCGGAAAAGGCTTTGGTTTATCCTGATGAACTGTCAGGCGGCCAGATGCAGAGAGTCGCAATTGCAAGAGCAGTTGCCATGAATCCCCAGGTACTTCTTTTTGATGAGCCGACAAGTGCACTCGACCCTGCGATGGTGGATGAAGTTATTGCAAGTATGAAGATTCTTGCAAAACGTGGATTGACAATGCTTGTCGTAACGCATGAAATGCAGCTTGCACGTGATATTTCCACAAGACTCTTCTACATGGATAAAGGTGAGATCTATGAAGAAGGTCCGACTGAGGAGATGTTTGAGAATGCCAAGCGTCACAGAACTCTTGCTTTCATCAACAGAATGAGAGTGCTTGAACTCACCATCTTCAGTGCCGATTATGACTTCCTGGCAATGAACAAAAGGATCACTGTTTTCTGCGACAGACATGAGATCCCTCATGCCAGAAATGAACAGATACTCAGATGCTTTGAAGAAATCGTTGCAGTCAACATCGTTCCTAAACTTGAAACAGGTTCAAAGCTTCATGTATTCATCGATTATCAGAGTGACAGAAAAGAGCTCTCCATGGTCTTCAACTGGCGGGGTGCAAGATTTGAGCCTATGGTCGACGGTGATGAAATCTCGGTTATGATCATCAGAAAGAGTATTACACGTGACGATTATCGTTATGATGATGCTGACACCAGAAATATTTTCAAAGTCGTACTTTAAGTTATAATATTTTTTGGAAGGAATAGATCTATGGATATTTCAAAAAGTGTAGAAAACAATGTATTAACATTTAAAATCTCCGGCAGACTTGATACTGTAACTGCTCCAAGCCTGGAGGCTGCAGTCAAGGAAGCTGTGACTCCTGAAACTTCAGGTATGATCTTTGATATGAGTGATCTTGAATATACATCTTCTGCAGGCTTAAGAGTTATTCTGATGTCCCATAAACTTATGTCTAAAACTGCTGAGGGATTCAAACTGATTAACGTATCAGCAGATGTCAGGGAAGTTCTTGAAATGACAGGTTTTCTTGATATCCTGACAATTGAATAGATTTTGAATTTAATCCTTCTGCTGTTGCCTATAACATGAATATGGTCGTGTTGCATCAAACAGAAGGATTTTTGTTTTTGTATAATAGAATAAAGGATCGTAATAATAATGCTTTCAGTTGTGGCATTGGTAATAAGCATAGTAGGCATACTGGTATCACTGATACCGTTTGCCAATCTTTTTACTCTTTTTATTCCTCTGGTCGGAATAGTACTGGGGGCTCTGGCCACACATTTTTCAGACCGCAAGGGAATGGCGGTAGCCAGCATCATTCTTGGCGTGCTGGGAATAGGTGTTTCAGCCGCAGTTATGATCTGGGTTATTAACTTCTTATCCTGATAAGCTGACTTCTATTTTTCAAGGCTTTTGATGTGATCTCTGAGCTTTTCCTGCTTCTCAAGAACTGCATCGAGTCTTGCCTGTTCCTTATCAATGACCTGCTTTGGAGCTCTTGATAAGAATGACTCATCCTTGAGATGTTTCTCGAGTCTTGCCTGTTCGTTGACTGCTTCAGTTAATTCCTTGTTCAGTTTTGCAAGCTGTGCTTCAAGATCGAACAGCTTTGCCATAGGGATAATGATCTCTGCATTGGGAAGAACTTCAACGATGGCCTGGCCGGGGGTTTCTTCATTTCGTTTTTCTTCAAATGAAACATCTGCCTTGGCGAGTACTGAAACAGCCTTTGAATAGTGAGTGAAGGTTGATGCAAGATCACCGCAGTAGATGGTTGCACCGATTACTTTGTTGATATCAACATCATATTCACTTCTGACATTTCGCAGAACACGGACGATCTCAGTAAGAGTATCCATTTTTTCTTCATCTTCAGAATAATCCCATGCTTCATTCCACTGAGGATATTCCGTGATCATAACTGAAGAAGGAGTGTCTGTAAGATTGGCTGCCTTCTTTATTGACTGCCATAATTCTTCAGTAATGAAGGGCATAATAGGATGGAGCAGTCTGAGGGATTGTTCGATTACTGTGAGAAGTACAGGCAATGGTGAATTGGCATCATTGCTGTTAAGACGTACCTTTGCGATTTCAATGTACCAGTCGCAGATCTCTCCCCAGATGAAGTCATGGATGCATCTGACTGCTTCACCGAACTGGAAATCCTGGAGCATCTGATTCATTTCTCTGGTTGTTTTATTGAGGCGTGAAAGAATCCATTTGTCTTCAAGAGTAAGTTTTGAGGAATCAATTGCAGTTGTTGAATTTTCATCCGTATATCGCAGTACGAATCGTACGGCATTATAGAGTTTATTGGCGAAGTTACGTCCTGCTTCGATCTTTGTCTTTCCAAGTTTGGAATCGTTGCCGGGAGTGATACCTGATATGACAGAGAATCTTAATGCATCGGCTCCATATTCATTGATGACGACCAGAGGATCAATTACATTGCCTTTGGTCTTGCTCATTTTTTCGCCTTTTTCATCTCTGATGAGACCGTGCAGATAAACATGATGGAACGGTACCTTGCCGGTGTTCTCAATACCCATCATGATCATACGTGCGACCCAGAAGAAGAGGATGTCATATGCTGTTTCCATAACGGAAGTAGGGTAGAAATACTCAAAATCTTCTGTCTTATTGGGCCATCCGAGTGTTGAATGAGGCCAGAGACCTGATGAGAACCATGTGTCGAGTACATCATCATCCTGATGGATGTGTGTTGAATGGCATGCTTCGCATTCAGTCGGTGTTTCAATGGAACATGTCATATGCTTGCAGTCATCGCAATACCATACAGGGATTCTGTGTCCCCACCACAGCTGTCTTGAAATACACCAGTCACGGATGTTTTCCATCCAGTTGAGATATACCTTGGTGAATCTCTCAGGAACGATCGTGATCTCACCGGATTTAACTGCTTCGATGGCAGGTTCTGCCAACGGCTGGATTTTTACAAACCACTGGCTTGATACCTGTGGTTCAATTGTTGTCCTGCATCTCTGACAGTGTCCGACGGCATGAACATGGTCTTCGATCTTGGTAAGATAGCCCTGGTCTTCCAGATCTTTGACTATCTTGATTCTGGCATCTTCTCTGCTGAGACCTTTATATGCACCGCCGTTCTCATTGATGCATGCATGTTCATCGAAAATATTGATTATGGGCAGATTGTGTCTCTGACCGATCTCAAAGTCATTGGGGTCGTGGGCAGGAGTGGTTTTTACTGCGCCTGTACCGAAATCGATGCCGACTACATCATCTGCAACAATAGGGATCCTTCGGCCTACCAGAGGAAGTATCAGTTCCTTGCCGATCACATCCTTGTATCTTTCATCTTCCGGGTTAACAGCAACACCGGTATCGCCGAGAATAGTCTCAGGCCTTGTGGTGGCTACTGTAATGAATTTTGATGGGTCATCGGCAAACGGGTATCGGATATACCAAAGCTTGCCTTTTTCGTCCATATGATCGACTTCAAGGTCTGAGAGCGCTGTCGTACAGCGGGGACACCAGTTGGTGATCCTTTCACCCTTGTAAATAAGACCTTTGTCATAAAGATGCTTGAATGTTGTTCGTACAGCCAGAGATGGACCGGGATCGAGGGTAAATGCTGCACGTGTGTTGTCATAGGATACGCCTAATCTGGTGTGCTGATTTGCAATGTGTGAACGGCAGTTTCCGACCCATTCCCACATTCTCTTCATGAATGCTTCTCTTCCGATTTCCTGTCGGGTCTTGCCTTCCTTGGCGAGAGCGCGTTCCACAACTACCTGTGCGGCAATACCTGCATGATCTGTGCCGGGAAGCCATAATGTCGGTTCACCCAGCATTCTGTGATATCTGACCATGATGTCTTCAAGTGTGGCGGTCAGTGCATGACCGAGATGAAGATCACCGGTGATATTGGGAGGCGGCTGGATCAGGACAAACGGTTTTTTCGATTTGTCGATCTTGGGTGTGAAATAGCCGTTGGCCAGCCAGTAGTCATACCACTTCTTTTCATTCTGTTTTGCATCATATGCTTTTGGAAGTTCGCTCTCATTATCAATCATGGGTACGTATCCTCTTTATTTAGTCCATTTTGGGTTTGAAACAAGCCAGTCGCAGATGACATCCGAGACTTTGCGCTTTGTCATTATGGGTAATTCGTTGATATTTTCATTGCCGTCAATAAGAGTGACCTTATTGTATTCGGAACCGAAGCCCCAGGCATCCTGCGTGATATCATTGGCAACGATCAGATCAAGCTCTTTCTTATGCAGCTTTTCGATTGCATTCCGGATGATATCATTGCTTTCTGCGGCAAAACCGATTTTTATCATATCTTCCTTTACCTGGGAAAGAATATCGGTATTCTTTGACAGATGCAGATCAAGTTCCTGATCGCTCTTCTTGATTTTCTGTTTAGCAACATTGCTTGGTTTGTAATCGGAAACTGCAGCCGTCATCATCAGGGCGTCCGCATCCTTGCATGCCTTGACAACTTCGGCACACATTTCGTCGGCTGTATTGACCGGAATAATATCCATGCCGGCAGGGTAGTCCATGGTGGATGCAGTTATAAGAGTGACGAGTGCGCCTCTGTCTCTTGCTGCTTCAGCAAGGGCATGGCCCATCTTGCCTGATGATCTGTTTGAAATGAATCTTACCGGGTCGATCGGTTCTCTGGTGCCTCCGGCTGTAATAACAACCTTTTTGCCGGCCATATCTCCGCTTCTTCCGATAACCGTACGGATTATTCCGAGTATGTGATGAGTTTCAGCAAGCTTTCCTTTACCGTAAACACCGCAGGCCAGCCTTCCTTCGACAGGCTCAATGAAGATAAAACCTCTGTCCTTGAGCTTCTGTATGTTCTCCTGGGTTATAGCATTTTCATACATGTTGACGTTCATCGCGGGAGCAATTACAACAGGTGATCTGGTAGCAAGCACCACATCGGTGAGAAGATCATCTGCATAACCGTTGGCAAGCTTTGCAATGATGTTTGCGGTTGCCGGTGCAATGAGTACGACGTCAGCTTTCTGGGCAAGATCGATATGAACGACACCTTCGTTGCTCTCATCCCACAGACTGGTATAGACTTTTCGTCTGGTCAAAGTCTGAAAAGTCAGAGGAGTGACAAATTCCTGTGCTGATCGAGTCATTACTACATCAACATTGGCTCCATCCTGTGTAAGTTTGTTGGCAATATCTACAGCTTTGTAAGCAGCGATACTTCCTGTCACACCAATGACAATGTTTGAGTCTTTAATCATGCCGACCTCCGTGCCAGTTTACTGAATAATTTTTAATTATATAACTTAATTACTGACCAACAAAAATCAGATGTTGTTTTCAAATATAATTCTCAGTCCGTCAAGTGTAAGATACGGATTTATATCATCAAAAATGGCTGTGTGATGTCCGATAAGTGTTGCTCTTCCGCCGGTTGCAACAACAATACAGTCATCATTGAATTCAGTCTTTACTTTTCTGGTAATTCCTTCAATTATGCTTAAATAGCCGTTGAGAAGACCTGACTGCATTGCACTGGTCGTGGATTTACCGATAACAGGCGGTTTCTCGCTGACGTTGATCTGAGGAAGCAGAGCTGTCTTAGCCGACATGCTTTCAGCGATCATATCAATGCCGGGTGCGATGACACCTCCGATATATTCACCGTTTTCAGTAATGATATCAAATGTGGTTGCTGTACCCATATCGACTGCAATCACATTTTTCTTGTACAAATGATGTGCTGCAACTGCATTGGCGATTCTGTCCGCACCGACTTCCTTGGGGTTATCTATCCTTATTTTGATTCCGGTCTTTACCCCTGAAGCTACGATGAGAGGAGAAATCCGGAAATATTTATTCATGGTTTCATCGATGAGTTTTGTCAGTTTCGGTACTACCGATCCGATCGAACATTGGTCTATTTTGTTTATATCAATTCCGCTGAATTCAATGAGGTTTCTTATATCCAGCCAGTATTCATCCACTGTTCGGATCGTATTTGAAGACAGGCTCCATGTGTGGAGCAGCTTATCCTTGTCGAATAAGCCCAAAACAATCTGAGTGTTCCCGATATCAATGGCTAATAACATTCTTTTCTCCGTTTTTCATTGTCTTGATCGCTAATGGTATCTGTTTAATTAGATCTGATGCAATTATACCTGTATCTCCATATTCGGACCTGAGCTGTTCTGCAGTTTCCCCATGTATGCATACTCCTGCACAGGCAGCTTCAAATGATTCTAATCCCTGAGCCATAAGAGAAGCTATTATTCCGGCCAGGACATCTCCTGATCCGGCTGTTGCTAGACAGGGATTCGAATAAGGACTGACTGCGGCTCTTCCGTCAGGTGATGCGATCACTGTATGTGCGCCTTTGAGAACGACGATATGTCCCCATTTATCAGCAGCTTTTATTGCAGTGTCGATTCTGTTCTTATTGATCGTTTCTGTATCTGTACCGGTGAGTCTGGACATCTCTCCTGTATGAGGAGTAAGCACAGCCGGTTTCTTAAAACCTTTCCACCAATTCTCCCGGGTTGAAAGAATGTTCAGCCCGTCTGCATCTATAAGACAGCTGATGCCGCTTTCCTTGACTGCATCGATTGCTATGGTGACGGTATCTTCCGCAAATTGTGATCTTCCCAGGCCGCATCCGATCAGTACTGCCTGATGTCTGCATACTGCTTCTCTGATGCATTCAGGTCCGTTGTCTGTAATAAGATATGTGATTTCGGGGTAGACCGTTGCGACTACTGTCTGAAGCTGTTTTGATGCAGCCTGGGTAACAAGTCCGCATCCGCTTCTTATTGCTGAACCGCCGCTGAGAACTGCTGCACCGATGTACTGGTCTGATCCCGTAATCGAGAGAAGTTTGCCGAAAGTTCCCTTATGTGCATTCAGAGGTCTCTCGGGCAGAATGCCTTTTATCAGTTCATTCGTAAGATACTCAGATGAGTTATTCTTAAATGAATTATCCCTGGAAGGGGAGGAATAATGATCTGAAATATCAGTGTTTGTGTAAAAAATATCTGAAACGATCAGTTTTCCGATATATGCAGAATTGTCTGCAGCCAGCAGTCCGTATTTGGGGAGCCCCATAGTTACTGTGATATCTGCTGCAACGGTATGTTTATCAACGATTCCGTTATCATTGATCCCGGTCGGAAGATCGATTGCAATGACCTGTAAATTCTTTGTTTTTCTGACATCCGAAACCAAGTCCAGGATTTCTGCAATTGTTCCTTCAATTGGTCTGCTCTGACCGGTTCCGAGTATTGAATCAATAATGATATCAGATGTCAGCAGTACTTCTTTTGCTCGGTCTTCGTTTTCCCAGAAGTTGAACTGTTCGATCTTTGTCTGTCTGATCAGTGAGGTATTGAGGTCATCCTCTTTTCTTTCGCAGATAAAGATGACTTTGATATTGTATTTCTTTTCATTGAGAAGTCTTGCGATTACAAGTCCGTCGCCGCCATTGTTTCCCGGTCCTACGAGGATAGCGATCTGACACGGTCCGATCATTCCGCAGATGATGTCGGCAACAGCCTGCCCGGCATTTTCCATCAGGACATATTCCGGTATGCCGGCTTCAATGGCTTTCTTCTCGAAATTCTTCATTTCAGATGAATTGACTATCTGCATGATCTGTACCTGAAAAACAATTTGTCTACATATATTAATAAGAAACAATTGTCCTTTGCAAAATTATTGTGTAAAATAGGCAAGAATCTATGTCGGAGAAAGGACGCAAAACATGGCTGATATTGTTCGCGTTCATGAAGAAGACTTAAACGTAGATAGGATCACTTACGGTGATCTTACATGGATTAGTATTATGCCTCCGACCACCAAGGAACTGGAGTACCTTTCAGCACATTTCGGATTCCATCCTCTCGATCTGGATGATACTCTCACCAGAACTCAGAGACCTAAAATCGATGAATACCGTGATTATCTGTTCATAGTCTTCAATTTCCCACGATATTTCAAATCAGATGCAATGATGGGGCATGCCCAGCTTTCAGTATTCATCAAGGATAATTATCTGATTACTATCCATAAGGGTGAACTCAAACCGCTTATCGGTCTTTTTGAATCGGTTGCAGAAGATAAAGAGCTTGCAGAAGATATAATGACCAAAGGCTCCGGTTATCTGCTGTATCGTGTTCTGGACAGACTTGTTGATTACTGTATGCCTATTTTGAACAAGATCAGCGATAATATTGAGGATATTGAGGACGATATCTTCTCATCCAATAAGACCGAGACTTTGAGGGATATTACCAGAATCAGACGGGATATCATTGCTTTCAGAAGAACTATCTGGCCTATGAGAACAGTTATTTCCAGCCTGGAACCGAGGATCAGGGAATACACAACTACAGATCTGACGGTTTTCTTCGGAGATATTTCGGACCATCTCGATAAGATATGGGATGGACTGAACGAACATAAGGAAGTTATTGAAAGTTTACACTCAACATATGACAGCCTTTCATCCCAGCATGTTAATAACATCATGCGTATATTGACAATGTTTACAGCCATCGGTGCAGTATTGCAGATAGTTGTCGGTTTCTACGGCATGAATGTATGGCTTCCCGGTGGGAATGACATGGCAGGTTTCAGATATTCCTGGCTGATAATTGTCGGTGTAATGCTCGTACTCAGCCTTATCATTCTTTGGTACTTCAAACACAAAGATTGGCTCTGATAATGCAGCTTCGATTCCTGGGTGCCCATAATTGTGAAACCAAAGACAAACTTTTACCGGGTTTGCTTCTTGACGGGCATATTGCATTCGATTGCGGATCACTCAGCCGTTCCCTTACTGAAGAAGAATTGCTTGCAGTAAAAGATGTCTTTCTGACGCACCGTCATTTTGACCATATAAGGGATGTTGTAACTCTTGCAATGACTGATCTTCAGTTCGGCGGTAAGTTTACTATATACGGAAACGAAGAGACTAAAGATGCTATTCAGTCTCATCTTTACAATCATTGTCTTTATTCTGATTTTTTCAAAAAAGAAATCGCTTCTTATCACGTGATTGAAAACGGAACCCCGGTGATACTGGAAGACTATTCCGTGACTCCTTATGCAGTTAATCATGGAGTCAAATCACATGGCTACCTGGTGGAAAAGGGTGGAAGATCTTTTTTCTATACAGGTGATATTTCATTGAAGAACAATGATACATGGAGCCGGATCAAACCTGATGTTCTGATAATTGAAGTGACCTGTGATAATTCATTCACAGCGAAGTTTACCAGTGGTCCGCATCTAACACCGGAACTGCTGGGAGAAGAACTCAAGGTATTCAGGGAATTCCATGGATACATTCCCGAAGTTTATACAGTGCATATGTCTGCAAACAGGGAAGCGCAGATCAGAACTGAGATCGAAGATCTGGCCGCAGAACTGAATGCAGAAATCATTGTCGGGCATGAAGATCTAGTAATTGAAGTTTAAGCATTTATGGATATCGAAAAGAAGAGAGAAAACGAAAAGAAGATTGTCGCTGATATGATCATGCTTTACTGCCACGGCAATCACGGGAAAGAACTGTGTGATGTCTGCAGGGAGCTGATTGCTTATACCGCTGAAAGAAGTGACAAGTGTCCGTTTATGGAGAACAAAACGTTTTGTTCCAATTGCAGCGTTCATTGCTATAAACCTGAGATGCGGGAAAAGATCCGTGAGGTAATGCGATACTCAGGCCCGAGAATGATATTCCATCATCCCGTTGCTGCAATAAAACATATGGTATCGACAAGAACTGAAAAGCGCAGATTAAAAAGAGAAAATAAACATGCTTATGAGGCAAAAGAATAAGGAGAATTAAATGAAAAAGTTTCCATTTTTAGCTCTACTATTACTTGTGACAGGTATTGGTCTGATCATCTGGTTTTTTGTTTCAGGCGGTGGCCCGTATTCAAAATATACTGAACATGTTACAGGCAAGGTTTATAACTGTGAACAAACGATTCAATCCATAGGCGAAGACTACTTTGAGTTCGAGGGAACAGTCAAATATACCGTTGATGGCAAGGATTATTCAGCTGACAATGTTATTTTCGGAAGTGATTATTACAACGATGGCGAATCTGTTGAGTTGATTTATGAACCCGGTAATCCTTCCAAAGTAGTTACTGCAGATCAGGGAAAGAATCAGTTTCTTTGGGTGGTTATCGGCGGTGTAGCGATTCTCTTAAGTATCGTACTGTTCTTTAAATGGCTGCGCGGCAATTAATAATTCATTGATAAGTTTTGCATTTTAACCATGCTGTATGAACCAAGGAAAATGAAACTATATTTTTTGAAACAGAGGATGGAAGTATTACATTACCTGTACAGGTAAATGCAGATACAGTTTGGTTGAATCGAAACCAACTGGCGGAGCTTTTTGGCAGAGATATTAAAACCATAGGCAAGCATATCGGAAATGCTTTGAGAGAAGAACTTGAGGAATCTGAGGTAGTCGCAAATCTTGCGACTACCACTCGACATGGTCATGAATTGTATTGATTGAAAAAATGACTATGGGTAGTACAATCAGAATCCAGTTGAGATAGATGGCAGAATTGAAATTGGAGTAAATAATGATTATGGAGACCTCCATCTCGGTTATCGAACCTCGATTCGGATATCGCCCGAATCGGTGCTGATCTCGCATCTTCCTCCGGTGACACTTTTCGGCACCTCAACCTTGCCGGTGTCTGTCTTTGTAAGGAATACTTTCTCTGTGAGGAGGGTACCTGAGACATCGCCCGTGTCAGTCTGTACGAAGATGGATGCCGCGTCACTTTCAGAAAATTTTACATCGCCGGTACTCCTTGTGATGGAAATCGCGTCATCGACCACAACATGATCCAGCGTCAGGTCCCCGGTGGTACCTTCCGAGGTGAGATTTCGGCAGATTATATCCTGTAATTTCACTTCTCCCGTGTCCACATGGATGTACACGTCTCCTGCGCACTCCACAGATTCTGCGCTGATCCTTCCGGTCGTCGTTTTAAGATCCATTCTTCCAGCTGTAACAGCCGATACAGTTATATCACCTGTCGTAATAGCAATTTTTATACCGTTTATTGCGGACGCATAGCAGGCCACATCCGAAGTATCCCCGTTAATTGTGATGCTGTCAAATGTGAAACCCGTGGGAATATTGATATCTCCCGTATCGGTCTCTATGTGAAGATCGGAATAAACGCTTTCGGGCAGATAGACCGTGATCTCCGGTTCCTGGACGGAAAAGCCGAAGTGAAAAGAAGGTTTGCGACTCTCAACGCGTTTGATCGTGAGCGTTCCGTCCGTCACGGCGACCTCATGCCTGCTGTTTTCTTCCTCGAGGCAGACGACTGTGCATTTCCCGTCTTTGGCGGGCTTGAAAAACACATTTTCCGTGGATGCGGTGACAGATATGCAGAGGAAACTTTCACCGACCGTGTAGGTGTTGGTTTCGTATTTTCCGTTGTCCAGTTTTTTGAAATCGAAATGCATGATTGCGGCTGCTGCAAAGCAGATGATTGCACCAACCATGATTATCGCAACAGCGGTGATGATCCACTTTTTCATCGTTCAGTGTTCTCCCTTCCTATAAACATCGTCTTGACGCCTAAAAGTATTTTTTTAGTAAGCCGCAGCAGACCCCTCGACAATTCCAGGCAGCCGAAAAACAGAAGGATCGCAAGCCCGGCACAGACTAACGCAATGCCCAACATAAAAGCCCCTCCGGCCGGATTGCCTCTTATCAGGTCGAAGACGGCCATGAACAGACCGCCGACAGCGCTGACCGCAAGCGAAAGATCTACTGCCCAAAGGCTGCTCAGCACCGCCCATAATACGATGTAAAGCGAGAGGCAAACCGCGAAAGCGGCAATCAGCAGAGAAAGCCATACCGGCGAACCTAGCACTAACAAAAGAATCTCCCAGGCTTTCAGACCGCGCCTTTGCTGTATTTTTTCCTTTACGAGCCTTGAGAGCGGCGTCTCTGCCATGATTTGCTCAACGATCTCATCCACGGAAGCGATCCCAGCGACAGCCTCCTCTTCCGTCAGACCATCCTCTATCCGATCGTCGATCATCTCGCTGTAAAACAGGAGACGCTCATCCATATCACTTTGCGGTAATCCCGATAGCCGCCTCTTGAGTTCTTCCAAAAACTGAGTTTTATCCATTCAAGTTGTCCTCCTTGGTAATGAACCTATATATGGATATGATCTCTTTCCAGTCGTCCCTGAATTCATCCAGGCGGTTCAGCCCCAGTTTTGTGATGTGATAGTATTTGCGAAGCCGACCATCGTGTTCCGCCGTCCGAACTGTGAGCATCTCCGCGGATTCCAGTCGCTTCAGGATGGTGTACAGGGTGGATTCTGACAGTTCCAGATAGGGCTTCATGTCTTTAATGATTTTATACCCATAGGAATCTTCGTCTTTGATCGCGGCAAGCACACAAACATCCAACAGACCGCGTTTCAGTTGAATATCCATATAATACCTCCCTTAACGCTATACATCGTAACACGAAGTATTATCGTTATCAAGGCTCACTTTGAAAATAATGACAACTCCAAAAAGGAAAAACGGCTCTCCGCTGTTTGCCATATATTCCTGTATGAGAGGTTTTTAGCGTTATTGAAAAAATGCTTGGATAACTATATAATTCATGCGTTTTTTAAATTTTCTTTGATTATTTAGAAAAAATTGTTTTATTTTTAAATTTTTTTGTAGTTTCTTGTAGATTTTTATTAAATTTAATGTTATAGTTATCGCACTTTATAAAGTACGGTAGCTATGGAAGGAAAGACAATGCTTGTTTCCTGGATGACAACAAACAAATGTAATCTTAAATGCAAACACTGTTATCAGAATGCCAAGGAAAAGTATGATGACGAGCTTACGACAAATGAAGCTAAAGAAATGATCGACGGCATCGCAAGAGCCGGATTTAAGATCATGATCTTCAGCGGAGGTGAACCGCTTCTCAGACCTGATATTTTTGAACTTGTGTCGTATGCTGCATCCAAAGGACTCAGACCTGTTTTCGGCAGCAACGGAATGCTTATCACCAAGGACATTGCTATCAAGCTTAAACAAGCCGGAGCTTTGGCTATGGGTATAAGTATCGATAGTGCTGACCGTGAAAAGCATGATGAGTTCAGAGGTGTGCCGGGTGCTTTTGAAAAAACGCTTCAGGGCATACAGAACTGCAAAGAAGTCGGACTGCCTTTCCAGATTCACACAACAGTGCTTGAATGGAACAAAAAAGAGATTCCTGAGATTATTGATTTGGCTGTTGACCTGGGAGCAATGGCATCATACATTTTCTTCCTGATCCCGGTAGGAAGAGGACTTTATCTTGAAGATGATGCAGTCGGTGTCATGGAAAATGAAGAACTTCTCCGAACTATTATGACTAAACAACAGTCGATACCCATTCCAATCAAGCCTACGTGTGCACCTCAGTTCACACGTATAGCAAAACAGCTCGGTATCAAACTTGATCCCAGATTCAGCAGAGGATGTCTTGCTGGTCTTACATATGCAATTATCAGTCCCAATGGTGTAGTCCGACCCTGCGCCTACATGACTGAACAGGCTGGAAATGTAAGAGAGCAGACCTTTGATGAGATCTGGAAGACAAGCCCCGTCTTTAATAAACTCAGAACGAAAGCATATTCCGGAACATGCGGAAAATGTGACTACAACGATATCTGCGGAGGATGTCGTGCTCGTGCTGCCTATTATCATGACGGTGATATCCTTGCTGAAGACAGCTATTGCGCTTACGGAAGAAATCTAATCTAGCAAGGAATTAAATAGATGAAAACAAAATTGTTATCTTTTGCCATGATGGCATTGGTACTCGTTTCCTGTTTCATGTCCGCCTGTACAAACAAGAATACAACAACAACTGATACTCCTGATCCCACTCCTGTTTCCCGGGAATATACATTTACTGATGATCTCGGAAGAAGTGTTACTGTAAACAATCCTCAGCGGGTTGTTACGGTAATGGGTAGCTTTGCTGAAATCTATGCTTTGGCAGGTGGCGCAGAAACAATCGTTGGTTCAACCGATGATACGATTGATACCAGAGATCTTGGTATCCCCAGTGATGTTGCCAAAATCGGCAGCTATTTGAAACCTAATGTTGAAGCAATTATCGCCCTTAATCCTGATCTGGTCATCCTGACCTCTTCCACAGCAGATACTGTTGCTGCCGATCAGAAGACATACAGTGATCTTTTCAGTGATGCCGGCATTAATACTGCATACTTTACAGTTACTCATTTCCCTGACTACTTACACATGTTAAAGATTTGTACAGATATTACCGGCAAAACCGATGCGTACAAGAAATATGGTCTTGATGTTCAGGAAAGAGTCAATAAAATCATTGCGGATAACAAAGTTTCCGGTTCACCCACCTATATGCTGTTGATTACTTACTCTGCAGGTATCCGACCTCAGCAGACATCTTCAATGACAGGTAACATGCTTACTGAACTTGGTGCACATAACATTATCGATGATCATCCCAGCTATTTGAGACAGCTCAGTATGGAAATGGTTCTTGAAGAAGATCCTGACTACCTGTTTGTTATTGCAATGGGTAATGACAGTGAAGCAATGGAGAAAGCTCTGAAGGATAATATTACAAGCCAGCCCGCTTTCAACAGCTTGACTTGTGTTAAGGAAGGCCGATATCATGTTCTTCCATATGACACATTTATGTTCAAACCTAACGATAAATGGGATGAAGCATATCAGTATCTAGCGGACATTTTGAATGGAAAATAATCCAAGACATTTTCGGGCATCACATGTTCTTATTATTGCAATTGTTCTTTGTTTCGTTGCTGTGGTGCTCGGAGTTTGCCTTGGTGCTATAAAGGTTTCACCTCTGGATTTTTTGCAGGACTGGATGAGTGGCAATAAGACATCCACGGCCTACAGAATTGTGATGTATACAAGAATCCCCAGAGTGTTCGGTGCGCTCCTTGCCGGATGTTCACTGGCTGTTGCCGGTGCAATTCTGCAGGCAGTGCTTCAGAACCCGTTAGCAAGTCCTAATGTAATTGGTATAAATTCCGGAGCAGGCCTGTTCGTACTGGTCTGCTCCTCATTTTTCCCTGCCCAGTTCGGTTGGATTTCATTTGCTGCATTTCTCGGGGCACTGTTTACGGCAATGTTTGTCTATGTCCTTTCAGCAGGAATCAATTCATCCAAGGCAACATTGATCCTTACCGGTATTGCTGTGACAAGCGTATTAGGCGCAGGAATGAACCTGATCCTTATTATTGATCCTGATGCATATGTCGGTGCCAGCAATTTCCTTGTCGGCGGATTCCAGACAATTACGATGAAGCAGCTGGGTTTTCCTGTCTTTTATATCATTGCCGGGCTTATTCTTGCGATGTTCCTGAGACAGGATCTGAATGTTATCGGACTCGGTGATTCAAAGGCTCAGTCTCTTGGTATGAATGTACCTCTTGTCAGATTTGTCATGATAATGACTGCGGCACTGTTGGCCGGAGCTGCTGTAAGTTTTGCGGGTCTGATCGGATTTATCGGCCTTATCGTTCCTCATGCAATCAGATTTTTAATAGGGAATGACAATAAATGGGTCATTCCTATCTGTGCTTTCGGAGGCGCAGCCTTCACTGTGCTGTGTGATCTTTTTGCAAGGACAGCATTTGCTCCTTATGAAATACCTGCAGGCATTATTCTTGCCTTGCTTGGCGGTCCGTTCTTCATCTTCCTGGTATTGAAGAACAGAAAAAAGGTGAGAAATGATTAACGTAGATAATGTTTCTTTTTCTTATAACGAAAAGGTTCAGATTATCCGCGATGTTACCACTGAGATAGAGGATAAAAAGATCACCACTATCCTCGGACACAATGGCTGTGGAAAAACCACACTGCTGAAACTGATTGCTCATCTTATTCGTCCGCAGGCAGGCTCTATTTCGCTTGACGGCAAGGATGTCTCTGAGTTTTCAAATAAGAACCTTGCCAAACGTATTGCATTGCTTGCACAGAAGGATTATTCATCTGATATTACTGTTGAACAGCTGGTAAGTTTCGGAAGATATCCTTATCAGCGTTATGGTATGGGTCTGTCCCAGAAAGATAAGGACAGGGTGGATTATGCTCTCAGAGAAATACATATTGAGCAGTTCAGAAACAACAGCATTCTTCATCTGTCAGGCGGCCAGAAACAAAAGGTCTATATTGCACTGGCTCTTGCTCAGGATACCGATATTATTATTCTCGATGAACCGACTACATATCTTGATATCAATGTCAGGTTTGAGATCATGGATCTTGTGAAACGCCTGAATCAGTCAGGCAAGACTATCGTGATGGTGTTGCATGATCTTGATTTAGCTTTGGAATACTCAGATAACATTATTCTTATGGATCAGGGAAGGATCGTGATACAGGGGCCTAAACAAGAAGTAATTGAATCAAAAATGATTGAAAAGATTTTCAATGTGGAACTTTATCCGATCAATTACAAGGGCAAGACTGTTTATCACTTTATGAGAAACGACTAGTCGTTATCTTCCTTTTCAGATTTGTTTTTCTCTTCCAGTTCATTGAATTTAGCCAGCAATTCATCTTTGTTTTCAACCAGATACTTAAATGTGGTCATCATTATATACACTCTCGCTTCATAGCTCTTGAAAATGAAATAAGACGGTATGAGTGATATTCCGATTGAAAGCATTATGTAATGAATTATTGTCGGAAAATCAAACCTGAATGCCAGAAAGGCACTCCCGAAGACAATTACTGACTCAATGATAAGATGAGTTGTGACAATGATGAAGTTTTCTCTGTTGACGTAATTGTTCGGATCTTCAATGTCTTTTTTCGTGAAAGCGAAATCTATTTTCTTCATGGCTTTTCCCAGGCTTATTATCCGTTTTTTGAGGTATTAATTACAATAGCTTTGTAATTAAAAAAGCCGTTCCGACAAATATATCAGAACGGCTTGAATAAGTCAGTGATAAGGTTCTATACGAATTTTGTTGTTCTCTTTGAAGCTGCAACGATCTGAACACTGATGAAAAGTGCGACCAGATAGAGGACTAATGTCGCAATCAGGATATAGTCGTATTTCATATTTGTGCTCTCGAGAATAATCTCTGACATATTGTTTCCTGTAAGACCGGCAACTGCCCATGCTGATAATGTAAGACCGTGGATCTTACTGATCTTGTCCATACCGAAACGGGCCTGCAGAAGTGCGGGCAGGGTGGAGAAACCGCCGCCGTATCCGGCGTTGACGATGAGAAGCAGTGCAATGACGATGATTCCGAAGATGAGTGACTTGGGTCCGTTGGTGATTGCAAACGTTGCCAGAGCAATTGCGGTGATTACTACAGAGCTGGTGAAGATGATCTTGTAAACAGTGTCACGGTCCTTCATGCCGTCTGATATTGTTGAATAACCGATTCGGCCGAGGGCGTTGAAAGCTGCTGTTACTGAAGGAACAATGCTGACAAGAGCTGCAATCGTAGCTGCAGAAGATGCAGCAAATGCAGTTCTTACAATCTGTTTTTCATAAGTAATGAGGGCAAGACCGCAGTGGATATTGAGGAAGAACATGATCCATATACCGACATAAACGGGATCTTTGAACATTGAAAGGACATGGAATGAGCCTTTGACATCTGCAGGTTCAACCCATCCTTCAGGTTTTTTGATGAGGAAATGACCGAGCATCATCATGGCAAAATAAACAGCACCGAGGATATAGAACATGGCAGAGATACCGAAACTATTCTGAAGTGCTTCCATGATTGGGGTGGCAATAGCCTTTGCCAGACCGAAGCCCATGATAGAAATACCGGTTGCAAGACCTTTTCTCTTATCAAACCAGAGCATGAGTGTTTTGACAGGAGTCAGATAGCCGATACCAAGGCCGATACCCATAATGCAGCCGTATGATAAAAGAATACATACCAAAGCAAGAGGACCGGTCAGGAACTGGATCGACAGACCAGTGCCGATCATACCGGCAGTGAAACATAAACATGCGATGAGAGAGGATTTCTTGATGTCTCTCTCGACCATTCTGCCTGCGAACGCAGCAGACATACCGAGGAAGAAAATTGCCAGTGAGAATGCCCATCCCACTGCAAATGTGCTCATACCGATTTTAGTAGCGATTGCTTCTTTGAATGTTGACCAGCAGTATACGGTGCCGATTGAACAATGAATCAGCAAGGCAGGAACTGCAGCCCGCATCCATTTGTTGTTTAGCCAGGTCATATGCGCTTTACCTCCGGACTTAATATTTTGCCCAGACGGTCGGCACATACCGCAGAAGATCTGTGGACGCCTATCGCACTGTGTTAAATCACATAATCCGTCAGCGATAGGTGAATTTGATGCTAGGCATTATAACATAATAAAAAATAACAGACCAAACTATTCTTGTGCCTAGACATCACTTTTTTTGATTTTTTGTTATTCAATATCTTGTAGTTATGATAGAATTTTTCATATGAAATACTACTATATTTGGACAATCGGCTGTCAGATGAATGAGTTCGAATCGGAGGAACTGCAGTCCCGTATTGAAGCTGCAGGATACTGCGAGGTATTTCGACCTGAAGAAGCTGATCTTATCGTAATGAATACATGTATGGTCAGGCAGAGCGCCGAGACAAAGGCAATCAACAAACTTGAAAACCTTAAACCTCTCAAGAAATTAAACCCTGACCTGAAGATCATTCTGACAGGATGCCTTGTCGGTTTTGAAGGAGCTACCGATGCCCTGAAAAAACAGTTTAAATATGTAGATGAATTCCTGCCTCCCGGCAAACTTCCGGTCTGGCTGCAGAGTTATGACCGTCAGATGAAAACCGGAATATGCTCGTTCGTTCCGATACAGGAAGGATGCGATAATTTCTGCACATACTGTATCGTTCCATACAGACGCGGCAGGGAACACAGTGTACCGCTTGACGAAATAGAACGTAAAGCGAGAAAGATGGTTGCTCTCGGAGCAAGAGAAATAACTGCACTGGGACAGAACGTGAATTCCTATGGCAAGGATCTTGTGCCTCAGGCTGATATCACGGATGTCCTTGAAACACTCAATGCCATAGAGGATCTCAAAAGAATAAGATTCCTTACTAATCATCCCAAGGATATGACACGTAACTTAATTGAGACTATGGCAAGACTTCCCAAGGTCTGCGAGCATATCAATCTGGCTGTTCAGTCAGGTAATAATGAAGTGCTGAGAAGAATGAACAGGAATTATACTGTTGAACATTTTCTGGATCTCGTAGATATGATGCGTGAGATCATACCCGATATCGCAATAGTCACGGATATGATCGTAGGCTTCCCGGGTGAGACCGAGGAACAGTTTATGGATACCATCGGACTGATAAAAAAGGTCGGATTTGATGCCATACATATTGCTGCTTACTCTCAGCGGTCCGGAACTTATGCTTCCGAACATCTGAAGGATGATGTTCCGGAAGAAGAAAAGGAAAGAAGACTTCATATGGTCGAAGATATACAGAAGGATATTCTTACTGAGAAGAACAAAAAGTATCTCGGTCAGAGTGTTGAAGTGCTTTTTGAGAGTAAAAAGAACGGCAGGTGGCAGGGCAGGACCAGAAGTGATAAACTAACCTTTACTGAAAGTGAAAAAGATCTCGCTGGAATAGTAACGAGAGTCAATATCGATAGGACTACAGCTTGGTCGTTACACGGTAATTTGGAGGAATAAATGTTTGATAGCCCTTACATCATGATTGTAGTCTTGGTGCTTATGATGGTTTTCTTTTATTTCATGATCATCAGACCCCAGAAAAAACAGCAGAAGGAAGCCCAGGATCGAATCAATTCACTCAAAGTAGGAGATAAGGTCGTCACAATCGGTGGATTTTTCGGAACGATCAACCGAGTTCTTGATGACGGTTTTCTTCTCGAGGTAGCAAATGGCGTTGTCGTTAAGATTGCAAAGCAGGGTATTGCTTATCCCCAGAATCCTCCTGCAGCAACTTCTGAACCTGCTGCTGAAGAAACTGAAACTGCAAAAGATGACGACAAGAACAATCAGTCACCCATAGAAGATAAAAAATAAACGTGCTGATCAAATAAAGTTTACAGCGTCAGGCGTAAATCGCACTTGTAATTTAGTGCCATTTACTGATATTATTACAAACTGTTGTATAACGGAATAAAACAGTTTTACGTTTGTTTGGCTGTAAGATAGTTAGGAGTTAGAAAAATGGCTGAAGATACTCAGAATAATGTTGCAGTAGAAGAAGCACCCAAGTCAGTGGTTCCTGAACTGGCTTCCGGTGATACTGTCAAGGTAAGCGTCCGAATTAAGGAAGGCGACAAATCCCGAATCCAGGTATTCGAAGGTGTCGTTATTAAGATCGTCAACAGTGTTGACGGCGGTAACTTTACTGTACGACGTGTAGCATATGGCGTTGGTGTTGAAAGAACCTTCCCCAGAATGAGCCCTATGCTTGCCAAAGTTGAAGTACTCAGACATGGTAAAGTTCGACGAGCTCGACTTTTCTACTTGAGAGATCGATCCGGTAAGGCTGCTCGTATCAAAGAACGCCGTGTCTTTACCAAGTAATTGGTATATTGAATCAGTAACTGAAATAGTCATGGAGAAATCCATGACTATTTTTTTATTCAGCAGTTTTTCTTATTCGTTAATATATAATGATATCTATGAGATACGCGGATGTATGTGTTGATTCCCCGGTATTGGCAAATGAGGGAATCTTTTCATATTCAGTGCCTGAAGGAATGTCTGTAAAGATCGGGCAGGCAGTTATCGTACCCTTCGGCAAAAGGATAATTCAGGGAATAGTAGTCGGCCTTCCTGACGAGCCGCAGGTTGAATCTGTTAAGGATATCGATGCTGTTATAGGTGATAACAACCTGATCAGACCGGATCAGATCGTGCTGGCAAAGATGATCAGCAATTATTACAAATGTCCTTTGTATTCTTCAGTTTCTCTGTTCCTTCCGCCCGGTTTTAACCGTCAGTCAGTACAGTACGTATGGAAAACCGATAAGCAATCTGCTGCTGAATTATCTGCAAACCAGCAGGAAATTCTGAACCAGCTGGACAATGGTCCGTGCAAGATATCCTTGTTCGATAAAAAGGATGTTCATTCCCTGATCGAAGCAGGACTGGTCAGGACAGAATACAGACTGGGAATTCCGAGAGTCAAACCGAAGTACGAAGTAGTCTACAGATGTAAGCTTTCCAAAGATGCTTTTGATGAGAAAAACAGATATCTTGTAGAGCACAGAATGTCAGCTCGTGCAAAACTGCTTTCTTTCATCTATTCTTCCGAAAAACCTTTGTCTATGACAGAGATAAAAAATGCCGGTTATACAAATAATCTTGTTAATCTTCTGGTTGCAGACGGTCTGATTGAAAAAAGACTAAGGGAAGTTATCAGAGGAACACTTAATTATCCCGCCACTTCGACTCTTCCCTATGAACTGACATACCATCAGAAGATTGCTCTCAGTGAGATCACCAAAGGAATATCAAAACAGAAGGGTGACAAATATCTGCTTCAGGGCGTAACGGGAAGCGGAAAAACTGAGGTGTACCTCAGAAGTGCGGAAGCTGCTTTGAATAAATCAAAGCAGGTTATTGTCCTGGTTCCCGAGTTAACTCTTGCGTCCCAGATAATAAAAGCCTTTTCACAGAGATTCCCGGGAAGAGTATCGATCCTGCACAGCGGAATGACTCTTGGTGAGAGATATGATCAGTGGAGACAGATAAAAGCCGGTAAATGCGACATTGTGATCGGAGCAAGAAGTGCTGTCTTTTCTCCTGTCGAAAATATCGGACTGATAGTAATTGATGAAGAACATGAATATGCCTATAAGCAGAGCGACAGTCAGCCATTGTACCATGCCACAAGAATAGCTGAGACGATCTGCAAGATGACCGGGTGTGTCCTTGTTCTTGGCAGTGCAACACCTGATGTCTGTACCCGCTATGGTGCAGACCATAAAAGATACGAATTGCTCGAGCTTCCCAGACGGATCAATGGAAGCGACAAACTTGATTACAGAATTGTAAATATGTGTGATGAAGTTAAGAATGGCAATACTTCGATTTTTTCCAAACTGCTCAGAGATAGTATCAGCGAAACACTGAAAAGAGGCGAACAGGTCATTCTGTTCCTTAACAGACGCGGAGACGGGCAGTTCGTACAGTGTCATAACTGCGGATATGTGGTCAAGTGTAAAAGCTGCAATATTGCCATGACATATCATTCGGATATAAATAAGCTGATTTGTCACCGCTGTGATGCAAAAAAGAAATTGCCTGATATCTGTCCCAGCTGTAAAAAAAGTAAATTGACGGTGTATGGTATTGGCACTCAGACTGTGGAAAGAGAAGTCGCCCGTCTTTTCCCGAAAGCGAGAATGATGCGATGGGATGGCGATTCAGTAAAAAACAGTGTCACGACTGAAAAGCTTATCTCAAGCATGGCCAATAAAGAAACAGATATTCTGATAGGTACCCAGTCTATTGCCAAAGGTCTTCATTTCCCTTTTGTAACGCTTGTAGGTGTCGTTTCAGCGGATATGTCGCTGAATATGCCTGACTTCAGGGCATGTGAGAGAACATTCCAGATCATCTCTCAGGCTGCCGGCAGAGCCGGAAGGGGAGATAAACCGGGGACTGTGATAATACAGACATATCAGCCTGATAATTACGCCATCACATCAACAAAAACTGAATATGATGACTTTTACAGAAAAGAAATAAAAATGCGTAAAGAGATGGGTTATCCTCCCTTCAGCAACATGGCCATAATCACCGGTGAAGAATCGGATGAGGAAAAAATAGTTGAGAAGATGCAGTCTTTGAAGGAACGGCTGATCAAACATGCCGGCAGTATGGATGTTTCGGTCAGTATCCTGGGACCGACTCCTTCATTCATCTCCAGGAGACGGGGAAAATACAGGTATGAACTGAATATCTGCGGACAGGTCAACCGCTTGCTGGAAGGAATCAATATACCCAGGGAATACTTTATTAACAAAGATCCACTCGGTTTATGAGTATGTGCTATTATCTCTAATAATATGCTCGATTTCATTAAATACATTGGTAAGCCTGAAAAGCAGGTATTAAACGATTGGGTATCTTCCTTCCCGGACGTTCCATCATATATCGTAGGCGGCACTGTACGTGACTGCATACTTAAAAAGACGATTTCAGACGTTGATATTGCGGTTGAAAAGATCCCGTTCGAAGATATAGAACAGTTTGCCGTTCAGCATGAACTCAAGGCGATATGGCTTGACCGTGAAAACGGAGTGATACGCATACTTCCAAGGGATAATGAATGGCATATCGATGTCGTTTATATCAGCAGTATTGAAGAAGATCTGAACAGACGTGATTTTACCTGCAATGCTCTTGCTGTAGACCTTAAAGAAGCATTGAACGGTGAACCGGAACTGATAGATTTCTGCGGAGGACTAAAAGATACTCTTGCTCACAAGCTCAGAGTTCTGAATGACAATACTCTTACTGAGGATCCTATCAGAATACTGAGAGGAATCAGGTTAAGTGCAACACTGGGTTTCTCTCTTACTCTTTCTGCCAGGAAACAGATAAAACGAGATGCATACTGCCTGGAAAAAAGTGCAGGCGAAAGAGTCAGAGACGAACTGCTTGCATTGCTGAGAGCCCAGGATTCATCAAAATACTTTCAGCTTATGCTTGATCTCGGAATCATTGACATACTCTTTCCTGAAATGCTGCCCTCGTTGGAAGTGGATCAGCCGGGTGAGCAGCAGTGGGATGTTTTCCACCATTCCATCAATACTATGGATGCTTTTGATTTTATTGCCCGTAAAGGTAAATGGCCATATACAGATAAAGAGGTTCTTAAATACTTTATATGGGATGATGAACTTGCTGATCATTTTAATGAGGAGATCAGTTTCGGCAGTACCCGTCACGAGCTTATGAAAATGGCAGCCTTCCTGCATGATGTTTCGAAGCCTGAAACAAGACTTGTAACACCTGAAGGAAAGATACGTTTTTACGGACATCCGAAGAAAGGTGCTGAAGTCAGCCGTGAAATTCTGAAAAGACTGCGTTTCAGCAGTAAGGAAACTGATATTATCTGCAGGCTTATTGAACACCATCTCCATCCGGTTCAGCTGTCAGGGAAAAGAGAAGAGGAATTCGTGCCTCCAACATCCAGATCGTTATATCGGTACTGCCGTGATCTGGGCAATGAGGCAATAGATGCAACATATCTTTGTCTGGCCGATGAACTGGCGGCTGTTGGAGAGAGTTTAGATTTAACAAACTGGATTTGGCATGGTAAAATCAACAACTGTATTGTTGAGTATTACCGTCAGATAAAAAGTGCCCCGTTAATTAAACTCATAAATGGCAATGACTTGCTGAATATGGGATTAAAAGGGCCTTTGATCGGACAGTTACTTGACCAGGTTAGGACATTACAGAGTGAAGGTACGATTCAAACTCGTTCCGAAGCTTTGGAATATGTAAATAAAATACTTGAACAGGGGCAAAATGAAACGTAAAAGCTACTGGCAGATTTCAGTGGTACTGGTTGTGCTTGTATTGGCATTACTGGTCGTGTTCCCTATTCATCGCGGCATTCTCGGTCATAAGGATGTAGTTTTAGGTCTCGATCTTCAGGGCGGTCTCTATCTGGTATATGAAGCGGATCTTGAAAACATCGAAGACAAGAATGTCGATGATGTATTGAGCGGAATCACTTCAGTTATTCAGAACCGAGTTAATCCTCTTGGTTTAACTGAAGCTTCTATTGAACAGCAGGGCGAAAACCGAATTGCTGTCCAATTACCTGGTGCTACACTGACCCAGGATCAGATCGATGCGATCGGAAGGACCGCATTGCTTGAGTTCAGAGAACAGTCAACTGATGCAGACGGAAAATTAATCTGGATTCCTGCAACAGGTGAACTCAACGGAGAAACAGTTGTATTGTCATCCAATTACTTCAAGGATAATACCTATGTTGCAATGGATGATACGACAAAAGCAATCTATCTTGTATTCAATTTCACTGAAGAAGGTGCCAAACTTTCAGAACAGGTTACCACCCGTTTGCTTCATAAACAGCTCGGTATCTTCGAAGGTGATCAGATGCTGATGGATGCTACCGTTCAGGCTGTTATTACAACCAGCGGTCAGATCACAGGTCTTTCTTCAGCAGAAGCTACAATCCTTTCAAAACAGTTGAATGCCGGCCGATTACCTGTCGCACTGGACATGGTATATCAGGAAACGGTCACACCGACACTCGGTGCTGATTTTGTCCGTCTGGCTGTTATTGCGGCTGTCATCGGAACCATCCTTGTGATGTTGCTGATGAGCTTATATTATAAAGTTCCCGGTATTGTTTCATCTGTGGCACTGCTTATATATGCCGTGATTCTTCTGGCAGTATTTAAGCTTTTCAATGTTACATTATCACTGGCCGCAATCGGTGGTTTCGTAGTATCCATCGGTATGGCTGTTGATGCCAATGTTCTTATTTTTGAACGATTGAAAGAAGAACTTGCCAATAAGAGAACCCTGAATGCGGCTTGTGAAGTTGGTTTCAGCCGAGCATGGTCCGCTATCTGGGACTCAAATATTACCACCATCATTGCCTGTATAATCCTGGCAGTTATGGGTTCAAGCATCCCGGGCGGTGCCTCGGTTCAGGGCTTCGCTATTACTCTGCTCATCGGTGTGATCGTCAGTCTTTTCACTGCAACATTTGTCACCAGATCATTACTGAGACTTGTTGTTGCCACTCCTCTTTCAAACAATCCTGGTTTATTCACACCTGCAAGGAGGAGAAAAGATGCTTAATATTATCGGAAACAGATTCAAGTTACTCTTAGCAGGCATCGTTGCATTACTTGTCAGTGTTATTTTGCTGGTGATTTTCGGCCTTAAACCGGGTCTTGAATTCACAAGCGGTACTATGTTTACTCTTCGTTTTGAAGATCAGACTGAACTTTCTGTAGCTGAAGTCCGTTCAGCTATGAATGATCTCGGTTATGCAAATGCTGTCGTTCAGTCCACATCCCGCGGCGATTTCCAGATCAGAATCAGCCTTGCGGAAAATGATGAAGTCAGCCAGATAGAAAACAAACTCGCTGAGAAATACGGCAAAGTGACCAGAGAAGGTATCACAAAGGTTGAACCTACTATTTCACATCAGACTGTCCGTGCAACTGTGATTGCTATTATTGCCGCATCCATCGGTATGCTGCTGTATATCACTTTTGCATTCAGAAGAATGCCTAATCCGTTCCAGTATGGTGCATGTGCTATCATCACTTTGATCTGGGACCTTACAATGGTCATCGGCACTTTCGCACTTATTGCCGGTATAGCCGACTGGGAAATCAACCTGATGTTCATCACCGGTCTCCTCTCAGTTATTGGTTACAGTGTCAATGATAAGATAGTTATGTTCGACCGAATCCGAGAGAACAAACGAAGATCAGTTTCAACCAACTTCTCCACTCTCGCAAATGTTTCTGTTGTTGAATCGATCAACCGTTCACTTCTTACTTCAGTCAGTACAATGCTTGCAGTTCTTGCATTGATGTTCTTTGTCGGTTCATCTATCAAAACATTCCTTATGGTTCTCCTTCTCGGTATCATTTACGGTACATACAGCTCCATTTTCTTCTGTGTACCTTTCCTCACCGTTTGGGAAAACAGAGAATGGGGTAAGATCTTTTCCTTCGGTAAATAACCGGTTGTTTTGGTTTGCATACAGGGGTTCCGATTTAAGATAATCGGAACCCTTTTTTTTAATTTCAGAAAACGGGTATCATTAAGTATGATTGATTTAATTGAAGAACAGCGTCTGAAAGAAGCAAAAAGAATTGAAAGGGTGCTGAGCTATCAGAGATGGCTTTATGTGCCTGCTCTTCTTCTGACAACACTGATGTATGACAGATTGTTTTCCATTTGGACACTGTTTCTTCTTCTGTCACTTGTCCTGACCAATGTTGCAGTGTGGTTTTTCAGCACACGAAGCGATACATACAGGAAACAGCTTGTTCTTGGTTGGGCTGTTCTGATCATCGATACTATCATTCTAATAGGACTTGCATTGTTCCTGCTTCAGGTCGGCAATTCATTTATCATAGCTGCATTCTTCCTTATCGTAACTGAAGCATCTGTCCGGTTCGGGCTTAAGGGCAGTCTGATCGTAGATATTATCTGTGCAGCCATTATTGCATTTCTGTATAAAGTTGCAAATGATAATTTCGGTGTTGAAATCAGTTTTGCAGATTATATGGTAAATATCGGCATCATGAGTTTTGTTTCATTGATGGTCGGAATGTCATCACGAAATTCATCCAAACTGAGAGAATCACTGAATCAGCTTGCCAGGGAAAGAGCTCTTATTGAGGAAAGACACAGAATGTCCAACGAACTTCATGACAGCGTTCTGAAATCTCTTCAGGGCCTTTCATTGGAAGCATATGCATTTGGTGCAGGATCTGATGATGAAAAGATCAAAAAGGAATCCGAATATATTGCAGGTGTCTGCCAGCAACTCAGTCATGATATCCGTAATATCATTCTGGAACTCCGTGAAGATTCACAGAAAGGTGATATTTCAGATCAGCTGCAGGTGATCGTCAATAAATACAATGGGCAGAAAGGCCTTCAGTGTGAACTGGAATGCAGTGAAAAAATAGATAATCTGCCGCTCAAACTGAGACATGATCTTATCGAGATAACTCAGGAAGCACTTCATAATGTTATAAAGCATTCGTCTGCAACCAGTGCAAAGGTTACCCTGAAAAAACAGGAAGACGAATTGTGTCTTATAATACGGGACAACGGAGAAGGCTTTAAAGAAGAAGTGACTGATTTCAATACTTTCGTGAATATGGGTAAAATAGGACTTGCTTCCATAAAAGAAAGAACTGACAGTCATAATGGTATCCTTTCAGTGGATAGTTCAGACCAGGGTACTGTGATCAGTGTTACAATACCACTCAAAAGCACTTAAAAGCTGAAAAGGCGAAGTTTTGGAACAGATAAGATTATTTATAGTTGATGACAATTTTGTGGCCAGACGTGGTCTCAGGACCGTTTTGGAAAAAGAAGAGAGCTTCAGTGTGATCGGTGAAGCTGCCAGCGGACTGGATTTGCTGAAATCCGAAGAATTGAAAGATGCCGATATGGTATTAATGGATATCAGGATGGCCGGAATGGGTGGTATCCAGGCAACCGCAGAAGTTAAAAAGAAGTATCCTGAAATAACAGTACTGGCGATGACAAGTGTTGATGATCCGATCATTCTGGCGAATATCATAAATGCAGGCGCATGCGGATATCTGGTATATGGCCAGTTTCAGCCCAATGAAATGATAGATGCTATCAAAAAGGCGGCAGCCGGGGAAAAAGTGTTTATACCGCAGCTTGATCAGTTCTTTGATTCAAACACAGTCAGTACACTGTATGATATAAAAACTTATTATCACGATCCTCTGACTGCAAGAGAGGAAGATGTTCTCAGTCTTATCGGCAACGGATTCGATAACTCCCAGATATCAGCCATCATGGGAATCAATGAAAAAACTGTGAAGAATTATGTGACCCGTATCTATTCGAAACTCGGTGTGACAAACAGACGTGAAGCTATTCTGTATGTTTTGAATCATATCCTGACGGGGGAAAACTACTAGAATCTTGAGATAAATTCATCAAAGTTCTTGTAAAGGATATTATCCAGTTCAAAGTCCTTCAGAGGTAAGCTTCTTAATATCTCAAGTTCATCTTTTGCATCCCACATGGGATAGTCAGATCCGAAAAATATCTTTTCAGAACCATATGTATGCAGAAGTTTTATGATCGTTTCTCTGTCAGTAAGCTGCATGGAAGATGAAGTGTCAACGTGGATATTCTCTCGTTTTGCCATTTCTTCAGCGTGGTCGCCCCAGATAGACCATCCACCGAAATGAGCAAGGATCATCTCCAGTTCAGGATGCTTGTCGCTGATATGCAGAAGTCGTTCGGGTCTTGAAAATTCTGTTCTGTAATCACCTGCATGAAACAGGACAGGCACTCTGCCGTTTATTATGGAATACAGTCTCATGGCGTCATCATTGTCGCAGTTGAATTTCTGAAAATCCGGATGGAGTTTGATGCCTTTGAGGCCGATTGCAATAAGATTTTCAACCTGTTCTTCCATGTCATCCGCACCTGGGAAGATAGTGCCGAATCCGTAAAATTTATCGGGGTGTTCAGCAACACTGGCTGCAATGAAATTGTTGATCGAATGGACCTGTTCAGGTTTTGTTGCCACAGAACAAACCAATGCTTTGTCCACACCGGCTCTTTTGTGAACATCCAAAAGGCCCTGAACTGTACCCGGGCACTGTATGGTGATTTCATAGAAATCACCGATGCCTTTGACTGCTCTCTCTGCAATTTTATCGGGGTATATATGTGTATGTGTGTCGATTATCATTCTATTCAGTCTTTATCTTTTTATTCTTCTCAAATAATGCATGTTTTACTGCAGAGAAGTACCTGAGATTCACGATCGTCCCAATCGGAATTTCGAGTTCAAGTCTTTCGGCAGCCTTAAAGCCGTTGATTCTGTCCATTTCGGGTTTGAGAGCCAGTAGACCTTCCTTATCGTTCTTGGCAACAAGTTCATCAATCTGTTTTTCGATCGCACGTGCATCATCAATTCTCTTGAGCTGCGTGTCACAGAGGTCCTGTGCCAGAAGACCGTGTTTGGCTTTATAAACGGTCAGCTGACGAATGGCATCATAAGTTACCTCGGTAATATCATCTGCAGGAAGCCATTTGGTTTCATAGTTAAGTGAATATCTCCAGCTGGGCATTGCAAGTGCCTGGCGGTGTTCTTCAAGGGTCTTGAATCTGAGTTTGAATCCGTATCGTTCAGGGAAATCAAATGCAAGACAACCAGGTGCCATGAACGGTGCCTGATGTCCCATGAAGAGGAACAACTTGGGATTATCATGGAATTTAGTCATCAATTCATCACAGTAGTCGATATTATCCATGACATTTTTGCGGTCCTGTTTCCACAGGCCGATCATGAAGAAGATCTCGACTCTGCAGGCGCCGAACTCAAGTGCTGCACCTATCATCTCTTCCATTGCTTCATTGGTGAAGTTTCTTCCGAGACTGACAGATCTTACTTCGGGATCATGTGATTCCGGAGACATATCGAGAGAGAAGCCCGGGCAGCAGTCGGCCACCTTCTTGGTGAACTCTCTTGTCCAAGGATTGAAAGCTTCGAACATAAGGGTATTCTTGACTTTGTTAAGCTTAATGAGGTCAAGGATCCTGTTGGCTCTTTCTTCTCCGCCTTCTCTGATATCACCCACAAGCAGGATCGGAGCACGGGTTATCTTGCTAAGGTGAACGATATCCTTGACGATATCTTCTGCTGCTCTTCTTGCAGGTCGTGTTCTGTTAAGGTAATTCGGAGTTGCATCTCTTGCTCCGCCGCAGAAAATACAGTTATACTGACAGCCTCTTGTAGTAAATACAGCTGTCACAGGGTATTTGATCCAGCCTTTGAACGGAACAACACTGGCAAAATCATGATACTTTATAACCTGTCTGACCATTTGTGAATAATGGTTGCCCATGACATGTCTGATGTCATTAGGCACGTATGAAAAGTCATTGAACTGAGGTTCGTTCCTTTCGTTTTTCCAGCATAAGTTAGGGATCTTCGAGAAATCCTTGTTACCATTGAATTCCTTCATAAACTCAAGGAACGGAACTTCTGTGGAATCGCCGCGGAGGATAAAATCCACTTCGGGATATTGGATAAGCTCATTATAGAAACGTGATGATGAATATCCGCCGAATATGATCTTTGAATTCGGATGATACTTTTTTACTATTCTTGCTATTTCAATTGAACCATGGCAGTGAACCATCCAGTGGAGATCGATACCAAAAATCGGTGCTTCAAGCTTGGCTATGAATTTTTCTGCATCGAACTTTGCATTTCGGATCATTCTCCATGCAATGTTGACCACACGTGCATTGAATCCGCCTTTTTCAAGGTATTCGGAAATACTTGCCAGACCAACCGGATACATTTCAAAAACAGGTGTCGCAAGCACAAGATCTGAGACCGGTCCGTAAAGCTGTGGAATCTTTCTGAAATCATAAACATGAGGTGCATGCAGCAATATAATATCCGGTTTTGCCATTATTAACTCCCTCTGGCTATAAACGCCATTTTTTATTATAGATTAAACAATGTCATAAACAAAATTGATTAAGTTTAAAAATGCAGTTATTATATCGGTGAAGTTATGAGACTTATATGTAATAAGCTGATGGTTGCTGACCTTGCGAAAGCAACAGCCTTTTATGAAGACGTCCTTCATCAGGAAGTTTATGAGGTATTTGATGATATGATCGTCTTCAAGTCGAATATTGCACTGGTGAGTCTCAGCCGCTGGAGTGAAAAAGCAGCATCATTCAATCAGAATGTAACGGTTGGTTTTGCCGATTCCATTCTTCATTTTGAGGAATCTCACTTTGATCTGTATCTTTTTGAAATTGAAAGCAGGGGAGATATCAGATTTTTGCACAGGGTTGTCAAACGAAAAAATGGTCAGCGTCTGATAAGATTCTTTGATCCTGATAATCATGTTATAGAAGTCAGTGAGGCAAATAATCGTTTACCGGATGATTTAATGGCATCCCTGGTCGACTACAACGAAGAAGTCGATATCCTATCATGTACCGAACAGCCATGTATTTCACATTGTTCCGGAATTGCTTTCCTTGATAAAAAGACCGATAAAAAAGAATAACCCGATAATTTTGAAATTATCGGGTTATCAGTAATCGGCTTAATTATTCTATTTGCTTACATCCAGCAGGGAAATTGTCGGGGTCAGAGGCAGTGACTGCTTGGTTACCGTAAGCTTTGCAAGGGGATCATGTTTGTTGGAGCCCATTTCCTTAAAGAAATTGTCAACAGGCTCAAGATCGGCTGAATACAGATCTCGGTTGTAATGCATAGGGATAACGATCTTCGGTTCAATATGTCGGGTGATCGTTGATGCCTGTTTGGAATTGATCGTATATTTGCCGCCGACCGGAATCATCAGAATATCAATGTTGTCGATTTCGTCAAATACTGATGATGTTACGATATGACCCAGGTCCCCAAGATGACAGATGGTGATCTCATCAATGGTGTAAACAAAGATGATATTCTTTCCTCGTTCTGCACCCTCCATGCCGTCATGGAAAGAAGGAATGCCGTTGATAAGAACACCAGAGACTTCATATTCTCCGCATCTGGAAATAACCTTGGTCACATTATCGACTGCCTGGGTATAGTTGTGGTCAGCGTGGTCGTGACTGACTGTTACAATGTTTGCAGACTGCTTGCCCATAAGCCCGAAATCCGGACCGTACGGATCGGTAATAATGGTTGCCTGCTTACCTTTGATTTTAAAACATGATCTGCCTAAATATGTTATGTCCATGCCTGTAATTATACCTTTTCTCGAAGAATTGGGTCAATTATAACGATGCCTGATTTACTATATGATCCAGTTTCTTTTCCGGATAGTAATTGTATGTGAAAACCGGTACCACAGAATAGTGCTTCTCAGATGTTTTCATTACCTTTTCAGAGTCGTATGTGACGTTGTACCCCAGATCATCATACTCCATTGTTCTGACAAGTCCGCTCTCATCAAATACATTAATGACATTGCCGTAATCATCATAACTGAACCTGACTGAATGATTTTTGTTGTCTTTTTTCGTCACAAGATGTCCATCGGAATCATATTCCATATCGATGCGGTATCCTTCGGAGTCTTCTATTTTTATGATTTTGTTCTTCTCATTGTATTCAAAACAGGTTTCTTTTCCGTAATTATCTGTGAATCCGATCAGTCGGTTTGCTTCATCGAATGAATAAGAATAACTGTTTCCCTGATTATCGGATTTTCCAATACAGTTTCCGCTTGAATCATAGGAATACTCCTGGTCACCGATAACAATGGGTTCATTTATGGCATCGTAGATTATTCTCATATGATCGCCGTCAAAAGAATCCACTGATATTGTCAGACCTTTCATATTCGTTACGGTGGCGGTACCTTTTTCTGAATCAATAATCTTTATTGTGGACATATCATCAAAACGCTGGAACAGGACTTCTTTTCTTGCAGAGTAGGTGATCTTTTCAATGACAGGTGCAAGGCCTCGTCTGTCGTATACAATGTCATACAGAACGTTATACGGGGAGTCGCTGATGGATGTAAGTAATCCGTCTGATGAATAATTGAAGAATATATTCTTATTCTCTGTATCCGTGATACATGTCAGATTATCGAGATTATCATATTCAAACTTAAACATTGTTCCGTCAGACAGTTCCATTGAAATACATCTGTTTCTGTCATCATATTTGAAAAGGAATTTCCTGCCGGCTGTATCCATGATGTCCTTTATTTTCAGTCCGTCATATGTGAGTGTCAGAGCATTTCCATAAGCATCGGAAACGTATTCAAGGTAATAATCGGCGGTATTGGTAAAGGATGAATACTTGTAATACATGTTATCAACGCCACGGTACACAAATGAATCATCACCCTGTACCAGTTCTCCGGTCTCATGCATGATAGGCAGAAGTACACGGGGCTTCTCATTGCTTATCTGTCTTGTGGTAAAACTGCTTGAATCTCCATCCCCGCTTGTCACTGTGAATGTATCGGCGCTGGATCCTCTGAATACTGCGGAAGAGTAATTGAAATGCCATCCGTTTCCGAACATGCCTGATTCGCTTGCCCGGTTTGTATTGAAGCTCAGACATGGTCTGATCGTAAGCCCGGACATATGTGTTTCAAGCATCTTGTAGCGGATGAACAAACCAAGATCTGTAGTGTTTATCTGGCATGACAGATGATGTGACAGCTTATGCTTCAGATACAGTGTCTGTTTGTTGAACTCGGGCGATGATGCACTGTTGGGAGTAAGGGGTTCGACTGACATGGATACAAGAGCCTTCAGAGATTGCTTCAGTGAAGTCAGATTGGTATCGGTGCTGTACTTGTCAGGTCTGTTCTGTGAGGCGGCTTCATCTATTGCTTTCTGTATTGAAGCTATTTCATCTTCTTTATTTACAAATACGACCTTCTTCGGCTTGTATTCGATATCTTCAGGCTTGTCCTGATATTCGACTTTCGTTCCGCAGATAGGACAGAATGCATATATATTCTTCAGTGCTGAATGACAATTGGAGCAGAAAATCACATTTTCATCATCAATAAATGCTTCCGGATTATTGTTGATTATTACAGGAGCAGTTTCCGCTTTTACTGTCTGAATTGTCGGGTTCGGTGTTTCATTGAACTTACTTGTTTCAGATATTGGTGATGCTGATATAAATTCTTTTACTGTTTCCGGTTCTGATTCCACGGATGTTTCAGAAATATATTCAGTTTCTGTTCCTGTTTCCAGTACCGGTTCGTTGTATACAGGCTCAACAACTTCAGATTTGGTGTCTTCTACTGTTTCCTCTGTTTCAGAATATACCGGAATATCTTCAATCGGTGGTTCTTCTGTATATGATGATTCTTCAGCCTGTTCAATATCAGTTGTACTTATTGAATTCTCTGAAATCTGTTCATCAGCAACAACAGAAACTGATGAATCACTGGTTTTGGGAATAATCGGAATGATCACTTCGGATTCAATAGGTTCGCGTACAGGCTGCTGATCACTGCCCTGGGTTTTTGCCTCTATTACATAAGTCTGGGTTTTCTCTGGCTGTGTTATTTCAGCTCCGCACCAGTGGCAGAACAGGGCAGACGGTCTGATCTTCTTTGAACAATTTTGACATTCGATCAGGTTTTCATCATTGATCACGGTTCCGCACCATCGGCAGAAAGTTGCGGTCGGTTTGATCTTTTCTGAACAATTGGGACAGTTTATCAGTGTTTCCAGATCAGTTCCGCAGAATCTGCAGAACTTTGCAGTTACAGATATTTTTTTAAGACAGACGGGACAATCTTTTTCCTGTGATTTGCCACAGAAATGACAGAACTTCGCATCAGAATTAATGCTGTTTCCGCAGTAAATGCAATCTTTCTCTGTTTCAGAATTATTCATAGCCATAATTCACTGTCTTTAAGTGAAGTATAACTTATTTATCCCTTTGAAAGAAAACCCTTATCTGTTGGGATTGTCTTTTGGATGATATTCAGGTACAACAGTGCTGATTGCCTTGACAACAGCATTGCTGTCACCGGTTTCAATGGCCGCATTCAGTACATCAAAGTCCTTGGCTATATCTCTGAGAGCACTGTCTTCAGGTTGTCTTTCAACATAAATTCTGTCATTTGCTGTTTTATAGTGAATGTCATTCTGAATTAGAGTCTCTTCAAAAAGCTTTTCACCGGGACGTACGCCGATTTCCTTTATATCGATATCCTTGTACGGTTCGAAACCGGATAATCTGATCAAGTTTTCAGCAAGGTCAAGAATTTTAACGGGTTCGCCCATCTGTAACACATAGATTTCGGTTTTCTTGGCAAATGCACCTGCGGCAAGAACCAGAGAAGCGGCTTCCGGTATCGTCATGAAGTATCTGGTCATCCGTTTATCTGTAATAGTGACCGGTCCTCCAAGCTCGATCTGGCGTTTAAACAAGGGGATCACTGAACCGGATGATCCGAGAACATTTCCGAAACGTACGGATACAAATTCCGTCTTGCAGGAAGGATCCTTAGACAGAGCGAATGTCATATATTCGCAGTAACGTTTTGTAGCTCCCATGACGCTGGTAGGATTGACTGCTTTATCAGTGGAGATGAACACGAATTTGGGACATCCGAATTCCATTGCATTTTTCATCAGGTTGTAGGTGCCGAAAATGTTATTCTTTACTGCTTCTGCAGGATTGTGTTCCATCAAAGGAACATGCTTATGCGCTGCTGCATGGAATACAACATCAGGATTATATTTTTTGAAAAGATCTTTTACTCTCTTCTGATCTCTTACTGAACCTATTTCAATAATAATCTCAATTTCATGGGTAATCAGCCTGTTGAGTTCATTCCTCAGGTCATATGCATTATTCTCAAAGATATCAAAGATGATCAGTCTGCTTGGTCTGTGTGATGCGATCTGTCTGCACAGTTCACTGCCTATTGAACCACCACCGCCTGTCACCAGAATAACTTTGCCTGTTACATATTTACGGACATCTTCGGCATTCAGCTGGACTTCAGTTCTTCCGAGAAGGTCTTCGACCTGGACGTCTCTGATCGCGGCACTGAGGTTGGTGTTTGCCATTACCATCATGGTATCAGGGAGAATCCTCAACTTACATCCTGCAGATTTGCAGATGTTGACTATTTCCTGTCTTCTATTGACCGGAAGGGAAGGTATTGCAAGAATTGCATCGTAGATCTTGTTTTTCCTGAGGGTCTCATCAAGATCATCAATATTGCATTTGACTTCAATACCGTGGATGGTTTTACCTGTTTTCTCTTTATCGTCATCAACCAGACCCCAAACGACATATGGGCTCTTGTAGTTGTACATGAGTTCTTCCATTAGTGCTACACCTGATTCACCTGCACCGATAATGGCAACAGGCCTCTTTTCATCAGCGGGAACACTTGATTCGATCTGACCGGAAAGCTGATGACGGAAAATTCTGTAGCAGAATCGTAAGGAAAGGGAACCGATTACGAAACAGGTCGCAACAGCCATGGTTGCAAAAGGTGTAGCCTGTCTCCAATCGATAATGTAACTGATCACAAGATACAGGAGAAATGAAATGATGTTGCTGAAAACAATAACAATATAGTCTTTTGCTTCACTGTATCTCCAGAGACGTTTGTATGATCCAAATGCAAAATCCATCAAAATAGAACAAACGCCGTATATGCCTACATTTCGTAAAAACAGAGGAAGTTCGGATCCTATCGTTTTGAAGTAGATTCTTGAGTAACCGTAGTCATGTGAAAGTTCAAGGTAAACATATACCGCAACACATATGATTGCGTATGTCAGTATGTCCAAAACAAGGACTATATTTCTTCTGTATTTGCTAACAAATTTACTGCCGAATAGTTTATTGAAGAATGAGTATAATTTGTTCATTATTATTCAACCGTTACAGTTTTTGCCAAGTTTCTTGGGAAATCGACCGGATTGCCTTTCTTCACTGCTGTATAGTATGCAAGTAATTGTACTACAACCAGGTTCAAAATAGGAGATAATATCGGCTTTGTATGAGGAACAGTGATAACGTAATCTGCCAGGTTGGAAATAGTCAGATCATTCTCCTCTGAAATAGCTATCAGCGGGGCTTGTCTTGTTTTGACTTCTCTCAGATTAGTAACCAGTGAGTCATAGTTTTCATCATGCGATACGATTGCGATTACCGGAACTTCCTTTCCCAGCAATGCAAATGGTCCATGTTTCAATTCCCCGGCTGCATATCCTTCACCGTGAATGTAGGATATTTCCTTAAGCTTCAGTGCTCCTTCAAGAGCTATCGGGTAGTTGAGTCCTCTGGCTATATAGATAGCATCCTTGAAGTCAGCAAGATAAGATGCAACAGATATAATACTGTCTACATTTTCAAATATCTTATTGATCTGGTCAGGAAGTTTTCTGAATGTATCCATGGCATCTTCTTTGTTAAGCTTGGATAAAGATGGATGTGCAAGTATAAGTGAATACAGTGCTGCAATCTGGCTCAGAACTGTTTTTGTAGCTGCAACACTTACTTCAGGACCGGCCTTTGTTGTCCAAACGTAATCTGCTGCTCTGGCAAGCTGTGAATTCTTTACATTCGTTATTGCCATCAGCTTGTATCCGTTTGCCTTGGCTGCTTTCGCAGCTTTTATTGTATCTGCAGTTTCTCCTGACTGGGATATGGCAATTGCAAGTGTGCCTTTTTGTCCTTTTGTAAGTGAGCAGTATTCGCTTCCAAGTTCTGCAAAAGTCGGGATTCCAAGGATCTGGGGTGCCAGATAACGCATCATCAGTGATGCATAATATGAACTTCCGCATGCCAGCGTTTTGATCATTCGTATTCCGCCAAGATCCTTGTCGATCGTTGCAAGCAGAGTGGCAAGATCATCGAGATCATCAATGGTAGTGGTAATAACACGAGGCTCCTCATGGATTTCCTTGAGCATAAAATGAGGATATCCGTGAAGCTCTGCATCATTGAGATTCTTATCGAGCAACTCTATTTCAGGTTCAGTTTCCTTGCCGTTTCTGAACAGCTTAATGCTGTCAGGAGTCAAAACAGCAGTATCGTGATCTTTCAGATATATGAATCTGTTAGTGTATTTTGACAAAGCAGATGAATCAGATGCTACGTAGCATTCACTGTCACCGACACCGATTACAAGCGGGCACCCGACTTTGCCGACATACAGCTTGTTTTCATTCTGTACGATTGCAGCTACAGCAAATGCGCCCTGAATTGTTCCCAGTGCTTTTTTGACGGCATCATCTGCGCTCATTGTTTTCATGTTTTCTTCTATCAGATGCGGAATGATTTCTGTATCTGTTTCGGATTTAAAAACATGACCTTTGTTTATAAGATCTTCCTTTAACGGAATAAACTGGTCAAGCGTTCCATTGTGAACGACTGCTACTTTATCTCCGCAGGAAGAATGAGGATGTGCATTTGCGGCAGTGGGCTCACCGCAGGTAGCCCATCTTGTATGACCGATTCCGATCTTGGAATTGACTTTCTTATGTTTTGCTTCAAGTTCTTTGACGCGACAGGTATCTTTTATTACTTTGATTCCATCAGATTGTACCAAAGCTATACCACATGAATCATAGCCTCGGTATTCCAATCTTTTCAGGCAGTCAAATAATACTTTGTCTGCATTCTTATATCCGATATATCCTGTAATTCCGCACATAACTAAATTACTGTTGCCCCACTAGGGATTATACCAAAAAGCTTTTCATTATTATTAATTTTCACGTTATTGCCGATAACCGTACCGGCAGATGCCGAGACATTGTCCATGATAGTGCACCCGTTACCTATCATGCTTCCGATCTGCA
>JAEEGH010001931.1_pt1 | contig 57850 bp, 51 predicted proteins | sample 9134181 | NCBI WGS metagenome assembly JAEEGH01 (sample SAMN16246544, study PRJNA631951) | gut metagenome | biome: gut microbiome; feature: rumen; material: DP-attached | host: Bos | place: Iran: Karaj | collected 2018-10
GGCGTGTGGATCGCGCACGTACTGAACTGGGTGTTCACTACGATCGCCGTCGTCGTTTACGCGATCCTTGTGCGAAAGCGGTTCCCGCGGTCGACGGAGGATCTGATCGCGATCCCGGACGGCTTCGGCGTGCCGGACGAGAGGAGACTTTCGATCCCGATCCGCAATGCGCAGGAGGTGACCAATGCGTCCGAACGGATCATGGCGTTTTGCAGCGCACGCGGGATCGATCGAAAGCATGCGTATTATGCGGGGCTGTGCATGGAGGAGCTGGCAGCGAATATTACGGAACACGGATTCAACGACGGAAAACCGCACACGGCGGAGATCCGCGTCGTGCAGAAGGACGACGGATTGCTGCTGCGCATCAAAGATGACTGCCGTGCGTTCAACCCGCAGGACGCGATGGAGATGATGGACCCGAAGGATACCACGCACAACATCGGCCTGCGCATCGTGCAGCGGTACGCAAAGAAAATGTACTATAACAGCGCTTTGGGGCTCAACGTGATCACAATTGAGCTGTAAACATCAAAAGCAATGGTACGAGCCACCTTCCGGATTGTCCCGGCATTCCTTTTCGAAAGAAAAAAGCGGCGATAACGAAATCCGTTATCACCACTCGACATGGTTGCGGGGGAGATTTTCATTCACTACACAGATGAGCGGTTTCCTTTTTTGCTTGGCAGAAAAGGCACTTTTGACGCAAAAGGCGCCTATTTATCGGTGATTTGAAGACAGCCTGCACTTTGACCGACGAACTCGTTTTATTGCATGAATTTATGCAACTGCTGTATATAGGATGCGGGGGTTTGATTGCTTACGCAGAAATAAGGGGCAAATCGGTTTTGAATACAGTGTTTTAGTGATTATTTATCATGGTACTGCGATATAATAATCCCAGGAACCCTCTTGACAAATATGGGATATATCCCCTATACTATAGCCGAAAGGAAAGGTGAATTGATTAATCCGACCATTTGTCATTTCTACGGAATCATTATTGTGATGTAACTGCGCAACAAGGAGCACAATCCGCCGCACGTCCATGCAATCACCTAGGATTTCGATGCGCCGTTTTTGATCGCGACCGGTGAGATTATGGAGGGCGAATTCCCACCGAAGGCAAAGGAACTGGTGAAAGAGTTCATCATGACCTACCAAAAAGAATTGGAGGAAATGTGGGAGACCGAGCAATATCGGAAACTTCCGCCGCTGAGCTGAGATGTTTCATAAGGCAATCAAACTTGAATACAGGGAAGGAACGACACTTGAACTGACGTTTCAGGACGGCAAGGTCAAGTGCTATGATATGTCTGCCCTATTCAGCAAGTATCCGCAACTTGAAGCATTGAAGGATCGAACTCTGTTCACTTCCGGTAAGCTGTTGGGACCGTATGGCATTGTCTGGAACGATGATCTGGATATCGAAGCAGAGACCATCTATGAAGATGGTGAAACTGTACGCGAGGAGAAACCCGCAGCATTTGTAATGGTCGGTGAAGCTGTCGCTGCTGCCCGCGCAAAGAAAGGGCTTTCGCAGAAGGAGCTTTCCGATCTGACCGGCATCGATCAGTCCGATTTGTCCAGAATTGAGCGGGGGATCGCCAATCCATCCGTCAATACCTTGAACAGAATAGCGCAAGCCCTGGACGCGAAATTGCTGATATCGATTGCATAAAAGAATCTTGCAGAATACTGCCGTCCCGGGTAAATGAGCAAGAGAAACAGGAGGTTTCATATGTGGACTTGTCCGAGGTGCAAAAAACAGCTGTCAAAAGAGGATCAGCAGCATTTCTGCGTCAAACCGGAATCGATCGACGCATACATCGCAATGCAGGATGATACTGTCCGCCCACGATTGGAAACGGTGAGAATTGCGATCCGTGAAGCCATCCCGCATGCCGAGGAGCGGATCAGCTGGTCGATGCCGACCTTTTGGAAAGGACAAAACATCATCCATTTTGCTGCGGCAAAGAAGCATATCGGTCTGTATCCGGGGGGCGAAGCGACCGAGGTGTTCCGGGAACAGCTCAAAGGGTACGAGGTCAGCAAAGGCACGATCCGCCTGCCGCACAACAAAGAACTGCCGATCGATTTGATCCGGGATATCGCAGCGTGGTGCTACGCGCAATACGCAAAGGAATAAGTGATGCGATACGAATACGACGCAATTCTGCATGAAAACCCGGACAATGGCGGGGCATATGTGACCTTTCCGTGGGATCTCAAAAAGGAATTCGGTAAAAGCCGCATCAAGGTGCATGCCGAATTTGACGGTGTTCCATATGACGGCAGCATCGTAAATATGGGGCTTAAAAACCCAGACGGTTTCGTGTGCTACGTGATCGGCGTATTAAAAGCGATACGTACAGTTCTGCAAATACGCGAAGGAGATATGATTCACGTGCTCATTGTCGATCGTGTGTAATTGGATTGGAGGTACAGATCTATGCTGAATGCTTGGAAGGTCAGATTTGAGCAAAACAAAAACCGGCACCCGGGCGTCGCCTGGGAAACGGTGGAAGCTCTGCTTTTGCAGGATGACGCGAAGCTGCGCGCGGCGGAACAGATGGAAAACAGCGGCGGCGAGCCGGACGTGATCGCGTTCGGGGGAAGACTGCTGCTCTGCGACTGCGCGGAGGAATCGCCGCGTAAGCGCAGCAGCCTTTGCTATGACGGCGCAGCGCGTCTTTCCCGCAAAAAGAATGCGCCGGCGTCCAGCGCGGTCGAGGAAACGGAAAAGATGGGTGTGAGGCTGATGACTGAGGAGGAATACCGGTATCTTCAGACGCTCGGGGCGTATGATATGAAAACTTCAAGCTGGGTGCAGACGCCGGAGCGTATTCGCTCGCTCGGCGGCGCCATTTTCTGTGAGCGCAGATATGACACGGTTTTCACTTTCCACAACGGAGCGGACTCCTATTACAGTGTACGCGGGTTTCGCTGCGTACTGGAACTGAATGAATAAGAAAAGAGACTGCAGTCATCTGCCGCTGTTCAATAAGTACATTATGTGATAATAGGTCCATTTGGTTGCGAGGGAGATTTTCGTCCGTTACACAGAAGAGCACTTCCCGCTCCTGCTGGGCAGGGAAGTGCGATTGTTTCTGTGATAATACTGGAGAGCATGATTGTCGATTGCTATTCTTTGCTGTGGAGGTTTTGATATTCGCCGGGAGTAAGACCGGTCTCACGCTTGAAAACGGTTTGAAAGTATGCTTGACTGGAAAAAGCGAGCGTTGCGGCGATCTCACCGTATGACATGTCGGAATATCGCAGAAGACGCTTGGCGTCGCGGATTTTGGTTTCGATAATGTGTTCGTTGACGGTCTTGCCGGTTTCTGCTTTGAACCGGCGAGTAAGTGCAGATCGGCTCATGCCGACGTGATGTGCTACATCATCAATGCCTACGGATTCATGCGCATGATCGGCGATAAACTGTACGGCGGAAAAAACCTCGCGAGAGAGGTTTTCCGGCAGCTTCGCCTGCCGCACTCGTTCGGTAAAGTCCATCACCATATTGAACTGCTGCAAATATACGCTTTCAACCGAACTGCATTGTTCGACTTCCTGCGTATAGAGGTCGATTAGACGATAAGAGTCTTCTATATCCATGCCGCCGCCGATGCCCGCCACCTTTCCCACAAGGGCCGAAAGTCCGATCACCATATTTTTCGCTTGACGCAGGGGATCGGCAGCCAGCGTTCCGATATGGAAAACCATGTGCTGTGCAGTTTCTTCCAAGAAAGCTCGCAGTTTTTCCACTTCGCCGTCGCGGATATAGCTCAGCATCAGATTTTCAAATTGATAGGTTCCATGGTAGGTACCGATTTCCTTTGCTTCCGAGGAGCTTTTTGCGTGTCTCTGCGCGATTTTCTGCTTTGCCTTTGCGCCGCGTTTTTCGTAACTTTTGATCAAGTCTTCCATTTTTGCAACTCCTATCCAAATTTATAATATAATACCCGATATTAAAATACAATGCAAGAAAAATACCGTAAAATGAGTTCATGAAGAATAGGAGGCACAGTATGGCAAAGGAGATCGGATTGCTCGGCAAAGGACTGTTTGAAAAGCCCTTTATGGATACGCGTATTAAGACGAGGGCAGTTTCCAAAAAGGAAAAGATATTCGGGCATCTTTTGGGGCCGCTCGGCTTGATTTTTGTCGTTAATACAATCGCGGCGTTGGTGGAAAAGTTTTTTACCCAACAGACCGGTGCGATGTACGGCACACAGAATGTAGAAATGATCCGTGTGATGGGCGGAAAGTACGAAGTCGTGATGACCGTCGCAAAAATTCTCGCTATGCTCTTCGGGTTGCTGAACGGCTGGCTGGTGCAGCATACGAAGTCCCGACAGGGTCGTATGCGCCCCTGGCATCTGATTTTCGGATTCATTTCGATTATTATCGGCTGCACGATTTTTCTGTTTCCCGGTACCACGCTCGGCGAAAGCTACTGGTACTATTTCTTCTTCCTGCTGATCTCCTATCATACGGTCGGTTCCACATTCTTCTACCTGTTTAGGGATAATATATGCTCTTTGACGACACGCGATCCGGGAGAAAAGACGCAGGTACAATTCTTTCGCAAGCTGACATGGACGCTGATCTCCGGCATCATCATCGGTATGCTGATCAACATGGTCGCGCTTCCGATGTGGCTTGAAAAGGACATCAACGGCTATCCGATCCTGATGATCTCTCTGTCCATAGCTGCGATTCCGCTGCTGCTGCTCGAATACTTTTACACCCGCGAGCGCATCACCGAGGACATCGAAACTGAATTCGGCGTCGATAACGAAAACAACATCCCGCTGAAGGCGCAGTTGAAAGCGCTGTTCACGAACAAATATTGGGTCATTCTTACGGTAATCGCAACCGTCAGCGGGATTGTGGATAATTTCAAGGGCGGCAACGTGCAGTATTTCTATATTAAGTTTTTACTGGACGGAGCCAACAAACCGATGATGTATACGATTTATCAGATCGCCACCGGCTTCCCGCTTGGAATCGGCGCGATCGCTATCTATCCGCTTGCCAAAAAGATCGGTATCAAGAACCTGACGCTCGCCGGGTACGCGCTTGTGCTTATCGGAAGCATCATCGGCTGGATATTCCCCGATCAGCTGATTCCGGCGGTGATTGGCGGCGTACTCCGAAACATCGGATGGATGCCGAACGCCTATATCTTTGCAACGCTGATCTGTTTTGCGTTTGACAGTATTGAATTCAAGTCCGGTTTCCGACTCGAAGGACTTTTGGGCGTTGCAATCATTGTAGCAATCCAATGGCTGATCTATGCACCGTTTGCAGGCGGCTTTGAATCCACGATCCTGAAGCTCGGCTTTGTGGACGTGGAGGGCGTCGTACCTTCACGGGAAGTCGTGCGGTTTATGACGACGGCGTTTTATCTCTTCGACATCATCCTTGCGGCTGTTGTGCTGATTCTCCTGCCTTTTGTGGACGTCGAAAAGAAACTGCCGGAGATTAATGCGGAGCTTCTGCGCCGCAAGAAGGAAGCGGTTCTGACAAAAGGCGAAGAGTGGATCGAGCCGGAGGAGCAGGAACGGCTGGAGAAGGAAAAGCTCGAAGCTGAGCATGAAGCAAACCGCATCGCCGATCTCAGGGAACGCTGCGCAAGGCGCGGGCTGGACTTTGAAACGGAGAACGCAAAGTATCTTACGAAACAGGCGGAAAAGAGAGCCAAGGCAGAAGCAAAAGCCGCAAGAAAAGCAAAATGATCCTCGATTTCAATAACAACTGGTTATTTTTGAAGGAAGGCGAAAAGCCGATCCCCGTGACACTGCCCCACGACGCCATGTTGACGGAGCCTCGCCGAACGTCCGCGCTCGGAGGAAAAAACAACGGCTTCTTTCCCGGCGGAAGGTACGTCTACGAAAAACGCTTCTCAGTCGATGAGGCAGATGTCGACAAATCTTTCGTGCTGCATTTCGAGGGCGTGTATCAGAACTGCACCGTTTCTGTGAACGGACGGAACGCGGGTAGTCACCGCTACGGGTTCACGGCGTTCGATGTGAACGTTACGGATTTCATACAGGCGGGTGAAAACACCGTCACGGTAAGCGTGGACAACTACCTGCAGCCGAACTGCCGTTGGTACACCGGCAGCGGCATCTATCGCCCGGTGACGCTGCTGATTCGGGATAAGAAATATGTCAAGAAGCTGCGTATCAACACCGCTTCTGTCGATCCCGCCGTGATTGCGGTCGATACGGACGCGGAGACGGTTGAGGTTTATGACGGCGAAACACTTGTCGTATCCGGCAAGCCGGGTGAGTTGATCATTCCAAACGCAAAGCTCTGGAGCGCGGAAACGCCGCACCTTTATAGCTGCGTGGCAAAGATCGCTACGGACGAACGCCGTGTGCGCTTCGGTATTCGGGAACTGAAATGGAACGCAAAGAACGGTCTTGCCGTGAATGGCGGGACGGTAAAGCTGCGCGGCGGCTGCATCCATCACGATCACGGCGTACTCGGCGCGTGCGAGTATCGGGAGAGCGAGCTTCGCCGCATCCGCATCCTGAAAGAAAACGGCTTCAACGCCATCCGTGTTTCTCATAATCCCGCGTCGCAAATCCTGCTGGACGCCTGCGACGAGTTGGGTATGTATGTGATCGACGAAGCGTTCGACGGCTGGTACACGCCGAAAACCTACCACGACTATGCGCGTTGGTTCCGTTCGGATTGGCAGAACGATTTGCGATCCATGGTGGAATCGGCGTACAATCATCCGTGTGTGATTCTGTATTCCGTCGGTAACGAAGTTACGGAAACCGCCGAACAAGAAGGAATCGAGCTTTGCGGTCGGATGCGCGATTATGTGCATTCGTTGGACAATACCCGTCCGGTGACGGCGGGCATTAATGTGCTGCTGGACGTTTATGCAAGCCGGGGAATCGGTATCTATAAAGACAAGGGCGAATATAAGCCCGAACCGCTTCCGGAAAACGGGAGTTTTCGGGAGAAGCGCACAGGCTCCGCGTTCTTCAATTACTGGACAGAAAAGCTTGGCGGGTTGATGTTCTTTATGAGCAAGGGCAGGACAGCGGAAACCGTCGTTCGCGAAATCGCACCGATGCTCGATGTTGTCGGTCTGAATTACGCTTCCTCACGTTACGATATTGACACACACAAATATCCGGATCGCCTGATGCTCGGCACGGAAACCATGAGCGGCGATCTGCCTTATAATTGGGCACGTGTACAGAAATACCCTCAGCTCGTCGGCGATTTCGTTTGGGCTGCATGGGATTATCTCGGCGAGACCTGCATGGGGTGGTATTATCCGTCCTATCCCGGACTGCCGTTGCTTTCGGGGCAGGGCATGATCGACATAACCGGGCTCCCGCTTGCACAAATGGCATTTATGCAGATTGTTTGGGGATTTCGCAAAACGCCGTATATCGGCGTTCGTCCGCTCAATCACGCGAAGGAAACGCCTGTCACGGGCGCATGGCAATTTACCAACGCTTTGGACAGTTGGACTTGGCATGGCTTTGAGGGTACAAAGGCAACGGTCGAGGTGTATGCAAATGCCACTGAAGTGCGGTTGACGCTGAATGGTAAAGAGATCGGGATAAAACCGATCAAAGCATACAAAGCGATCTTTCATACAAAGTACGCGCCAGGAACGCTTCGTGCGGAGGCGTTGGACGAGCAAGGCACAGTTCTTTCAGTAAGCGAGCTGAAAACAGGTGGCACGGAAACGATTCTTTCGGTCAAGCCGGAAAAGATGCTCGTCCGGCCCGGCGAGGTGTTCTATGTGCCGATCGAGTTCACCGATCAAAACGGCGTGTTGAAGCCGTATATCGAGCAGCGCGCAGAGATTGCGGCGGATAACGCAGAGCTTTTGGGCTTCGGCAGCGCGCTGACGAAAACAGATGAGGTGTTCGACATGCCCAACCATAATACCTATCGAGGACGGGCGCTTGCCGTGTTCCGTGCAAACAAGGAAGGCACCATCACAATCAAAGCAGACAGTAAGGGCTATCCTTCGGCAACAGCGACAGTGGAGGTACAGGCATGAAACGCTTTCAGTTTTTCGGGGCAATGTCGCCGGAGGAATCCCAACGGGAAAAAGAGCATCGCGCTTTGGCAAGGAGAGCGGCGGCAGCGGGCATCGTTCTTTTGAAAAACGATGGCGTTCTGCCGATGCAGCCCGGCAAGATCGCGCTGTATGGGCCCGGCAGCCGCATGACGGTCAAGGGCGGAGCGGGCAGCGGCGATGTGCACGAGCGTTACAGCGTATCCATTGAACAGGGGCTTCAAAACGCAGGATTCACGTTCCCGAATACGCTTTGGATGGATCGCTTTGAAGCAAAGTACAAGGCAGACGTCGCAAAATGGAAAGCAGGCGTAGAGGAAAGTATCCGCGGCTATGGCCCGATCCGCACCATGCAGATGTTTATCAAGATCGGCGAACAGCCCATGCCGTATCCGACTTGTGCGCCGATCCAAGGCGACGAGCTGACCGATGAAACCGATACCGCGATCTATGTACTATCCAGGCAGGCGGGTGAAGGATATGATCGCCGCGTGGAAAAAGGCGATTATCTATTCTCCGATGTGGAAAAGGAGAGTTTGAAAAAGCTTTCTGCCCATTATAAAAAGCTGATCCTGGTACTGAACTGCGGCAGCGTAATCGACCTGTCGATCCTGGATGAGACGCGGATCGACGCCGTGCTGTTCTATGGTCAGGCGGGAACCGAGGGAGGAAACGCACTTGCCGATATCCTGACCGGAAAAGACTGTCCCTCCGGACGATTGACCGATACTTGGGCGGTACGGTATGAGGATTATCCTGCGGCGGACACATTCGGACATCGCAACGGCGATCTGGAAAACGAGGAATACCGCGAGGACATCTATGTCGGCTATCGTTGGTTTGAGAAAAACGGCATCCGTCCGCGGTATCCGTTCGGGTATGGTCTGAGTTATACGACCTTTTCAAAGAAGGTAAGCGATGTATCGGATCGCGCCGCTGTTGTGACCGTACAGAATACCGGCAATATGGCAGGGCAGGAAACGGTGCTGCTGTTTGTGCAAAAGCCCGACGGAAAGATCGACCACGAAAAGCGATGCCTTGTTGCATTTGCGAAAACCGGAAATCTTGCGCCCGGTGAAAGCGAAACAATAACCGTTTCGTTCGATTTGGAACAGATTGCAATCTTCGATGAAGAAAAACACGCCTTTCTTTTGGAAGCGGGGTCGTATATACTGTATATGGGAAATGAGCCATGCGGCAATTTCTCTCTGTCGGAAGAAAGAGTTTATCCGATTACGCGCGTGAAGCACGAAGAAATGCACAGCGGGCATGTAAGCAAGGTCCTTGCTTCCCTGACTGATCGAGAAAAGTGTTTGCTGGTCACCGGCGGCGGCTATCCTTTGCGGGCGTACAATCAGGTCATGGGCGCGGCGGGGCGCACTTGCACATCGCTGCTCAAAAAAGGCGTTCCGAATATTGTCCTGTCTGACGGCCCCGCCGGGTTAAATGTAGTTCCGAAAGTGGCGATCCAAAAGAGCGGTCTGCCTGGTTATCCGGATGGGCTTCCGGAGGATTGGCGTTGGGGTTGGCTGAAGAACACAGAAGGCTTTCTGAAGCGGTTTATGGGAAAAGGAACTCCCGTTTATCGCTACATGACCGCATGGCCCAGCGAAACGGTGCTTGCACAGAGCTTCGATACAGAACTCATGGAAGAAGTGGGCAGGTCAGTCGGGCGCGAAATGAAAGAGATCGGCGTTTCGGTGTGGCTTGCACCGGGGCTGAACATTCATCGGAATCCGCTTTGCGGGCGCAACTTTGAGTATTATTCCGAAGACCCGATCGTTTCCGGAAAGATGGCGGCCGCCGTCACCCGCGGTGTTCAGTCCATGGGCGGCGTCGGCGTCAGCATCAAGCACTTCTGCTGCAACAATCAAGAAGACAACCGGATGCGTGTCTCGGCAAACGTCTCCGAACGGGCTTTGAGAGAAATCTACCTGCGCGGTTTCGAAATCGCGATTAAGGAAGGCAAGCCGTGGACGGTTATGTCCTCCTACAATCGCGTCAACGGAAAGTATGTCTGCAACACAGAAGAACTCTTGACTAGCGTACTGCGGGACGAATGGAACTTTAAGGGACTCGTCATGAGCGACTGGAATGCAACCGATCAATGCTCGTATGCGGAAGCAATCCATGCGGGCAACGATCTGATCATGCCCGGCACAAAGGGAGTTGCAAAAACGCTGTATAATGACTTGAAAGCGGGAAAGCTCGACCGCGCTGCGCTGAACCGTTCTGCCGTGCGGGTACTTGAGATGATTTTTGCAAGCGAGACCTGCAAGGACTTTCAGTAAGAGAGGAAACGAATGAAGATTAACATCAACCGAAACGCGCAAACAACGCCAACCGATTTTTCGTGGCAGGAGGGTATGGGCAATTGCCATGCCTATTTGCTGCATCGAACGGATGTTCTGGAACACATCAAGCTCGTGCATGATGAATTGGGGATCAAACGTATCCGCTGTCACGGTGTGTTGGACGACGATATGCTGACTTATCAGCGGATGAGTGATTGCAAAATGTTCAAGAGCGTACCCGGCAATCAAAAGATCGAGGAGATCAACTTCCGGCAAGTCGGGCACATCTATGATAATCTGCTTTCCGTCGGTGTGCGCCCGTTCGTGGAACTGTCGTTTATGCCGTCCGCGCTCGCAAGCGGCAAAAAGCTCGGTCTTCGCTACGCGCCGAACATCACCATGCCAAAGTCGCTTTCCGCATGGTCGGACTATATCAAACGCTTCGTCCGTTTTTTGATCGACCGCTACGGAAAAGAAGAAGTGGAGCAGTGGTATTTCGAGGTCTGGAACGAGCCGGATCTCGGATGCTTCTTTGCCGGAAAGCAAAAGGACTATTTTCAACTGTATGAAGCCACCGCAAGGGCGGTCAAGGAGGTCGATCCGTTGATCCGCGTGGGCGGTCCGTCCACCAGCGCGTGCAAGTGGCTGCCGGAGTTTCTGACCTATTGCGAGCAGAACAGTGTTCCCTGCGACTTTGTTTCCACACACCATTATCCGGGCGACGCATTCGGCAATTTCATCAATTTCAATAACATCAAGCATATGTTCTCTGCGTCGCAGCGGGCGGTGAAAGAGCATCGGAAACTGTCCGAAACGATGACGGATATGTTCTTTCTGCCGCAGGACGCGAAGCGTTGGGACAAAGGCGCGCTTGCTAAAATGGATCGGGAAGCCAAAGCAAAGGTCGGTTCGCGTCCGCTTCTGATCACCGAATGGAACTCTATGGCAGTGTTCGGTTCGCCGGTGCATGACGAGAAGTATTCCGCGGCGTTTGCAGTTAAATCTTGTCTCGACCTTGACAATACGCTTGCCGCCTACATGTTCTGGTGTTGCTCCGATCTCTTTGAGGAACAGTTCATGCTGCCGCGTCCGTTTGTAGGTTCCTTCGGCGTCGTCAGCAACGACGGTATTCTCAAGCCGAATTTCTGGGGCTTCAAGCTGCTGTCCCTGCTATACCCGAACCGGCTGGTCCTGCCAAAATCGGGTGAAGTCGATTGCGGCGCTTTCACGGACGGGAAAAACGTTCAGATTCTTCTGACGCCGCAGAGCGGGGATTATTTTGAAAACAAGCGACATGAAGTAGAACTGTCCCTTGATTTTGCCGCATCGGATGTGACCGTACAGCGAATTGACGACGACCATTGCAACCCCAAGCGTCTTTGGAAAGAGATGGGAACACCGGACAATCTGACCTGCGCCGAAGTCGTTTCGATCAAGGAGCGGTCAAAGCTCACGGAAGAACCGCTGCCGTTTGCAGTCGAAAACGGAAAAACCGTCGTCCGCCTGTCTCTTTCAACCAACGATGTTGCGCTGATTACGGCGCACGCGTAAGGAGCGACTATGCCGAATCCGTTTCTGCCCTTAACCGAATACATTCCCGATGGCGAACCCCATGTGTTCGGTGATCGGGTGTACCTGTACGGCAGCCACGACGCCGCAAACAGCACCCGCTTCTGCACCGAAGATTATGCGGTTTGGTCGGCGCCGGTGAACGATCTTTCCGACTGGACTTGTCACGGCGTTTCTTTCCGCAAGGAACAGGACCCGCGAAGCCGGGGTGGGAAACTTGTCGACTTTTATGCACCGGACTGCGTGCAGGGCAATGACGGACGGTATTATCTGTATTACTTTGCGGCAGGTCCCAATACTGCACCGTTCGGCCCGATGAGCGTTGCGGTGTCCGATCGCCCCGAAGGGCCATTTTCATATCTCGGCGATATCCGCTATGCGGACGGTACGCCGGTGCTCAAATATCTGACCAACGACCCCGCCGTACTGAACGATAACGGGCGCATCCGGCTCTATTACGGTTGGGGACTCGGTCGGGATTTTCGGAATCGCACTTTGCAGCCGCTGTATCGGTTCGTGCTGTCCAAGCTCTGCAATCGTTCAGTGAAAGAGATCAAAGCGACAAAACCCTGCGTTCTCTCCTGCGCCGTCGTAGAACTGGAGGACGATATGCTGACAGTCAAGGGCGAGCCGAAAGCCTTATTGGACAGCAAGACCACCGCGCCGAAAGGGAGCGATTTGTACCGCCATCCGTTTTACGAGGCGGCGTCGATCCGAAAATTCGGCAATCTCTATTATCTGGTCTATTCCTCCGGAGCAAACAACGAGCTGGCGTATGCCACTTCCCCATATCCGGATCATGGTTTCGTCTATCGCGGCGTGATCGTTTCCAACAGCGACTTGGGCTATCGCGGGAACACGCAGCCGAAGAACAACGCGGGAACGATCCATGGCGGTATCGAACGCATCAACGGTCGGTATTACATCTTCTATCACCGCTGCACCAACAATACGGATTTTTCCCGTCAGGCATGCGCCGAACCCATTGAAATCGAGCCGGACGGCACGATCCGTCAGGTTGAGATCACCACGCAGGGCATGGACGGCAAACCTCTGCCCGGCGCCGGAACCTATCCTGCCGCGCTTTGCTGCAACCTGATCACTCGAAAGAACATTCGCCTCGGCATCGGAAAACAGCAAACGCTGCCGCGCATTACGGAACTCAAGGGCGAAACAATCCTAAAGGACTTGACGGTGGGAACGACAGTCGTGTATAAATACTTTGATCTTCGCAATACAAAGCGGATCATCGTGGAATATTGCGGAAACGCAGCGCTGTCGGTCAACGGCATCCGGCTCGACGATCACGGGACTGCGCCGATCGAGGGCGGTAAACGCGAAACGCTTTGTATCGAGATTCTTTCCGGAAAGGCAGATATTCTGTCCTTCACATTGGAGGAATAAAAGATGGGTTGGATCATTGCAGCGGGGGTATTGATGGCAGCGGCAGCGGGACTTTGGATCACCATGCAGCACGGCTGTCTGCCGTTCGTTCGGCTCAACCGAAAGCCGCGCGAAGGGCAGATTCGCGTTGCGTGTGTCGGCGACAGCATCACCTACGGATACGGGATCAGAAACTGGTCATGCAACAACTATCCGGCGCAGCTTGGACACTGGTTGGGCGACGGATATTGCGTCCAAAACTTCGGCGTCTGCGGCGCAACGGCGTCGCTGCAGGGCGATCTGCCGTATGAAAAGGAGGCCGCCTATCGGGAGAGCTTGGCGTTTCGACCGGAGATCGTCCTCCTGATGCTCGGCACCAACGACAGCAAGCCCAATAACTACAGAGGACAGGAAGCGTATGCGGAAGATATGAAACGGATCCTTGCGGCATACCGCGCGTTGCCGAGCCGCCCGCGAGTATATCTTTTGACGCCCCCGCCTGCGTTTTCCGTCAACGGCAATCCGGTGGCATTCGACATCCAAGCGGATGTGATCGAAAACGAATTGCGTCCCGCGGTCAAAGCACTTGCGAATACAGAAGAGGTTCCCTGCATCGACCTCTATGCGGCTTGTGAAAACCGTTCGGAATGGTTTTGGGACGGCGTACATCCGAATGCGGACGGGGCGAAAGGAATTACAGAAACCATAACAGCGTATTTGAAACAGGAGCAACAAGCATGAGCAGCACATCATTTCCGAACGGGTTTTTATGGGGCGCTGCGTCCGCGTCAGCGCAAATCGAAGGCGCATGGAACGAGGACGGCAGGACGCCGTCTATCTGGGACGCTGCGACAAAAAAGCAGGTCAGGCACGGCGAGACCTGTCATACCGCCTGTGATCATTATCACCGCTTCCGCGAGGACGTGGCGTTGATGAAAGAGATAGGACTCAAATCCTACCGTTTTTCGATCAGTTGGTCGCGCGTCATGCCGGAAGAAGGCAAGGTCAACGAAAAAGGATTGCTGTTTTATTCCGATCTGGTGGACGAGCTTTTGGGAAACGGCATCGAGCCCATGGTAACGGTGTTCCATTGGGATATGCCGATGTGGGTTTATAAAAAGGGCGGTTGGCTTTCTGAAAGGATCGTACCGCTGTTCCGGGACTACACCAAAGTCCTGGTAGACGCGCTGTCTGATCGTGTCAAGTGGTGGATGACGGTCAATGAGCCGGGCTGCTTTATCATGAACGGCTATCTGCAGGGCGTACACGCGCCGTTTAAGCGCAATTATCTTGCTCCTTCCAAACTTACCCGCAACTGTATGCTGGCGCATGCCGAAGCGGTCAAGACCATCCGGCAGTATGCAAAGAAGAAGCCGATGGTCGGCGCGGCGTTTTCGACCGGCGCGTATGTGCCGAAGACAGAATCGGTCGAAGATATAGAAGCGGCGCGGAAAAAGAGCGTGGAAATCGGCAACGGGCTGATGGCAAACCGCTGGTGGATGGATCCCATGATCCTCGGGAAACCGGTCAAGGCATACGGCATCTATGCCTCCAGACAGAAGGACATGGCTGCCATTTGTCAACCTCTGGATTTTATGGGACTCAACATCTATTCCTCTATGAACTACGGCGACTGGGGCGATGTGGAGCAAGCCCCGGCCGGCATTCCCCGCAATTCGCTCGGCTGGGTGATCGACGAACGGGTCATGTACTGGAACGTGCGCTTCATCTACGAGCGTTACGGGCTGCCCATTATGATCACGGAAAACGGTCTTGCCGCGCATGACACAATCAGCACCGATGGCAAAGTCCACGATCCGAAACGCACGGACTTCCTCTGTCGCTACCTCAAAGAGCTCAAGCGCGCGATCGACGACGGCATCCCCGTACTCGGCTATCAGCATTGGTCGGTCATGGACAATTTCGAGTGGGCGGAGGGTTATGATCCGCGTTTCGGACTTATTTACGTGGATTACGCCACACAGAAGCGAATCGTCAAGGATTCCGCATGGGACTATAAAGGGATCATCGAAACGAACGGAGCTCGCTTATGAATCGGAGCGTTTTTATCGGGATCGACCTGGGCACCAGTGCGGTCAAGCTTCTGTTGGTGGACCAGAAGGGGACGGTTTTGAACACGGTGAGCCGGGAGTACCCCCTGTACTTCCCGGAGCCCGGCTGGTCCGAACAGGACCCGGCGGACTGGTGGACGGCGGTACGGGCGGGCGTCAGGGAACTAACGGCCGGCTTTGACGCTTCGAAGGTCGCGGGCATCGGCTGCGGCGGCCAGATGCATGGTCTTGTGGCTCTGGATGGGAACGACAACGTGATCCGCCCTGCGATCCTTTGGAACGACGGACGTACGGCGGAGGAAACTGTGTGGCTCAACACCGCCGTGGGCAGGAGGAAGCTCAGCGACCTCACCGCCAACATCGCTTTCGCGGGTTTCACCGCGCCGAAACTTCTCTGGATGCAAAAACACGAGCCGGAAAACTTCGCGCGCATCGCAAAAATCATGCTCCCCAAGGATTACATCAACTATCAGCTGACGGGCGTCCATAGCTGCGACTTTTCCGACGCCTCCGGAATGCTTCTGCTGGACGTGGAACACAAACGCTGGTCAAAGGAGATGCTGGACGTCTGCGGCGTATCGGAATCGCAGATGCCGCAGCTCTTTGAGAGTTACGAGGTCATCGGCACGCTGCGCCGGGAGATCTCAGCAGCGCTGGGGCTGAGTACAGATGTAAAGGTCATCGCCGGCGCAGGCGACAACGCTGCCGCAGCCGTAGGAACCGGTACGGTGGGAGGTGGTGCTTGCAACATCTCTCTCGGTACCAGCGGAACGATTTTCATCTCTTCTGACAGGTTCGGCGTCGATCCGGGCAACGCCCTCCACGCCTTCGCTCACGCGGATGGGAACTATCATCTGATGGGCTGTATGCTGTCTGCCGCCAGCTGCAACAAGTGGCTGTGCGAGGAGATCCTGAAAACCACTGACTATGTCGCTGAGCAGGCGGATATCACGGACGACAGGCTTGGCAATAACCGCGTGTTCTTCCTGCCGTATCTTATGGGTGAGCGAAGCCCCATCAACGACACCGACGCGCGCGGCACCTTCATCGGTCTTTCTTTGGACACCGGCCGGACAGACATGGTCCAGGCTGTGTTGGAAGGCGTGGCCTTTGCCCTTAGGGACAGCCTGGAGGTGGCCAAGGCCATCGGCCTTGCCATCGACCGCAGCTTTCTCTGCGGCGGCGGGGCGAAATCTCCCCTGTGGCGGAAGATCTTCACCAACGTCCTGAACATCCCCCTGGACATCCCCCAGACCGAGGAGGGGCCCGGCTACGGCGGAGCCATGCTGGCCATGGTGGGCACCGGGGCCTATGGGAGCGTCCAGGCCTGTGCCGACGCCCTCTGCCATGTGCGGGAGACGGTATCGCCCGATCCTGAAATCGCCGCCCGGTACGAAGCCCAATACAGGAAGTTCCAGAAGATCTATCCTACCATGAAGGACTTATTTCAAGAGATCAAATAAAGGAGATTTACCATGAAAGAGATTTTTGAGAACATCCCGGTCATCCCCTACGAGGGGCCTCAGAGTAAGAACCCCCTGGCCTTCAAGTTCTACGACGCGGACCGTATCGTCCTGGGCAAGCCCATGAAGGAGCACCTGCCTTTCGCCATGGCCTGGTGGCACAACCTGTGCGCCAGCGGTACGGACATGTTCGGCCGGGACACGGCGGACAAGTCCTTCGGGGCGGAGAAGGGCACCATGGCCCACGCCAAGGCCAAGGTGGACGCGGGCTTCGAGTTCATGAAGAAGCTGGGCGTCAAGTATTTCTGCTTCCATGATGTGGATCTCGTTCCCGAGGCGGACGACATCAAGGAGACCAACCGGCGCCTGGACGAGATCAGCGACTACATCCTGGAGAAGATGCAGGGCACCGACATCAAGTGCCTCTGGGGCACGGCCAACATGTTCGGCAACCCCCGCTTCATGAACGGTGCGGGCAGCAGCAACAGCGCGGACGTGTTCTGCTTCGCCGCGGCCCAGATCAAGAAGGCCCTCGATCTCACCGTCAAGCTGGGCGGCCGGGGCTACGTGTTCTGGGGCGGCCGCGAGGGCTATGAGACCCTGCTCAACACGGACGTGAAGTTCGAGCAGGAGAACATCGCCAAGCTGATGCACCTCGCTGTAGAGTACGGCCGCAGCATCGGCTTCATCGGCGACTTCTACATCGAGCCCAAGCCCAAGGAGCCCATGAAGCATCAGTACGACTTCGACGCGGCCACCGCCATCGGATTCCTCCGGCAGTACGGCCTCGACAAGGATTTCAAGATGAACATCGAGGCGAACCACGCCACATTGGCCGGTCACACCTTCCAGCATGACCTTCGCATCTCCGCCATCAACGGCATGCTGGGCAGCATCGACGCCAACCAGGGCGACCTCTTGCTGGGCTGGGATACCGACGAGTTCCCCTTCAACGTGTACGAGGCCACCATGTGCATGTATGAAGTGCTGAAGGCGGGCGGGCTCACCGGCGGCTTCAACTTCGACGCCAAGACCCGCCGTCCCTCCTACACCCTGGAGGATATGTTCCACGCCTACATCCTGGGCATGGACACCTTCGCTCTGGGCCTTATCAAGGCCGCGGCCCTCATCGAGGACGGACGCATCGAAAAATTCATCGCCGACCGTTACGCCTCCTACCGCACGGGCATCGGCGCGAAGATCCGCTCCGGCGAAACGACGCTATCCGAACTGGCGGAGTATGCCGTAGCTCTCGGCGCGCCGGCGCTTCCCGGCAGCGGCAGACAGGAATATCTCGAAAGCGTTGTCAATCAGATCCTGTTCAGCTGATTACAGCGTTTTTACAGGATGAATGATACGATCAATGGTGAAGCTGCTTTGCCGGAAAGAATGCTTTCATATGCAAATCCAATCCTTTGTTGCAGGGCTGAAACTGTTGATTACATAGAGACGACATTTGAAAGGGATAGAGCCGCAAAAACGCCGATAATATGGGAAGTTTTATAAAAACAAGATCCGCATAAAAGTGGATCTTGTTTATTTGGTTGCGGGGGAGATTTTCGTCCGTTACACAGAAGAGCACTTCCCGCTTCTCTTAGGCAGGGAAGTGCGGTTATTCCTGTGATTTCCTCGAAAAATAAAATTAGCACGACAGCATCGTGCTAATTATCTGCTCATAGTTGATCAAATATCGAGCCAAACCAGTATAATTCGATCATATTTTATCTGCAGTTGTATATTGATGTATTAGTTGACTCCCTTTCGATCCAAGCTATATCTTCTTGATACTGTTTTGAGAGTTCTTCTATTGAATAAATTGTAGTATTATCGATATTCAATTTTTGATACACTTGTAGCACTTGCTCTTGAAACTCACTAGTTATTAATTGCTCCATACTTTGATAATGTCAATTGCCAATACTGAATGTTTTTATTTGTTTGCAGGTCAATCATCGCGTTCTTCAACAAGTCAACAAACTCATTAGCTGGCATTCCACCAATTTGGGGGTCGATTGGACCGAGATTAGAATGTTTGCCCATAGTGTTGCGATCCGTGTCACGTTTTTCTTGATCCTTTTTGTTTTTTTCTTGATGAAGCAGAGCTTTTTCGCTATAATTCAAGATATCAAAGACAGGAGGCATAACGATGGCTGGTATTTTGTTGCTCAACGGGAGTCCGCGAAAGGACGGCTGTACGGCGGCTGCTTTGACGGAGATGATCCGCACGTTTGAGAAGGAGGGCATGGAAACAGAACTGATCCATGTCGGGAATCGGAACATACGCGGCTGCATTGCCTGCAATCGATGCGCAGAACGCGGAAAGTGCGTATTCGACGATCTTGTCAACGAGGTCGCGCCGAAATTTGAGGCGGCGGACGGGCTGGTCGTTGGCAGCCCGGTCTATTACGGTTCGCCGAACGGTACGCTGCTGTCCTTTCTGGATCGATTGTTTTACAGCACACCGTTTCCGAAGCATATGAAAGTCGGCGCGTCGGTTGTTTCCTGCCGCAGGGGCGGCAACACCGCGTCGTTCGACGTACTGAACAAGTATTTCACAATCAGCAGCATGCCGGTCGCTTCGTCCACATACTGGAATCAGGTGCATGGTTTCACGGCGGAGGACGTCAAAAAGGACCTTGAGGGCCTGCAAACAATGCGCAATCTGGCGCGCAGCATGGCGTTTTTGATCAAAGCAATTGCGGACGCAAAGCAGACTCATGGCTTGCCGGCTTTGGAACGCGGCTCGTTTACCAGCTTTCCGGACGGCAAGTAACAGGATCATCCGGCGGCGCAGGCACCCGCCGCCATGCACTGCAAGGCAAATGAGACCGTCACGCTGCCGACAGCGAACGTGCCCGCCGGATACACCTTCCTCGGCTGGGTCACAGAGGAAAACAACGTCGCCGAGCAGCCCGCAGTACTGACCGGCAGCTATGCGGCGACCGCGGACATCACGCTGAAGGCGCAGTCACCGAGTCCACGGTCTGTACCACCGTCATCGACTGATCGGGTTCGGCAAAAGCAACAGAACTGATTCACAGAGAAGCGCTCCGTTCGGAGCGCTTCCTGTTTTCGTATTTTGCCGTACCGGCAGGGTGTGCGTATATGATGCTCCGGCGATGCAGCCGGGATCGGTTTTATACCGCCTGCACACGTTCCGCTCGGGGCGTTATGAAGATGTGCTGTTCCGTTTTGAGAAAACCACTTTGAGGGAATCTCTGAGACGCTGATGCCGGATCGCCGTGGCGTCAAAGCGAACGGTACGGAAGGCAAGCTGCATGATCGGTCCCGCCCCGAACGCACAGATGAGCGTTCCGATGCCGACGGGGCCGCCCAACAGCCAGCCGATCAAGGTGACGGCAGTCAGGATCGCGATGCTGACGACGCCGATCGGAATACGCTTGACACGCTTTGCAAGTCCGACCATCAGCGTGTCACGCGGACCGCAGCCAAGCGACGCGATCATATAGGTATACTGCGTATATGCAAGAACGAACAGACCGGCGACCATCAAAGGGATTCCGGTGAAAACAGACTTGCACGGAGCAATGGGATCGATCCAGTTAAAAAAGTCGACTGCTTTCCCGACAACAACTGCGTCGATGAACATGGCGATTCCGATCGGCTCTTTCATGAGGATATCAATGATCAGGATCGTGACCGAAACGGCGATGGATGCGGTGCCGTACAGAATACCGAACGTCTTCGAAATCCCGAGATTCAGCACATCCCACGGCGCCGCGCCGATGTTGGCACGGATCGTCAGATACAGTCCGAAACCGTTAACAAACAGACTGACTGCGGCGATCAGCATATTCAACAGGATTGCGCCGACCGTTTGGTTTTCCCTTAGTTCCGTTTTTGTCATACCGTTTGTCTCCGAAATATTCCGATACGCCTATGATAGGACGGCTTGCCGAAAAAAGCAAGCGAAAACACGCGAAAAACATAGACAATTGACCGATGCCTGCGATGCTTGCCTGCACCGTACACCGGTCATATCCTGCGGGAAACGGCAGGGGCTTCGCTGTCGGGAAATTCGTGACCGATCAAAAAAGCGGGCATCGTTCAATGCCCGCTATTTCACGATAAGCAGTCGCTTTCGAATCGGTTTACTTCAGCTTCAAGCCGTCCTTGAACGCGTCGCCGACTCTGCTGCCCACTTTGTAATAGCCGTGCGTATAGGGATCGAACGCGATCGCTTCGAGCGAATCGATATCGACCTTGCCGTCCTTCATGTGCGCTTCCTCGACAGACGTGCGCAGCACCTTGCCGATGACGCCGAGACCTGTGGAATCGTTCTGATACTCGATGAATTCACATTCGAGCGCGATGGGCAGTTCGTTGATGACCGGCGCGTCCACGAGATCGGATTTCACATAGGTCATACCGGATTTTGCAAACTTTTCCGGTTCTTTGTTTCCGCTGACGACGCCGAACCAGTCCGCCTCGACAACGTGCTTTGCGTCGGCAATGTGCACGACAAATCCCTTGCGCGCCTTGATGTTCTGTACGGTCCGGTGCGTTTCGGTCAGATTCAGCGCGACCATGTCGCGGTCGAGCATGGTGCCCCACGCCGCGTTCATGACGTCGACGGTGCCGTCCGGATTGAAAGTCGAGACGAGCAGAACCGGCATCGGGAAGATGGCTTCGGTGGTTTTGATCGGATGTTTCATAATGATTCCTCCTGATTTTTGATTACTCGTATTATATCAGCCGAACGGTCCGTTTTCAAGAAAAAAACGGTTTGCTTCCGATTTACGGATGACAGCGCACAGTATTCCGTGGTATAATCCATACGATCATCCGAGGCTGCATGAAATCGGGATCCGCAAGCAGCCAAAGACGGCACGGCACAGGATCCCGGCGCTTATCGGCATCGGCGCAAAGCGATCCGGACGCTGACGAACAGCTGCTTTTGGACAGAAGGAGGTAAAACGATGGAACCGGTCATTCATCAGGTCGAGACAAAGAGCGTGATCACAAAGACGGACGTTCCCGTCTGCGATTATGCCGTGAATCCTTATGTCGGCTGTACACACGGCTGCAAATACTGTTATGCCTGTTTTATGAAGCGGTTTACCAACCATCCGGAGGAGTGGGGCGCGTTTCTGGATGTGAAATATTGGCCGGAAATCAAGCATCCGGAGAAATACGCCGGAAAAGAACTGTTCTTCGGAACGGTCACCGATCCTTATAACCCGCAGGAAGGTACTTTTCGGCGCACGCGCGCGCTTTTGGAACAGCTCAAAGGGAGCGGCGTCAAGATCAGCATCCAGACCAAGTCCGATCTGGTGCTGCGTGATCTTGATCTTTTGAAGACCTTTCCCGGTCTGCGCGTCGGCTTTTCGATCAACACGCTGGATGAGGGGTTCCGTGCAGACATGGACAGTGCGGTTTCTGTCGAGCGCCGTCTTGCCGCCATGAAAACGCTGCATGAAGCGGGTATCCGCACCACCTGCTTTATCTCGCCGATTTTTCCCGGCATCACGGACGTCGCTGCGATCATTGAGCGGGTAAAGACACAGTGCCAGCTCATCTGGCTTGAAAACCTCAATCTGCGCGGAAGCTACAAGGGCGTGATCCTCGACTATATCCGCGAGAAGCATCCGGAACTGGTTCCCCTGTACCGGGAAATCTACACAACCGGCAGCCGCCGGTATTGGGAGACGCTCGATGCCGGACTGCGGGGATATGCGGAAAGCGCGGGGCTTCTCTATGTGCGTGACGACGACAGCATGCAGCAACCGTTTGACGCGCCGCCGGTGATCGTCAATTACTTTTACCACGAGGAAGTCAAGAAATCTGCGAAAAAAGACAGGTAAAACTTTATCCTGCGCGTGGGCGTTTCGATGAGATAACAATATGAACATGCAAGAATACGGAAATCAAGCGTCAAAAACAGTCCTCATACAACCGGTTGACGATCACGACCTTGCGCTGATCGAAAGCGAGGTCGCCGCGATCCGCGAAACAACGGACGACTTCCGTTTGATTGCGGTGAAAGTCAACGACTGGAACAAAGATCTGTCCCCGTGGGACGCGCCGCCGGTGTTCGGTTCGGAACGCTTCGGTAACGGGGCAGACGGCTTTCTCAAAGAGATTCTTCCGCTTTGCACGGACAGAAGCAAAATATATTTCATCGGCGGATACTCGCTTGCGGGACTGTTCGCACTGTGGGCGGCATATCAGACGGATACGTTCGCGGGCGTCGCGGCGGCGTCTCCTTCGATTTGGTTTCCGCGCTTTACGGACTACATGCGGAAACATCCGATCCGCTTGAGACGCGTGTATCTGAGCCTGGGCGATCGGGAAGAACGAACGCGCAATCCCGTCCTGGCAACGGTCGGCACGAGGATCACCGAAGCGCACGGTCTGCTGCGCGCGCAGGGCGTTGACTGCGTGTTCGAATGGAATCCGGGCAATCATTTTCAAGATCCGGATAAGCGAACCGCCAAGGCCTTCGCCCGGCTTCTTTCTGACGGAACAATGTGATCGGGAAAACACAATACCGTCCCTTTGCAGAATCAGCGGAAAAAACTGCTTGACAATTTATATTTGATGAAATATAATTGATTCAAACAAGATGAGGAGCATGGCACAATGGATCATGATTATCATGAGGCAATGAAGCTCAAAAATCAGCTGTGCTTTCCGCTGTATGCGGCGTCAAGGAACGTAATCGGTCTCTATACGCCGTATCTCAGTCCGCTCGGTCTGACATATACGCAGTATATCGTCTTTCTGACGCTGTGGGAGAAGGACGGGGTCACGGTCGGTGAACTTTGCGAAACGCTGATGCTGGATAACGGGACGATTTCTCCCCTGCTGAAAAAGATGCAGCAGGCGGGGTATATTAAGCGAACAAGAAGCGAAAAGGATGACCGTGTGGTCGTGATCTCGCTGACGGAAGCGGGAAGAGCGCTGCAGGAGCAGGCAAAGGATATTCCCGCGAAGGCGGCAAGCTGCATAGCGTTGCCGCCGGAGAAAGCGCAGGCGCTTTATGCGCTGCTGTATGAACTGTTGGACAACCGGAAGAACCATAGAAAGGAGCAAAAACAATGAAAACAGTGTATGATTTCACAGCAAAAGACAGAAAAGGAAACGACGTGAGCCTCTCGGCATATGCAGGCAAAGTGCTGCTGATCGTCAACACGGCGACCGGCTGCGGCTTTACGCCGCATTACGATCCGCTCGAAGCAATGTACAAAGAACTGAAGGACAAGGGCTTTGAGATTCTGGACTTCCCCTGCAATCAGTTTGCCAATCAGGCGCCCGGCAGCGAGGATGAGATCCACGAATTCTGCACGCTGAAATTCGGCACGGACTTCCCGCAGTTTAAGAAGATCGACGTCAACGGCGAGACTGCCGATCCGCTGTTTGCATACCTTGCGGCGGAAAAGCCGTTCGAGGGCTTCGGAAAGGGCATCAAAAACGCCATGCTCGAAAAGTTCGCCAAGATGAACAACAAGCAGTTCGGTGACAAGGCGTACATCAAGTGGAACTTCACAAAATTCTTGATCGACCGCGAAGGCAGAGTCGTTGCGCGCTTCGAGCCGACCGTCGATATGGCGGATGTCAAAAAGGCCGTCGAAGAAATTCTGTAGGAAAAAACCGAATCGGATCTGCACTTGATAGCATTTATTTCGGATGGTACGAAAAGGCAAATGACAGTATTCAGAGAAATGCAGAGAAAGAAACAGAAGCTTTCGGAGGAGGAATGCATCCGCCTGCTCAAAACCGAACTGCGCGGCGTGCTGTGCGTTCTGGGCGACGACGACTATCCGTACGGCGTACCGATCAACCACTGCTATTGCGAAACGGACGGAAAGATCTATTTCCACGGCGGCAGGACGGGGCATAAGATCGACGCCTTAAAGCGGCATCAAAAAGCATCCTTCTGCGTCTATGATAAGGGCTTCCGTAAAGATGGGGAATGGGCGCTGAACATTCGGTCGGTCATCGTTTTCGGCAGAATCGAGTTTATTGAGGATCAAGATGTCATGATTCGGATGGCCGAAGCGCTCAGCCGGAAATTTACGGATGACGAAGCGTACATCAGAAGCGAGATCGAGCGTTCCGGACCGGGCACATTGATGTTTGCATTGATCCCGGAACATATCACAGGGAAGATCGTCAACGAAGCATAGATTGCTGAAACTGAATACAGGACAACACAATTCGGCAACAGGAGAAATCAGAGTACAGTATGAAAGAACAAAACAATGATATTGACGTCCTTGCGGCAAACAGAGAGAAAACGATCGTTAAAACCAGCATCATCGGTATCCTGACGAACGTGCTGCTCGTCGGATTCAAAGCGTTCGTCGGACTGATGTCCAACTCCATCGCGATCATTCTGGATGCGGTCAACAATCTGTCCGATGCACTTTCGTCTGTTGTGACGATCATCGGCGCGAAGCTCGGTGCAAAGCAGCCTGACAAAAAGCATCCGCTGGGCTACGGCAGGATCGAATATCTGAGTTCCATGATCGTCGCCGCGCTCGTGCTTTACGCAGGCATCACGTCATTGGTGGAATCGATCAAAAAGATCATCCGCCCGGAAGCCGCCGAATACGGTACCGTAACGCTCGTCATCATCTCGGTGGCGATCGTTGTCAAACTGATTCTCGGTCTGTACGTGAAAAAACAGGGTAAAAAGGTCAACTCCGGTGCGCTCGTTGCCTCCGGCTCGGACGCGATGTTTGATGCGATCCTGTCCGCTTCGGTGCTTGCTTCGGCGATCGTTTATCTGATCTGGGGCGTCTCACTGGAAGCATACGTCGGCGTCGTGATTGCCGGATTCATCATCAAGGCGGGCGTCGAAATGATGATTGAAACGCTGAACGACATCATCGGCAAGCGCGAGGATGCGGAGACCACGAAGAAGCTGAAACAGATTATCTGTGAGGAAGAATCCGTGCTCGGCGCGTACGACGTCACGCTGTTCAATTACGGACCGAACAGGAACTACGGCTCCGTGCATGTGGAACTGCCGGACACGCTGACCGTTGACGACGTCGACCGTATTACGCGTAAAATTCAGGTTGACGTTTATCAAAAGACCGGCGTGATCCTGACCGGTATCGGTGTGTATTCCTACAACACGTCGAACGACGAAGCAGCGCAAATGCGCAACAAGGTTCAGGAAACCGTCCTGTCGCACGAATGGGCATTGCAGATGCACGGCTTCTATGCGGACACGGAAAAGAAAACGGCTCGTTTCGACGTCGTCATGAGCTTCGACGTCGACCGGAAAGAAGCTCTTGAAACGATGTACAAAGAAATCTGCGGAATGTATCCGGACTACGAAATCGTGATCGTGCCGGATGTGGACGTTGCCGATTGACAGCAGCGAAGCGCTGAAAGACAGAAAAATCTCTCGCCGGAGGGCAGCGAGAAAGCGCAGGCGCGTGTGATCGGCGTCACGCTGCTGACGAGGCACAGTATCGCTGCCTGCATCTTTGCGGGTGCAATCCGGATCTGCGGCGTGTATGCGTTTATCAAGCGCGGTTGTCCGGGCTATATGGCGGGTACGATGATGTTTGTGTTCTTCGCAGCGAACTGCGAGTGTTCTTCTTCCCGGACAATCTCGCCGTACTCGTGTTGCTTGAAGTCGTCGGCATGGTGACTTCCGGTATACTCGGTCGTATCGGAAAGCAAAATGGAACACGCACGAATCAACGGGGAAACCTATATGTGGCTGATCATCATCGGGCTGATGCTTGCGGCGTTTGCAGGCGGACTATTGTACATCTCCTTCCGGGCAGCGCACTTTGCGGCGGTGCAGCGGGTCGCGCATGGCAGGAAATGGCTTGCGCGCCTGCTGTGCTTCGGATTTTTCGTTCTTTTGACTGCGGTTTTATGGCTTGCATGGAACATGATGAACGCCGTCGCCTGCATGATCCATCTCGTCCTTTTCTGGCTGATCTGCGATTTTGCGGCATTTCTCGTCGAAAAGATCGGAAAGAAACGCCCGAAACGGTATCTTGCGGGTGCCGCAGCGATCGCCCTTTGTGTATTATGGCTTGCGGGAGGATGGATCGCCGAGCATCATGTATGGGTAACGAACTATTCCTTCGCATCGAATAAACTGGATCGGGATCTGCGGATCGTACAAATGACAGATTCGCATATCGGCGCGACCTTCGATGCAGAGGGGTTTACCCGGCACATCGAGCGGATCAACAATCTGCACCCGGACGCGGTTGTGATCACCGGCGATTTCGTGGACGACGATACCTCGCGGCAGGATATGCTTTCCGCCTGCGACGCCTTGGGAAAGCTCACCGCACCGCAAGGCGTATTCTTTGTCTACGGCAATCACGACAAAGGATATTTCAGCGAATCGAACCGCGGCTGGAGCAGCGCGGAACTCAGAAACAGACTGGAGCAGAACGGCGTGATCGTATTGGAGGACGCATCGGTTTCGGTCGGGGACAGTCTTTGCATCGTTGGGAGGAAGGATCGATCCGAGGAGCAGAGAAGCGGCGGACGCATGACGGCGGAAGAACTGCTGTCGTCTGTTGATATGGATCGATACGTTATTCTTCTGGATCACCAGCCGTATGATTTCGATGCCGAAGCGGCGGCGGGCGCGGATCTTGTGCTGTGCGGGCATACGCACGGCGGTCAGTTCATCCCGATCAACCATATCGGCGAATGGATCGGCGAAAACGCCCTGCGTTATGGACACGAAAAGCGGCAAAACACCGATTTTATCGTATCGAGCGGCATCAGCAACTGGACGTTCCGATTCAAGACCGGATGTCATTCGGAGATCGTTGTGATCGATCTCAAGGCGAATTCGTTTGGAAGGAATTGAGAGGGGTAAATACATGCGTTACAGGGAATTGGGCAACACGGGACTGCTCGTCAGCGAGATCGGCATGGGCTGCGAGGGGTTTTCCGAGAACAACTGTGCTATGACAAAGGAACTGTTCGATCTTGCGGAGCGGGAGGGGATCAATTACTTCGATCTGTATGCTTCCGATCCGAAACTGCGCAGCGCAGTAGGAAACGCGCTCGAGGGCAGACGGGAGAAGATCATGATCCAGTCCCATATCTGCTCTGTTTGGAAAAACGGACAGTATCTTCGGACGCGAAACCTTGCGGAGGTCAAAGAGGGCTTTTCAGAAATGCTCTCCCTTTTGAAGACAGATTACATCGACGTTGGAATGATCCACTATTGCGACGCGGAAAAGGACTGGCAGGAGATTCTCGACAACGGTATCCTGGATTACGCGAGGGAATTGAAAGCGAAAGGGCTGATCCGTCATATCGGTTTGAGTTCGCATAATCCGATCGTTGCGCGGAAGGCGGTCGAAAGCGGCAACATCGAGGTGCTGATGTTCAGCGTGAATCCGGTTTACGATCTGCAGCCGCCGACCGAAAACGTGGACGATCTGTGGGCGGACGACGTTTACAAGAAGACCTATATGAATATGGATCCCGATCGGCAGCGTCTGTACGAGGTCTGTCAAAGCAGAGGCGTCGGCATCACCGTGATGAAGTGCTTTGCGGGCGGCGATCTTCTGAATGCGGAGCTTTCCCCGGCGGGCGCCGCGCTGACACCCGCGCAGTGCATTCATTATTGCCTGACCCGTCCCGCCGTCGCCACCGTTCTTTGCGGCGCGCATACAACGGGACAGCTCAGGGAATGCATTGCCTACGAAACCGCATCGGATGCGGAGCGCGATTATGCTTCGGCGTTCGCGTCGTTCCCGAAGATCAGCTGGAGCGGGCACTGCATGTACTGCTCTCATTGCGCACCGTGCCCCATGAAGATCAGCGTTGCGGACGTGACGAAGTTTTTGAACCTTGCCGTGTCGTCCGGCGCCGTTCCCGAAACGGTGCGGGAACACTATAAAGTCCTGGAAGCGCACGGTTCGGACTGCATCCAATGCGGCGCATGCGAACATCGCTGTCCATTCGGCGTCGCGATCCGCAAAAATATGAAAAAAGCCGTGGAGATCTTCGGATATTGACGGAGCCGCACGGAGAAAAAAGCGAAAGAGAGGATTCTGTCATGAGCGAAAAGATCGTACAAACGGCGGGCAGAAACGCGCTCGGCGAATTTGCACCGGAATTTGCCCACTATAACGACGACGTGCTGTTCGGTGAAAACTGGAATAACAAAGATATTGATCTCAAGACGAGGAGCTTGATCACCGTCATCGCGCTGATGGCACAGGGCATCACAGACAGCAGCCTCAAGTACCACATTCAAAATGCCAGGAATCACGGCGTCAGCCAAAGGGAAATGGCCGCGGCGGTCACGCACGCAGCGTTCTATGCGGGCTGGCCCAAAGCATGGGCGACGTTCAACCTTGCAAAGGAGGTTTATAACGATCCGATCGAGGAGCCGACGGAGAAGGATCGTTTTCAGAGCACGATTTTCTTCCCGATCGGCGAGCCGAATCCGTATGGACAGTTCTTCGTCGGACAAAGCTATCTTGCACCGCTTTCTACGGCGCAGGTGCCGCTTTATAACGTGACCTTCGAGCCGGGGTGCCGCAACAACTGGCATATCCATCATGCAAAAAACGGCGGCGGACAGATGCTGATCTGCGTCGGCGGCAGAGGATACTATCAGGAATGGGGAAAGGCGCCGCAAGAACTGCATCCCGGCGATATCGTCAATATCCCCGCAAACGTCAAGCACTGGCACGGCGCAGCGCCGGATGCGTGGTTTTCGCATCTTGCCCTGGAAGTTGCAGGTGAAGAAACTTTCACCGAATGGTGCGAACCGGCGGAATAAGGTTTATGCACGATGAAACCGGGGATTCTCTGTGAAAATACCGGTGAACGGAAGCCCGAACCCGGGGGGAACGGGGCGGAAGATGCGCTGCGGGGTAAATAACCGGGATTTGCGAGGATTATCGGAATACGATGTGAAATGTTCGCAAGAATGAAAAGCCCGACCGTGACGGTCGGGCTTTGTTGTATCGATGAATTATACTATCAAGTGCAACAGAAAGGAAAGAAAAATAGAAGTTCATACCCAAAGCAACGATTTCAAACTGTCGTAATTATGTCGTCAAACCGCGAAAATGAGTGATTTGCATACGGGACAGAAAAGGAAAAAGCCCCAGAATTGGGGCTTTTTTAGTGGTTGCGGGGGAGATTTTATCAAATACGCAGACGAGTTCTTCCCGTTTTTGTTCGGGAGAGAGGGCTCGTTTGACCCAAAAGGCGCCTATTTATCGATTGTTTGAGGGGATAACAGGTCCGAACAACACAATGTGTTTCACCCGGAAATCTGCGTGTCAAACAAATCAAAGGATAGCGTGTTCACGCAGAGACAGAGAACAACGTACAATGTGAAACAATCAAAAAAGCCAGGCAATACGGGCGTTTTCGGCATGATAGCGGGATTTGGAGATATCGATCTCTTAACTTGGTTGCGGTACTTTTCGATTTGAACCATTTGAGCGACTGAATAGAAAAAAGGTTTTTATAAACATCGTATGCGGCGATGTTTCTTTATTGCAATACAGCAAAGAAACAGATATAATATAACAAACAATTGAAAGGATAGTACAGCATGACCGGAAGCGTATATGAACTGGCTGCCGCTTGGTCGGCATGGTTGATCGGGCTGTGTTTCGCGCGTGTGAAAACCGGCCGTACGGTGCTGTTCGCGTTGGTTGCCGGTGTGCTGTGCGCCGGAGGTTCATACGGTCTGCGTGCTCTTGATGCGTGGGTGTGGATCGAGCCGCTGTATGCGATCGTGTTTCTTGCAGCGGCATTGTCTGCAAAAGTGCTTTTCAAAATGCGATGGGGTGAAGCTTTGCTCTCTTTGCTTCTTTCCGCCGGCGCATTTGCGATTCTGATCATTCCACGATACCTTTCCGAAGTATCCGCGACTTCTGTAGGCGTCGCTGCGCCGTGGTTCTGCGGCGGATGCGTCATCCTGTTCATCGGTATGCTGCTTCTCCTTTATAAACGCTTTCCGGAAAAAGACTGGCAGAGCGCGTTTGACAGGAAAGAGGAGCAGGGCCTGAAGCTGCGCCGTATCTATATGTATTTGCTGCCCGCAATCGTGTGCGTGTTCTTTTTCACTGTGGGACGTATCCCGATGCAGGGCTTTTTAGCCCAGGTTATACCGCGCATCGTTTTTGAAAGCATGATCTACTGGCTGATGATGATCGCGCTTGTGCTGATGCCTGCTTACGCGCAGAAGAATACGGCGGTCAGCGTCGAACAGGAATACCGTGCAGAGATGCAAAGTTTTATGAATGTGATCCGCTCTCAGCGGCATGACTATAACTTCCATGTGCAAACGATCTCGGGGCTTATCCGGCAGGGCAAGATCGACGAATGTCTGAAATACGTCAACGCACTGGAGGAGGATTCAGCGATTATGAATGCGATCCTGCCGGTCAAAGATCCGGCGATCGCGGCATTGATCCACAACTTCCAGATTATGGCGGTGCGCGAAGGGATTCAGCTGCACATCGACATTCGTTATGATCTTTCTCAGGTCGTGACGAACGTGTATGAAACCAACAAGATCATCAGCAACCTCCTGCAGAACGCGATCGACGAGACGGTCACGCATGAGGACAAGTCCTACGGCATCCGGCTGTCGATCTTAAAACGCGGCGAATTCTGTGTCATCCGCGTGGCAAATGAGATTTTGAAGCTGCCGACCAAAGAGGAACTCGGCGCACTGTACCGGCAGGGCTATACGACCAAGAAGGGACACGACGGCGTCGGGCTTTCGAGTCTCAAGACACTGGTTTCCAAGTACCACGGCGCAATCTATACGGAAACAGAGGATAACGTTATTCGCTTCACTGCGCGTATCCCGATCGACTACGCGAAGGAAACAACGGAATAAGGGGGAACGGTATGGATGGATTGAGAACGATTCATGTGCTGATCGTGGACGATGACGCGGTCGCGCGGGACACGGCAAAGGAATGCGTCGGCTTTTTTGTCGAACCTGCCAATGTACACACAGCCGGAAACTCCGTGGAAATGATGCGCATCCTTACCACGATCCCGATCGATCTCGCCTTTCTCGACATGGAAATGCCGGACATCGACGGTTTTTCCGTTGCGGACTATTTAAAACGCGTGCAGCCGAAAACGCAGTATGCGTTTCTGACCGGGCACACCGAGCTCGGCGCGAAAAGCTACGAATATGAGCCGCTTGATTTCTTATGCAAGCCGGTGAACGTTATGCGCATGCAGAAGACCTTCGAGCGCTTCGACCGCACGCGCGAAAAGCCGAAACCGCGCGAAAAGATCGCGGTCGAAACGACCGATGGGATCGAAATGATCGACCCCTTGGAGATCCGCTTTATCTCGCGCGACAACCGCAAGGCGGTCATCCATTGCGGCGGTACAAGCTTTTCAAGCACCGTCCCGCTCGGCGAGCTCGAGATCATGTTCGGGGATTACCGGCTTGTTCGCTGCCATCAGTCGTTTTTGCTGTCGCTCGATCACGTGAAGAGCTTTCATAAGTCCGTATTCGGACGCGCGTATTACGCGGTCACTGACACGGACGAGCAGGTTCCGGTAAGCCGCAGCAAATATCAGGAGCTGATGGATACCCTTGCGAAAAACGGCACGAAATTTGTATAAAAATACGACCAACGAGACGCGTTATTAACCCGATCGGACAGCGGACGGACGGATCGGACCGTCATTTGCCCGATGCGGAAACACCTCTTGAAAAAAGATATATGATACGGTAAAGTAGCATCAGAACGAGCGTGAGAAACGCTTGATCGGATGCTTTTTTATATCACATCGGAACGATACGGGGTGAAACGAATGAAAAAAACGGAACGTACCGCGGTAAACAGAACAGACGGCGCAGGCAGTTGGAAAAACTTCGGCGCATTCTTGCGCCATGCAAAGCTCAGCTGGGGCTGGATTCTCGCTGCACTCGTTTTAACGATGGTCTATTACGTTACGGTATCGAAACTTCCCGGTTCCACGGCGGAGCTGTTCACCGGAAAGTTCAGTTCCGGCGCGCTGATGAACGCGATCCTCGCGTACGTCAGTCTGCTTGCGGCACAGGTCGTTGTTTCAATCAGCAGCCTTCTGGCGGAAGCGAAGTCCGTGCGTTCCTCCCGAAAAGCGGTCTGGCAGCGCATGATGGGCATCAAAAACAGCTATTACGATGAGAAGAACGCCAATACGATGCTGAGCGCGGTGACGAGCGACACGCAGCAGACGGTATCGTCTCTTTTGCAGCTCATCATCCTCATCCCAGGTCTGCTGACGTATCTGTATCAGGCGGTCACGCAGATCTCCGAATACAACCCGAAACTGCTGCTGGCAATCGTAGTGCTGATCCCGATCTACATCGTGTATTCGATCCTGATGGGTCGCTGGCAGTATAAGGTCGGCCGTAAGATCCAGGTCCGCATCGGCGGTCTGACCGGCTTTCTGACCGAACGCATCAAAAACCTCACACTGATCAAATCCTTCGTGACGGAGCAGAAGGAGGAGGAAAAGGGAAAGCTTGCGTCCTCCGAACTGTACAAGGCAAACATTGAGTTTGCGAAGCTGAATGCCGTTGTCGTCGGCTACACGATGATCACCGAGGTCGTCGGCATCGTGATCGCGGTCGTCTGGGGCAGCATCCTTCTGAAAAACGGCGAGATCGACCTTCCGGCATGGCTTGCGTTCTTCCTGTTTGTACCGACGATCAACACGACGCTGCGTCAGCTTACGAGCGTATGGTCAAACCTCAAGGACGTGCAGGGCAGAGCATCCCGTCTCGGCGAGCTGATGGAAGCCCCGCAGGAGAACATGAACGAGAACGCGCCGCGGGAGATTCCCGAAGGCGAGATCAATGTGAAAGATGTCTGCTTCGCATATCAGGAAGGTACGCCGATCCTCGAAAATGTCAGCTTCACCATTCCTAAGGGCAAGACGACAGCGATCGTCGGACCGTCCGGATCCGGCAAAACGACGCTCCTGCGGCTTCTTGAAAACCTGTACACGCCAAACAGCGGCACGATCACCGTGGCTGAGACCCCTGTGGAACAGCTCAATCTTTCCGCATGGCGCGATCATCTGTCCTATGTCAATCAGGACGCGGAACTGTTTTCCGGCACGGTGCGTGAAGCGCTGACCTACGGCATTCGCCGCGCGGTCACCGACGAAGAACTTGCAAAGGTCACCAAAACGGCGGATATTTATGACTTTATCATGGAAAAGCCGGAGGGCTTCGACGCCGAGCTTGCCATCTGGGGCAGCGCGATGTCCGGCGGGCAGCGTCAGCGAATGGTCATTGCAAGAGAGCTTCTGAAGAACGCCGACGTTCTTCTGCTGGACGAACCGACCAGCGCTCTGGACGCGGAAACCGCAAGAGCGATTTCCGATACGTTCTTCAACGGTTTTGCGGGCAAGACGATCATCACGATCACACACGAGCTGAACTTCATCGCGCATGCGGACAACATTGTGGTGCTGAATCACGGCAGGGTGGAGGGCGAAGGGACCCATGAAACGCTTCTGCGCGAATCGAAGACCTACCGCGATCTTGTGGAGGAACAGTCTTACCAGGAGGTGTTCGTACAATGAAAAAGACGAAGCCGTACCGTTCCGAAAAGGCATCCGTTCTGGAGTACATTCAGGTGCATAAGGGCATCAGAATACCGTGGCACTTTCTGGTTCTTTCTTTCCTCGCAACGCTGGGAAGCACGTATGCCGGCATGCATATCGCATTCTTCACCGGCGATATGGTGGACGCCAACGGCAACGTACCGACGGCGGCACTCGTCAAGTTCGCGCTGACGTACCTCGGTATCGGCCTGTTTGCAGCACTGAATTATCTGCTGACCACATATGCGGCGGAACATATCAATCTTGGGATCCGTGTCAAGCTCTGGCGCAAGATCATGTTCGTTCGTCAAAGCCATTATGACATCGACGGCGGTGAGGAGCTTGTTTCCCGCGTTACAACCGACTGTGACTTTGCAAGCAAGCTGCTGGTTACGATCGTCAGTCTTCTGTCTCTTGCTGTGAGCGTGGGAATCTACCTTGTGCGCATGTACAAGATCAACGTCACGATGGCGAACGCAACACTTCTGCTGATCCCGATCAGCGTTCTCGTCGGCTGGGGTTACGCAAAACTACGCTTTCTGATCGCGCAGAAAACACAGGCGATGCTGGCAAAAACCACTACGTACCTTGTGGAGCGCACCAAGAGCCTGCCGCTGATCAAGACAGCGAACGCGCAGACGGAGGAAATCGAAAACGGCAGCGAATGCTTTGATGAGCAGTATAAAATGCAGCTCAAGAACGGCTTTATGGAGGTCTTCTATTCCTGCCTTCAGACCGCTTACAACATCCTGAGCATCGCGATCCCGTTCGTCATCGGCGCAAAGCTCGTGCAGGACGGCGTGATCCGCGTCGGAATGGTGATCGCATTCTACTCCATCGCGGGCTCCGTGGCGACGGAAGCAACGAACGTCATCAACGACGTCGGTACGATCCGCCAGGCAAACGGCGCGCTTGCCCGCGTCATCAAAACTCTGAAACTCAGGGATGAGCAGGAATCGAGCGGCCGCACAATGGACGAGCCGGATCAGGACATCTCCTTTGTCGACGTCGATTTCTCCTACGGTGAAAAGAACGTGCTTGAAAACATCAGCTGCGTCATCCCGAAAAACAAGGTGACCGCGATCGTCGGCTCGAACGGTTCCGGCAAGAGCACGCTGTTTAAGCTTTTAGATCGTCTGTACGATCCGTGCGACGGCGAAATGCGCTTCGGCAAGATCAATGCAAACGAATACGATCTGCATGCGTGGCGCAAGGCGTTCTGCCTCGTCGCGCAGGGAAGCCCGCTGATGGAGGGCACGGTGCGTGAAAACATCTGCTACGGCTGTGAACGTCCGATTTCCGACGAGGAGCTTTTAAAGGTAGTAAAGCAGGCACGCGTGTACGACTTCGTGTCCGCGCTGCCTGATCGGTTTGAAACGCTCGTAGCGCCGGGCGGCACGAACTTCTCCGGTGGACAGCGGCAGCTCATTGCGATCGCTCGCGCGATCATGAACAATCCGGACTACCTGCTGCTCGACGAGGCGACGAGCAATCTGGATGCGACCAGTGAACGCGTCGTCATGGAAGCACTCGCAGAACTGATGAAGGGACGCACGACCGTGATCATCGCGCATTCGCTTTCCGCGATCCGCAGCGCCGATCATGTGATCGTCCTGCGCAACGGAAGAATCGAGGACAGCGGTTCTCCGAAGCAGGTCCTGAATGCAACCGACAACTATCTTGCCACCGTCATGGGACGGCGCACCGCAAAGGAGGCATAACATGAACACCGTTTTCCCTTATAAAGAACGGATCGACTACGCAAAGTACCTTGACGCGTATCTCAACCGTGAGGATGCGTACAGGACCATCCCGACCGATGCGGAACTGAAGGAACTCGCAAGAAAGAGCATCGTGCGCGAACAGCTCGTTCTGCTGCCGCTGCCGGACGGAGCGAAGGCGGAAGTCGGCGATACCGCGGTGCTGAAGACCGAAAGCGCGATCCCGAAGTTCAACAAGGAACGCGTGACCGTCACGCTCGGGCGAGGGCTGTACAGTAAGGTCCTGGAACCGCTGCTGCTCGGAAAGACGGTCGGTGAACGCGTCGAAACCGTAATCGACGAACAGCCGGTGAACGCGACGGTGCTGGAACTGAAACGCAAACAAGCGCCGGAACCGACCGATGAGATGGTCGCTGCGCTTGAACAGAAGGATTTCAAGGGCTATACGATCACGACGGTCGCGGCATACGAGGCGTACATCCGCGACGCGAAAACGAGCGAGATCCTGGCGAATGTCAATTACTTCACGATGGAAGAGATCATGAAGGATTATCCGGTCGATCCGTGCGATGAGGAGGATATCCGCATCCTCGGCGAACTGGAAAAGGCGATGTTCATCAAGCTGTTCGCCGAAAAGGAGGGCATTGATCTCACAAAACAGGTGCCGAAAGAGTGGGAAGAGGATATGAACGTCCACTCGATCGACGAATTCATCGCGATGCGCCGCGACTGGTATAAGATCAAGATCGCGCAATGCCTGATTTACCTGAACATTCTGGGACTTCCTGCAGAGGGAAAGACCGATCCGCTGGATCACTACGAGGTGCTTTCGGAACTGCAGGAGAAGATGTTTGAACGAATTCGTGAAGAATTGGAAAGGAGAAATACAAAATGACGAAGTTTGTTCCCGAAGAAGAATTTGACGACGTGACCAAAGAGGGCTTCTGGATCGCAGACTTTATGACCGATCATTGCGGTCCCTGCAAGATGCTCGATATGGTGCTGTCCGAGATCATCTATGACAATCCGGAGATCAATCTTGCGAAATGCGACATCGAAAAGAGCCCGAAGTATACGGAACGCTTCGATATCTCCGGCACGCCGACGCTGCTTTTTATTCTCGACGGCGAGATCAAATCCACACTGGTCGGCTTCCAGCCGCGTGAAGACCTCGAAGAGGCGATCTCCGAGGCAATGTACAACTGATCATCCGGTACAAAGATACCCGATCGATACAAATCAAAAACAATAACGGAGGAAATTGACATGAAAAACACGGTTCTCAAAATGACGGCGCTTCTGATGGTTCTCATTCTTGCACTCGGCGCGATTTCCTGCAGCAGCGAAGCGAAGAAACCTGAGCAGGCAGAAGGCGGCATCGACTGGACGAAGTATCCCGAGAAATTCGAAGACTGGACGATCGCGGAGATCAAGGATTATCTCAGAGCAGCAAACATCATTGTCAACAACGAATGGGTCGTTGACATGAGCGCAGGCGATCTCGGTGCGATCGGTGCAAAAGCGGGCACGATGTATGTCGATATGACCGCGGGAACGATCACGGATATCATTATGCAGTTTGACGCAGATTCCGAGGCACTCGAAACGATCCGCGCCACACATGACGCGCAGGGCGTCGCTATGGACGGCGTGCTCGGCAATTTCGCGTTCTGCTACGGTATGGGTTCCGATGAGGAACACATCAACGCGCTCGTGCAGGCGATCAAGGATCTCGCTGCGCACTACGGCATCGCTCCGGATTATCTTCTGTAATCCTGAACCGGAAGGAGTCGTCCGGCATGTACGACGTAGCGATCATCGGCTCGGGTCCCGCGGCGGTTTCCGCCGCGCTGACCCTGAAGCTGCACAATAAGTCCATCATCTGGTTCGGCTCGAAAAAGCTCAGCCCGAAGGTCGAAAAGAGCGAGCGCATCGCAAACTATCCCGGTGTCGCCATGGTCACCGGACCGGAGCTCAATCGGCTCTATCTTGAGCAGGTCGAGCAGATGGGCATCGAGATCACCGAACGGCAGGTCACGAACATCGCGGCAACGCGGCGCGGCTTTATGGTGCTCGGCGGCAACGACATCTACGACGCAAAGACGGTGCTGCTTTGTACCGGCGCGGTCTCGGGCAAGGGATTCGAGAATGAATCGGAGCTTTTAGGTCACGGCGTCAGCTACTGCGCTACCTGCGACGGATTCCTCTATAAGGGCAAGACAATCGCAGTCTACTGCGGTTCGAAGGAATTTGAGCATGAGGTGACCTACCTTGCGGAACTTGCGGAAAAGGTCTATCTGTTTACCCCGTATCCCTGCGAGTTGGAAGGCGAAAACATCGTCGTCAATCCCGGCAAACTCAAAGCGATCCGCGGCGAGAAGAAAGCGGACGGTGTGGAACTGCTTGACGGAACGGCGCTTGACGTCGACGGCGTATTCGTCATTCGTCCCGCGGTCGCGCCGGCAAACCTTTTGAAAGGGCTTGAGCTGAACGGCGCGGATATCGCGGTGGATCGCGATATGGCGACTAACAAACCCGGCTGTTTTGCGGCGGGCGACTGCACCGGACGACCCTATCAGCTCACCAAGGCGGTCGGCGAGGGCAACGTTGCAGCGCACAGCATCGTCGCCTATCTTGCGGAGAAAACACAAAGCTAAGGATACAGAATCCGACCTCCGTTCAAAGCGACGGAGGTCTTTTTTGTAAGAATCGGCCGATCTGCCACAACCGCTTGACGAGCCGACCCGATAATAGTAAGATACATTCAGAAACACCGAAAAGGAGAACGCACGCATGATCCAATTCAGAGAAGGCTTCTATGCAGATATTCGCATAGAGGACAGAAGCCGCACCACAATTTCCTACAAGGCGGGAATTCTGGAAGAAATGAAAACGCGCAATGAAAAGCAGGCGTTTTTGCGCGTGTATGACGGCAAGTTATGGTACTATGCTTCCGTGACAGACGTCGAACACCTGCAGGAGACGCTGGAGGGACTCTATTCTGCGGCAACCGCGAATCCTGCGATCCTCGACGATCCCATCGTACGCCGCTTTGAACGAAATGTCGACTGCATCGAAAACTTCAAAGACTGTTCGGTACGCGACGTTTCACTGAAGGAAAAGCAGGATCTGTTGCTCAGTTATCTGCCGATTCTGACCGAGGATGATTGCGTGAAAATGCCGGAAGGCAGGTATCTTGACCGCAACAGTCAATTTGCCTTCCGCTCCAGCCTCGGCGCGGACATTCGCTATGATTATCAGACCTGCGGTATTGCGCTCAGCTTCAGCATGGCAGATGGGGAGAAGAAGTTCAACGGACACTGGCAGAAGGGCGGTACGCGCTTTGACGAGCTTTTGGGGATCGAACAGGAGATCCGCGAAGCCGCAAAGGAGCAGGCATATTATCTTCGCAACTCCGTTCCGGTCGAACCAGGCAAATATCAGGTCGTTCTGTCGCCGCTGGCAGCGGGCGTGTTTGCGCATGAATCCTTCGGGCACAAGTCTGAGTCCGACTTCATGTTGTCCGACAAATCGATGAAAGAGGAGTGGCAACTCGGCAAAACGGTCGGGAGCCCAATCCTGTCGATCGCGGAATCCGGCTTCGTACCCGGCTGCGGATTCGTTCCGTACGATGACGAAGGCACAAAGGCACGTAAGAACTACCTGATCAAAAACGGCGTACTGGCAGGGAGGCTGCATAGCGCACAGACTGCCGCGGCACTGGATGAAGGGCTGACCGGAAACGCACGTGCCATCGACTGCAATTTCGAGCCGATCGTTCGCATGACCACGACCTTTATCGAAGGCGGCGATCTGACCTTCGACGAACTGATCGCTCCGATCAAAAAAGGTTATTTCATCAAGGACATCAATCACGGCAGCGGCATGAGCACGTTTACCATTGCGCCGAGCCTTGCGTATGAGATCGTAGACGGAAAGCTCGGCCGTCCGGCACAAATCAGTGTCATCACGGGCAACGTGTTCGAAACGCTCGGGCTGATCGACGGATTGACCAAGGACGTGGTGCTTTTATCGTTCGTCACGGGGGGCTGCGGCAAGATGGAGCAGATGGGACTTCCCGTCGGTTTCGGCGGTCCGTATGTACGAGTTTCAGAAATGAACGTGCAGTGAGGTGAAAGCAATGGAAAAAGAATTCATCAAAGTGAAAAGTCAATCCGTAACGCTGAATGTCACAGCAGGCAAAATCGACAGCTTCCGCCAGATCGAAAAAACGACAGGAACCGTCCGCGTCTACGAAAACGGTTGTATCGGCATTGCCGGCTGTCTCGGAGAACCGGATGAGGAAGAATTGACAAAGAAAGCGCAGGAAGCACTCTCATTCGGAATCCCGTATCCCGAAAAACTCGAAGGCGCGACGGAGATGGAGGAGCATCATGACGCGGAGATCATTCCGATTCCCGCATTCATCCCGACCATGCAGGCGTTTTTGGATCGGCTCGGTGAGCTCTGTCCGCGGTTTGCGTTATCCAATAAGATCAGCCTGAACAGTAATATAACGGAATATCGGAATTCCAAAGGGAGACATCTTTTAAACTCCGGTAGAAGCTTTGACATCAGCTTGATCGCGCAAAATCGAGGATCCGGCAATCTCTTCGATACAGGGTTCGGTTGGAGCGGCGATTACTTTGACGCGGAAGAGCTGCTGAAAGAATTCAAAAAAGAATACGATGCGTTCTATGTGCCTGCAGAGATCAAACCGGGTCGTTATCCGGTTGTGACGGAGGCTTCAACCGTGTTTTATCCCTATTTCAGACATTTTGTCGGGGATTTGTATGCCGCCGGCGCATCGTTGCTTTCCGGCAAGCTCGGTGGAAAGGTGTTTTCCGATCAGCTGACAGTGCGCGACGATCGCAATCCGGCGACAGCGGACGGTGCATGTTTCTTTGATGCGGAAGGCTGTATCGCACGGGATTATCGCCCGACGCTGATCGAAAACGGTGTTCTGAAAGGACTGCTGACCACAAAGAAGACTGCCAAAGCGTACAACCTGCCGAACCTCGGCAACGCACAGGCGGCGTATGACGGTGTGCCGGATCTCGGATTCGGAAGGCTGTATCTGGACGCAACCGCAAAGAGCATGAAAGAGCTTGTTCCCGGAAAGGCGATCTTCGTTGTGATGGCAGCGGGCGGTGACGCTACGCCGGACGGTCATTTTGCTACGCCGGTACAGATGGCGTATCTGATGGAAAACGGCGAACTCGTCGGTCGTCTGCCAGACATCTCCGTGGCCGGAGATTTCTTCGATCTGTTCGGAAAGGATTATCTCGGCACCGTCCATGACGATCCGCTTAAAGGCAGCATCCTCACCGCTTTTGAAATGGACGTCGAAAAGGCATAACAAAGCAGAGAAACCCAAAAACAGCCGGATCCGAAATGGACCCGGCTTTTCTGCACCGGATGGGGCTGCGCCGCTTTCACACGGGCGCAGCTGCAGCGAATTCCCGGTGATCGAGAGAATGGAGTATTACAGTACGGTGTGCCTTTTTCTCTATTCGCAACCAAAACACGAAGCTTTTTTGTTCATATTGTCCATTACGTGACAATATGTCCATATAGTGTCGATTTAGTTGCGGGGGCAGGACTTGAACCTGCGGCCTCCGGGTTATGAGTCCATTAAATGGGACAGCAAATTAATGCCTAAAACACTCAAAAAGTGCCTATTTTACTGACTTTTTCAGCATTTCATTCAGTACCAAGAAATCCAAAGAAAAACATACAATTTCAACCAAAGTGTCGTCATTTTTGTCGTCAAAAAACAGCATAAATCGAATGCATAATCGCCCCAAAACTGTATATACATTTTGGTTTCAAAACTGTATTTTGCATCGTTTCTTTATCCTCAGAAATGGATATGCGTTTTTTCGTTTATGTCAAGAAAGGAAGCAAAACCGAAAAGCGGCAAATAAGTATTCTGGGGAAAAGGTAAAGTGGTTACATTTGAATAATGCGAGTTATCAGATCAAAAATTTATGAAAAAATAAAATCTGATTCGATAACTTGCTTTTTTAAGTTATTTACGGTATGATATAGGCAGAACTTTTGCGGAGGACAGAATGGAATTATACAAGCGCGAAAACTATTTGAAAAAGATCCGGGGATTCTATCACGCGACGGACATCATCAAGGTAATCACCGGCGTGCGCCGCTGCGGGAAATCCACGCTGATGCAGATCGTTGCGGACGAGCTGCGCGGCGCGGGCGTAAGCCAGGACCGGATCGTGTTTCTGAATCTGGACAGGCTGGAATACCGCAGGATCAAAACGGCGGATCAGCTCGATGCGCTGATCGCGTCGTTCCCGAAAAGCGGCGAGCCGATGTATCTGTTCATCGACGAGGTACAGAACGTCGAGGACTTCGAGGAAGTCATCAATGGTTATCGCGAGGACGGCAGCTATTCGATTTTCATCACGGGTTCCAATTCCTACCTGCTCAGCGGCGAGCTGGCGACGAAACTCACCGGCCGGTATATCGAGATCGAACTGTATCCGTTGACCTTCGACGAATATCTTCAGATGAAAGCGTTTTACGGGAAGCCGGTCGATCCGAACCTCGGCGTCGAGCTGAACCGCTATATCTTAGAGGGCGGCTTTCCGCGCGCGATCCGGTTCGACGAGCTTGGGGACAAGCGCAGCTATACGGAAAGCGTTGTGACGGAGATCTTCGAGAAGGACATCCGCAAGCGCGTAAAGATCAAGAACAAAGAGGCGTTCGACGCGGTGCGGCGGTTCATCATCAACAACTTCGGTGCGACGGTCAGCGTCAACAGTCTCACGGACGCGCTGAACAAAACCGGCATGAGCATCACCCGCGCAACGGTGACAAAGTACATCACCGCGCTGACGGAGGCGAAGATCCTCTACGAATGCGACCGGTTCGATATGAAGTCGAAGCGCGCATTGAAGGGCGAGAAAAAATATTATCTTTCCGATCTCAGCTTCTATTTCTGCGACAACACCGACAACCGCATCAATTTCGGTCCGGTGCTCGAGAACATCGTCTGCTTCTATGCAAAAAGTCGCGGCTACCGTGTCAGTGTCGGGCGGATCGGGAATCTTGAATGCGATTTCATCCTGCGCGATCGGGACATGAACTATGCCTATCTGCAGGTCGCCTACACGATTGCGCAGAGCGAGCAGACCGAGGAGCGCGAATATCGTCCGCTGGAGCAGATCCGGGACAATTATCCGAAATACCTGCTGACAACGGATTATCTGCTCCAGAAGCGCAACGGCATCCACCACGTCAACCTGATGGATTTCATGCGCGACGGGAAAGAGTTTTGAAAAGGCATTCTTCTGAAAGAGGATGCAGGGGATATAAACAATGGCATTCTAGATGTGGCAACTTGCCGCATTGGAAGAATACGGCTATATGGACACCGACGACGGGCTGATCAACCGCGTCGCGCGGCGGCTTGCAGAGAGCCCGAACGACACGATCGACACAGCGGAGTTCCGCTCCGCCTGCAATGCCTCCAGCGTGGACTCCGATTCGTTCACTCAAAGCGATCTCGACAAGCTGCAGCGAAAACTGAATGAGATCGCATATACTAAAACGATATAAAGAAGGTACTATTATGCAACCGCTGCTCGGTCATCTTGGATCTGCCATGGAAGAGCCAATCGATAATAAGGCCATAGCAGAAGAGAACTGCTTATCGGATAATAGCAACAATGACTGACTAGAAAGGATGGCAGTATAGGTGTTCCAAGATATGAACACGTCACCGGAAAATCTCAAATCATACTCTCTGGATTTCACTAAATTACGCAAATTTGAGAAAATTAGTTAAATGATTTCAGTAATTACGCAAATACTTTTCTAAATTAAGCAAATTTCTATTGAAATTAGATAAATCTTATGGTAGAATGCTCTTGAGTAAAGGAGATACTGCGATGCTGAGTGAAGAGTTGATTCGTCTTGCCGACAAGATCTGCCGGCTACAATCGGAAACCCAGACCGTGGAGGTGAAAGCGGCGCATCATGGCTGTCCGACGCGGTTGTATGATACCCTCTCCAGTTTCTCCAATCAAGACGGAGGCGGCGTCATCCTCTTCGGCATCGATGAGGACAGCGGCTTTGCGCCGGTTGGCGTCTATGATCTCAACGATCTGCAAAAGAAAGTGACGGAGCAGTGCAACCAAATGTCGCCTGCTGTCCGCGCTATCTTTACCACGGCGGAATATAACGGCGTGTTTATTTGCTGCGCAGAGATTCCCTCGCTGGACATTACGGATCGTCCATGCTATTACAAGGGAACGGGCAAGGTCAAGGGATCTTATGTTCGTGTAGGTGACGCCGATCTTCCTATGACCGATTATGAGATCTACAATTACGAGAGCTTCCGCAAGCATCAGCATGATGACGAGCGCCCGGTGGAACGTGCGAAACTGTCCATGCTGAAAGCGGATATGCTGCAGAATTATCTGCTGCAGAAGCGGATGGATCGTCCGGGCTTCGCGCAACTCAATGAAGAGCAGGCGTATGAAATGCTGGCGATCACGCGCAACGGCGTCCCGACTTTGGCGGCAGTTCTGAACTTCGGCATCTATCCGCAAGGGTATTTCCCGCAGTTGGCGATCACGGCGATCGTCGTGCCCGGAAAGGAGATCGGCGAGACCGACACCGACGGTGCACGGTTCTTGAACAACAAACGGATCGAAGGCACCTTGTCGGACATGGTGGAAGAAGCCATTTCTTTCTGCAAGCGCAACATGAAGGTCAAAACCGTGATCGATCCCAACACGGGCAAGCGAACCGACACCACAGAGTATCCGATGAACGCCATCCGCGAGGCGGTGCTGAACGCGCTGATCCATCGGGATTACAGCCCCTATACGGAGGGAACGCCGGTACAGATTGATTTCTTCTCGGATCGGTTGGAGATTCATAGCCCCGGCAACCTGTACGGGCGTATGACGGTGGAAGATTTGGGTTCGGCCCGTCCTGATCTTCGCAATCCCACCTTGGCAACCATGGCGGAATTCATGATGAATACAGAGAACCGCTATTCCGGCATTCCTACGATTCGTCGGGAGATGGCAGAAGCGGGTCTCCCCGCGCCGGTGTTCGAAAACCGAAGAAACGAATTTGTGGTGATCCTTTACAATCACGCGATAGAAGAAACCGTTGCACCGAACCAGCCGAAAGATATTGTTGCGTTCTGCAAAACCCCGCGTACACGAAAGGAAATCGCTGCCTATTTGGGCATTGAATCCGTAAGCTACGCGATGAAACAATATGTACAGCCGCTTCTCAGCGCCGGTCAGCTTCGCATGACCATACCGAATAAGCCCAAGAGCGTGAAGCAGCAGTTTGTTGCTAATGAGTAGTGTCTTATTATAATCTTTCAGAAATGGTAGAAGTATTAGCACATTTGTTCTTGCTTGGAGGAAAAAATGAATCAAACAGTAATAGAAATGCTTAAGGACACCCCTGAACAAAGATTAACCGTTGGGCCATTGGTTGAGAAGCTCCTCGGAAACGGTTGGAAATTGGGGCAGATAGTCTTTGGAAGAAATGAATGGAAAATCCCCAAGAATCCATCAGAGGCATCTAGACGAGAGCATGGCCATTCTTTCGATTACTTCCCGGTGGATATAGCTGTCTTTGATAGTGAAAGAACTTGTGGAGATTATCGACATCTTCTTTTCATTATCGAGTGTAAGCAACCTAACATAGATGTCGGCCTTCAGCAATTGGAAACATATCTTTCGCTGGAACCTCATGCGAAACTTGGTATCTGGGCAAATAATCCAGATTCTTCAGCAAGGACACTGTTTGTTTACAAGAATGCACAAGGTCTTCATTTTCCGAAGCAATGTGTTGTTAATGATATTCCAGCCTTTGGCTCAAGAATCGAAGTGAATGCTGAAAAACTGATTTTTTCTGATTTGATAGTTCCTTCTAAGGATACTCTGTATAAAGAGTTTTCAGAACTTTTGGATGCTGTTGTTGCACAAGATGGTAACGTTACAAGGCGCGAAGAACAGCTGGATCAGTTGTGCAACCTGATTCTATTGAAACTGGATAGTGATAAGCAAGGGAAGATTGATAGTACGCAGGAAGTGTATTTTAGACCTTTTGCAACTTCTGAGGGGACTGCTGATCATATAAAACAGAGATTTCAGTCGTTTATAGAAGTATATCCTGATATTTTTGTATCAAAAACGGATAAGGAAATTAGATTTGATGATACAACCATTTATAATATTGCTGAGCGAATTTCAAAGTTTAATTTTCTTGATATTAGTGCCGATACTGTATCAATTGCATTTCAAGTATTAAGAAGCGCTGCATTGAAACAGGAGGAAGGACAGTACTTCACACCAAAGCAGGTTATTCAAGCAGCAGTAAAACTGATGGATGTTTCTCTAGACGATATTATTATTGATCCTGCTTGTGGAACAGGAGGGTTTTTAATTCAATGCCTAATCGAGCTCAAAAATCGATATCCACATAGAGAACAAGAGATATCCCGATGGGCACAACTACGTTTGTTTGGGATCGATAAAGATGCGATTGGAATTAAATTGACGAAAGCTATAATGCAAATACTAGGAGATGGGTCGGCTCATTGTGTCCGAGGAGATAGCGTTCTTACCCATTTGTGGGGAACCAAATACCAGCATCTATTAACTAACTCATTCAAGAATGGGCGGTTTACAAAGATTTTTACGAACCCTCCTTTTGGGGCTCCATTAAAGGTAAAATACTCTGATGCAAAAAGATCTGGGCTCAGTATTGTTGAGTATGCCGAGGTAGGCAAAGATATTGAGCTAGGATTGACAATGTTTAATCGGTGTTGTGATCTTTTACAAGATGGAGGGCAGATGTGTATTGTTTTACCTGAAACTTATTTTTTCTCTCCTTCTTATAAATATGTCAGAGATTGGGCGAAAGATCGGCTGAAACCTATTTGTGTTGCCAACATTCCTATGGATGCATTTCAAGGCTTTTGTCGTGCAAAGACAAACCTGTATGTTTTCGAAAAGATTAATTCTGAAAAAACAAATATAGATTTGGACAGGGATAAAGTATTATTCATTGACTCTCAGACGTGTGGGATATACAAAAACGGGAGTGATCGATATATAGTTGATCCATCAGGAAATCGAACAAATGAAATAGACAACCAACTTCTTAACGATGTGATCAAGTATTCAAGCGGGGATACAGCTGGCTTCACATCGGTGTCGATTGCTGAGACCCAAAGAAGAGATGTTTTGGTGCCAAGATACTATGATCAATTGTTTGTCTCGCCGTTCAAAACATTCCTAGCAAATCATGATCTTGATAGTGTATCGATAGGCGAGATGTGTGATAACGGGATTATCACAATTACCGGAGGCCACGGAAGCCCAAGCAATGATTTGAGGAATGGTTCTATTCCTTATGTTAAGGTTTCAGATATACGAAACATGCGTGTCAACATTAATCCTACGAATCTGATTCCAATTGAATTAGCAAAGAAATTTTGGAAAGGCAGAAGCGGCAAGAGTAATTTGCAAGCATGGGATTTGATTTCTCCTAGCCGAGCAAGCAGTAATATAGGAGAGTTTGCTATTCTAGTACCAGGTGAAGAGCAAATTGTCCTTACAAAAGAGGTGTTTGTACTTCGTGTTCATAACAATGAATATGGATACACTCCGTTCTATATGCTCTGGGCTTTATGCCTGCAGGAAGTTCGAAATCAATGGAATAGAGTTACACTCATGCAAACTAATAGAGAAGATGTCGGTTCTCGCTATCGAGAGATACTGATTCCAAAACCCAAATCAGAAAAATGGGCAGCAATGGTATCCCATGCGTTTAGTGATTATTTCCAAGGGATTGCTAAAGCAAAGAGAAGATTTGCAGAGTCCACAATCACAGATTCATATAATTATATCGCAAGTGTTAGTGCATTTGATGCTGGGGAGGATGAGAATGAATAAAGCAAAACTTCAATCTGCGATCTCTGCTTTCATCAAGAATAAGAAGGAAAACGCTGCCTACTTTAACGAGAACCAAACCGAAAGAAAAGAGCGAGAGGCATATTATAGGTCTTTCACGAAAGACAAGCTTTTGAAGATGTCCGAAGGGGATTTCCACGAGTATATCAGCAGGCTTTGGTCTATGGTCATGTGGGGACGGAAAGACTATGTTATAAAGTGCCTTCTGGATGATAATGGGCTGGATCATATCAAAATGCAGTTGGCGGACCTGTTGTACGGAGATCAGTCGATAGAAAAGCGGTGGGATCGCTTTATGAAGTCGGTCAAAGGACTAGGACCGTCTACCATGAGTGAACTCCTATCGTATGCCAATTCAAAGGAATACATCCCATTTAATAAGACGACTATCCTCTGCTATGCATATCTTGACATTCCGGATATGCCGAAATACAACTATCAGTACACTGGAAAGAAATATGTTGAGGTTTGTAAAATTGCTAAGGAAATCGCATCTGCGCTGAAAGCCGCCAGCGGTGAGAATTACGATCTGCTGGAGGTTGACTACTTCCTGTGGGATGAAGTGATGCCGCTTGCAGAAAAGAAAGAGCCCAACAATCAGCCGGTCGTTGATGTAAAGCCGAAGACCGCCGGCGAGTCGAAATCGCTTCATAATGAGATCAAGGAAAAACTGGTTGCGATCGGCGAGCTGCTTGGCTTCGACAGCCATGCAGAAGTGCGTGTTACCGCCGGCGCAGTTGTTGATGTTGTATGGGAAGCAAAGATTGGCAACATGGGCAAAGCAATCTATGTGTTTGAAGTCCAGTCAAAAGGATCTATCGACAGCTTGATCTTGAATCTGAAGAAGGCGCAGAGCAATGCCGCCGTGCAGGCTGTCGTCGCTGTATCGGATGAAGAACAGCTTGCGAAGATCATCCGTGAGAGCGCCGGCGTCATTGACGAAAAAGCTCTTCGCACATGGGATGCTGATGATGTTCTTGCCGTCTACGACGCACTTGTCCGTGCGCATGAGTCAATCAATAAGTTGGCATTGGTACCGGAGAGCTTTTGATTAACTCTTGCTGATAACGCTTGATTATGCAAATAGTTGTAGATTCATTCTCGCGAGCACAGTGTTACCACTGTAAATATGCTACACAAAATGAGAATGATGAATTTGACAATACTTAACGAAACTGCGACACGGTACGATACAATTATCATAGCTCAATGAGCTTGAGAAATAATTGTTATATAGTCCGAAGATTATATAGTCCGAAGAACTCTTACATTGTGACAAACTGAATTGAGGTTACTATGAGCATTAAATATTCCAAAAGAGTTATTTCTCAAAAAGAAGTGTTAGAGTTGGTGAATTTGCAAGAGAGTTGGCTTATAGATAAGAAAGGCAAGGACATTAAACCGTCTAAACTATCGAGAACTGTATCTGCTTTTGCGAATACAAACGGTGGAGATGTGTACCTTGGTATTTCGCGCAGAGAAGAAAAAACAGATTATTATTGGGATGGCTTCATTAGTGAGGAAGACATTAATCCGTTTTTTGAAGTAATTACGAAACAATTTGATTCGTATGAAGACTATTCAATAGAAACCTATCAAAGCGAAGTAGATAAAACATTTGTTGTGCATATGGTAATCCATAAAACGCACAGAATAGTGTTTGCTTCAGATGATAAGGCATATGTACGGCATGGAGTGCAGAATTTACCTTGTGATAACGAAGAGAAACTAATGCGTTTAAGATTAGACAAGGGATTATCTTCCTTTGAAGATGAATACACCCAATCAAATCTTGATGACATAAAGCAATCTCTCGTTCTATCCGATTTTTTGAAGAAGGTTGCTCCTTCAACAACACCTTATGATTGGTTACGGCGTCAAAAGGTAATGAACTCCAATGCCCAAGTGTCAGTTGCAGGTGTGTTGCTCTACGACGAATGCCCACAAGCAACGTTACCAAAGCAGTCGGGCATTTCAATTTTACGGTATCATACAGAAGAGCAGGAGGGAACTCGTGATACACTTGACAAAGGGTTTCCTGTTATGATAGAAGGAGATTTATACACACTTATACATGACGCTGTGAAGAAGACGAAAGAGATCGTTGAAGGAATTGGTGTAGTAGGAAAACAAGATACAGAAATAAAGGAGTATCCTGAAATAACTTTACATGAAATCATTACCAATGCTGTCTTACATCGAGATTATAGCATAAAGAAAGATATTCAGATCCGAGTATTTACTAATCGAATTGAAATTGAAAGCCCGGGAAGATTGCCTGGTCATATCACACTGGACAATATTTTACAGGAACAATGCGCACGCAATCCGAAAATTGTTCGGCTGATTGCAAAGTTCCCAGAACCGCCCAATAAAGATGTTGGAGAAGGGCTTAATACAGCATTTAGAGCAATGACACAGATGCAGTTAAAGGAGCCGAGTATAAAAGAAACAGATAGTAGCGTTATTGTGATAATTAAACACGAAAGATTGGCTGATGCAGAAACTGTTGTTTGGGATTATTTGAATACACATGATCGAATTAACAATGAAACAGCGAGGACATTAACTGGTATAACCGATGCAAATAAAATGAAGCGCGTTTTTTATAGATTACGAGATCAGGGAAAACTTGAAATTGTTCCTGGAACGCAATCTGCCGCAACCTATTGGAGAAAGGTCGATAATGTGATTTCATCCCGAACCGAACAAATATCACTTTTTAGCGATTAATTGGAGAAATGAGATGAACAGCATTAAGATTTTTTCTGATTTCTTTGACATGAAGGAAAGCATCATAGATGACTAAGGAATGTCTAAAAGCAATGTGCATATTTTGCATATAGCATATACCTGTAGTGCATAAGTCTGAATATCCGGACTCTCATTCTAAGTGGGAAATAAAGTTCTTGCTTTTTCGGCAAGGTGTGCTTTATAATCATATTGTCGAAAGCGGAAAGCCGCCGAGACAGATTGAAAACCAAATAACGCGAAACGATTTCTAATCGTGCAAGCGGAGCAGGATCCGTAAGGACTGAAAATCTTCCAAGCGCCGTACGAAACCGAGTTAAGACAATTCGTTGTCTTAGTTCGATTTTGTGCGGCGCTTTTTTGTTTCTCCGGTGGTATAGGTGAATTGTGAAAAAGATATGAATTCATACAAAAACATCGAGCAATTCGCAAAAAAATAACCCAATGTACAGTGAGAGGTATCGCGGGACACGGTGCCCCGCGCAAGGAAATGTAATAGAAAGCTTACGAATCAAAAACGCGAAATTTCTCCCCAAAGAAAGTAGAGAGACATTTTCGGAAGCACCTTGAAAACTGAATACTGTTCTACCGCCGTGGATATGGCAGACGACAACGTGGTGCAGGGCAGCACAGGAACAGCGACGGTCACGAGAACCATAAAATCGACACGTCACGAAATGTTTACAAAGTTTTTAGGGCAAAACCGCTCAAAAAGTCCGCATAGCACAGTGAGAGGCAATGTGAGTAGCGTCGAAATGGCGCGGGACACCATGTCCCGCGAAAAATATATTTTCAAAAGTTACCGCCCAAAAACGTGAAAATGTTACCCAAAGAAATAGAGGGACATTTTGCGGAAGCACCTTGAAAACCGAATATCGAAAAAACGTATTTAACCGATTTATGAACAGTTCCTTTGAAACTGCAAAAAACGGCTGTTTTACGTATTGGGGATGAGAGGAAGAGAATTGTGAAGAAACTGCAAACCCTTTCCAATTCACCTCTGAAATTTCACCAATGCACAGTGAGAGGACTTGAATGCGACCGGCAAGAGAGAACGCCGGTGCAGATACACCGTTTCCCCTGATCAAGGAAACGAGACCGTTGCCGCTTCGGGACGCCGAGGTGATAAGCACACATTACACGGATTACGAAAGGAAACCAAACGTATGAACAAACCATACACAAATACAAACGAGTTGCCCTATACGCTCAGCGTAGAGGAGATGGCGGCCTTCTTAGGAATTTCCAGAGTCGGCGCTTACAATCTGAGCCACAGCAAGGGGTTCCCGTCAAAGCGGATCGGAAAGCGCATCCTGATTCCGCGAGATGAATTTCTTGCATGGCTGAAGGAACTGCCGGAGGTGAGCAACGCATGAGTATAAAACAGGAAAAAGAAGCCATCGTTGCAATCCGCATCGATCAGATCCAGCCGTTTCCGAATCACCCGTTCCAGGTGAACGAAGACGAAGCGATGGAGCGTCTGAAAGAAAGCATCGCAGAAAACGGCGTGCTCATGCCTGCAATTGTACGGCAAATGTCGGACGGATCGTTTCAGATGGTCTCCGGGCACCGGCGCATGGCGGCGTGCAAAGCGCTCGGGATCGAAAAGATGCCCGCGATCGTGCGGGATATGGACGACGACCTTGCTACTGTCACCATGGTGGACGCAAACAGTCAGCGGGAACAGATCCTCCCGAGCGAAAAGGCGCACGCGTATAAGATGCGGCATGACGCATTGAAGCACATGCGAGCCGCAGGCACCGTTCCGGCAAACGGTCGCACGACGGAACAGGTCGGCAAGGAGAACAGCAAGAGCTTTATGACGATCACTCGCTATATCCGAATGACACGGCTTTTGCCTGATCTTTTGAAACTGGTGGACAGCAAGAAGCTGAAGGAAACAGCAGCGGAGCGAATCTCATATCTCTCTGAATCGGAACAGCAGATTGTGTTGTCCATCATGCAGTCGGAACTGTGCGTACCGAACAAGGCGCAGGCGAAACGTTTGAAGCAGATGCACGACGACAGAGAACTGACGGAGGACGCTGTAAGGACTTTACTCACGTACAGCAAGGGAAAAGCGGAAAAGGTGTCCATTCCGACAGAAACGCTCGAACGGTTCTTTACCGAAGACGAGACGCCGGCGCAGATGACGGAAACGATCGTTGCGACGATGGAGCAATGGGAAAAGCTGAAGGCGTACTTTCAGAAGGACGTTTCCTCGGCGCGCATGACGGAAATGATCGTGAAAATGCTCGAAAACGAAAAACGCCGTCAGCGCAGCAAAGCACAGGAGCGGTAATCAATCGTAGGGCAGAGCGGCGATCCTAAACGGCGGAGAAGTGCTTGTATGGTCGTGTAACACCGTGTTACACGATGGAATTCCCTAAGGCAGCACAAGGTTTACGGTGCGGGGAGGCAACTCCCCGCGCCGATCCCAGACACGGAAATGATAGCATTCTTTCCGAAAATGATAGCTTTTTGAGGTTGAAACCGGGACGGCAGATTTGATCCCGTTAGGGATTAACAAGCATGGGATTGTGGTAGCACAATCCGTTCGTAAGGGAGCGCCCTTAAACCCCTGCAAGAGAAAACGGAGGTAAAACAAATGTTGAAACGAAACATACAGATTAACTTCCGCGTCGATGCGGAAGAACAGGAACTCATAAAGACAAAAGCGAAAAGATGCGGACTATCCATTGCGAAGTATCTGCGGTTTCTGATTCACGACTGCGTTCCGAAGGAGCAGCCGCCGGCGGATTACAAAGTGTTGATCCGCGAGCTGCACGCGATTGGGAACAGCATGAATCAGATTGCGGCAAGAGCGAACGCAACGGGGTATATCGCATCGAAAGAATACGCGGAGAACGCAGAAAAACTGAACGAGGCAATCCTGAACATACAGGAAGCAGTCACAGGACCGGAGGCAATCTATGGCGACGACGAAGATATGGCCGGTTAAGACACGCCTCGATCATGTGCTCCGGTATGCGGAGGACGAGGATAAAACAGAAAATGCGGATTGGAGCAAAGTCGGTGATCCGTCTTTGCGCGACGTCATGGACTATGCCATGGATGACGCGAAAACGCAACAACAGTATTACGTTTCCGGTTGGAACTGTTTACCGGGAATAGCCTTGCAAGAGATGCGATTAGTCAAACGCATGTTTGGCAAGGAGGATGGCATTCTTGCGTTCCACGGCTACCAGAGCTTCAAACCGGGCGAGGTATCGCCGGAGATCGCGCATGAGATCGGGATGAAACTGGCGGAAGAGCTGTGGCCCGATCACCAAGTAATCATTGCGACACACGTGAATAAGGACCATGTTCATAACCATTTCGTCTTGAATTCCGTTGGTCTCCATGGCAAAAAGTTCAATGCGTGCAAAGCAAGTTACCGTGAAATGCGCGCTGCATCCGATCGCCTTTGCAGGGAATACGGGCTGTCGGTCATCGAGCCAAAGAGCACCAACACGACGAAGCATTACACGGAATGGGCTGCGGAACACGCCGGGGAACCGACCTACCGTTCGATCATTCGGCAAGACATCGATACCGCAGTCAAGTACAGCATGACCGTTCAGGAGTTCTTCAAAGCCATGAAAAAGAAGGGCTATGTATTTGAGCAACGCGGCAGTTTCTTACGCATCAAAGCAAGCGGTTCAAAGCGGTTTATGCGTCTTCGGTCGTTGGGACCGGGATATTCGGAGGAATCCATAAAACAGAGAATCCTGCGACACCGATATCCGGAGATCGAACCGCGAGAACCGCAGAAGCCGAAGAAGTACGTTCGTATACAGGGTGATTTCCGCTTATCCAAGGTCACATGGAAGGGACTTCGGGCGTTGTATTTCTTCTATGTGCGGAAACTGCGGGAAGCAAAAAGTTATCCGAAGCAGCGTTATCCGTTCGTGCTGAAAGAGGATTTACGGCGTCTGGATGCGCTCTCGGAGCAGTCCAAATTCCTGTTCCGGTACAAGCTCGACACCGGCGAGCAAGTACAGGCATTACAGAAAACGCTCTCTGATAAGCTTTCCAATTTGCAATCCGAGCGTAAGGAACTGAATAACGAACGCCGCAGAACCGGCACAACGGAGGAGCGCAAAACCGAGATCGAGGATCGGCTGAAAGCACTTTCCGAAACCGGGAAGCAGCTTCGCCGGGACTTGAAACTGTGTACGGACGTGCTGTTGCGATCCATAGAGATTAAGGAAAAGAGACGCACCATGCAGCAAGAACGATTGGCACAGAAACCTACCGAGAAAGGAAAGAGCCGAAATGCGCGGAGACGGGACTATGAACGGTGATACAATCGAAATCTTCTTCACGGTCGAGCCGATCGTGGATGCCGTTTTGAATGCAACGGATTTATCTCCGCCGATTATAAAAATATCTCACGTTTTCGGTTGCAAAAACGCGCAGGATGAACTATTCGTTAAAGTGACAAAAAATCGAAAGGAGAAACAACCATGAACATTACGTACAGACAAGAGGGCAATTACCAACTTCCGAACCTCGTTATGGACCCGCAGCCGGAGGGCGAGATCGGCTTCTGGGGTTGGCGGCGCAAGATGTATCTGAAAGAGCGGCGCAAGGGTACGTACAACGCCATGCTGATGAAGGGCACGCTGACACAGCATTTGATTGACACGAACGAGGCGGCACTTGACATGATGGAAACGCTCGTGAAGCAGATGGCGAAAGCGGAAGGGGTGACCGAAGACCTCAAGCGCCGCGATCAGATGGCATGGGTGGGAGCCATGAACAACATTCGCAACCGCGCCGACGAGATCGTCCGCAACGACCTGATCTATGTGTGAGGTGACGTATGGCGAAAACGAAAAAACGCGAGGATCAGCGTTACGAAAAGAAGATCACGGTCGGACGGAATCCGGACGGAAGTTTGCGTCGAATCAGCGTATACGGCACCACGAAAAAGGAGCTGGAGCGAAAAGTAGCAGAAATACAGACTGATCTGGAGAGAGGCATCTTTCTGTCGACCGAAACGGTCACTTTCGGAGCGGTTGCCGAAAACTGGATCACCTTTTTCAAACCGCTGATCAGCGAAAAAATGCGTTTGCGATACAAAGGTATTATCGACGGGCATCTGAAGCCGCTCCTTGAAATGAAGGTCAAGGATCTGCGCCCGATGCATCTGCAGCGGATCATCAACGAAATGGCAAAGGCAGGGTATGCGCAAAAGTCCATGCAGATGGTGAAGCAGACGGCGTCGCAGGTTCTCGATCACGCGATGCAAAACGACCTGGTATATCGGAATGTGTTTGAGAAACACAAGGTGCCTCACGTCGAATCCATCCCGCGCGAGCCGATCACGGAGGAGCAGCGCGACCTGATCCTGCGCACATGGAAGGGACACCGAATGGGCGTTCCGGCACTGATCATGCTATACTGTGGACTGCGGCGAGGGGAACTGCTGGCACTTCTCTGGAGCGACATTGACCTTGACAACCGGACGCTTTCGGTCACCAAGGCAGCGGATATGCCGACCAACGCGACAACGATCAAAAAGCCAAAGACGCGGGCGGGTATTCGCACGGTGCCGATTCCGAACGCGATCCTACCGGCGCTTCAATGGGCAAAAAATGAGACGAAATCATTGTATGTTTGCCCGAACATGACAACCGGCGGAATCATGAGCGCACAGGCGTACGGTCAGGCGTGGAGAAGCTATATGCACTATCTGAACATTCAGGCAGGCGGCAAAGACCGCAGCAGAATCAATCCTAAGATTGTTGCCATGGAGCCGTTCACCGCGCATCAGCTGCGGCACAGCTACGCGACGATGCTGTACGATGCGGACGTCGACGTCAAGACGGCGCAGAAGCTGCTCGGGCACGCGGACTTCGGTGTGACGATGAAAATCTACACGCACCTTTCCGCAGAAAAGGAGACAGCAGGGATCGAAAAGCTGAACGAGCATTTGGATCAACTTCTCGGCAGCACCATCGAGGACAAGGTGAAAGAAAGGTAAATTGACAAGCAGAAGGGCAGCGCATCGGGCAACCGGTGCGCTGCTTTTTCTACAAGTCCAAGATAGCATGCAAGATAACATCAAAGATAACATACAAGATGTGTGAAAACGCAGTTTTGTTTTGGATAACAAGGCATGAACGGTTTGCATATTCATCAAAAAATCAGGCAGATAGTTCGATTCGATCCAAAACCGCAATTTCAAAGTGTCGTAATTTTGTCGTACAATCGCAAAAATGACCGAAATGAGCACAAGACAGAAAAGGGAAAAGCCCCAGATTTGGGGCTTTTTCAGTGGTTGCGGGGGAGATTTTCATTCACTACACAGATGAGCGGTTTCCTTTTTTGCTTGGCAGAAAAGGCACTTTTGACGCAAAAGGCGCCTATTTATCAGTGATTTGAAGACAGCCTGCGCTTTGACCGACGAACTCGTTTTCTTGCATGAATTTATGCAACTGCTGTATATAGGATGCGGGGGTTTCCTTGCTTACGCAGAAATAAGGGGTAAATCGGTTTTGAATACAGTGTTTTAGGAGCCCTAAAAAGCCCCGATAAATAGGGGCTTTTTTACAAGTGGCATGTCGGAAAACACGATTTTTGAAGTGTTTCTTGGCGCCATTGGAATACAAAGGAATCCAATTTCAAGACTTTTGCCGGAACGGTTTTGGGAAGAATTGTAGTCAAATTGTAGTCAAAACAAAAATGAGAAATAAGCCCTGCGTTCAAATAACGCCGCTAGGTTTCAATACAAATCTATTTAATCCACCTAATAGGTAATTATGCTTGAATCTTGAAATAAAACAGCCCCATCAGCTCTTTACAGCCAGTCTTTTGCAAATGTTTGGAAATCAAGGTAATTCGCTCGTTCTGCAGGCCTCGCTTCAAGCGGAACGGAAATACTGTAAATGAATTCATGGAAATCCGTATCTGCCGAAATCCATTCTTCAGCACGACTGAGCGGCACGATGACAGGCATGCGCGGATGGATATGT